>WUUC01174266.1_pt1 | contig 46889 bp, 47 predicted proteins | sample 6278441 | NCBI WGS metagenome assembly WUUC01 (sample SAMN13675441, study PRJNA597444) | soil metagenome | isolation source: soil | place: USA: Washington | collected 2017-10
CGTGATCACGCTCTCGGTCGTCGTCGTCAACTCGATGATGAGCGCCAGCTTCGTCGGCTCGATCTCCGATGAGCTAGACAACCGCTTCGCCCGCGACCTCACCGTGCAACCGGCCGGCTACAGCCCCTACGGCCCGCCGACCACCGGCCTCGACGACTCGCTGACCGAACGGATCGCCGCCCTCCCGGAGGCGGGTGCGGTCACCCCCAAACGGATCGTCTACATGATGCATCTCCCTGGCAGCGACGAACAGGGGCTGCTGACGGCGGTCGACCCGGCGCAGTGGAACCGCGTCGACAGGAGCGAGTACGAAGGCGCGAGCGCCGAGCAGGCGATGGCGGGGCTCGCGGCCGGCGGCGTGATCGTCGGCAAGGGGTACTCCGACGACACCGGCCTCGGCGTCGGCGACACGCTTGTGCTGAAGGGGGCGTCGGGCACGCGGCGGGCGCCGATCGTGGCCCGCCTCGACACCTTCGAAGCCAACGGCAACGAGGTGATGGTCTCGCTGGCGACGATGGAGCGGGTCTTCGGCATCGCCACCGACTCGACCCTCGCCGTCACCGCAAGCTCGCCTGCCCAGCGCGACGCGCTGGAGACGGCCGTCGAGCGCCTGCTGACCGATCGCTACCCGGGCTTCGAAGCGGTCTCCAACTCCGAGTTCAAGCAGCAGTACGAGGATGCCGTCAACCAGCAGTTCGCCTTCTTCAACGCGATCATCGGGATCGCCGTCATCGTCGGCCTGCTGGGGATCGTCAACACTCTCTCGATGTCGGTGCTCGAGCGGACCCGCGAGATCGGCGTCCTGCGCGCCCTCGGCGGATCGAGGTGGCGGATCCGCCGGGCGATGCTCGACGAGAGCATGATGATCTCCATGGCCGGCAGCCTCGTCGGCATCGCCGCCGGCCTGCTGGTCGGGACCATCTGGCTGCTCTCGATCCGCGAGAGCACCCTGGTCGGCCTGCAGCTGCAGATCCCGACGGGAATCCTCGTCCTGATCGCCGTGCTCGGCATCGTCATCGGCACCCTCGCCGCGATCCTGCCGGCGCGCCGCGCCGCTCACCTGGACCCGTTGCAGGCGCTCACGTACGAGTAACCCCGCTACTCGCGCGGGGGGAGGAAGAAACGCATGAGGACCTGGGTCCCCGACCCTTCCTGGACGATCTTCAGCTCGTGGCAGAGGCGGGCGATGATCGTCAGGCCGAGGCCGAGGCCGTCTGAGGGCCCTTGCTCGAAGCCCTCGCCCCGATCGATGACGAGAAGCGTCAGCCGTCCGTCCTGTGCGGAGGCCGACAGCGCAACCTCGCCTTCCCCATCGGCCCCGTATGCGTACTTGACGGCGTTGGTGGTCGCCTCGGTGACGGCCAGCGCGATGTCGGCGGTCAGGTCCGGGTCGGCGCCCTGCTCGGCGGCGAACGCGGCCGCCCTGTGACGAAAGACGGTTACGGTCTCGGGCTCCGCCGCTCGGGTCAGCTCGAATTCGGTGAGGGTGGCTTGGACCTCGGGCCGGGTTTGCCGATCGCCGACCATCACCTCAAGGGGACCTCTCGTCGCTCGCCCTGGCCATCTCCCTTGCCTCCGGCTCGCGCTTGACGACGACCAGGTAGCGCTCATGATCCTCGACCACCTTGTCGACCTCCTCGATCTCGTGGCCGGGGACGAGGAGAAAGCGATCGAAGTTCGTCCGCACCGCCTCGTACTCGGCTACAGGCATCTTCACCGTGTCGCCGCAGCCGAGGTGGCCGCACTCGCAGACGAAGACGGCTGAGGCGTCGGGCCCCCGCGGCTCGATCGCCTCGTTGACCTGGCGGCCGTTGATCTCGGCGGCCGCGGCCCGGCGCTGGAAGCGTTCAGAGGCTAGGTCCCTGCGGGAGTCCTCGGTCGTCATTCCAGGAGTCTCCCCGCAGCTATTGGACAGGAAACCTTTGGCATGAATCGCTGGGCAGATCCTAAGTCCTCAGCGGCGGCAGGCTGAAACAGGTGCGAGGATCTCGCCGTGGGCGACGCAGAGCAAAAACCGATCTACGCGCTCAACCTCTTCGACGTCGCCGATCGCGAGGAGTACCTCGCTTATTCGCGCCGATCGGCGCGGGAGGTTGAGCGCCACGGGGGCAAGGTGATCGCCCTCGGGCGGTTCTCCGAGGCGATCGTCGGCGAGATCGAGCCGCGGCAGGTCCTGATCCTCGTCGAGTGGAAGAGCCGCGCCCACTTCGACGGCTACCGCGAAGACCCCGAGCTCGCCGACCTCCACCCCCACCGCGAAGCCGGCGGCGGCAACTACGTCTGGCACCTCTTCGACAAGCTCGAGGACCTGCGGCCGTTGCTAAGGCCGGACTGACGCCGGCCCGAGCTCTGTCTCAGCCCTTGCTCCGGCAGCCGCGAATCACGGTCCCGGTGACCCGCGTCCCGTCGGCGAAGGCGACGTTGCCCTTGGCGAAGAAGCGCCCGTTGGCGCAGCGGGCGAGCAGGTAGCTCTGCTTCTTGCCCTTGAACCGGAAGTTGCGCTGGATCTTCATCTCGAAGCGGGTGACCGAACCGGAGCCGCCGGCGATCTTCGGGATCGTCGCGATCGCCCGCGTCCCGAAGCGTCCCTTGCGGACCGACTTGATCTTGACCCTGGTGACGATCGCGGTCGGGGCCGGAACGCTGACGTAGGCGTGGATGAACATCGTCGTCACCTTGCCGCGGACGCCGCCGTTGAAGAGTACGAGCGGGCCGCTCGCGTAGAACGGCGGCTGTTCGGGGAACTGGACCCGGACCGTCGTCTTGCCGCTGCCGACGATCGCCTTCGGGCAGGCCTTCTTCGCCGCCCGCGTGTTGCGTGACTGCAGCTGACCCGACCGGCAGACGGGCAGGCCCTTGGCATTCACCCGGCCGTGCTTGTCGAAGTCGGCGATGATCGTCCGCGCCGCCGGCGGGTGGGAGCCGTCGACGGTTGAGAGGTCTCCCGAGATCCGCAGCGCGACCGGCGCCATCTTCTTCTTCGGCAGCGCCTTCGGCGCGACTCCGCCGTTCAGCTTGAGGACGAGGTTGCCCGCCCGCACGACGGTGGGCTTGGCGGCGGTGGCCGCGCCGACCGCAACCAGGGCCCCCAGGGCTACGAGCGCGGCGAGCATCGTCGCGAGAGATCTATGCGAAGCGAGCGACTTGTACATGTCCATCCCCACCCTTTCCGAGTACGCGAATGACACGGAGACAACACTCCTCGGCTACCCGCCGATGCGGGGTTGGGGTTGGCGGAGGTCAGCTACCTGACACGCACTCGCAGGTAATTCGCAGCGATCGCCGAGACGTTGGTTCCATCCCTATACAGGCAACTTCAGGGGAGGCAGAGAATGGTTTCGAGACTGATCGCATGCGGGGCGCTCGTCTGCTGTCTGTTCGCAGCGGACGCCGTGGCGTCGGCGGATCGGGCTGACGCCAAGCTGTTCAAGGGCAAGACGTCCCAGGGCTACCGGATCAAGATGCAGGTCAGAGAGCAGGCCTTCAGGATCCACACCTTCGACATCGACCTTCGTTGCCGAGACGGCAGCGAGCTGGCGCTCATCATGAACGGATATCTCTGGACGAAGGTAGGCAAGCGCGGGAGCTTCCGCGACGCCCAGTTCGGTCTCACCGACGGCACCTACTTCCGCGGCCGGCTCAACGAGCGGCGCCTCCGCGGGCGGCTGCGCGTCACCGATCGGCTCCGCGACGGGACCCGCTGCGCCTCGCGCTGGATCGTCTTCAATGCCACCCCGCGCTGAGGCTCAGCAGGGAGGGTCCCCCAACAGCACCCAGCACCCGTTGGCGCTGGTCAGGCGTTCCTCCTCCTGCAGGCTCGCGAGAGCGGTGGTGACGGAGGGGCGCCTGGCGCCGACCAATTCGGCGAGGAGCCTGTGGGGAAGGCCGATCGGGATGCGTATCCCCTCCTTGACCGACTCTCCCCATCGCTCGGCGAGATGCCAGAGCAGGATCAGGAGCCGCTCCTCGAGGCCGACGATGCTGGAGATCGCGGCTGCGGCTGCGGAAGCGCGTGAGCGGTTCACGCCTCGCTCCACCAGGTTCGAAGTGATCGCCGGCCAGCGCGCGAGACTTCGTGCCATCGCAGGGCTGAGAATCACGAGCGTGGTCGGCTCCAGGACTTCCCATGAGGCCCGGCAGAAGGAGGAGGCGTCTTCCTGCCACGGGCGCAGGAGATCGCCACGACCGAGCAGCTCGACGCTGCGGCCACGGTCGACCTCGACCCTACGGACCAGCAGCCCTCCGCAGACGAGATGGCCGAGGTACCCCGGCTCGGGAGGTCCTGCGCCAGGATCCCAGTCCCCCTTCTTCAGCATCGCCGCCTGCACGGGCAGTGAGCCTGCGGCCACCGCGCGCTCCTCCGCCGACAGGCCTTGGGCCAGCCGCGGATCGCACTCGAGCAGTTGCACTACACGCACCTTCTCACCCCCCGTTGACGGCTCCAAACAAAGAACAGCGGTAGGGGCCAGAAGTTGTCACGAGGCTGACCGCACCGCGTGCGTATTCCCTCAGCGGGCATTACAAAGAACGTATGAATCAAAGTAAAGGCGCAGACACCCCGGCCCTGACCCGACATGAGCGCCGGATCTGTGAGCTGGGCGAAGACCTCGTGGAGATCCGGTTGGCCGGGGAGGTCGACGGATTCGACGCTTCAGGTCTGCAGGCGGATCTCGAATGGGCCGTCGAGAAGGACGTCAACGTCCTGCTCGACCTCGGCTGCTGCGAGTTCCTTGACTCCGCGGCCGCAGCGACCCTTGTATTCGGAGCGCGGGCCCTCGATGCGAAGGGCCAGAAGCTGGTTGCGTTCGGTGGCGGGACTCAGGTGCAACGGCTCTTCGAGGTCACCGGGCTCAACGATCTCCTGACAGTTGCCGAAGACCGAGGCACGGCCATCTCGCGGCTATGGCCGGGGCGCCCGATCCCCGAAGTAGAGAAGGTGACCACCGTGAGCCTGCTGAGCGGGGACCGAGCAGGCTGAGGGAGTTTCTGAGCGCTGCCCCGGGGGAAGCCCCTTTGGGGTGAAGGCAAAGGACCTCATCGGGATGCTCGCGGCGATCTTCGTCATCGCCGCAGCGCTCTGGTACGTCACCGCGCCGCCGAAGGGGGTCGACGGGTACCGGGAGCGCGCCGCCGCGACGGCGGAGACGCTGGTCTCACAAGTGGAGACGGCGCGGCTGTGGGCGCAGGTCGAGGAGGAGGGAAAGGCGCTGCGGACGACCGTCCTCGTCGGCTTCGAGGAGACCGAGGAAGACGCCGAATCCGCCGCGAGCCAGTTCGAAAGCTACGAGCCGCCGGACGGGGTGGCGGATCTGCGCGAGGAGCTGACGAGCCTCGCCACCGAAGCGACCGAGGCGCTGGCGGCGCTGCGGATCGCCGCGCAGCAGGAGCGCTGGGAGGACGTGCGCGAGCTGAGTCGCCCGCTGCCTGAGCTGTCGGAGAAGCTCAGCGCCCTCGAGGAGCGGGCGGAGCCGTGAAAAAAGCCTTCGCCTTCACCCTGGGCACCCTCTCGGCGATCGGCGGCTTCATCGACATCGGCGACCTCGTCGCCGATGCCCAGGTCGGCGCCCGCTTCGGCCTTCGCCTCGCCTGGGTGACGCTCTTCTCGGTGGCCGGGATCATGTGCTTCGCCGAGATGGCGGGACGGATCTCGCTGAAGACGCAGCGGCCGGCGCTCGCCCTGGCGCGCTCGCGGCTCGGGCCCCGCTTCGGCCTCTTCGGGCTGATCGGCTCCCTGCTCGTCACCGCCCTGCTGGTGATGGCCGAGCTCGCCGGCGTTGCGCTCGCGCTGCAGCTGGCGACCAGCCTCAACTACCTGCTCTGGGTCCCGCTCGCGGCGCTGATGGTCCTGCTGGTGATCTGGCTGCTGCCGTTCGAAGTCATGGAGCACCTCTACGGGATGCTCGGCCTGGCGATGCTGGTCTTCGTCGTTGCCGTCTTCCATCTCGATCCCGACTGGTCGACCCTGGCCGAGTCCTCGACGACGATCGCGCCGACCGAGAAGGAGAGCTGGGCGACCTACCTCTTCTTCGTCGTCACCCTGATCGGGGCGCAGATGACCCCCTACGAGATGTTCTTCTTCTCCTCGGGGGCGGTCGACCACCGCTGGCGGCCGAAGGACATCAAGGAGATGCGCGCCAACGTGATCATCGGCTTCCCGCTCGGCGGCCTGCTGGCGGTGGCGATCCAGGCCGTCGCCTTCCTCGTCCTCTTCGAGCCCGGGATCACCGTCGAGCACCTCTCGCAGACGGCGCTGCCGGTCGCGGTGGCGCTGGGCAAGATCGGCTTGATCATCGCCATCGTCGGGATCTTCGCCGCGACGTTCGGCGCCACCCTGGAGACCCTCTTCGCCACCTCCTACGACGTCGCCCAGTACTTCGGCTGGTCCTACGGCGAGGTGCAGCCGCCGGCCCGCGCCGCCCGCTTCACCACCACGATGCTGGCGATGCTCTTCGGGGCGACGGCGCTGGCGCTGACCACGATCAACCCGATCACGGTGACGATCGTCGCCGTGGTCTTCAGCGCCTCGCTTTTGCCCTTCCTCTTCCTGCCGGTGCTGCTCGTCGCCAACGACCGCGAGCTGATGGGGGAGATGGCGAACGGCAAGCTCTCCAACTTCGTCGGCACCTGCACGCTCGCCGTCTCCTGCGTGGTCTCGGTGCTGGCGCTGCCTCTGCTCGTCCTCACCAAGGGAGGGACGGTTTGAGCCGCTCGATCAGCCTCCGCATCGCCCTGCTCGACAACCAGGTCGTCGACTGCAACCGCCTCCCGATCGGGCGCGTCGACGACCTCGAGATCGAGGTGGAGGACGGCCGGCCGCGGGTGACGGCGATCGTCACCGGCTCCGAGGCGCTGGGCGGCCGCATCGGCGGCTTCCTCGGACGCTGGATGGCCGGGGCCTCGGCGCGGCTGCGCTCTCCTGCTGAGGAGGAGGGACAGCCGCGGATCGACCTGGCCGCGGTGGAGGAGATCGAGCCGCTGATCGAACTGAAGGTCCAGAAGGACGACCTGCCCCAGGTCGCCGGCCTCGAGCGCTGGCTGGCCGCCAACCTCATTGGGCGACTGCCGAGGAGCGGCGATGCGAGCGAGTGAGCTCATTGACTCGCCGGCCTACGACGAGCGCGGCCGCTTCGCCGGGGTCGTCCGGGATCTGCGGCTGGAGGCGGAGCCCGCAGCGGACGGCAGCTTCGCCATCCTCGGTCTCGTCCTCGGCGACCCCGGCCCTCGCGCCGCCGCCGCCCACGCTTGGGGCTTCGCAGAGGGACGGGCGAAGGGACCGTGGCTGCTGAGACGGCTCGTCGGCGATGGCGACTCCCGCTTCGTCCCCGTCGACCAAGTTCTCGACTGGGGGCCGGAGCGGCTGCAAGTCAAGGAGGGGACCGATGAACAGGTCTGAGGCGCTGCTCATCGGGTGGACCCTGTTTGCGCTGCTGCTGGCGACTGTGGCGCTGCTGGTCAAACGAGGTGGCCGTTAGGCGGCGGGCTCCGACCGGCTGCGCCGCTGCCAGTGCCGACGATTAATCACCGCGTGCGCCGATGATCCAGTTCGCGAGCCGAGCGACGACGCCGCGGCCGGTGCTGGTGCTCCAGGCGGCGACCAGCACCAGCAGGAACGAGGTGGCGATACCGGCGAGGAGCCTGACCCACCATTCGCCGCCGACGCCGAACCCCACCGTGACGCCGACGCTCAGCAGCACCCCCAGCAGCGTGATCCCGGTCGCGGTGAGGGTTATGTCCTCAGAGGATCGCCCGGACCGACCGCCGCTTCCCTCACCGCCTTTCATCTCGCCTGGCTACTTCATCGCGCTGAGGAGCTGGTCGCAGGCCTCCTCGCAGCGTCGGCACGCCTCGGCGCAGACGCGGCAGTGCTCGTGGTGGTCGGCGTGGCGCTCGCACTCCTGCGCACAGGTGGTGCAGGCTTCCGCGCAGGCCTGCAACTGCGCCTTCGAGGTGGGGGCGTCGTATTCGGTCTGCCGGGTGAGCACCCGCCCGGTGGCGTCGCAGATGTCTGCGCAGTCGAGGTTGAGGCGGATGCACCTGCGCAGCTCTTCCACTCCCTCCTCCGAGAGGCACGCGTCCGCGCAAGCGGTGCACGATTGTGAGCACTCGAAGCACTCGGCGATGCAGCGGGCGAGGACGTCGCGGTCGACGTTTCCCTCCCAGGGGTGGGTCTCGAGCATCTGTTTCGGCAGCGTTGCGGTTGCCATTGATCAGTCCTCCAGCGGTAGTCGATTGCTGTTGTTCCCTCTATCTCCCCTGCCTGTGGCGATGCACACTCAGCGCGCCTGCACCACCATCGAGAAGGTCCCGAGCGGGTCGCCGACCACGAAGTTGCTCGACGGCGGCGGCGCGGGTGCCGGTTGGTTGAAGACGTCGTTCAGGGTCGAGGCGGCGGTTGCCTGCAGCCGCGCTTCGGCGTTCTGGACCGAGATCGTCCTCGTGACCGGGTTGGCGACCACCGAGTTCGCCGGCAGCACCACGTCGACGAGGGCGGCGCGTCCGGCCGCTCCCGGGAACGGCGGGCTCGGCAGGATTTCCAGCTGCACCGTCGCCGCTTTCGCGGCGAAGTCGATCTGGACGTTGCTCAGCCGCATCGTCGGGTCGAGCGAATCGGTGTCCTTGAGGATCTGCATGCCGCCGGCCGTCTCGACCGTGCCCTTGGTCGCGTCGGGAGCGAGCGTGCCGCCGGCGATCGGCAGGGCGAAGGAGGTCGCCGTCGGTTTGGTCGCCGGCGCGATCGCGGTGAAGCCCTCCGGCACTTTCACGCCCTTGGCGGCGAATTTGGCCAGGGTGGAGGCGTTGCCGGTCAGGGTCGCGCTGCCCTGCGGCACCACGGTGACGGTTTCGGGCTGGGCGGTCGAGTAGAGGTTGCTGAGCACGCGGCCGGGGTTGAGGCGCTTGCTGCCCCGCAGCCCGAGCCGGTTGCTGATCCGCCGCACCGCCTTTTCGGTCAGCGAGAGCTTCACCGCCTTGAAGTTGGCGCCGAAGCCTTCGCGCTCGAAGGTCGGTGGGGCGAACGTCCCCAGCTGCATCCTCGCCTTGGCGATTTTCGCGAAGACGGCGCCCTTGACCGTGTTGACGGTCAGCTGCGTCACCGGGACGCCGCGGTTGCCGAGCTGGAACTTGAAGCCGCCGCGGTTCTGGAGGAAGCCTTCGACGTTCGTCGGGTCGAGCTTCCCGTCCCTCACCGATAGCCCGATCTTGCTGCCGCTGCTGGTCGCGCCGGTGCCGATCGCCTGCACCGTCACCCCGAGGTTGCCGAGCTTCCTCATCATCCCTTTCTTCATGTGGAGGTCGGTGCTCCCGTCCGCGACCGGATCGCGCGGCGCGGCCGAGGCGGCCGCGGCAAATACGAGCAAGCTCCCCAGAGTCGCCAGGAGCAACAGCTTCCTTCCGGTCCAAATCTGCGCTGCGTTCATCGATTCCGTCCTTCCGTCGTGTCGTTCTCTTCCAACCCACGGAAGGACTTGGTCACGCGGGGTGATGTCAGCGTCCTGACATTCCCCTGGCCGACTCCGCCGCGCACCGAACGGGTAGCAGCGGAGGATGACGCAGGCGCGCATGGCCCCCGGGTGATGCGCAGCTTCCAGCGGGACCCGGTCAACACCGCCTGATGTCAGCTGACTGACATCGCTCCGTCCGCCGCCCCGGGGGCGGGGTAGCCGCCGTCCAGACAACGACGACGGAGGGGTGACATGCGCTGGAGCACGAAGCGGGGAAAGCTGGGATCGACGGTCTGCCTGGCGGGGCTGTTGTCGGTGTCGTCGCTACTCGCGGCCGGCGGTTCCTTCGCACATCACGAGAAGAGCGAGAAGGGGATCGCGCCGGTGGACAGGTCTGACGCCAGCGCCACTCACCTCGCGCAGTCGATCCTCGAAGGCGGCTCCCCGGACCTCGTTCGCTCCAAGTTCGTCACCGTTCCCCCCGGCGGGCAACCGGTCGCGATCGGCGACAAGCCTCTCTCCGGGTTCCCGCGCAAGGGCGGCTCGTTCGCGATCCTCTCGACGGGATGCGCCCTCTTCGCCGACAACCCGAACAGCTCCCCGTCGCTGGGATGCCGGAACGGCGGAGTGAAGACGCGCGGCGCCCGCGACGTGATCATCTGGCGGATCCGGGTCAACGTCCCGCAGGGTGCCAACTGCCTCTCGTTCCGCTTCAAGTTTCTCTCCGACGAGTACCCCGAGTGGGTCGGCTCGGAATACAACGATGCCCTGATCGCCGAAGTGGGCCGCTCTCCCGGGTGGGACGCGTCCGGCAACCGGGATCCGTCGATCACCGCTCCCCGGAACTTCGCGACGACGCGGGACGGGAACCTGGTCAGCGTCAACGGCACCGGCGTCGCCAGGGTGACCCGGAAGGCGGCGAAGGGGACCACCTACGACGCCGCCACCGGCAAGCTGCGCGCCTCGACTCGCGTCAAGCCGGGCAACCGGCTCCTCTACATCTCCCTGTTCGACCAGGGGGATCGCCAGTACGACTCGGCGGTGTTCATCGACCGCCTGCTGGTCCGCAAGGCGGCCAAGTGCCGGTCGGGCGTCGTCGGGTCGAAGTGACGAGGCGCCGAGCGTGCTCAAGTCTCTCTCCCTGACTCTCTTCTGCATCGGCGCCATCGCGGCGCTCCCAAGCTCGGCCCAAGCCGCGGAGGGGGACCTTCTGGGCTCCTTCTCCCAGGATGGCCGAGTGATCACCGATCTCGAGGCGGGCAGCGACGATCATGTGACCGCGACCGACGTCGACCGCGAGGGTCGCCTGGTGGTCGCGGGCGGCTCGATCAAGGCGCCGCAGGGCGGGCGGCTGGCGGTCGCCCGTTACCTGCCGGACGGATCGCTCGACCCGAGCTTCGGCGCCGGCGGACTGGTGATCAGCGACGCCGAGGGCGGGCTGTATCCACGCGACGTCTCCATCGACGAAGCGGGGCGCATCGTCCTCGCCGGCATGGGTGTGCGGCGGAGGCCCACTGTCGCCCGCCTGCTGTCCGACGGCCGCTTCGATCCCACTTTCGGCGGCGACGGCATCGTCGGCTTCGAGGGCGTCCTCGATGTGGAGGCGCTTGCGGTGGACTCCGTTGGGCGCATCGTCCTCGCCGGCAGCGGCAACTCAGGCGAGGGCCTCGACCCGGACTTCGCCGTCGCCCGCCTGCTGCCCGACGGCGCCCCCGACCGCTCGCTCGCCGGCACCGGCTTCATCGTCGTCGACGTCTCCCCCGGAACCGCGGACATGGCGGGCGACGTGCTCGTTGACGGCTTCGGCCGGATCGTCCTCGGTGGCGCCGCCTGGGTCCCCCACGAGGGCGTCAGTCGCTACGTCGGCCGCTTCGCGCTGGTCCGCCTGCACGACGACGGGAGCCTCGACCGGAGCCTGCGCGGCAGCGGCGTCGCCGTGATCAATATGAGCAAGCGCGGCTCCTACGCCACCGCGATGGTCCCGCACGGCCGCGGCAACGTCGTCCTGGCCGGATACGCGCCTCCTCATGCGGGCTTCGTCAAAGTTCGCGGCGCCGGCGGTCTCGACAAGCGCTTCGGGCAGAACGGGCGCGCCAAGCTCGACGTCGCCTCCGGCCTGCAGCCGGTGGCGCTCGACAACGGCGGTAACGCCCGCATCCTCGTCGCCCTCGGCGCTTCTCGGACCTTCAACACCGGAGGGGGCCCGCTGATCGGCGCCCGCCTGCTCCCTCTCGGCAAGCCCGACCGCAGCTTCAGCAACGACAGCCGCGTCGTCACCGGGCTCGGCCGCTGGAGGGCCACCGCCGCCACGATCGCCAGCATCAACAACGGCGATGTCGCGATCGCCGGGCCCGCGAAGCGCGCCGGGGCTGACCACCACGACTTTGCGATCGCCCGCTATCGGGGGTAGGCGAGTAGAGGCTGCTGCTTTCGCTCCCGGGACCCGGGGGTAGGGGTCGGAAATGCTCACCGATTCATACGTGAACGAGACCGAGATCCGGGTGATCGGGATGTCGCGCAGCGGCAACCACGCGATCGTCAACTGGATCCTCGCCCAGTGGCCGGGCCGGACCTGCTTCCTCAACTGCGCCGAGCCCGGTTTCAACCCGTTCCGGTCGGCGCGCCCGCGGACGCCGGAGCTGCCCGGCTGGCGCGCCCTCTATCCCGAGTTCGATGTCGATGCCGAGCGGGAGGGGCGGCTGACGCGCAAGGACCTGTTGCTCCACAGCTACGAGGACACCTTCCTCGGGCCGTTCAAGAAGGCCGAGAACGAGGAGCGGCACGACGAATGGGTGGGCCGCTCGAGGCGGCGCGTCGACCTGCTGATCCTGCGCGATCCCCGCAACCTCTTCGCCAGCCGGCTTGCCTCCGGCTACGGCTGGCTCGAGGATGAGCTGGTGGCGCGGGTCTGGTCCCAGCACGCCCGCGAGTTCCTCGGGCTGCGCCGCAACCTGCGCCAGGAGCGGCTCATGGTCAGCTACAACGACTGGGTGACGAGCGCCGAGTACCGCCGTGGAGTGGCGGAGGCGCTGGGACTCCGGTTCGACGACCGCGCCACCCGCAAGGTTCCCGCCGCGGCGGGTGGCAGCTCATTCGACGGCACCGCCTATGACGGCCGCGCCGAGGAGATGCCGGTGCTGCGGCGCTGGCACAGCTTCCTCAGTGACCACCGCCTCCACCGCCTGCTGACCCCGGAGGTGCTGGAGCTCTCTGAGCGTGCCTTTGGTCCACCTGTGCCGCTGCCCGAGCCTCAGCATGCCGCCGCCTGACTGCTCGTGGGCACGCTCTGCCTGGGTGCGGTATGTGCCTCTACCGTCGCCAGAACCAGCGGACGAGCCGTCGCCCTTCCACAGTCCAGATGACCTTGTGCCAGCCGGTGATCGACGTCGTGATCCTGTTGACGTAGGTGGTTCCGGCTTCGGCTTCCTGATTTCTCGCGCATAGCCGTCTCTTGGTGGGGAAGGTGACGCAGACCGTGTAGTAGGTGAGCTGGGAGCTCTTGAAGAAGGCTCCGACCTTGCTGCGGTGCGCGCATTCGCGAGCCGGTGGAGCGTTCCGACTCACTCCGCAGGCGACGTAGACGCGGAGGCGAGGCCGGGCTTCTTCCGGCGGCGGTTCCGGGGCGGGGGGAGGCGGAGGGACGGCAGACGAGCACGGACACGGAAGGTCCTCGCAGGCGACTCCATCGCCGTCACCGTCGAGACCGTGTGGGTCTCCTGGCGTCAGGTACGTCTGCGCTTCTGCCTGGTTGGCGAAGTCTGCACAGTCATAGTCGACGGCCTGTGCCGTAGCGGGCGAGGGTAGGTGTACGAGAACACATACGCCGAAGATGAGTAGACCTAGTAGGCGCTTGATATTTTCACCCTACTCGGAATCACCCGAGTATTCGACCAGAGCCTGATGGTTGCCGTGCGCTCGCGGCGCCAAGCTTGAAGTCGTTTGCCGCGCGAGTCGCGTTGCTCGTGCTCGCGAAGGCGTCATCGACGTTCATCGCCTCGAGCGTGCCTCCGAGTGGTCAGGTCGCTGTCTGGCGGAGTCCGGCCCGCGCGAGCGCTACGACCCGATCTTCGGCGCTCGAAACCAAGACGCCCCTCTCGAGCCGCTAATCTCGTTCTGCGTCTTGCTCGCATCGGAGCTGCGTCCGCGCGGCAACCTTGCCAGTGTGACGCGATTGCATCCGGTCGGCGGCACGGTGCTCGGCCTGGACGGTTTTGCACCGGATCGCCGTCGAATGTTCTCTAGCATTCGGCTAATGGAGCAGGCGTCGGGCCTACAGCTAGAAGGGAAGGCGGCGACGATCTCCCGCGAGGTCGTCCAGCTCCTCAAGCGCCCATTTCGGCCGCGGCCCGACGAAAGCCCGCACCTACCTGAACGACGAGTGCGTCCTCGTCCTCCTGCGCGAGGCCACACCGTGGGCGAGCAGACGATGTTCGAGGGCGGCGGGGCGCCGAGCTCGCGCCTCGTTGGTAGCAGGGCGTAGCATCGAAGCCCATGGACGAGACGGCGAAGCGGGGAGCCGGCTCGGGCGCGCAGGCGCACTGGCAGGGCGTCTACGAGCGGCGTGGCCCGGATCAGGTGAGCTGGTACGAGCCGTCACCCGAAACCTCGCTTGCCTGGATCGAGGAGGTAGAGCTTCCACTCGATGCCGCGATCCTCGACGCGGGTGGTGGTACGTCGGCTCTGGCGGGGGAGCTGGTCCGGCGCGGCTACACCGATGTCACCGTGGCCGATATCTCCGCCGCCGCGATCGGGCGCTCCAAACGCGAGCTCGGTGAGCCGGGGAGCCGGATCATTTGGGTCGAGGCCGACTTGAGAAGCGACGACCTCGAGCGCCGCTACGACCTCTGGCACGACCGCGCCGTCTTCCACTTCATGGTCGAGGACGCCGACCGCGACCGCTACATCGCCGTGATGCGAGGGGCGATCCGCCTCGGCGGCCATCTGATCCTCGCCACCTTCGGTCCAGAGGGGCCGACCGAATGCAGCGGCCTCCCGGTCTGTCGCTACGGCGTCGACGAGTTGTCGAAGCTCCTCGGCCATGACTTTCGGCTGATCGACTCCGCCCTCCTCGAGCACCACACCCCGTCCGGCTCGGCGCAGCAATTCATCTTCACCCAATTCCAGCGGCGCGGTTGAAAATCTCCCCTCCGATCGCCAGCGGGACTCGGCTCTATCCTCTCCCGGACGAGGCTCGAAGATCGTGCCGGCAGGTAAAGAGGAGCTATGAAGATCAAGCTACGGCGCCCTTCACCAGCGATGGCTGTCGCGTTGCTGGCTCTCTTTCTCGCACTCGGCGGCAACGTTGTCGCCTACGGGCTGGGCCGGAACTCGATCCACTCCCGCGACATCGCGCCGGAGATCGACACGATCATCAACGCCGTCCGGCGCTTGGGGATCGAGTTCGTGCTGGACGTGGCGCCCGCGGACCGCAAGCCGGCGCTGGTGACGGCACGAGCTCAAAGGGACGGGGCGATCGCCCACGACGATGTTTCCGTTGTGGCAGCTTCTTCTGTCTGACGCCCCTAGCCGCTGCGGCTATTTTGGCCGTGCCTGGCGCGACGCCGCAAGATCCGCATCTCCGTCGCTCGGATGGGAGCAGCGGCCAGGTCGAGTTGACGATGCCGCGCACGCCGGGCTGTCGCGCTAGCGCCTCCTGACACCCGTCTCGTTCGAGGTCGCTTCGCTGTCGACCAGAGTTTCGCTGCGTCGAAGATGGCGGATAGCATCGCGGTCCGTGCCGGTCACTCGATCACCCACCGAACCCTCGGCTGCTCAGCCTCGACTCGGCCGCTTCAGCCGAAAGCAGCTGCTTGTCGCCTTCGGGATCGCGATGGCGGCGTTCGGCATCGTTCTCATCGTCATCGACCAGCGACTGGAAGCGACCGGCGGCCCCTCGATCCTCGGCCTCGAGTTCGCCGGCAGCGCCGGCCGCGCGACCGAGATCTTGGCGGAATGGGGGGACCACGGCCGCTACCTTGCCCGACTCTCGCTCTGGATCGACTTCGGCTTCATGGTGAGTTATGGGACCTTCTTCGCGCTGGCGGCGCTTGCCACCCGCGACTTCGCGAGGGAGCGAGGCCTGCGGGCGCTCGCCGTGGCCGGAATCGCGGCGCCCGCCTTCGCGGTCGCCGCAGCTCTTTTCGATGTCGCCGAAAACATCGTCTGGCTCCTCGTCGTCGGCGGGCACGGCGGAGAGATCGGGCCTCCTTTCGGGACGATCTGCGCCACCCTCAAGTTCCTGCTGCTCGGCCTCGCGATTCTCTACGTGCTCTGGGGACTCGCCAGTCGACTGATCCAGCGTGAGAAGTCGCGTCGCTCGTAGAACCTAGAGGGGCCCTAGCCGCCGTCGAGCCTGTCGGACACTTTGCGACACGGCGGTGGAGTAATTGAGCCATATTGGCGCACCATAAGAGTGCTTGAGTGCCGCAGGCTTCTGGCATGACTGGAGTTGCGGGAGGGGCAGCGATGCTGGTGGCTGGGCGTTCTGACGGAACGCTGCGAGCCGGGCGGATGTCGCCTGTCGCCTGGACGCCAAGCGAGGACATCGATGTCCGTGACTGGTTGCGTGCGGGACAGCGTCTGGGCGCGATGACGCGTTGCAGTCAATGGTGGCTTGGAGACTGGGTCCGCTACGGGAGCACGCGCTGGGGCGAAAAGTACAAGGAGGCGGCCCGGATCACCGGTTACGACGTACAGAGCCTTCGAAACATCGCTTATGTGGCTGGACGAGTCGAACCATCCCGACGTCGGGACAATTTGACCTGGAGCCATCATGCGGAGGTTAGTGCGCTGGAGCCAGAGGAACAGGATAAATGGCTTGACCTGGCCGCCTCGCAAAGAATGTCCGTCGCGGATCTGCGAATCGAGCTCCGAAATGTACGACGCAAAGAAAAGGGATCGATAGCGGCTGTAACGACGGATGCGGAGCTTGTGACGTGTCCACAGTGCGACCATCGGTTCGAGTTACCTGATCGCTGAGGCTCAAAGCCGACGAGGCTCGTCGGCTTGTGCAGCTGTTCGGTTAGCGAACAGCGAAAAAACTGACTCCGGCTACTTGACTCCCGTGGCTCGAGTGGGTTTTTGGATAGTCACTGTCACTAATTAAGGTGCGGAGGACCGGGCTGCACCTGCGCTCGGTCCGGAACACCGAATCCACGAGACAACGGGAGGCAGCGACACCCATGGCAAGTAACGGTAACCACGGCAGGCGTCGCCGATCGCTCGTCTCGAGCCTGACCACGATCGTGGCAGTGCTTGCGCTCGCGCTATCGCAGGGCGCCCTTGCCGCGACGGCCGACGCCGACCCGCTGCTGCAGGACTCGTTGAACGCGCTCGACTCCCTGATGCAGCACTGCACGACGAAGGACGCCCTCGACAACGACACGAGCAACGGCAATCGACTGCCTTACCGCCTGTGCGACGACGGGTTCTCCACCCCCGGCGAAAACGGGATCCCGGTGCCGATCGCCTACTCGGGCGACCAGATCACCGGTCTTCCAGCGGCCGCATCGCCAGCTGAAACCAAAGCGGCGGCCACGCGGGACGGTCTCGGGCCCGAGCCGCCGAACTTCGACCGCGCCACCCTGGACGTGCACATCACGCTGCCGCCCGCCTCGATGGAGCCGCCGCCCGGGGGCTTCCCGGTGCTCGTGCTGGTGCCCGGAAGCGCGAGCAACCGCACGGAGTGGCGGGTGAACACGATCGACGCGTCGAACTACTCCTCGCCGGTGCTCGATCCGCTGCTGCCGGAGGACACGACGCTGTGGCACCGCTCCGACTCCTGGTTCGCCTCTCAGGGGTACGTCGTGCTCGCGCCGAGCATGCGCCTCGGCGTGCTCAACGGCTCGACGGCCAGGGGACAGTTCTCCAGGCGCTACGAGGTAAATGACGCGCAGTATCTGCTCGGCCTGCTGGCGGACGACGACCAGCTGAAGCGCCAGGCCGGCCAAGCCCCGCTCTTCGACGTCGACCCGTCGAAGATCGGCGCCGTCGGCTATTCGGGCGGGGGCATGCTCGTCCTCCAACTCGTTGCCGATCCCGACTGGAGCAGCCCGGCGACCCAGACTCCGATGCACCTCGCGGCCGCCGCACCGGCGTCGCCGTTCACCGACTTCCTGGAGATCCTCATACCGAGCGGCCATTACTTCGACCGCAACCCGGAGGACCCCGACGAGACGTTCATCGCCCCGACCTCGCCCGCCGCGGCGCTGTCGCGCAATCCGGTGGGTATCCAGAAAACGAGCTTCCAGCCGCTCAACGCGATCTGCGCGGACATCGCCGGGAACATGGTCCCGGGCTGGCTGTCGACCGGCTGCCGGCGCATCGCCGCGGGAGAGCCCTACTCGCCCGACGAGCCGCGCATCAAGGCGATGTACGACCGGCTCTTGGCGGATTCGTCGCCCTACCTGCAGCCGGAGTTCTGGAGCAGGGTCGCGAATGGCCTGAGAGTCCCGATCTTCGCCGTCCAGGGTGCGGCCGATCCGCTCACGCCGGAGATCCAGATGGTCAGCTACTACAACAAGCTCGAGTCGGTGGCCCCGGAATACCCGATCAAGCTCCACGTGGCGGGCACGGGTCACCTGATCAAGGACAAGCTGAAGGAGGTGGCCGACCTCTGCGGCCCGGACCGGCACGTCTGCGCCACGAGCGACTTCACCCAGCCGGACGGGTCGCTCGACTTCGACGACGTGCCCTCGCGGGTGAGGAAGGGCATCTCGACTCGGATCGACGAGTTCCTCGATTACAACCTGCGCGGGCTGGGCACCGCCCCGACCTACGACGTGACGGCGACCACCACGGTCTGCGCCGCCAACGCGACGGCTCAGCAGCCGGCGGACGAGCCGGGCGCCGAATACACCGCGGACACGTGGCGTGACCTCGCTCCCAACTCCAGTCAGATCGAGTTCAACGGTGGCGGGCTGACCGCCGCCGCCGCACCGGACCCGCACGGCGCCCAGAGCGACCCACAGGTCATCGGCAACGCGTGGTTCAGAGGCGCGCTCCCGGACGCCTGCTTCACGACGAAGCAGCTTGACCCGGGGCCGGGTGTGGTCCAGATCAAGTCAGAGCCCCTGTCCTCGCCGATGAGGATGATGGGGATCCCGACGTTGCGGCTCGACTACGCGCCGTTGCGGTTCAAGTACGTGCCGCACGTCGGCAGCGACTACTACATCTCCGCTCGCCTCTACGACCTCTCGCCGGACGGTTCGATGACGCTCGTAACGCGCGGGGCCTGTCGCGCCGCCGCCTCGGCGAGCGTCGACTGCGGCACGTTCGACCTGTGGGGCAACATGTGGGAGTTCCCGGCAGGTCACCAACTCGTGCTCGAGCTCTCGCAGGACGATCGACCGCTCTTCCGGCCGAATATCTTGCCCTCGCTCCTGATGATCCGGGGTGCGCAACTAGAAGTACCGGTTCCCTGATCGCTTCTGGACCGGATCGACGCGATGCGGCACAGCCTGCTTGAGATTCGCAGCGTTGCAAAGTCATACGGCGACGTGTGCGCGCTGGAGGAGGTGGACCTCGACCTGGCCGAGGGGGAGATCCTTGGTCTCCTGGGCCCCAACGGCGCAGGCAAGACGACGCTGATCTCCATCCTCGCCGGACTGCGCGCGCCGGACCGCGGCACCGTGAGGGTCGGTGGAATCGACGTCGGGGCCGATCCGATGGCGGCGCGCGGGCTGATGGGCATCGCGCCGCAGGATCTCGGCGTCTACCTTCCGCTGACGGTCCGCGACAACCTGCGTTTCTTCGGCAGGATGGTCGGTCTCCGGGGACGCGAGCTCAAGGGCCGCGTCGAGGAGGTCGCCGACGCCCTCGAGCTGACGGGGCTGCTCGACCGCAAGGCCCACCAACTCTCCGGAGGGGAGAAGCGCCGGCTCCACACCGGGCTGGCGTTGCTCCACCGCGCGCCGCTGCTCCTGCTCGACGAGCCGACCGCCGGCGTCGACGTGGCGACCCGCAACCGACTCCTCGACCTCGTCCGCCGGCTCGCCGCTGAGGGAGCCGGCGTCTGCTACACGACGCACTACCTCCACGAGGTGGAGGCGCTCGACGCCTCGGTTGCGATCCTCGACAACGGTCGCATCGTCGCGCACGGCGACACGCGCGAGCTCGTGGCCGGCTCTGGCGCGGCCGTCGTCGAGATCCGGGTCGAGGGCGCCGTCCCGCTCGGGCTCGCCTCCCTCGGCGACGTCGAGCACGAGGAGTCCGCGGTGCGCATCCGCGCGCCAGACCCGGCCGTGGCACTCACGCGCGCGGTCGCCGCCATGGGCGAGGACAGCGCCCGCATCCGCTCGGTGGAGTTCGTGCAGCCGAGCCTCGAGAGCGTCTACCTCTCGATCACCGGACGACGCTTCAACTCGCGCGCGATCGAGAAGGTGCGATGACCCCCCTCGCCCGGAGCATCACGATCGCGCGCAACGACTTCGCGATCCTGCGGCAGGACCCGATGGCGCCGATCGTCCTGATGGCGATGCCGCTGGTCGTGATGGCGTTCACGAAGCCGGCCTACAGTCCGGCGCTCCAGAGCGACGGGTACGCATTCGCGACGGGGGCCGAGCAGGTGGTGCCCGGCATGGCGGTGATGTTCGCCTTCTTCATCGTCACCTTCGCCGGGCTCGCCTTCTTCCGGGAGCACGTGTGGGTGACGTGGGACCGCCTCCGATCGCTCCCGGTCAGCCAGACCGAGATCATGGTCGGGAAGCTCGTCCCGCAGTTTGCCCTGGTCGTGGGCCAGCAGCTCATCTTGCTCACGGCGGGCGGCATGCTCTTCGGGCTCACCGTGCGTGGCTCGATGGTGGGTCTGGTCTTACTCGTCCTCGCCTTCGCGCTGTTCCTGATGGGGTTCATCGTCGCGACCGTCGCGAGCTGCCGTACTTTCCAACAGTTACTCGCCGTCTCGAACCTCGGAGCGATCGGGTTCGCCGGAATCGGAGGCGCCCTGACGCCGCTGTCGACGCTGCCGAGCTGGGCGAGCGCGATCTCCCCGGCAACGCCTGTGTACTGGGCGATGAAGGGCTTCAAGCACATCCTCCTGGACGGCGAGGGGCTGACCTCCGTGCTCCCGTCGGTCGGCGTGCTGACCGGGGCCGGCGTCGTGCTCTTCGCGATCGGCGCACGACGGTTCCGCTTCGACGAGCACAAGGGCGGCACGCTGCGCTGAGCGCGGCTGTGTGTGTGAAAACACTCTTACCCGCCGGCTATCCCGGCGTGAGGCAAGGGTGTTTTTTGAACTGTTCTGCGTTCTTGGTCATCTTTGGCGGAAGAAGATGACGAGGGACAACTCCACAAGAGCCGAAGCGCTGCGCCACGCCCTCGCCGAGGAGCGCGTGCTCCGCGTCGGAGGCGTGCACGACGGGCTGTCCGCGCTCGTGGCCGAGCGCTCCGGCTTCGACGCGCTCTGGGCGAGCGGGCTCGGCATCGCGGCGGCCCACGGCGTCGCCGATGCGAACATCCTGACGATGACCGAGGTCCGCGACGCGGCCGCGATCATCGTTCGCGCCACGCGGCTGCCCGTGATCAGCGACTGCGACACGGGCTTCGGCGCGGTGCGGAACCTGCGTCGCATGGTGACCGAATTCGAGGCCGCCGGCGTCGCCGCCATCTGCGTCGAGGACAAGCTGTATCCGAAGCGCAACAGCTTCCTGTCAGGGCAGGAGCTCATCGACCGCCACGAGTTCGCGATGAAGATCCGGGTGGTCAAGGAGAACCAGAGCGATCCCGCGATGGCGATGATCGCGCGTCTCGAGTCCCTGATCGCGGGCTGCGGGCTCGAGGACGCGCTCGACCGCGCGGCGCTGTATGTCGAGGCCGGGGCCGACGCGCTCGTCGTGCACTCGAAGGCGCGCACGCCCGACGAGGTGCTGGAGTTCGCGCGCGCGTGGCAGGCCGGCGGCGGCACGGTTCCGCTGATTGCGATCCCCACCACCTACAACAGGACGACGATCGACGAGCTGGCCGCCGGTGGGATCTCGATGGTGATCCACGCGAACCAGGCGCTGCGCGCATCGCTCGAAGCGATGGAGCGGGTCTCGCGACAGATCCTCGAGGCCGGCTCGAGCGCGCCGGTCGAGGGCGAGATCGCTCCGCTGCGGAGCCTCTTCGATCTGACCGGCGAGGAGGACGTCGAGCGCTACGACGAGTGGTTCAGCGAGTCGACCGAGGGGCTGCGGCGGGGCGCCCCGCCGCGAGCGGCAAACGCGGCCTACGACGGGGCGTCCGATGGGAGGTGAAGTGGCCACCGGTCCGTACCTCGGCCTCGCGAGCGACCGCGTCCTCGACAACGACGCGGCCCTGTGCGCGGGCGTCGAGGAGATCGGCGCGAAGGCCGCGAGCCTCGTGGCGCTGGAGGCGGCCGGACTGCCCGTGCCGCCGTTCATCTGCGTCGCGACGTCGACGTTCGACCATCTGTTCGCGCGCCTTTCCCCCGAGCTTCGGGTCGCGCTGGAGAACCTGCCCGCGGACAACGAGGAGATCGTCGCGCTGTCCGCGCGGGCGACGGCGGAGGTTCGCAAGCTCGGCTTCGACGCCGGCGACGCCGAGCGGCTGGAGGAGCTCTTCGACGCGACGTTCGGCCCGGACGCGCTCGTCTCGGTGCGGTCTTCGGCGGCGGGCGAGGACTCCGCCCAGTACTCGTTCGCCGGGCAGTTCGACACCTACCTGTACGTCAAACGCGAGGAGTTGCGCGATCGCGTGGTGAATTGCTTCGCCTCGGCTTTCACGCCACGCGCCCTCCTGTACCGCCGGGTGCACGCGCTCGGGGTCGAGGCCGGCCGCATGGCGGTCGCCGTCCAGCTCATGGTCCCGAGCACGGTGGCGGGCGTCGCATTCACCGCGGATCCGAGCACCGGCGATCCCGACCGCAGCGTCGTCTCCGCGGGGCTCGGCCTCGGCAAGGGAGTGGTCGACGGGATCGTCAGCGCCGACACCTACGTACTCGACGCGAGCGGGACGATCCGCGACCGCACGGTGGAGGTGAAGGCCTCGCGCGTGGTGCTCGACGCCGGGCGCGGGAGCGGGACGGTCCTCGAGGACGTCCCGTCGGAGGAGGCGCAGCGGCCGGCACTGACCGACGAGGAGGCGGGGCGCGTGGCGGCGATCGCGCGGCGCGCGGCAGAGACGCGCGGAGCGCCACAGGACGTGGAGTGGGCGATCGATCCGGACGGCGGGCTCCACCTCCTCCAGTCGCGTCCGATCACGACGCTCGGAGGCCGCGACGACCGCGAGTTGATCTTCGACAACTCCAACCTGGTCGAGAGCTATCCCGAGCTGACCTCGCCGCTCACCTTCTCGTTCATGCGACGGTTCTACGAGCTGGCCTTCCTCGAGGTGGTCAGGACCTTCGGAGCGTCTGAGTCGATGATCGAACGCGACCGCGACGTGTACGACACGCTCGTCTCGCTGCTCGACGGGCGCATGTACTACAACCTCACCAGCTGGTACCGGATGTTCCTCCAGGTGCCCGGGATGGAGCGCGCGCTGCCCGCGTTCGAGGCGGCTCTGGGCTTCGAGCAGCGCTCGCAGCTCGAGGTCGAGCGGCTCGGTAAGGTCGAGCGGCTGCGGTGGATCCCGCTGCAGGCGCGGTTGGTGGTGCGCCTGATCCGAACGCTGCGCCGGCTTCCGCGCGGGGTCGAGGAGTTCGAGGAGACGTTCCGTCGCATCGACGGGGTGAACTCCCCGGAGGAGGTCGCGCGGCTGACCCCGCACGAGCAGCTGGACCGGATCGAGCGCGACCACAGGCTGCTCTTCAAGAAGGTCGTGATCTCGCCGATCAACGACTTCTACACGATCCAGCTCTACGCGCTCGTGGGGCACCTGATCGGACGCTGGGAGCTCGGGGACCCGGTCTCCACGCGCAACGAGCTGCTCTGCGGCGAGACGGGAATGGAGAGCGTCGACCCCGTCCGCTCGCTTGTGCGCATAGCCCAGCAGGTACGCCGCGACGCGCGAGCCGCGGCGCTGTTCGAGTCCGACGCGAGCAACGACGAAGTCTGGGATGCCGTGGAGAGAGATCCGGCGTTCGGTGATCTGCGCCAAGCGCTCCGCCTCCACGTCGAGCGCTACGGCAACCGCTCGCTCGAGGAGCTGAAGCTCGAGACGGTCACGCTGATGGACGACCCGAGCCCGCTGGTGGCGATGCTGCGCAACTACTTGCGCGGTGGCCAGACGGTGGAGGCGATGGAGAACCGCGAGCGTGCGATACGAGAGGCCGCCGAGGCCCAGGTGCGGCGGCGGCTGTCGGCCCATCCACTGCGACGGGTCGCGTTCGCGGCTGTCCTCAGGCGCTGCCGCTGGGGCCTCAAGACGCGCGAGCGCGTCCGGCTCACGCGCGGCCGCATGGTCGGCATGTTCCGGACGCTGTTCCGCGCGCTCGCGGAGGCGTTCGTCGAGCGCGGAGTGCTCGAACGCGCCGACGACATCTTCTTCCTCACCTACGAGGAGGTGGCCGCGGTCGTTCGCGGCGGCAGCCCGACGCGCGACCTCCGCGGCCTGGTGGCGCTGCGGCGATCGGAGTACGAAGCCGAGCGGGACCGGCCGGCGGCCTCGCGAATCGTGACCAGGGGGATCGTCCACGGGCATCCGCTCGATCCTCCCGCGCCGCGCCGCGACGGGGAGAGCACGCTGGTCGGGATCGGCTGCAGCCCCGGGCGCGTCCGCGCCCGCGCCAAGGTCGTCGAAGCACCGCGAGCCGACATGCGGGTGGACGGCGAGATCCTCGTCGCCTCGACGACGGACCCCGGCTGGGTCTTCCTGATGGTCGCGGCCGGCGGCCTGATCTCCGAGAAGGGCAGCGTCCTCTCGCACACCGCGATCATCGGGCGCGAGCTCGGGATACCGACGGTCGTGGGAGTGAAGGACGCGACGGGACTCGTCCCCGACGAGAGCCTCGTCGAGCTGGATGGCCGTATGGGAACCGTGAAGCTGATCGAGAACGGAGGAGGGTCCGATGGATGACGACCGCGCTCGCGCGCGTGCCCGGGCGGTGGTGATCGAGATGGCTCCGATCCAGGCCGTCGAGGTCGGGGGCGGTACCGAGCTCGCGGCCGACCTCGGCTACGACTCGCTCGGCCTCGTGCACCTCGCGAGCATCCTCGAGGAGGAGTTCGGGATAACCGATGCCGCCGAGGAAGACGCGATCGGCGTCGAGACGGTCGCCGACGTCGAGGAGCGCCTGGTGCGGCTCCTCTCCGAGCGGGTTCCCGAGGGGAGGCAGGGATGACCGTGGGGCAGGCTGATCCCCGGGCTCGAAGCTTCGCCGAGATCCTCACGGCTCATGCGGAACATGCGCCCGAGACGGTCGCGTTCATCTACCTGAACGACGGCGAGACGAGCGAGGAGACGCTCACCTACCTGGCGCTCCACGAGCGCGCGCTCGCGATCGGCGAGGCGCTCCGCGAGGAGCTGGCGCCGGGTGCGCGCGTGCTCCTCCTGCTGCCTCCGGGACTCGACTACGTGGCCTCGGTGTTCGCCTGTCTGTGCGCGCGCCGGATCGTCGTCTCGGCGGTGCCGCCGCAGCCGAAGCGCCTGCACCGCACGCTGCCCCGGCTGCTCGCGATAGCGCGCGACGCCGAGGTGGACGCGGTGTTGACGACCGCGGAGATCAAGGACGCGGCGCAGGACCTGCTGTCGGGTGCGCCCGAGCTGTCGGATGCGACCTGGATCGCCGCCGACGCCTGCGACCCCCGCCCGCGCGACGGCTGGGAGCTCGAGCCGGCGCGCGCGGACGACGTGGCATTCCTCCAGTACACGTCGGGATCGACGGCGGAGCCGCGCGGGGTCATGCTCACGCACGGCAACCTCCTCGATAACTCCGACTACATCTCGCGGGCGTTCGGGCACTCGAAGGAGAGCCGCGGGTTCATCTGGCTGCCGCCCTACCACGACATGGGCCTGATCGGAGGCATACTCCAGCCGGTGCACGCCGGGAGAACGTGCGTGCTCACCTCGCCGCTCGCGATCATGAAGCGCCCGGCGCGCTGGCTCCAGGGCATCTCCCGCCATCGCGCCACGACGAGCGGCGGGCCCAACTTCGCCTACGACCTTTGCGTGCAGAAGGTCTCCCCGAGCGAGCTCGAGGGCCTCGACCTCTCCTGCTGGGAGGTCGCCTTCAACGGCGCCGAGCCCGTTCGGGCCGAGACGATCCGCTCCTTCAGCGAGTGGCTCGCGCCGGCGGGGTTCCGGCGCAGCGCGTTCTTCCCGTGCTACGGCCTCGCCGAGGCGACGCTGATGGTGACCGCGTCGCGCAAGGACGAGCAGCCCGTCGTGGCCGACTTCGACGCGACCGGGCTCGGGGACGGTGTCGCGCGCCCGCCGGCCGCCGGCTCCTCGTCCTCGGTCGAGCTCGTCGGCTGCGGCGCGCCCAACGCCGACCATGACGTGGTGATCGTGGACCCGGACTCGCGGCGGGCGTGCGAGCCGGGGTGGATCGGCGAGATATGGGTTACGGGCCCGAGCGTCGCCGCGGGCTACTGGCGCCGCGAGCGCGAAACCGACGAGTGCTTCAGCGCCTCGCTCGATCCCGACGACGGCCGACGGTTCCTTCGAACCGGCGACCTCGGCGTCTTCCGCGACGGCGAGCTGTTCGTGGTCGGCAGATTGAAGGACCTCATCATCCTCCGCGGCCGCAACCACCACCCCCACGACCTCGAGCGCCTTGCCGAGGACTCGCACCCGATGCTCCGGCCGTACTGCTCGGCCGCGTACCTCGACGAGGACGAGGGGGGCGTCGTGCTGGTGATGGAGGCGAACCCCGACGACGACGCCGACCTGCGCGGCGCGATCGACGCGGTGAGGCGGCAGCTGGCCCGCGAACTCGAGATACAGGCGCACCGCATCGTCGTGTGCGGCCGGGGCAGCGTCCCGAAGACCACGAGCGGAAAGGTGCAGCGCAAGCTGTGCTCGAGCCTGCTCGCGGACGGCGAGCTGGACGTGCTCGAGGAATGGCGACTCCGTGCGACCGGCTGAGATGCGGATCCTGATCACCGGAGCGACCGGGCTCGTGGGCGTCGAGACGCTCGCGCGGTTGCGGATGAGCGGCGATCACGAGGTGGTCGCCACGAGTCGGCGGCCGTCGCCGCGCAGCCCGGACCTCGTGCCCTGGGACCTCTCGCGCGAGGCGGCGCCGAGCGCGCTGGACGGGCCCTGGGACGCGATCGTCCACACCGCCGCCGATACGCGCTGGACGCAGTCCTACGAGGAGGCGTTCCGCGTCAACGCCGCGAGCCTCCGCATGCTGGAGCCGCTCGTGGGCCCGGAGACGCACGTCGTGCACGTCTCGACGGCGTACGCGACCGGGCTGCGCGGCGACGCGACGTCCGAGCGACCGGAGGACTACCGCAACAGCTACGAGTGGTCGAAGGCGCACGCCGAGCGACTGGCCACGCAGGCGTTCGAGCGACTGACGATCGTGAGGCCGCCGCTGATCATCGGCCGCCGCGGCGACGGCCGGGCCGCGCGCTTCGCGGGCATGTACACCCTCCTCCGGGGGGTCGCCTCGAGCATCCTGCCGGCGCTCGTGGCCCAGCCCGACGCGTACTTCGACGTCGTGCCGGTGGACGACCTGGCCGCGCTGCTCGCCGACACGGCGCTCGGCGAGCCGCTCGGCGGCGTCATCACGCTCGCCGGCGCCGAGCACGCGCCGCGGGTGGGCCCGATGCTCGACCTGATCACGGACACGCTCAACGACTGGCGAGCCGGTCGCGACCTCGAGCCGTTCGACGCGCCCGCGCTGGTGACGCCGGACAGCTGGAATCGGTTCTTCCTGCCGTTCGCGCGCGACCAACTGACTCCCCGCCAGCTTCAGCTGCTCGAGCTGCTCGGAAACTTCCAGCCGTACCTCGCTCTTACCAACCCGCTCGAAGCGACGCACACCGTGCGCGGCGTCGAGGCGCCGGTGGCGGCCTCGGTCCGTTTCTGGGCAGACGCGCACGAGCACTTCGCGTCGATGGCACCGCAGCCGTGGACGGCAGCCGCGTGAGGGTCGGGAGATGGTCCAAGGCTCTAAATCACGGACGCCCCGCAGTGCACTCAGCGGGGCGAAAGGGGGAAGCAATTGATTGCCACTGAGGAAACCGCGCGTCGCAGCGCCCTCGACCGAAGGATCCAGGAGTACCACGGCGCCACGCTCGAGGAAGTGCTCGAGCTGATCGCCTACCTTCGCGACGAGGGGGACTCCGTTCTCGCCGGCGGCTCGCTTACCTCCGGGACGGGAATGGGCAACGCCCGGAGCGACCTCGACGTCGTGATCGCCGGGAAGGACTCCGAGTCGTCCCAGATCCCGCTCGAGCACTGGCTGAAGGGACTGCGCGTCGACGTCTGGAAGCGCAGGCACGCGGAGATCGACGAGGTCTTCGAGCGCGCCGCGGAGAGGCTCGCCGGCGACGTGCCGTTCCACGGCGCCTTCGGCGACGTCGACGAGCAGGCCGACCTCAAGTTCCTCCACCGGATCGCGCACGGGATCATCCTCGACGGTCCTCCGCTCGAGCCCGCGGGCACGGTGAACTATCGAGACGTGGCGCGCGACCTCGTGGTGCGCGAGTACGCGGAGCGCATGCGCGAGGCCGCCTTCGTGGCGCAGCTCGCCGCCGCGGCCGGCAGCTCGATCGGCGCCACGTCCAACGCACGCGCCGCGGTCGAGGACGCGCTGAACGCGACGGTCGCCTCCTACGGCCTCCCGTTCACTGACAACAAGTGGCTGCGGGAGCGGCTTGCGAACGACCGGCCCGACCTGGAGCTGCTGTACCGCCCGTTCGCGGTCCTGCCCGACCCCTCCGACGAGGAGAAGGCGCGGCGGTTCGTGCGCGCGGCGCTCGACGCCTGCGGCCGGGTGACCGGGCTCGCGCTCTCGCTCGGTGACCTCGCGGGCGCGGCCCGCTGGGCGAACACCGACCTCCAGCTCATCACGGTGGGCGAGGCGAAGTTCCTGCTGTCGGAGGCGCAGGGGGGGCTCTGGGAGCTCGACGAGGAAGAGGCCGGCGCCTGGCGGCGACTCGACGACTCGGGCGCCTGGGCGTGCGAGGACTGCGACGAGGCGCAGATGGAGTTGTGCTTCTCCCTCTACTCGCAGGGGATCATCGACCTCCGATGGGTACGCGGGATCCCCACCGCCGAGATCGGGCTGTCCCACGAGGTGAGCGCATGAAGGCGATCGAGATCGATGCCCGCCGCTACGCATGGTGTCGGGGAGGCGCGCTGTGGATCATGGGCCCGCCGGTGGCCCAGTGGATCGAGGACATGGAGGGGGCGGCGGAGGCCGGCCAGGACGGGCTCGCGCGCTACTGCGGGCGCCAGCTCGGCGAGGCGTGCGCGGTGATGCTGACCCTGGCGATCCGCAACCACAAACCAATCCCGCCGCCGCACATGCGCGGCTCGTGGGCGCTCGACCACATGCGCGGGCACGAGCTGTGGGAGGAGTGCTGGGAGCTGATGCGGGGGGCCGAGGACGTCGCGGTCGCCGAGCTCGTGGAGCGCGTCCCCAGACTCGTCCAGAGGGTGCGGGAGATCGTCGGCGAGGTGCCGGATCCGCTCACCCCGGAGGGGTACTTCCCCGCCCTCGCGCTCGCGCGCGACTGGCTGAACCTACTCGACACCGTCGGGGAGGAGAGCTTCCTTCCCAAGGAATGGATACGGAGGTAGTAAGTGCCGTCGGTATCACTGGACATCAACATCAACGCATCCGTGGACCGCGTCTGGGAAGCGGTCCTCGACATCGAGCGCTACTCGGACTCGATGGAGAACGTCCGCTGGGTCAAGATCCTCGAGCGCGATGGTGCCACGCTTCGGCGGAGCGCCTGGTCGATCGTCTTGAAGGGCTCGATCCTCGAGTGGCAGGAGGAGGACCGGATCGACCCTGAGGCCCACACCGTCCGCTTCCAGCAGCTGAGCGGCGATCTCGCGGAGTTCGACGGGGAGTGGAATCTCGAGGAGCTCGAACCGGGCCTGACCAGGGTCACCTTCGATGTCTCGTTCGAGATCGGGATACCTCTCCTCGCGGAGATGCTCAACCCGGTAGCGCAGCGATCGCTGGGCGAGAACTGCAAAGAGATGCTCGCCGGGGTCGAGCGCGAAGCGCTGGCGGCATGACCGCGGGGAGCGCGGCCACCTTCGAGGTCCTTCGCCAGAACGTCTCGCCCGGGTTCGCGCTGGGTGCGAAATTGGCGGGCGCCGGCTCGGTGGAGGCCGACGCCCAGGGCGCGATCGTGCGCCTCTCGGACGGGCGCGAGCTGCTCGACTTCGGCTCATACGCCGTCACGCTCGTGGGGCACCGCCATCCGCGGGTGGTGGGCGCGGTCGCCATGCAGCTCGAGCGGATGCCGGCCTCGACGCGGATGCTGGCGAACCCGATGACGGCCGGGCTCATAGGCGACCTCGCCGAGCGCGCGGGCGGATCGCTCGAGCGGGTCTGGCTCGGCAGCGATGGGGCCGACGCCGTCGAGGTCGCGACGAAGCTGGCCCTCAGGCGCAGTGGCAGGCCTCGCCTCCTGGCGGTCCGCGGCGCCTTTCACGGCAAGACGCTCGGGGCGCTCGCGCTGACCTGGAACCCGGCATTCCGGGACGGCCTCGAGTCGATGCTGCGCCACGTCACGCACGTCGACCCGGGCGATCCCGACGCGGTCCGACGCGAGGTCGCAGCCGGCGACGTGGCGGCGCTCGTGTTCGAGCCGATCCAGGGCGAGGCCGGGGTGCGGCCGCTCGACCAGGCGCTGCTGCGCAGGTGGTCCGCAGACGCGCACGCGGGGGGCGCGTACGTCATCAGCGACGAGATCCAGACCGGCATGCGCCGCTGCGGTCCGCTCTCGACGGCCCTCGACGCCGGGCTCGAGCCGGACGCGGTGCTCCTCGGCAAGGCGCTCGGCGGCGGGATCATGCCGCTGTCGGCGCTGCTCGCCACGCGCGACCTGTACGCGCCGCTGGCGGCCGATCCGACCTGGCACAGCTCGACCTTCGGCGGGCACCCGCTGGCCTGCGCCGCGGGCAGGGCGGCGCTGCGGGTCGTGGACGAGCTCCAGGAGCGCGCGAGCGAGCTGGCGGTACGCGTCGAGGCGGGCCTGCGTGAGGTCGTGGCCGCCACGCCGGCGACTGTCACGGCCGTGCGCGGGCGCGGGCTCATGTGGGGAGTGGAGTTCGTCTCCTCGGGCGTAGCCGGCAGCATGCTCGTCGAGCTGGGGCAGCGCGGGGTCCTCGTCTCCCCGTGCCTGAGCGCGCCGCGGACGATCCGCCTCCTCCCGCCCATGGTGGCCACCGACGCCCAAGTGGACCGCGCGCTCGAGATCTTCGCGAGGGCGCTCGAGCTGTCGGAGGACTTCGCTGACGGCGAAGGCGATGCCGCGCCTCGAACCGCCTAGCCGATGGGATCGGTGGATCCAGGCTATGGGGTGGACGACACCGGGTCGCGCCCGCGCGCGATCCGCGTGTAGAGCACGTCCAACGGCCACGTCGAGGGGGGGTCGCAGATGAACCGCAGGCTGGCGGCCGTCGGATCGCCCTTCATGATGAAGCACTCCGCGCCCCGGCGGGCGAACTCGACGAGCGAGGTGACCTTCCCGGTCATGGATCCGCTGATGTCCCACGGCGGCGCCTCCCACAGGGCGTCGTAGGCGCTGTCCGGCGCGTCCGCGTCCACCCCCCTCAGCACCTGCGACCCTCCCGGGCCGTCGAGCAGGATCCCGGGCTCGTCAGTCAGGCTCACGATCCTGATCGGCGGCTCGCAGCAGCTCATGAGGACCTCGGGGACGCGGTCGCTCGAATAGTTCTGCAGGGAGTCCTCAGGCCCGAGCAGGCAGTCGCCCGCGAGGACAGGGAGCGCGCCGATCTCGAGGAAACGCGCGAGCGCGCCCTCGTGCACCTCGATGCCGTCCTCGCCGAGCGTGCACATGGCCTGGAGCTGGAGCGGCACCGCCGGCGCTCCGTGCCGGCGCAGCTCCTGCGTCCAGATCCACTTCAACCTGAAGCTCGCCTCGGTGAGCAGCACTCCGGAGAGCGGGTCCGCGGGGTTCAGCGACCGCACCGCTCCGTGACCGTATGACCCACCGCCGACGACGAGGGCAAAGCGCCCCCGCTGTGACGCCACGAGGTCGGCGATCAAGCGTGAGTACGTTTCCACCGCGTCCTTGTCGATGTGGTGGCTTTGGCGCTTGTCGGAGAAGAGGCTGCCTCCGATCTTGAGTACCAGAAATGGCCGCCGTACTCTTTCCACCTTGCTCATAAGGGTGGCTGATCGTACCTACACAGTGTGCGAACGAATAGAACCACCGAATGCGGGCCGGGCAGTGGATATCCGCCGACCGGCGGTCACGAATCAGAGAAGAGATGAGGGAGAGAAATGGCTGTGACGAGCAATGACGCCAACAGTTACACCTCGGACTCCGACGTCGCGATACTCGGAGGTGGACTGGCAGGACTGACGCTTGCGATCCAGCTCAAGCGATCGCGCCCGGGCACGAGCGTCGTCGTGCTGGAGAAGAAGCAGCACCCCGTCCCCGAGGCCGCGTACAAGGTGGGCGAGTCCTCGTTGCACATCGGGGCGCAGTACTTCGAGCGCGCGTGCGGGCTGGGCGAGCATCTCGAGGCCCACCAGCTGCGCAAGATGGGTCTGCGCTTCTTCCTCGGCGAGAATCGCGGCGACATCGTCGAGCGGACCGAGATGGGGCTCGCGACGTGGATCGACGCCGCCTCCCAGTACCAGCTCGACCGCGGTCGCTTCGAGAACGCCCTCGCCGAGATCGCCCGCGATCAGTACGGCGTCGAATTCCTCGACGGTTGCGCCGTGCGCGAGGTGGAGCTGGATCGCGGCGGCCACCGCGTGGTCGCGCGCCGCGGAGACGAGGATGTCTCGATCGCGTGCTCGTGGCTGATCGACGCAAGCGGCCGGGCGGCGATCCTGAAGCGCAAGCTGGGTCTGGTCGAGGACAATCCCCACCACTGCAACGCGGCTTGGTTCCGCATCGGCAAGCGGATCAAGATCGACGACTTCTCCGATGACCCTGGATGGCGCGACCGCGTTCCGACGCAGACCCGCTGGCAGAGCACCAACCACCTGCTCGGTCCCGGCTACTGGTTCTGGCTGATCCCGCTCGCCTCCGATTCGACGAGCTTCGGCCTGGTAGCCGATCCCGACCTCGTCCCGTGGGAGGAGATGCGCCGCTTCACGCCCCTGATGGAGTGGCTCCACCGCAACGAGCCGCAGGCGGCCGAGGCGATCGAGCCGCACCGCGACGCGCTGCAGGACTTCCGCATCCTCAAGCACTTCTCACACAGCTGCAAGCAGGTGTATTCGAAGGACCGCTGGTGCATCACGGGCGAGGCCGGATATTTCCTCGACCCGCTCTACTCGCCGGGCTCGGATGCGATCTGCATTTCGAACACCCTGGTGACGAAGTTCGTCACCGAGTCACTGGACGGCAACGATGTGGACGACCTCGTCGAGTTCTACGACGGGCTCTACCTGCTCTTGTGTAAGAAACTCCTCACCACGTGGGATCACCAGTACCCGATCTTCGGCAATCCCGGAGTCAGCGCCGCGAAATTCACGTGGGACTATCTGCCCTACCTGAGCGGCCTGGCGCTGTTGGTCACGACCGAGCGGATTGCCGACATGGATTTCGTCCCCACGGTGATAACGGATCTCGACCGCGTCGCCGAGCTGAATGTGAACATGCAGCGCCTGCTTCGTTACTGGAGCGAACGGGACCCGGACGCAGCGTCGAAGGTCGGGTACCTGGGTGTGCGGGAAGATCGCTACCTCCGCCTGGAGGCCGACGTCGCGCACCCCAAAGATGACCCCGAGTGGCTGCGGGCCACGATCGCGCGCAACACGGCGAACGTGGAGGCCGCGGCCTTCGAGATCGTCCTGCGCGCAGCGTCATCGCTGGGCATCGAGGTCGATCCGGAGAGGCTCAACCCGTACACGTTCAGCTTCGAGGATCCGGAGGCCCCGCCGCCGGAGGACCTGCCGGAGCACCTGGTCCCGTTGCGGGCACCGGACGCTGACAGCGGATTGGCGTGGGCTACCGCGGAGGATCCGGAGGCGCCCGTCCATGACGCTTGGAGCGTCTGGCGGGCGGAGCCGAGCCCCAGCTCCGCTATAGGGCCTTCTCGTAGATCGAGCGCATGAGGTCCCGGTCGACGTCGTCGATCGGGTCGTTCTCGACGTTTCCGCTCGTCCCGGCGATGAAGGTATCGATGTCGCCTCGGTCGTAGCCCCAGTCCGTGAGGTTCGCCCGGAGGTCGAGCTCCTCGAGCAGCCGTCCGATTGCCTCCTGGATCCCGCCGCCGCCGAGCAGCGCCGCGATCCGGTCGAAGCGGCCGCTCGCGAACGGATAGGCCCGGTCGAGCCAGGCGGGATACAGCGTCGCCAGCCCGCGGCCATGGCTCACCTGCACGTGCGGCACCGAGCCCATCGCCTGCTGGAGGCGGTGGGGGAGGCACGTGCTGGCGCTCGCGACGTTGAATCCGCCAAGCAGCGCGGCGAGGCACATGCGCTCCTGCGCCTCGGCGTCGCCCTGGACCGCCGCCGTCACGCTGGCGGCGACCAGCCGGATCACGCGCTCGGACAGCGCCTCGCTGACCGGGTTCGCGCGCCGGGCCACGTAGCTCTCGACCGCGTGCGTGAGCGCGTCGAAGCCGGTCTCCGCCGCCACCCCGACCGGCATCGTCGCGCTCAGGTCGGGGTCGACCAGCGCCACCGCCGGGAAAACGTCGTCGCCGCGGATGCCCGACTTAAGGTTGCGAGCGGTGTCGGTGATGATCGACCCCCTCGTCACCTCGGCGCCGCTCCCGGCGGTCGTGGGGATGGCGATCACGGGTCGGGCGTTGCCTTGGCGCGGCAGCGTCGTCCCGATGAGGTCGCCCACGTGCCCGTGCCCGTGCTCGGCCGCGACGCCGATCGCCTTGGCGGCGTCGAGCGCGCTCCCGCCTCCGAGACCGATCACGACGTCACGGCGCCCCTCCCGCGTGATCGCGACGGCCTCGTCGACCTCGTCCGACTTCGGGTCGGGCGAGATGTTGTCGTACACCTCTGCGGGCACGCCCGCGGCCTCGAGGCTCGCGAGGACCCTGTCGAGGACGCCGTGGCGGCGCATCGCGGAGCGGCCGCAGACGACGAGCGCCCGCGCGCCGTGCTCGCGCGCCTGATCGCCTACCTGCGCGACGCAGCCGCGCCCGAACACCACGCGCGTGCGGTTGAAGAGGTCGAACCTCATGGAGCCTCCTTTTCTGTCTTGGTTGCGCGAAGCGCGTCGAGAACGGCACACGAGCCGGTCGCGAGGTACTGCAGCGCCGAGCCTCCTCCCGTCGACTTCGAACCGCTCCACGGGAGGTCGGCGACGGTGTCCCCGCCGAGCAGGAGCGTCTCGACGCCGGCGGCGCTCAGCGGCTGCAGCAGCGCCCGCGCCGCCGTCGAGAAGCCCTCGCGGCAGCGGCTCGGCGTACCGGCCACCAGCGCACGGCCGCGCTGCCGTCCGAGCGCCGCGAGCTGCCTGCGCGCCCATGGCTCGAGGCGGAAGTCCACGATCGCGTAGTCCGGCGGGACACCCTCCGAAACGCGGATCTCGCGCGCATCCGCGAAGCCTCCGTGGGCGGTGCGGGCCATGATCACCTTCTCCGGGACGTGGAGCTTCGCCCTGTTCTTCCGTGCGAGCACGCGACAAACCGTCGCCGCGGACGGGCCACCGCACTCGCCAAGGGCGGAGGCGCCGATCTCGTGGCTGCTTTCGCGCAGGACGCTGTTCAGCACCGCGCCGCTCGGGATCACGAGGTCGTACGTCCGCGTGAAGTGCTCGAGCCCGACCGTCACCTTCTCGCGCTTCAGGCCCCCGACGACCGCGACGGAGTAGCGGTCGTCGCGCGTGCCTGCCCATGGTGCGAGCCGCCGGACCTCCGAGACCAGCCCGCGCGTCGCAAAGCCGCGCTGGAACTCGAGGATTCCGACGTTCGAGGCGTGGCGGCGGTGCGCCTTCGAGAAGCCACCGATCGCAACCGCGTCTCCGAGCTCGGCAAAGCGGCGGGCCAGCTCGCGGTCGTTTCGCTCCTCTCCGGGGTACAGCCGGGTGTTTGCGAAGAGGGCGACCTCGCCGTCGCGGAGACTCGCCGCGCGCTCGACCGACGTCGCCCCCGCGGCGTCGGGCACGTAGGCGACCGAACGCCCGAGCCGCCGCGAGAGGTACGCCGCGACATGGTCGAGGTGGCGCGCGGTCGCGTCCGCGTGCGAGCCCTGGTGCGAAAGGATCGCGACGCGGCCCCCGGCCCGCGCCAGGCGGTCGATGTCCTCGAGCTCGATGTCGATCCTCGAGGTGTCCGACAGCGAGGCGTCGACGTTGAAGCCGGCCGAGTACGTCCACCGCTCGCCGGCTGCGACCGGTCTCGCCTCGAGCAGCTCGATCTCGGCGAACGGATCGCTCACAGCCCGTAGTGGTCGAGACCGGCGGTCTCGGGGAGGCCCAGCATCAGATTCATGTTCTGCATGGCTGAGCCCGCGGCGCCCTTGACCAGGTTGTCGGTCACCGCGATCACCTTCGCGGTCCCGCGCGCCGGGTCGTAGTCGGCCCCGATGTGGCAGAAGTTCGAGCCCGTCACGTTCGCCACGCTGGGGTAGATGGAGTAGTCCTTGGCATTCAGGCCGCCGCTCTTCGGCGTGTTGTTGACGAGCACGAAGTGCTCCTTGTCGTGACCCGCGCCGTAGAAGCGCCGGTACGTGTCGAGCAGGCGATCGCGGTCGAGCTCCGCGCACCTGTCCGCCCGCGCCCGGAGCGAGGCCTGGAGGTAGATGCCGCGCGCGAAGGCGCCATGCGCGGTGCTCAGGCTGACCTGGACCGGACGGCCCGCGATCGCGGCGAGCCGCTCCTCGAGCTCGGGACCATGACGATGGCCCTCCATGCTGTACGGCAGCACCGAGCCGAAGACCTCGGGGTGCATGATCTCGCGCCGCAGCGAGGAGCCCGCGCCCGTCGTGCCGTTCAAAGCGTGTATGTGGACGGTCTCGTCTTCGTCGAGGAGATCGCTGTTCATGAGCGGCGCGAGGCCGAGCAACCCGGTGATGACGTAGCAACCCGGATTCGCGACGAGGCGGGCGTCCGCGATCTCCGCTCGGTGCAGCTCGCTGACGCCGTACACGGCCTCGTGCAGGAACTCAGGCGACGCGTGCTCGATGCCGTAGACGGCTTCGAACGCGGCGACGTTCGCGAAGCGAAAGTCGGGGCTGAGGTCGATCACTTGGACGCCGGACTCGAGGAGTGGCGGCGCCTGGTGCATGGCCTGCCCGGCCGGGGTGCAGAAGAACGCGAGGTCGAGCTGCTCGCGGCGCTCGAGCAGATCCTCGAACCGCGCCAGCTCGAGCCCGCAGCCGAGCAGGTTCGGGTGCGCGCGCTCGAACCGCTGCTCCTCGCGCGAGGTGGGGATGATCTCGCCGACGGCGGGATGCCCGAGGAGCAGGCGGCACAGCTCTCCGCCCGAATGGCCGGTTGCCCCGACGACGGCGAGCGTGGCGGCGCGCCCGGAGGCGCTCATGCCGGATGCTCCTCGGCCGCGAGCGGCCCCTCGAGCATGACCTTCCCGGTCTCGCCGCCGTGGCGGTCGAACCTCCGAAGCGCCTCGTCGGCCGCGTGGAGCGGGAACGTGTGCGTGATCATCGCCCGCGGGTCGACCGCGCCGCTCTCGATCCAGGCGATCGCCGCTGCGAAGTCCTCACCCGTCGACAGGCTCGAGAACCTCAAGTCGAGGCCCCTCGTGGCGAAGGCATTCAGGTCGAGCTCGAGCGGGCGCTCGAAGTAGCTGACCACGACGACGCGGCCGCCGGGGGCGGTCGCGCTCGCGGCCTCCAGGAGCGCGCCGGGATGCCCCGAGCAGACCATCGTCGCGTCGGCGCCTGCGCCGAGCGCCTCCCCGATCGCCGGCGCCGGGTCGCCGGCCGACGCGTCGACGTACCCGGAGGCCCCGAGCGCTTCCGCCAGCCGCCGCTTCAACGGGCTTACGTCGCAGGCGACGACCGCGCCGGGGCCCAGCTGCCGAGCGGCGATGAGACAGGCGAGCCCGATGCTGCCGCAGCCGACGATCGCGATCCTCGGCGCGTCCTCGACACCGCGCGCCAGCTTCGCCGCGTGGAGTCCGATCGTGAGTGGCTCAACGAGCGCCCCGAGCGTGAAATCGGTATCCCCGCGAAGCCGGTGGACCATGTTGCGCTTCAGCACCACGTAGTCCGCGAACGATCCGTGCCACCCGCGATGGCACAGGTTCCGCCGCGCGTGGCAGAGGTTGATCGCGCCGCGCATGCAGGGCGGGCAGCTCTCGCAATGGGAGAACGCGGCGGAGCAGACGGTGGCGCCGGGCTCCATGTCGGAGACCTCGGCTCCGGTCCGCTCGACGACCCCGCACAGCTCGTGGCCGAGGACGACCGGAGGCGCCTTGTAGGGGTGCGTGCCACGGTAGGTGGCGAGGTCCGACCCGCATACGCCGGTGGCCGCGACGCGCACGAGGAGCTCGTGTGGCCCGACCTCGGGGACGGCTACCACGCGGCGCTCGATCGTCCGGGCCGCGGTCAGCATCGAGGCCTGCATCGTCGTCGCGACTGGGCTCACACCATCCATCCGTGCCTCCGCCTCAGCAGAGGCGATTCTCCACCGGCTCGCCGTCCAGGGCGGCGGCGATCGAGTCCACCACGATCCGTCCGATGCGCCGCTGCGAGGTGCTCGTCATCGCGGCTATGTGCGGCGTGAGCACGACGTTCCGGAACTCGGCGAGGCGCTTCGGCCACCGTTCCTCACCGAACACGTCGAGTGCCGCTCCCGCGATCCTCTCGCGTTCCAGGGCCTCCACGAGCGCGTCCTCCTTCACCACCGGGGCCCGGCAGATGTTTACGAGGTACGCGGTCGGTTTCATCCGCTGCAGCTGCTCGTAGGAGATGAGGTCGCGCGTCAACTCGCTCAGCGGGACCGCCAGGCAGACGACGTCGGAGCGTTCGATGAGCTCGTCGAGGTCGACCAGCTCTACGCGCTGCGCGGCGAGCTCGGCTCGGCGCGGCCCGCTCGGGTTGGCCACGCAGGTGAGCACGTGCATCCCGATCGCGAGCGCGAGCTCGGCGACCTTCGCGCCGACACTGCCGTAGCCGACCACGCCGATCGTCTGGCGGTTGAGCTCCACGCCCATGAGGGCTGCCTTGCTCCACTCGTTGGTGCGGACCTGCGCGTCGGCGAGCGCGATCTTGCGCGCGACGGAGAGCACGAGGCCGATCGTGAACTCGGCGACCGCGTGCGCGGACTCGGCCGGGACGTTGAAGACGACGACCCCGGCGCGGCGCGCGGCCTCGAGATCGATGTTGTCGACTCCCATTCCCGCTCGCGCGACGATCCGCAGGCGATTCGCGGCCTCGATCACATCGGCGCTGAGCGTCACCCCGCTTCGCAGGATCAGCACGTCGGCGTCGCGGATCAGCTCTCGCAGCTCGTCCTGCGGCGGCTGGAGCCTGACCTCCACGTCGAACGAGCCCGCGAGCTCGTCGATCGCGTCGCGGTCGATCGGGTCGACGATGAGGACCCGGCCGAGGGACGCCGCCTTGCCCCGCCTGCATGCGTGCGTGCCCTCGACCAGGCCCGGGATAAGCCCACCGGTTGTCACTGGTGATTCTGCGCCCTCCATTCGTCCGAATGTAGGGCGATCGCGCGCGAAAATCGAAAAGCACTGAGGGCTCCGAACGGGCCCTCGGGTCGCTAGAACCGGTTGCGCGAGGCGAACGCCTGCCAGGCCTGCGGCGGCGCGTCGCCAAGCGTCTGCTGTCCGTCGCCCACCTCGTCGTGATCGATGGTCCACGTCCCGATGACGGCGCGCTCCCAGCGATCGATGTCCGGATCGAGCTCACGCAGCAGCGTCCATAGCTCGAGGCGCTCCTCGCGCGAGCCCGCCCTGGCCACGGCGGCGCGCCCGGCGACGAGCTCCCAGCGCTCGCGCTCGTCCTCGTCCTCGCTCGCGGCTGCCCGCCGCCGCGCCGCGGTCGACACGCGCTCGAGCGCGCCGTTCAGGTCGAAGTCGCACCTCGGCGCCTGCGCGTACAGGGAGTCGACCGCAGCGCGCACCTCACGCATCCCCTCCGAGCCGGCGAGCACGCGGGCGATGAGCTCCCTGCGCTCGCGCGCCGGAAGGAAGATCGCGAGCTCGCGCACGAGGTCCGCTGGCTCGTCGGCGGTATGGAAGAGGTTCAGCATCCGATCGGTGACGCCGAGGACGCTGCGCAGATGGTCTGGGCGCCGTCGCTCGGGGCGCGACGGCCCCTTGGCGGCGGTCAGCCGGACCGAGGCGGGAACCGGATCGCCGTCGCCGAGCCTCAGGTCGCGCAGCACGACGAGCAGGCTCGGGCCCGCGAAGAGGATCAGGTCGTGCAGCGCCATGCGCTCGACGCTCGCGACGTTGAAGCGGTACAGCCACAACGCGCGGGTCAGGTGCCTGTTCCACTCGACCGGCTCCGCCGCGACAGGCGCGAACCCGGCATCCTCCAGGTGCTCCAGCGCCGGGACGATCGCGCGCGCCACGACGGCGTCGGGCTTGAACAGGAGCAGCGCGTGCTCGTGCGTGAGGCTCGGGGCGCGTATCCCGCCCAGCCGCACCAGGTCCGCCCACCCCTCGCGGAACCACGCCTCAGCCAGGTAGAGGCGCGCCTTGTCGGGCAGAACGGTCATGCGTGCAAGCGCGCTCGAGGCAGGCGGTGACGACGCTGGGCTCTGAGTTCGGAACGTCACAGTAACGCGCCTCTCCGGTTATCGAGGATGGATCGACAGACCCGATCAGGCTAACCACAGACGCGGGGTTGTGACACTTTTGACGAGTAAGAGGAGCGGGCGCGCGGTGGTACCTTGTTGGCGATGCCGAACGTGTACGAGCCCGAGTGGGACGCCGAACAGGATCGCCCGCCGTTCACGTGGCGGCGCGCGCGCCTCGGCTGGCAGGCGGGTTCCGAGAAACTCGGCGCGTCCGTCTTCGAGTTACCGCCGGGATCATCGAGCTTTCCCCTACACGTTCACTATGCGAACGAGGAGATGATCATTGTCCTCTCCGGCTCGCCGACGCTGCGGACGCTCGAGTCCGAGGTCGAGCTCACTCCCGGCGAGCTCGTCGCCTGCCCGGTGGGGCGCCGCGGTGCGCATCGACTCGACAACCGCAGCGATGAGCCGGTGCGCTTGCTGATCCTGAGCACCATGAACGCGCCAGAGCTGAACGAATTTCCGGAAACGGGCCGGCTCTGGGCGCGCACGCAGGCCCCCGGGGCGAGGTCCGACGGCGAGGTGGTCCAGATCCTCGCGCGTCCGGACCCGTCGGCGGATTACCTCGAGGGCGAGTCCTAGGCCGCGGCGCGTCACCGGCATGGAGATAGAGCGCAAGTTCCTGATCACGCAGGCTCCACATCTCCACCGGCGCCGTAGCGTGAGGATCGAGCAGGGATACCTCTCGGGCGGTGAGGACGAGGTGCGCGTGCGGCGGAAGGGCGACGGCTTCTGGCTGACGGTCAAGCGTGGCGCCGGGATGGTGCGCACGGAGCAGGAGGTAGCGCTCGATCGCGAGCAGTTCGAGACGCTGTGGCCGCTGACGAGCGGGCGACGCGTCGAGAAGGACCGCACGGTCATCTCGGACGGCGGCCGGACGATCGAGCTCGATGTCTTCGACAACGAGCTGCGTGGCCTGGTCGTGGCCGAGGTCGAGTTCGAGGACGAGGCCGAGGCGAGGGCCTTCGTACCTCCGGGGTGGTTCGGGCGCGAGGTGACCGACGACGCTCGGTACAAGAACCATGCCCTCGCCGTGCTCGGCCTGCCGGCGGCGGATGCGGCCCAGAGCTGAGCCGTTTGTGCAGCTAGATCATGCGGTGCCTTCGGCGGCCAGCGCTGGTGCCTCAGGATGCGATCTCCCGGGCACGGCTCGCGCGGGCTGCCAGAGCTCGCCTCGGGCGTGGCGCATCGACAGGCGGAGGATGGGGCTGGTAAGCAGCGTCGCGACCAACGCCATAACCACGAACTCGCTGAACAGCGTCTGGTTGAGCACCCCCTCGGTGAATGCGATGTTGAGGATGATCAGCTCGACAAGCCCGCGCGTGTTGATGAGGACCCCGATAACACCCGCGTCGCGCCAGTTGAGGCCCCCGATGCGCGCGCCGGCGCCCGTCCCCAGCAACTTTGCTCCAAATGAGACACCGACGATCAACAGGATTCCGCCGACACCACTGGCGCCGAGCGAGGTCAGGTCGAAACTCAGGCCAGGGCCGATGAAGTAAATCGGCAGCAACAGCGACATCGTTACCGGCAGCAAAGCCTGCCGGAGCGCAGTCATCATTTGCGGTCGCAGGTCTCTTGGGAAGGTGAGGCCGACGATAAAGCCGCCGAGCACCGCATGCAGGCCTATTGCCTGCGTGACACCGGCTCCGGCAGCGATGACGCAGAGAACGACGACAAGCTGGGTGCCTCCGTTGGCTGTGAGGTCGTCGCCGCCGAGGGCGTGTCGCAACAGTGGTCGGACCACCCAGAGGAGAGTGGCGAGCAGGACCAGAATCACCCCCAGCTCCCAAAGGGCCGAGATAGGTGACTCGCCAGCAGCTGCGGTCAGAGCCAGCGCGAGGAGCAGCCACCCGGTGAGGTCGTGAAATGCCGCCACCGACATGACGATCACGCCTAGCTTGGTGCCGTCGAGGCCGTGATCCATGAGCATCCGCGCCAGCACCGGGAACGCGGTAACCGAAAGGGCGACACAGACGAAGAGCACGAACGCCGCCATCGGCACGTGCTCCCCGGCAACGGTTTCGTTTGAGGGATATAGGTAAATCCCCAGGGCGACGCCACTGGCCAACGGCAACAGCAGCGATCCCAGCGTGATCCACGAGACCGTTCGGCGCTGCCGGCGCGCAGTTCCGTAGTCAAGCTCGAGGCCGACGAAGAACATGAAAAGGACCAGCCCGAGCGTGCCTATGGCCGAGAGCATCTGGGTCACTTCAGGCGCAAAGAGATTCTCAGAAGCGTGCGGAGCGAGGGCACCGAACAGAGATGGGCCCAGGGCGATCCCGGCGAAGATCTCTGCCATCACGGGCGGCTGCCCAAAGCGGGAGAGCAGAACGCCGAAGAGGCGCCCGAGAAGAAGCACCAGGGCGATGTCCAGGAGTAGATAGGCGAGGAGCGTGTCGGCGTTCATCGGGCTGATCCCTTTGAGGAACTCATCGATTGATCGCGCAAGCTTTGTCGTAGATGAGATCCCCGTCAAAAAGTGCGGCGCCGACAGTTCGGAGACCTGGGCGTCAACTGCCGACCGGTCTATCAGTCATTCGACCGTCTCACCATCAACAGTTACCTTTTGTCCAGCTACTACGTCAGGTTGTGTGTTACCTCAAGATCGGCCCGTTCAGGAGAGATCGAGTTCCTTACATGCAGCATTTTCGGTTCATGTTCAGTTAGGTTTGAGCGTTTTATTTTCCTAAATGATCGGGGCCTGAACAGGTTCGGGTGGAGCCTGCTTCACCTGCCCTTCCCGCAACTTTTTTTATCTCTTCGCACTTAGGCGTAGAGTCAGGCTGACGCTTTTACTGCGGTGGCTGGCGAGACCATGGGAAGGATCGGCAGGAGATGGCGAGGGCGAGAACCACAGTTGAGACGGAACGGTAAGCAAGATGCCAGTCAGCTCTGTCAAGCGCCGGGCCACCCTCGAGAATGCTCGGGCGGAACTCGCTGGACGGTTGCGGGAACGCTTACCGGTGATCGAAGAGTCACTAGTCGATTCTGTGCGTGCCATGATCGACCCCCGTCAGTACGAGGCTCCCGAGTACGCCGCCTGCCAGCGGGAGGCAGTTGCGGCCATACTCAATGCCAGCCTGGACGAGGTCGAGCGACCGGGTGAGCTGGAGGGGATTCCCGCGGTCGCCGCGGACCTGGCGCGGGAGGATGCACGGTCCGGCGTGGGGTTGGAGACGGTCATCAGGCGGTGCATAGCCATCGATCGGCGCATGACCGAGTTCATCGTCGAGGAGGCCGAAGGGCTTCCGCCCAGGGCGCTGCGTCAGATCATGCAGACGTGGGGCACGCACATCGACCGTCTGGTGCAGTTCGTGTCCCGCGAGTACGAGCTTGAGCTCGAGCGTGTGCACAAATCGCCTGGGCAGAGGCTCGCGGAGTGGGTGCAAGGACTCCTCGACGGGGAGGACCCTGTCGAGGACAAGGACGACACGTACCGGTTCGCCGCCTGGCACCTGGCGATGATCGTCAGCGCCGGAACGCCCATGCACGAGCTTCAAGGGCTCGCCGCCCGGCTCGAATCGCAGGCGCTGATCGTGGCGCAGGCGGACGGTACTCACTGGGTGTGGCTAGGGCGGCAGCAGCCGATCTACTATGCGGAAGTCAAGCGCCAGCTGATGACGGGCTCGAAACCGGAGCTCAAGTTTGCCCTGGGCGAGTCGCGGTGGGGCATCGTCGGCTGGCGGGTGAGTCACCGGGAAGCTCGGGCCGCGCAGCAGGTTCTGAAACATCAGACCCGCTCGGTGGCACGCTGTGGTGAGGTGGCTCTCGTCGCGGCGCTGGCCCGGGACGAAATGCTCTGCCGTGCACTGGTGGATGCCTACCTACGTCCGCTGGACGGGCGGGGTACCACCGGAACGACCCTGAGGAACACCTTGCGCGCCTACTTTGCGGCTGGGTGTAACACTGCGGCCGCCGCGGCGGCGCTGGGCGTGGACCGGCACACCATCGGCCGGCGCCTGCGAAAGGTCGAGGAACTGCTTGACCAGTTCGTCGACGCCTGTCATGCCGAGTTGGAGATCGCCCTGCGGGTCGAGGATCTACTGTCCACGCAGGAAGTGACCGAGGTGGACGTAGTGTGCGATTAACCCCCTGAAAAGCACCAGATCGGTGCACGTAACGGGGACATCACACACCTATGCTGATGTGATCGCACATCTCCGGCGCGGTCTTCCCCACACCGGCTCCGTTCGGAATCCCCTCGCCACAGCAGGGGCTCACCCACCTCGTCCATGCCGTGATCGTGCTCGAGGGCGGAGCCGGCAAGGTGACCGTCTGCGGTCCGATGAACGACCCCGCGCCGACTTGCATCGACCGGCCCAGCTACGCGCGGTTCCCGGGCCGCCGACTGCGTCGACCGCTTCGAGTTGATCGTCTGCGACGGCGAGCCAACCAATCGGCTCGAGCCCGCGACCGCTGTAGAGGAGCTGGTCCTCGACCTCGCTCGCCGGATCGCTCGAGAACAGCTCCCACAGCGGTCCGTCGAGTGGTCTGAAAGACCCATATTGGTGCACATGACAGGGCTGATCGGGTGGGAACCTTTCTCCTATGTGTGGCGGCACCTGTCGTCAGAAACACACATCCATCGTAAGGGGGAGAAATTGTCACCTTTTGAACGAATGCGGCTGGGCCTCATGGCTCTCTTGACCGGGTCGATAATGGCGTTATCCGCAGCGCCGGCAATGGCTGAGACGTCGACCGTGTACGACAACTTCACGCGGTGTCCGACCAGTTCGCCCGCGATGAACGATTCATCCGCCACCGGCGTAGTTTGCGCCTCGAGCCTCGTGCGGGAAGGATTGATCAAGGTCGGGAACTTCCAGGCGCCGATCACCTCACCGCTCCATATCCAGTTCGCGATGGTCTTCGAGGAAGAAGTGGTGACCGTGGTGCCTGGCAGCACGAGCGTGGAATCGGCGCCCTTTCTCGTCCCCAACCCGTTTTACAAGCCGCCCGCCGCCACGGTGGCGAACGCCAATACGAATGGGGCGCAGTCACCGCAGGTCGTGACTGGGCAGGGCACGAAAAAAGCCAAGAAGAGGGCGGGTAAGCACAAGAAGAAAGGGAAGAAGCACAAGAAACACCACAAGAAGAAGCAGCATAAGAAGAAGACACACCAGAAGAAGAAGCAGCATAAGAAGAAGACACACCAGAAGAAGAAGAACAAGAAGAAGCCGGTTACGGTGCCTCCGGTCAGCGCGCCCGCGTCGCCCCCCGCGGCAACCCCGCCCGCTGCCGAATCCGCCCCGTTCGTCAAAGCTTCTGTCGAAGCGATCGGCGACATCGACAAAATCAATCTGGCCGTGGTGTTCGGTGGCGAAGGCTCGCCGTTCCGAACCGCGACGAGGATCCATCTCGAGGGTCCCGGCCTCGGTCCCAGCTGCTACATCGGGTCCGTCGCGGAGCCGATCTATCTCGAGCCCGAGATCGTGTCCCCGCCGACCTCGGGGGGTCTCGCTGTGGACCCGAACGGGTTCCCGGTCGAAATCCTGACGATCGGGGGGATGACCTCGGAAGACACGAAATTCACCGTGCCTGGCGCCAGCGGTTGTGGCCAGGAAGGCTCGCTGAACACGCAGATCAACGCTCTGCTCGGCCTGCCGGCCTCGCCCGGGGGTGCGAAGGTGGTCTTCGGGAACGTCCACGTCGAGATGGCCGCGACGGAATTCGACGGCACCGCCCCGGACGGCGGCGTCCAGCTGCAGGAAGCATTCGACGCAGCCAAATAAGACGGTTGATCCGGCCCGCCGGGTATCCCGCCCGGTGGGCCGGTCAGCGTCTGGAATGCCAGGTCAGTTCCTGAGCGGGGGGGCCGGGGAGGCCTCCGCGACGCAGACCAGTACGCCGTCGACCCAGGCGTGGCGAGTCGTCACGGACGTAGCGAGGGGCCCGTGAACCGCCAGGCCGCTGTCGCGTCGCTCGATCTCCAGCTCGAGGAAGTCGACGTGGCGTCCCAGTCGCGGCGAGACGATCTTGATCGCCGCCTCCTTGGCGCCGAACGCGATGGCGATCGTGTCCGCCGCGGGAGGATCCCCTGCCCCGAGCCGGCGCTTCTCGGCCGCGCCGAGGATCCGTTTGGCCAGGAGCTCGAAGACCGATCGGTCGGGCCCGTCGACCAAGTCGATCGCCCACGCCAGCTCACCGTCCGCCGGGAAGGCGATCGCGGCGGCGAAAGTGCGCCCGTGCGTGATCGAGCCGCTGAATCCAGCCGGCCAAAGCGGCTCTCCGAGGCGGCCGCGGCCGATCGCCGTTGCGGGACAGCCGAGGCGCTGCAGGGCGGTCCGCGCGCAGTGCCTCCCGGCCGCGAACTCCCTCCTGCGCGTCTCGACCGCTAGTGCCACCAGCGGCTCCTCCGCGTCCATCAGCTCGCCTCCGTCCGCGAGCGAGCGGGCGGCGCTAGCCACTCCCGGCCCGGCCAGGGCCGCAAGGGCATCGCCGATACGGGCAGCCGTAGTGGTCGCAGTGGTCGTCGCCATGAGCAGGGCGCTTTGGTCAGCGTAGTCCCAAATGTTCTCGCGTGGGATGCGGCAAAATGGGCCTTCCTCACGGGCTCTCCTGCTAACGTACAACCAGATGGTTGTAGATCAGCGAGACGAGCAACGGACCGACCTGTTGTTCAAGGCGCTCGGCGACGCGACCCGGCGCGACATCCTCGGCCGGGTCGGCGAGGCCGAGCTCTCGGTATCGGCGCTCGCCCGGCTCTATC
>WUUC01084049.1_pt1 | contig 46883 bp, 80 predicted proteins | sample 6278441 | NCBI WGS metagenome assembly WUUC01 (sample SAMN13675441, study PRJNA597444) | soil metagenome | isolation source: soil | place: USA: Washington | collected 2017-10
ATGTGCCGGCGTATGCCCGATTGCCCTCACAGGTCAGCATGACATGCTGGCCCAGCTTGGGCTCGGGGAGTCGCATGACGATGCCGATATGGTGCGCGTCCATCGTCTTTGACACGGGGCCGGGCTTGCGAAGGCCGTAGAGGATCGCCGCCCCGATGCACGGCTCAGGCACGATGTACGGGAGCCAATGATCCGTTGCCGGGAAGTTCTTGGGGATCTTGGAGCCGGCATCCGCCATGACCAGCCCAGCCCAGACCGCGCACCACCAGACAGGCGGTTCCAAGCCAGCACGCCGCGTCATCTTGTCGAGGCGCGTTCCCCGGTTGGAGCCGTTCGGCACTTCGAGGATGCCCACGTCCCGCATCGCTCGCGCGCAGATGTCATACTGGAGTTGGGTGCAATTCCCACCCTCACCTGGTACCAGCCACCCGAGCTCGCGGGGCCAGACGTCTTTCTTTGGCGCATAGAGGGGCATCAGTCGTCCCTCGTCAGTGTTGCGGGCTGCGCTGGAGTCGCCACCGCTGCGACCGTGACGACCTCCGGCGCGGCCACGGGTGCATTATCGGGCGGAGTCTCCTGCGTCACCGTGACGCTCGTCGGCCCTGACTCCACCGTCACCGGGCTTGGGCTGGTCGGGTTCTTCGCGGCCACGTACTTCTCGTCACTGAATCGCTTCGACGCGAACTGCATGACGTCGAGTCCCATCATCAGCGCGAGGAACAGCCCGATCCCCTTGAGGACGGTGAGCTGCTGGTCCGTGGGCAACCAATTACGCCACAGAATCCCCACGAGCAGGAAAGCGATCGTCATTCCCGCCAGAAAGACGGACGCCAGGATGCGCGCGCTCGTGGTATTCACCTTGTTCAGCCGGTCTACGAATCGGTCAATCATGGTCCCCCCATGCTCTTGTAAATCGCGAACGCCAAAGCGAGCGCGCCGACGAGATAGCCCCACAGCTCACGCGCGCCCGTTTTCGTCCCGCGGTTCTGCGCGAGAATGTCGTTGATCGTGCCACGCCATTCGTTTTGCTGGTCCCGGTAGGCACGTTGGTTCTCGGCCAGCACTTCAAGCGCCGTGTTCGCCGTCGTGAGCGCGGCGTCCAGCGCCTCCTTGTCCGCAGTGCGGAGCGCTTCGAAGTGCTCCTTGAGCGTGGATAGCGTCCATTCGCTCACGGTCTCCTCGTTTCGTTGCAGAGGGGAGGGACAGCGGCGGGGTCGGTTCGTCGCATCGCCATGCACTGCATGTAGATCACGAACTCCAGGCGCTCCTTGAGTCGCGCGCGATCGGACGCGCCGTCCGCGACTGACGCCTTCACGCGAACGACTTCCAGCGCGAGGGTGTCCACCTTCCGCTCGACGCGCGCGATCTCCTTTGGCGTCCCCATCACCCCGAGCAGGTAGCCACTCGCGAGAGCGCCCGTGCTGAACATCGCCGTCAGTTTCCCCCGATGGAGGAACATGAGCTTCGTCCAGAACTCATAGCCACGAGTGACATTGACGGCTGGGTCATCCTCGCGGCGGCTGGCATGGCGGCGGTCGTACGGGTGTCCGTCCGCATCGTACACGTCAGGGGGATTCATCAATCAATGAGAATGCCGTTGGCCTTCAGCGCCGCTTCCATCGCGCTCACCTTGGCGACCAGCGCGGCCATTGCGGCACCTGACGCCAATCCGTTCGCGCCTGCGCTGTACGCAGCGAGCGCAGCCCCCACTGATGCCGCAGTCTGCGGGTTCGTCCCGTTGCACCCGAACCCCGTCACCACCTTGAGTCCTGCCGAGTTGACCCGCGCCTTCTCGACCCCGTTGTACTTGAACAGGATGATCCGCTGGTCCGTCCCGTTCGCCGGCACCGAATGCGAGCCGAGCGTGATCGTGTTGTCCGCGGAACTGCTCGAGAGTCCTGTAAACGTCTCGTCGTTCGCAACGTTCCGCATGTTGATGTAGGCGCCCGGGAGGAGCCCGATGCTGCTCACGAAACTCGCCCCAGCGACGAATGAGGCGTAATCGTTGAACTGGACCGGCACGCCGTTGTTCGCCCCGTCACCGAAGATGACGGTCCCATCACCGAGTACTCGCAGCGCGCCACGCGAGACAGCCGAACCGAACGGCGTGCCCGTCGTCGGCTTGATGACCCCACTCCCGTTGACGATGCTGTACGCCGCCCCCAGCGAGCCGTCCGCGATGTTGTCCGTATAGACTGTCGTGGTATTGTCCGCGATCGTGGCGAGCAGGAAGAACGCCGAGCCATCCGGCAACGTGCGGTAAATCTTCCGTGCCGTCGTTCCGGTTGGACCCAACGGGATGCCCGTCAGCGCCACCCGCCCGATGCTCGCAGGCGTCGTGACATAGGCGAGCGCGGACACCGTGCCCGCCTGCTGCTCGACACCCGACGTCACGAACGCGACCCGGTAGCGATACCCACCAACGGAGAGGTTGCCGGCGGACGACACCAGGGCCACGGTGGGCGCGTTCGGGTCGTTCGTCAGGACGCCGAACATCACCTGCTCCGCGTACTGCTCGTGCCCGGCCTCGAGAAAGGTCATGTTCGCACGGGCCGACTTGTGCGAGAGGTAATGCGGCATCATGAAGTAGATCGACCCGGGCCCGATCCAGTCGACGTTCGTCCCCTTTCCTTCGTCGCGCAGGTACGAGTCGAGCAGCGTAGCGGAGACATTCCACTCGCCCGCGATGGTTGTGCCCAGCGCGTTCACCGTGTTGTGGTACATGACGGCGGGCGATCCAGCGCTCCCGGTCATATTCTCAGTGATATGCGTCTTTTCCGCATACCCGATCCGAACGGTCGTGTTGGTATTGGGCACGCCGAGTGTTGTCGCACCAGCCCCGAGGAAGTTGCGCGCAACCGCTATTCCGACGAGGGGAGCGCCCGATTCGCCCGCGAGATCCACCATCGCGAGGTTCGGCCCGGTCGAGGGGTGCGGCGACTCAATGTTGTTCGCGACGATTTGCCCGACGTTGCCGCTGAGGTACAGAATGCCACCGGCACAGGTAATGTTGTTCTCCTCGATTTTGATCCCGTGCGCCCCGTCCGTGCCGGTGTAGACGCACTTGATGCGAATGCCGAGTTGGTTCGCGTTCCCAGCGAGCGTGAAAAACACGTTCCGTAGCACGCGGATCGAATCGCCGCAGTAGTCGAGGTTCATCCCGCCCGCGATCTTGCAAGCCGCAATCTCGGACAGGTAGAGCGTCCCGTTCGCATTCACGCCCAGCGGGTTCGTCGTCGCGATGGAATAGTTGCTGAGCGCCCCGATGGAGCACTTCACGACAGAGCAGTACGCGACATCCCCGAGCGTCGAATCGAACTCGATCCCGTACTTGCCCGGATTCCCCGAGGCCGGTTGGATTGACCCATTCAGGAAATGGATGTCCGTCAGTTGCGCGAGGTCACCCAGGTTTTTGACGAGGAAGATTGTGCGCGTGTTCGGGACCGCCGCGTCAACCGAAATGAGGGCATCCCACCCGTCATAGAGAATCGTGAGCGGCCTTGAAATGCGGAACACGTACGTCCCGCTCCCCACCACCCGATACGTCCCCTTGGGGATGCGGAGCACGGCGCCGGACGGAGCCGCCGAGATGGCCGCCGCGATCGCCGCCGTGTCGTCTGTGGTCCCGTCCCCCACAGCCCCATAGTCCTTGATGTTGTAAACCGCGTTATTCGCGAGGTACGCGGTCAGGTCAGCAACCGTCCGCCCTTCACCCGGCAACGCCACGTTGTCCGAGTCGTCCAGCACGCGAGATTCGATGGCGGTCGCAGAGGCGTTCCAGAACAGCGCCCGGTTCGCCGTGGGAACAGGGAGGACCGCTGAGACGACGGTGGGATCAGTCCCCACGGGCAACACCATGCGCCGCGCGTCCACCTCGTCGATCTGCTGGACCATCATGACGGTCCGGTCCACCATGTCCTCGACCGTCTCGCGGTGGAACGTGCCCTGATTCCTGAGCGAGCTTTCCTGCGTGAGGTCGATTACGCGCCGGATCGTCAGCGTGGACCCGACTGCGAGGGCGGTGACCAGGGTGATCGTCCCCCCGAGCTTGTTCCCGACCCCCGTCACGGAGTAGTCCGTCACGTTGGCTAGGACCGTCTCGACCCCCGCCGTCGTCCGAATGACTTCAAGGTCGCCCGCAGCGAAGAAGCGGAAGGGGACCGAGTACGGTCCAACGCTGGCAGCGCCGAGGTAGTCAACGCGGCTTGAGGCAGTAGTGACGGTCATGGCAGGTCTCCGAGGTGTTAGAAACGCGAAAGGCGCCCCTCGTGAGGGCGCCCTTTGCGGTGGTGCGGGAAGTCAGTCGGTCAGGTCATTGGATGCGATTACAGAAGCCACTCAGGTTGATCGCACTCGCACTCGCAGCGAACGCGCGGATCACCAGCGCCCCGTTGAGAGTCAGCCCCGGAACGACGAGTACAGGAGGCGAGTTGGCCGGGATCGTGTACGAGTGGACCACATGGTCACCCGTCGCCACGCCGCCCCATTCGATCGTCAGCGCGACCGAGGAGGCCGTCACGTTCGTGGCGTACAGGAACACCTCGTCGTACTTCGCCGCCCCGTCGATCGCGGTATGGATCAGCGTGCCGGGCGTTGCGGTCGACACAACAGGAATGGGGCGTCCGCTCGTGGACCCCGACAGGATGAAGCGGGAGAAGGTGGCTGGCATGTTATGCGCTCGAGGTGTCGGTGATGATGCCCTTCGCGACCAGTGCCGCGATGAGGTTGGTCCGCCATGCGTCCGTCGCGCGCGAACCAGTGACCGCGATCGGGCTCGTGATGGCGTCGGCCAGGTCTGCCGTTCCGGTCAGGTCGCCCACGAACATCGAGGCGGTACAGATCCCAGCGACGTCCACGTCCGTCGCGAACTGCGCGTCCGCGTCCACCAGGAGCTCGCCGTTTAGTTCAACGTTGATCGTCCCTGTGGGCACATCGAGGATCGCGACCGCGGCAGGGCTGAGCAGTTGGAAGTCATACGGTGACCCGACCGTCGCCTTGATCGCTTCGACCTGCACCCGGCGTGCGGCGAAATCGCCGTTGACATCGCGTTGCACCAGCGCGTGCGGGATGTTCAGCGGTGTCCCTGAGCCAGACCCCGGCTCGTCACGCGCCCCGAACACACGCCCCGCCAGCACGTCGCTCGCGTCGTCATGGCCCCGTTCCGGCACGATCGGCGGGACGACGTAGTGCCGCACCGCGAGGAGGGAGGACAGGTCGTTCGCGGCCGGCACAAAGTCCGTGTCGTTCTTCGCCTCGAGTTTGATGCGGCGGATGGCTTCTTGAACGACACGCTCCGCGCGCTCAGTCCATGAGGCTGAGCCGGAACCGAACGGGTTGAACACGCTACGGCTTCTTGTGCGCGGTGATGGAGTCCTTCAACGCCTTCATCTGGTCCTTCCGCACTTCCGCGATCACGTCCTTGATCATCTCCCACTGGTCTGCGGTCGATGCCGCGGTGAAGTCGGGAGAGGCCAGCACCTGCTCAATGATCGGACCCGCTTCGGCAGCGAATTGTTTGTCCCACGCCGCGCGCACGTTGTCGGGGATCTCCACCTTCTCGCGCGTGTGCGGGTTCGTCCCGAACAGGACCGAGCTCGGCGCCTTGGGAACGGCGATCCCGAGCTTCTTCATCGCGACCAGCGCCCGATCAGGCAGGTCGGGTGAGGTCATGCTGTACGTGTTCGACCCGATGCCCACGAAATCCGCGAGGAAGGCCAGCATCACGTTTGCGCCGTTCGATGCGTCAGCCGTCTCCTTGAGGTTCCACGCGCCCATCGGCGTGACAGACTTGAGCAGTTCGGTCGGCCAATCCACGGCCTTGCGGTCGCGGTCCTTGTTCTCGCGAGCGAGCTTCACCAGCCGCGCCGCAGGAGACAGCTTGTTCGCGAAGAAGTTGGTGAACAGGCTGCTGTTTTCGTACTTTGCCCCATCGACGGGCGACTCCATGTCCAGCATCTTCGCGCCGCGCTCGGTGAGGATCGCTGCCACGCGAGCGGCGAGGATCACCATTGACCCCTTACCACCCGTGACGGGATCAAAGCGCGTGTCCCCGTCCTTAACCTTGAGCGCGTCCGCGGAGAGGAGGTCAGGCGTGACGCTCCCCGGCTTGAGCATGTTCGCCACGGTCAGCACGATCCCGGCGCCGATGATGTTCATTGCCAAGTTCTCAGCCGCTTGGCGCCGAACGAACGGCGTGACGTTCGACCGGAATGTGTGGGCGGTGAGCATATCGAAGTCACCCGCCATCTTCCGGCCCGAGAAGAACACGTTATTGACCACGCTCGCGATCGGCTCGAGGTGCCCGAGGTCGCCGCGTGCCGTGAGCGAGTTGATCATCGCGCCGATCGACTCCAGTTCTGCCGTATCGCTTAGGTCCGCATGCCGATTCCAGCCGAAGCGCGTTTCGGGCTTACTGTTTGCCTTCTCTGCGACCTGCGTGACCAGATCGAAGGCGTCAGCCCGGTTCCGGTACTGGAACAGGGTGAACGCATCCTGCGAGGCCTTGTAGGGCCGCTTGATGATCGGGATCTTCTCGCCAATATCGGTCGGGAAGGCTTCCTCGACGTTGCCGAGGGCCAGCTTCGCCTTCCGGTACCGCCCATTGATCGCGTTCGGACGAGAGAGGATGTCCGCCATCGCCTCGCGCATGATGTCCTCTCCCTTGACGCCGCTTTTCCACAGGTCATTCCAGGACTGGAGCGCGTTCTTCGCCCAGACCTTTGGGTGCGCGAACATCATCCCCGAGCCCTGCCGGAACAGCGCGGAGTTATCCCCCCACGAGGAGAGCGCCTTCGACGCGCCGGCAGCGTCGTTCATTCGCGCGCCGATGCCCTTCGACACCGGGACCGCGTTCTTCAGGTCTGCGACGTAGGTGCCGAAGTCGTACAGCGCCCGACCGTAGGCCAGCCGATCGCCCGAGCCAACCCCCGTCTTGGGGTCGAACCCGGCCTTGGCCTTCGCCTCGCTCACCGTCTTGGCGAGCTCGCTGATCTTGCCCGCCTCCTCCATCGTCACGCCGAACCCGAGCTTCTGGGCGGCAAGGTCGGAGAGGAACGCGTCCATCTCCTTCGGCTCCAACACCCGGTCCATGCGCTGCACACGGGCTAGCATGTCGCGTTGCACTTCCGGCTTGAGCCCACCCGTCTGCTTGACCCAATTCTCTAGCCCGGCCTGCTGGTTTTTCAAGAGCAGTTTGGATTCAAACTCGGCGTTTACCCGCTGCGCGTGCGTGTCGCCCAATTCCTTCGCGAATGCGGCCCGACGTTCCGCGCTGGTCATCTTCGACAGCCGCGCGGGGTCCAGCGTGCCGTCATTGACCTTCGTCAGGAACGGCTCGAGGAGGTGTTTCGGGATGCAGTAGTTCGACATGATCAGCACCCCAGGATGTTCGCGATTTCTGTCAACGCAGCCTTCGGGATTGGCGTGCCTTCCAGTTTCTTGCGGATGTCCGCGATGGTGGCTGCGGTCGCCTTGGGGACGTTCTTCACGCTCGCCTCTCGGGCAGCGATCACCTCTTGGATCGCCGTCACGGGCGACTCGGGGTCACGGTAGCCACGGGCGGCGAGGCGTTGCGCCATCGTCGTTGCATCGCCCACCAGCTTGCTCGTCGCCAGTTCGCGGATGGTTGCCACGTCGCCCTGCGCGATGGCTCGGTTGCGTAGTGCGCGTTCGAACATCTCGGGGATCATGCCAGCGGGGGCGGTCTCCTCGCCGAGTGCGATCTTGCGCGCCATCACGGGGTCGGAGTCCAGCAGCTCAACCGCTCGCTGCGCGTGGGCGGCGAAGTCAGCCTGTGCGAATTGCGGCAGGTCGCCCAACGTCTCCACCAGCCCCGCCTCGACCGCCTTTGCTTCCGTGGCGAGTGATGCGCCGCGCGTCTTGATCGGTCCCGTCCCTTCGATCGGGGCAAGGGGATTCTCAGGCGGGGCTGGGGGTGCGTCCGGCTCCGTGATGCGCTGCTGGCGCGGCACCTTCGGGATACGCCCCTCCGGTCCGCCCATTGAGAAGCCGTCGGGGTAGCTCGGGAGGGGTTCGCGAAGCGAGAGCGCGTGATCGACCATCTTTCGCGCGGAGACTTCGGCGGGCAGGTTCTCGTACGCCGCGAAGTCGAACCCATCACCGAGCGTCTGCGGCTCGTCCACCCGACCACGCTTCGCGCGCATCGCGTGGGCGGCTTCCTCAAGCAAGGAGGGGATGAACTCGGGAGCGGACTGCGCGGGAATAAAAATCGTCGGCTCATCACCGACGTACCCGAACGCTCCCTTGTACTCAGCCCCAGCGGCATTCCCACCGGGCGGCTCCGAAAGCTTGACCACCTTCACGTCGAGCACGTCGCGGAATAGCGCGCGAATCTTGTCGCCCTTGAGGAACGTCGCCACGCGCCCGATAACGGTTCCATCCGGCGCGTTCAGCAACTCGGAGTGGATCGCATCCTCTACGTAGAACTGCGAGCGGTCGATCTCGCGCGGTGCAGGCGCATTGACTGGCACAGGAGCCGTCGCCTGTTCATGCCCCTGCTTCCACGACGAGTGTGCGGGATGGTCGGGCGGGAACGGGTTCGCGTCCACGTCCAGTCCGTGCCTCGCTGCAGCGCTCCCCAGCACTTCCGCACCTTCTGGCGTCTCCACCCGCCTCCGTGGACGCATGGGGTCATTACGGGCCGCTGCAACGTCGTCCAGGGCCTGCGCGGGGGTCTCCACGTCCAACGCGCGAGCGCGGACGTTCTCCGGAGCGAACGGGTTGTCTACCGAGTAGCCGGACGGATGCCGTGGGGTTGTCGTCAGCCGTGCCTTGTCGCCGCTCGGCTCCAATCCTTCTAGTGGTTCGATCCCACGCGGCGAGCCTTGCCGCTTCGCCTCTGCCTCCAACTTGGCGGCGAACCGCTTGTTGGCGTACGTGTTGTCGCCGCGGAGTGTGGCTGGCGACTCGGGGGCAATATCGGCCGGCGTCAGATCCTTCACCCCCTTCGCACCCGCCTCCATCATTCCGTCTGAGACATCCAACCGCTTCACCGCACGCCTCAACGCGGGGATCTGCGTCAGGGGCGTGAGGCCGAGCATAATGGCCTGCGCCGCAGCCGCTTCGCCCGAGATGCGTTCAGGGTCCGCCTCCATGATCTTCCGCGCGCCCGGACTCGCCGCCTTCTCGAGCGACCGCTGATAGCCGTACAGCGCGACCATCGACGCGGCGTCTCCGGCGAAGTACCCAGCCACGTACGGACCCACCACGGGCAGCATCGACGCGCCGATCACCCCCGCCGCCATCCAGGGGTGATCAAGGACAGGCGCCACGGTATGCTCAATGACGCCCGCTACGCCTTTCGTCTGGTTCGCCCATTCCGTCGCGCTCTTGCCCCGTACGTTCGGGTCGTTCGGGGTCCGAACTACATCGCGAGGGGCAGCGCCCTTCATCCCGTCCATGAGCGCACCCATCCGACCAGCAGCGCCAGCCTTGAATACGGGCGGCTGGGCGGGGAAGGGCTGGTCCTTCATGGCCTTCACGCTCATGCCCTGCGCTTGCTTCCACTCCTCGTACGTGAGGTCGCGGGTCGGCGTGGGCGGGTCACCGTGCTTCGCCTTCGGGGGATCGATGCGAGGGCCGGTCATGGCAGGTTCACCCCGACTGACAACTTGAACTCGCGGAACTTGGCACCGTTGCCCTCTGCTTTCGCGCGCTCATATCCCGCCAAATCCTCTGCGGATGGCTCGCGCATCTTTTTCGGGCGCGGGCCAGCGGGGACAGGCGCCTCAACCGGGGTGAAGATGTTCGCCCACGGTGTCCCGGCGACCACCTCAGCGACCGTAGGCTTGGCACCGATCGGCGTCACCGGCTTGACCGGGGCAACCTTGGACTTCTTCCCACGCGCCTTGAGCCGCATTTCGTTCATCACCGCCGTCTGCCGCTTGACCAGATCGCGATAGTCCACCGCCGAGAGCCGATCGCGGTACTGACTCAGCGGGAGCCGCCCGAAGTACTCGCGCGTCTGGTCGTTCAGGGCGGAGGCATTGAGCAGCGACTGGTAGAGGTCCGGGTCGCTCGCCTTGTTCGTCTCGGGATGGCGGATCCGCTCCGCGTCACGCTTCAACCCACGCCGTTCGGTGGGCGTGAGGAGCAACCAGGTTGCGGTGGGCACCTTGGAGACGTCCCCGGTCTGGTCCACGATCTTTCCCGCCGCCATGAAGGCGTCCGTCCGCTTCTTCGCCTCACCCTCTTTGAGGTCGGCGTAGTACTCGCGGATGTTCGAGCGCACCTTATCGCGGACCTTCTCGTCCGTGATCGACTCGGTGAGGGCAAGGGCATCAATGCGGCTCATCGCTCCAGGCGGGACGTACTTCTCACCAGCCCAGCGACCGCCGTCTGATGGATGCGTCGAATACTTTGACTCAACTGAAAAAGTCGGGTGGCCGTGTTGCTTGTAAGTGTCGGGGAAGTGCAGCCCGTCAGGATACTCTTTCCGCTGATCCTGCCCCTTTGCGGCAACGTCCTTCCAGTAGCCGCGATAATCGTAGAAGGTCTGGGGTGAATCGATGTCAGTGATTCCGTTCTGTTTTGCCCACTCCTGAAAAGACTTCTCTTCTGCTTCGTTCAACGAAGTCGTTTCCGCCTTGCGGTCTACCTTTGTAGGCGGGAGGTCGTTTTTCTGCGATGCGATCACAATTTCAAGGATTTTGGCGCTTTCCTTCAACGCTTCGCCCTTCTGGACCTGCGCCGTCACCAGCTTGTCCGCCGCCTTGATCTGCGCCCCGGTCATCTCGCCACGGTTCGCCTTCAGGTAGGCTTCCGCCTGCTTGGATGCCTCGTAGGTGTCCCGTGCCACGAACGCCTCGATGGCCGTCGTGTGCAGCTTCGCCACCTGATCGCGGGCGGCATCCTGCAGCATCTCGGGGGACCACCCTGCCCGGGCGGAGTACTGCACCAGGCGCGTCCGGGTGTCCGTGATCGCTTCCGCAACCTTCTCGGGAGAGACGGTGACCGTTGACACGGCAGCATCGGCAAAGGCAGCGAGCGTTGCCGCGTCGGCTTTCCGCACTTCCGCCGAGGTGTGGGCCGCGATCTGCTCGCGCATCTGGTTGTAACGGCCCTGTTTCTTCTTCGCGAACCACTGACGTTGGCGGTCGTTCGTGAGGGTCGCTTCGATGTCGGACGTGACCTTGCGCCATTCCTCGTCCGCCTCCTTCAGCGCGCCGAGTGCCTGCGTGCCCCGCTTGTTGATCGCCCCCGTCGTTGGGTCTTGGAGAATCCGAACGCGCTGCTGCTCGAGCTCCAGTTCCTTCGCCTGCACCACCATCTCGTCCGCGTTGTACCGCTCGCGCTCCTCCACCTCCGCCACAATCCCGAGCGCGGGCAGGGTTTCGTTGAGCAGCCCTGTCGGCTGGGGCGCTTGCACCCCGACCCTAACGTTCGGGAGGGGCGCCGCTTCGACCTGACGGCGTGGAACGGTAACGCGCATCAGTAACCCTTCTTCCGGGCGTAGGTCTGAGCCGCCGCGGTCAGCAACGTGGAGCGAATGGCGCTCTTGCTCGCCTTCCTGGTCTGCTCAGCGCCTGCGCGCATCTCGGCCGCGTCCACCTTGTAGCCCCACGCGGCACGATGCGCGTTGTTCAGGATGGCGAGCCGATCGAGCTCGGAGACCGTTGTCGTCTCCTCTAGCAGGTCAGCCGCCGTGCCGCTCGTCTGGTCGATCCCCTGACTCGCGAGCGCCACCTTGTTCGATCCGAGCACACCTTTACCTGCGAGCCGCGCGCGTTGCGCCGAGTCAGCACCGCGGGCCAGTACGTCAGCCGCCTGATCGTCCGCCAGTCCGGCGTTCTGCTCCAGCCGCTGCGATTCGTAGACACCTTGACGGCGTGCGTTGATCGCCTGTTGGCCCGCCTGCGCCGCGATGAGGAAGTAGGGGAGAGCCGCCATTAGACTTTGCTCCCGAGGATGGCTAGATTCGGCATTGTCGCACGTCTCCTCTTGCCTGCCTCAGCGGCCATGTCGGGAGCGTCTGAGAATCGAGTGGTCCCGTCGATGCGGCAGAAACGGGTGCCACGGCGCCTCATTCCTCGGAGTGGGGCGTTCGTGTGTCCGGTCATCCGAGTGCTCCGCGTGGCATGATGGCGAGCACGGTCAACGGCGTCGGGTCCACGTTCCGAATCGCCACCCGCCCGTTATCCGTGTAGGCCGCGGGGAAGGTCACGTCCGCGATCCCGGTCCGCAGCTCGATCGTCTCCGCGTCGTCCTCGTCCCGCATCTTCGTTTCGTCCATGTCCTCGAGCGGGTCGTCGCCAGTCGGGAAGGCTTGCCCCGCAAACGCCGTCCGGCTGGCCTCCACGTAGAGCATCACCCCATTCGCGAACAGCTTCCGCTCCTTCACCGAAGGGCCGGACGGCGTATCAATGTCCAGCGTCTCGAGGTCCGACAGGTACGGGAGCCCCGCGTGGATGTAGCCGTAGGGCTCGGGCAGGGTGACCGACCCACCAGCAACGACCGCAGTGGGCAGGATGTCCGGGTTGTTCGGGCTCGTGACCACGTACCCGTCACCGAGCACGCTCAGCGACTTCCCCTCCAAGTGGGACAGGCCGGTGATCGTATCCACGGCCCGGGTCCATGTCGCCGTGGCAGCGCCTTGCAACTCGACGGGCACATCTCGGGAGGGAAAGCCCTGCATCACGGTCGTGGACGTGTAGGACGTCAGTTCGACTCGCAGCTGCTCCCCGTCGTCGTCGGTGAAGTCGATTCGGTTCCCGACATCGCCAGCCACGAACCCCCCGACGCTCCGGGTCACCGTTACGAGCTCGTCCGGCTCCCATGTCGTCGAGCCAGAGAGCGCCATCGTCTCGGCTGTCGTGTTCCGGCCGTCGTAGCTGAGCGCGGAGTCCATGAAAATCCCGTCCTCCATCGCCAACTCCCGAACCGCGAGCCGTTCGACCATCCGCACCCCGTCCCGATTCACGACCAGATACAACCGCTCCTGATCGCCTTCTGGAATCACGCAGACAGATTCCACCAGCCCGTCCGTATCGTGGCGGTGCCATGCCAGCACCTGCTCCTCGTACAGCGTTGTCAGGCCGAGCAACACCCCATCATCTCGGACGCACCAGATCACCGAATAGGGCTCCTCCTGGTAGGCCCAATCGACAATCGTGTGGCCTTTGAACAGGTGGGACGAGAGGAGCGTGAGGTTCGCGCCGATGTACCCGGCACCCACTTCGTTCTGCACGATCTCCCGAACGATGGCCTGCCGCGCCTGCACATACAAAATGCGCCGGTCAATGACAATCGGGGGGAGCGTCCCAGAGCCGTGCTTGGAGAAGTTGAGCGCGTTGATTTCGCCGGGGCGGATCATCCCGTCTTCACCACCCCGAATCACCCACTCCCCGCCCGATGTGAAGGCGAACAGCCGTTCCGCATCGACAAGGTGCTGAATACGGTTCACCTGCTTCGACTTCAACGTCCACGTGATCGCGTCGTCGTCCTGCGATGGCATGGACTTCGTGAAGTTCTTCTGGTCCGCTGTCCTGCTCGCGTGGATCGTCTCGGGTTCCGTCGTCGAGCCCCCGAGCACTCGGCGCTCCTGATAGTTCGCGATCGCGCCCGGATACAAGCCGGCCGCATTGAACAACGCGCGAGCCTGCGGGGGTTGGTCGAGCAGGTCCGGCGTGATCCCGTCGTCATAGAAGTTTGTTGTACTCGAGGTGCCGACGTACCCGTAGGTGCCGACGTTCCCGTTCGGGGAATGCGCCTTGTAGATGTGGTATTCCGAGGCACCGGCAACCGCCGTCCATGTGATCTCCCGAGCGGACGGCAGTTCGACCGATGATTTCCCCACCGACGTTGACGCGTAGGACTCCGCTCCGCTCCGCTCACTGACTGCGGTGACCACCCACGAGTAGAACGTCCCGGTTCCGGCAGGGACCAGCGTGACACCACCGGGCGCCGCGATGTCCGGCCCGAACGTGACCACATCCAGCGCCCAGACCAGCGCACTCGTCCGCGTCAACGTGCGAGGGGCGTAGTTCGGGTGCACAATCGAGAGCTCGTCCGCGTCCTGCGTGATCTGCAAGCCTCTGAGATCAGCCGCGACGTATGGTGTCACGAGCGTGACCCCGATCAGCGCGTTGTCCTGGTAGATGCGCAGCGACAGGTCCGCGAACTCCAACACGTACGATTGTTCGTCGTTGAACACGAACGGCTCGAGCGTGACCACATCCGACGTCGGACACAGCGCACCGAACTCCGTGCCGGGGCGGTTCTCGGCGCCACCATCGCGACGGATCAGAAAATTCCGAGCGGTGCGCAGCGCAACGTGGTACCGAGCAAGGTCTGTCCGCGCGTAATTCGCCGGGGCGACCTCACCCGCCGAAAACGCCCGCTGCGCAATATTGGTCAATCGCGCGCCGTGATCAGGCTGGACTCGGGCGCGACGTCGCGAACCTGCTCGTTCAACGCGTTCGCCTTCGCCTTGTTGATCTTCTCCTTGAACTTCTCCTCCATCAGCACAACTAGACCTTCCCGCTGGTCCTTTGACGTGAGAGACGGGGCGATTCGCGCGGCGAGCAGATACGACAGCGCGGCCACGAAATCGGGCGGGAATCGGGACGGATCGTCAACCCGCTCCACGTACCGGATCGTGGCCAAGTCCTGGTCCGAGTAGAGCACGCCGTCCGCGATCGTATAGCGCGTCTCGCTCTCCCATGTCGGGTTGCGCACCGAGCCGTACGGGGAGCGCACAAGGCGCAGCGCATTGACCGGCGCTGTGTACGAGTAGCCCCAATCGTCGTTGGGCTCCTCAGCGATGAGGGCAAGCGATTCGGTGACGAGCGCGAACGGCCACGGGAACTCGCGCAGCACTTCGTCCCGGACCTGCTCGTACCACAGGTTGCACGACCGCGCCTCTTGTGACCGTTCGGTCAGCGCAACGATGGTTTTACTGTGCCCGAGGTGGCTCAGAGCCATGTTGCTGATGTCGGCTTGGCTCGGCATCTAGCGTCTCCTGCGGCGGAATGGGGTGACCCAATCGGTGACCGTGGGCGTGCCGCCACCGGTGCCAACAGGGAAGGAACCGCCCGTGCCGAATCCGTCCCAGAAGAACGGCATCCCGCCCGACTGCGCCACGAAGGCGGCTTCCCAGACGAAAATCACGTCGTCGTCCGGATCGTGAAGGTGCGAACGTCACCGCCGGCCGATGGCGTCATCTTGAACTGGATGATGTCCCCGTTCACGTCCGAGGCAGCGATGTCGAACTTGTAGAAGCCCGTCGCGCCAATCTCGGTCACCGCATTCGCGCACGCTGCGAAGGCCGCTCCGTCGATCGAGCGCGTGGCCGTGATGGTGAGGCCGGTCTTTGGGGTGAGGTGGTCCGTGGAGTCCGCGATCGGGAAGGTGAACGCGGAGAGAGCTGTGTTCTTCTTGATGCCCTGGATACCGCGGTTCTCAATGGAAAAGGAGCCGACGACATACCCAACCACCGAGACGGAATTGACCGTGCCCGTCGTGATCACGATCTGATAGTTCGTGGCGGCTGCGAACCCGTTGCCCGCTGTGGCGACCACCCGCACGTTGTTCAGGCCAGTGCGCGAGTCGAAATCGACCGTCAGCGTGATCCCTGCGGTGATCTCCGTCGTGCTGTTGCCTGCGTAGATCGAGATGACAGGCGTTCCCGACAGCGTGGCAGGGGCGCCCGTACTCTGGACCGTCGTAAACTTGTGGTCGAACGTCACCCCGAGGGCAAAGTCACCGATATATGTCATGCGACCAGCCGGTTACGGGTGTGGGAGAGGAGAGCACCGAAGCCGGATGGCGCTGGCTTGAACACCGCGATCCGTGTAGCGGTCGTATTGGGGTTGCTCCACGACCACGTTGGGTTCACCGCCGCAGCGGTCGTCTGGATCAGATAGGCGATCCCGGCCCCGAAGCGCTGGGCGGCAACGAATCCGATCTGGTTCGCGATCGTGAAGCTCGAGTTGATCGCCAACGTGTTCAGTGTCTGGACGCTGCACGCCGTCACGATCACGCAGCCGTCCACGGATGGTGTGCCGCTCGAGCCGGGCTGAATTGACGTCACGTTGCTGCCCGTGGTCGCGCCGTTCTGGTTCGGTGAGTCGTAGGACGACGCCCCGAGCGCCCCCGAGAAGGCCACCACGTTGATCGTGGGGACCGATCCGCTTGCCGACGCCGTGAATGTGTGACCCGCCCCGACAATCGGACTATCGCAGTAGTAGAGCCGGGTGAAGGGCGATGAGGCGGACCCCGAGCGTGCGAGCGCCGTCCACGTATTCCCGTTGCTGTCCGAGAGGACGGCGGGGGTGGTGTAGTCGGTGACGCTCGCCACGATCAGGTTGGCCCCGGTCGTATCAACCGCGACGGTCGTGACGTTGTTGCCGTTCGTGGACCCCGCGCCGGCTTGCGCCACGAGTGCGATCGCCATTACAGGAACGCCTCATACGCGGGGATGAAGCCCCGGCGCACCGCGTCCGCCAGATCGGTCAACCGAGGATCGTCCAGAGCGATCACGCGAATGGCAACGCCGCGTGTCAGCCGGTTCAACTCGCCATAGTTCGCGAGCCACTCCGCTTGCGCCAGTTCCTCGTTGGTCGGCGTGCGTGGTCCATCGGGCGGGAACGCCTTCAGATCCAGCACTGTCCCGCGCGAGAACTCCACCACTGGCGGGGCATCCATCGTCGTCACCACGCCCCGAACCTGCTGCACGAGGGACCGCAACGTGCCGTCCGTCGAGAAGTAGCGAACGTCCTTGGACTGGCCCGTCACGATCGCCACGCCGGCCGTCGTCCCGTCGACAGAGACAACCGTCGCGGTCCACGAGTCGAACCCCTTCGGCGTGGTGGGGCCGGGGCGCGTGGCCATCCTACTTCGCCAACGCGGCGAACTGCTTCTTGAGCTGCGCCTGTTGGGTCTGCAACTCCGCGAGCTCGCGCTGCACCTTGGACACTTCCGTCCGAGACTGCCGCAACTCGCCACGGGCCTGCTCTACCTGCTTCTCGATCTCGGCCACCTTGCCCTGCGCGGTCGCGATCAACTCAGCCGCCTTCGCCTTCGCCTGCGCAACCGTCTGCGCGGCTGCCTGCTCCGCGTTGACCGTCGCCTCAGCGGCTCCAGCCTCTGCGTCGGCAACCTTCTTCTTTGCCGCGGCGAGCTTGGCCTGTTCGGCCTTCAACGCATCCTGCGCCTCAGCGGCCTCCCTGGTGGCCTTGTCGCGGCCCGTGGTGATCTCGCGCGTCAGGTTCTCGATCCCGCCGTATTCCTCCAGCACGTCGGCCATCGCCATGACGGCTTTGAAAGGACGCGCGAGTGCCTTCACCTCGTTGGCGACCTGCGCCAGATTCGTCTTTCCCATGGTCAGGCCCCCCGGGTGATCATGGAGACGGTCAGGGCCGTCGTGCCGTCGCCGGCCGTTACCGCTGGGCGGACGTAGTTGGTGAACTCGGCCACCGTCTCGACCTTCGCCGCGGTCACAGCAATCGCGACCCCTTGCGCGTCACTCAGCGCGGCCCAATCGCTCGAGCCAGCAGCCGGCGCCGTCACATCGTTGGAGCCCTGAATGGAGACAGACCCACCCGCGCCGAACGTGCCCTTGACCTGCACGGATCGGTCAGGCTGGCCCGGGCCTTGGTAGGGCAATCCGGTATCACCGTTGGCGAGCGGCGTCCACACGACGATGTGCGTGAAGCCCTTCACGGTGGGTACATGCGTAATCGTCGGTGTGATCACAGCCATCGCTCAGTCCTCGGAAGTAGTAGGAACGACAACGGGCGCCCCGTCCTGGCAGCGCCCGTGTCGTGAAGTGGTTGGTCCTAGACGGAATCCTTCGCGATCGACTTGGGCGTGTGCCCGATGCCTTCGCCGTCCACGTACTCCTCCTCCGCCTCGCTCGAGTGCGTGAGGGGAGTCGTCGCCACTTCGTCCGACGTGACGACCTTGACCCACGACGGGAACGCCTCACCCTCGCCCAGCGCGAGAATGAACACGTCGCCTTCCTCGCGGACCTTGTTGCCGATGAAGCCGCGCTTCATCGCTTCCACCTTGACGCGCCGCTCAGACCCGATGTCCTCCGCGGCCTGCTGCGCCTTGGCCTGCGCCTTCGCGTCCGGCGTGTCCTCGGCTTCCACGATCACACCGGCGCCCGGTGCGTCCGCGTCCACCACCGTCTCGCCCGTAGGGCCGGACTCCGGTCCCTGCGTACCCAGCTTGGGCGGAACGCGCACCGGGGGTGCTTCGCTCGCCTTCTTGGCGCTCTTCTTTGCTGCCATGTCGGTATCCTCGGAAAGAAAGAGTGAAGGCTGGACGCACCGAAGCACGCCCAGCCCGTCAGGTCAGGGTCAGGCGCCGATCGTGTACGCCTTCGGGTAGTACTTGAGCTCCTCGACCATCGACTGCGGCTTGATGTTCGCCGTGACGGTCACGGTCGGAGATGTCCCGCCCACGTTGTAGTAGGCGCCGACGTAGCGGAGCACCTTCCCCGAGGGGATGGGGAGCCAGAACTTGTAGCCCGCGACCAGCGTGGCGTAGCCGATCGTGCGCTGCGACAGAATGGTCGGCGTGCCGAGGTTGGCCGCGGCGGACGAGATCACCTGGAACTCGTACGTCTCGTCCGTGGTCGTGCCGTCCGCAGCGACGTCGATCGAGAACTCGACCACCAGCGGCTCACCAACGCCGATGTCATTCGTGGACGAATCCGTGTCGTACGTGTTGGTGCTTGCGGCATCAGCCGTCACCGCCTGCGCATCGCTCAGCAGGCACTGTGCATCTACGTAACCCATGATGAAATCCTCAGAAATGAGGTGACGGAAACACGAAAGGCGCCGCTCAGGGCGCCTCGTGTGCTTCCAGTGGAGTTGGTCTAGACGACGCGGGCTTCGGTCTCGAGGATCGCGTCCTCGGTCCGGACCTGCATCCCGCGGAAGCGGGTGATCGGCATGCCGTCGATCACGTCATAGGAGAGCTGTCCGCCCGTGGACACGGCGCCGCGCGCCTCGATGTCGAGGTACTGCGCGATCGTGCGGTTCATGTAGATCTTCGTGTTCCGCGGGTCCGCGATGCGGTGGAACGCCTTCACGAGCAGCGGGAAAATCACCGCCTGCGAGGACTGCGCGACCATGTTGGAGACGTCGATGTTCGCGATGCGAACAACGTTCCTCCAGTCCGGCAGCGCGACACCGAGCTTCCACTGGTACCAGTCGATATACGCCCGGAACCGGTTGCCCGACGCGTCGAACGCGTCCTGGACGCCCAGATCCTCGTGCTGGAGGCCAGCCGTGGAACCCTTCGGGAAGATGCCATGGAAGCCATCGCCGTGGGCGATGATCCAGATCGACGTGTTGTCCGACCCGGTCCCGCCTGCGTCGATGATGTTCGACCCGTTGCCGGCCGACTTGAGGGAGAAGCGCGTGGAGAGCCCCGTGAACTGCTCCGGGTCCGTGCCCGCGTTGCCGTAGAAGATGGTGGTCGCAGCCTTCTGCGCCATCGCCTCGAGGAACGGGGCGTTCTCGCTGGAGCGCCATGCCGCCGAATTGCCGTTCAGGAGGGCAAGGTCACGATCGACCTGACCGCGCGCTTCCATGATCGCGGCCTGCTCGGTGACCTGGGCCGTCTGGCTCTTTGAGGGCGGGACACCCTGGTTGAGCAGGCGGAAGTAGACGTCAGGCAGGCCAGTGCGCTGCGTGTACTGGTGACCGGTGGGCAGGTTACCAGCGCGCATCTGAATGTCCTGCAGGATCGAGTTCTTCAGCGTGAGCAGTTCGGCCACGCGTGCGGTCGATCCATCGGGATCGGTCCGCTTTGCCCAATCCACGAGGGACGGGACGGTTGCGCCGAGCGTCGAGAGCGCGAAGCCGAATGCGCCGATGTTGAGCGCCGCAGCACTCGCGTCCGGCGTGAGCAGCAACAGCGCGAGGACGGGAAGCAGGAACAGCGCTCCCCATCGGAAAAGATTCTTCATGATTGCATTCCTCAGTGCTGGAAACACAAAAGGCGCCCCGTCTGGAGCGCCTTTAGGCGTGCTTCGTTGAGTTGTCGTGTTACGGGTTCATCCCGCTTTTCTCCATGTACTTCTGGGCGATCGGATCGCCTCGGCTGACGCTCGCATCACTCCCGAGCACCGCAGGCTTCTCCCCGGCCATCCTGCCGATGTGGTACAGCGCGCGGGCGAACACGGGATGATCACCGAGCCCGGACGAGTCCAGAAACTCCGTGATCGCCGCGCCGTCCTCGGGGTCGGTTTCCGTGATCTTCCGAAGCACGTCACCTCCCCGCCGAATCGCCGCCTCTCGCTCCGCTGGCGTCTTGCCCAGCTTCGGGTCGGCCATCGTCTGCGCCTTCCACGCGTCCGCCTGCTTCGTCCACTCAGCACCCCCCGGCTGGTAGGACGCCAAGAGGGCCGCACGATCTGACGCGACCTCCTGGCTGATCAGGTCCACCGCGGCCTGCGCCTGTTCGGGTGAGAGTCCCCGTGCGCGCGCAATGGCGACGGTCCTCTCGAGAACAGCAGGGTCCAACGGCACATCCTTGGGGAGTATCACACTGCTATAGTCCACCTTTGGAGCCTCGGGAGCCTCCTCGGCTGGCGTTTCCTCGGTCACTTTGCCCGCTTCCAGCGCGTCCACTTCCGCCTGCGCGGCGATGGTGGCAGCGTCGTCGGTCGTTTCGACCGCTTCCAGTGTTGCGGTACTCATGCTCGTTTGGCCTCCAGTGCGCGCGCGGCGTAGTACTGCGCCATCGCGTCGGGGTTGGCGTTCGTGTATTCGGTCAAGAACTCTTGCGCTGCCGCCCGCTTGCCCTCCGCGAACGCCATTTCGAGCGGGTCGCGGGAGAACGAGGAGCCCTGCGTGTACTCGTGGAACCGGGCGTAGAGCATCACGCCGTTCGGTAGTGCGCTGATCGCTTGGTACAGGTCACGGAGGCGGGTCCGCTTGTCCTTCTGGCGACGTTCCGCGTGCTCGACCTGTTCCGGGTCGGCGGCGTTGTGCACTTCGCTCCTCACATCCCACCCACAGGGCCGGGCATCCCGCCCATGACGTCGGAGCCGCCCATCAGGGCAGTCAGGGCGTTGTCGCCCGACATGTCAGCGCCGGCCAGTTGGTTCGCCGCGCCGGCCATCTGTTCCGCGCTCGCCGCAGCCGCCGCTTCCTGCTGGGCCTTCGCGCGCGACTCACGAACGAGCGCCACTTCCTTGTCCGCGACGATCATCTTCGGGGGGACACCGCTCATCTCGGCGTACCGCTCGATCAGCTCGTCGCGGTTCACCTTGTCCAGCGGGCTCGGGTCGTTCGGATCCATCGCGACTACCGCGTTCGCGAAGGCGACGAAGGCATCCACGCCTGACCGCCCCTGCGCGCGCTGCGCCTGCGCGGTGATGCTTTCGTACTCCGGCGCGAAGTCCACGTCCGCCAGTTCCTCGGGCGGCTCAGGGACGAGCCCACGACGCAGCATGATCCCGAATACGCGGTCAAAGAACGGGTCCAGGAAGCCGTCGTTGATCTGCTCGAGCACGGGGCCGAGCGACAACAGCTTCTCCTCCTTCTTCTCCAGGATCTCGGTCGCGGTGACGTCGCCACGGTCGATGTTGGAGATGGCCCGGAACAGGTCCACGAAGAAGGCCCGCTCCACCATCTGCCGCAGATCCTGAATCCAGACTTGGAGCCAGTCCACCCGGAGGCCGGACGTGTCGATCGCTGGGCGGACCTTTTTGTCGCCCATCTCGTCGAGATAGGTGATCCCACCCTCCAGCAGGGACACGACCCGCTGCTCAAGCTGGACAGGGGCGATCATCGGGGGGTTGATGATCTTCCCCATCGCGCTCGCGCCCATCTTCCGCGCCTTCTGCAATTCCTTGCAGTCGGGCAGGGCGCGCATCCCCGGACTGTTCGTCCCGTACACGTCACCGCTCGTCCGCTCCCACGCCACGGCCATCACGGGCCACTCGGCATACCCACCTTCGTACAGGAAGCGGTCGTGCGCACTCTGCTCGAAGTAGCATTCCGAGAACCGGTTATCGCTCGACCGGATGGACTTCGGGTCGTGCTCCGGGTTCTCGTAGATGATGTGGGTCACGAGGACGCCCGTTTCCGTCTGCCCGCCCTTCCACATGCTCACGACGGTATCGGACAGGTTGTGCGTCTTGATCCCGCTCGCCGTGCGCTCCCCGAACTTGTCCACGATCTGGCGCACGGTCAGTTCGAACTCGCGCATGAACACGCGCACCTGACCACGGTCGTTGTAGCCGAGGTAGTATTCCCCCACCGCGAAGTGGGTGCAGCGGATCACCTCCTCATCGTCCTCCTCGACCAGCATGGCGGACGTGGCAAACACCGCCAGGTCGCCATAGAAGGGAGGGAGGGAGCCGTAGAAGTTGGAGCGGGTCAGCACCTTCGCCGTCGCCTCCCGCAGATCCTCAAGCCAGACCGTGATGTTGTCGCCGACCTCAAGCTGCTTGTCGGTCAGGGACCACTTGTGCCAGACGCGCGCAGGCGAGGTGATGCCGCTCATCAGGCCAGCCGCGCAGGTATCGGCCGCGAACACGCCCGTGGAGTCCACGATCTTCTGGTTGCGCTTGTCCCCCTTGTTGCGGTCGCTGGGCTGGAGCCGGACGCGGCGGACGCGGAAGAACTCACCGAGCTCGCGCCAATGCGACTCGAACGACTGGCGGGACTTCTTGAGCTCACCGGCGAGGACGTCGAGCCGGTTCCGCTTCGTCTCGATGTTGGTCCCGGGTCGTCCCGGCATCAGGGCCATCGTCATCGGAACGACTCCAGCACGGCCCGAGCAGGTGTCGCGTGTCGTGCGAAGTCACCCTCCCAATAGCCCATGATGTGCTCGAGCGTGACGCGATAGAGCCACGGCGCGATAGCGATGCACTCGACCCGATCGCCGCTCGTGACCGCGAGGCCGACAATGTTGCGGGTGAAGTGGCCGCGCTTGACGTGGGTCGTCATGCACCACCCAACGTCTTCTTCAGTGGCGACGGCGCGTCAGTCACACCGAGCGGGCCGGTCAGGAGCGTGGTGCGTCCAGTCCCCGTGCGCCGCTTCTTTTGGCCCGCCATCAGCAGGGCAGGCGCGGGAGGAATGACGGCAGGCTGGATGTCCTTCCCCGTCACATGCTCATGGGCACGGTCGAACTGGTTGCGCGTCCACCGTTCCGCCTTCACGAACGGCTTGGACACGGCCAGCATCAGGTTCTGCGCGGCGCCGGCCATCAAGCCGCCTCTCGCAGGTAGGACGTTTCCTTGAACCGGAAGCCACGCGAGTACAGGTGCGCCGGGTCCACCTTCGTCTCGGACGTCACCGTCATGATCGTCCAGTGCGCCGACCGCTCCCCGATCGCGATGAACTCGTTCAGCAGGAGCAGCGAGGCCTTGGACCCCCGGTACTTCTCCACCACCCACCAGAACATCTCGGAGAGCACGATCAGGTCCGGGTTGTACGGATGGTTGTGGATCGCGCCCGCGATGAACCCGACCGGCGTCCCGTCCACCAACTCCGCGATCACGACCGGCTGCGTCCCGATGATCTCTTGCAGGATGCCCGTCGCGGCGTCCTCGTCGGGGAACAGGGAGTGTGACGAGCCGTAACACTCGTTCAGCGCCATCAGTTGCTCGATCATCCACGGGATGTCCTCGAGCGTGGCGCGGCGGGTGTTCACGACTGACGTCCTTCGGGCAGGCGGAACGTCTCGCGGCACCGCATGCACTCCCCGTAGCCGCGGAGGAGGGGCGGGTGCCAGCGCAGGATGTGGCCGAGGGCGAGGCACTGGACGCGCAGCCAGAGCTGTCTCATAGCTCGTCCACCCGCAGCGCCGGCCGTCCGTTATCCCGAGCGTACACCGTGCACTGGTACACCAGCGCGTTTGACGGCTCAGCGTAGACCGCGCCGCTCGCTTCCAGCCCGAGAGGCAAGGTCGCACGGCGCACCATGCGGATCGCCTGTCGCTTGCTCGTGACGATGTAGGTATGGACCGCCTTCCGACGCACCACGCCGGCCCGTCGAGTCGGGGGCGCGAATGCGACCGCCTGATACCGTTCCGCCAGCCTCGTCATTCCCCCTCCAGTACGTTGCGGACCGTGCGGATCACGCCGATGATCGCGACCCCGCACACCAGCCCAATCCCGCACACCACCACCAGGAACAGGATCACAGAGCCACCGAGTCGCAGCCGCTCGCTGCGCAGAACTTGCACGGCTTGTTGATCTGCTCCCACATCTCCGGCACGTCGCCGTTGAACTTCCGGCGATAGCCACACGACGGGCAGAACACCCGCCACCGGAGCCGGTCGAGAATGCTCATCGCGCCATCACCCGCTTGGCGTAGGCGCTGGCCTTCTCGCGCCACCGCTTGTCCCCCGCCCAGCGCAGTACCAGCCGGTTCAACGCGATGTCGCACTCCGGGCACAGCCGACGCTTCCGGTTCCCGTCCGCGCAGACGTCCCACGTGAAGAAGTCCGAACCGCGGGCCCTGCAGCGTGAGCAGGTCATTGGCTCGGATCGTCCCAGAGCACGCCGCGGCCACCGGCACCCACCAACGCACGACGGCGCGACACCACCGGGTGCGCGAACGTGAGTGCAAGCGCGTCGGCGTAGTCGGGCGAGGGGAGCCCGCGCAGCTTCATTTCCTCCTTCGACTCGAGCTGAATCACGCCGTCTAGCGTCGGCTTCGTCTCGGGGCCGATCAGATCCTCGCGCAGACGGTCAATCTTCTGGATGGCGCCACCCTGCGCGAGCCACTTCTTCATGTCGCCCCACATCTCGGCCCGCTTGTTCTTGTAGCCGGGGTCGTTCGGCTTCTCGGAGAAGGACACCAGCGTCCAGCTACGGCCCATCGTGATGCCGGCCGAGTAGATGCCGGTCCCGTAGCCCATATCGATGAACACGCCGTCAGCGTCGTACTCATCGCACAGCAGGGCCAGCTTGTTCGCCACCCAGACGTCGTTGTCGTTCTTCGGCATCTCAAACAGGAGCTTGGACATCAGCCCCTGGCGCAGCATGATCACGAGGCGATCGTCACCCGTCCATGCCGCGTCGAGCGAGATGATCACCGGCGCGAACGTGAATTGCGGGTCGCGCAGATGGCGACCAAACGCGGCGTCAACGAGCGATTCTGAGATGAACTGCTTTGGCGAGGAGTTAGGGAACAGGCCACGGACGCGGATCTTCACATAGTCCGAGTCCTCGCCATCGTTGTCCGCCACCACCTTCGCGATCTGCTCCTTGTTCGTTCCCTCGACCGTGCGGGAATCGATATGCGTCCCGTCCCAGCGGTGGCGGAACTTGCGGAAGCACTCGCGGAACCGGCCCGTCGCCCTGGTACCGTTGCCGAACACCAGCCAGATGATCTCCGTCATGGCGTCGGTCAGGGCACCCTCAGCCACTTCCCACACCTTGTCCGCGATCGCGCTGGCCTCATCGAACAGCAGGACGATGCGCTTCCCGACGTTGTGCAGGCCGGCAAACGCCTCCGTGTTGTGCTCGGACCACGGGACCAGATCGAAGCGCCAGTTCTCGGCGTGGGCTGGGTCGCTCGAGTAGAGCGAGGTTTTCGTGTACGTGAACCAGTCCGAGTTGATCGCCATCTGGTGCCACTTGGCGATCTCGGGGGAGGTTTTCGTATAGAGCTGGCGTTCCGTGCTGGCCGTGATGACGCCGCGGGTGTCCTCCATCGTGGAGAGCGCCCACATCACCAGCATGGCGATCAGGGCAGACTTCCCGATCCCGTGGCCGGACGCTACTGCCTTCTGCACCACGTCCCACACGTCGTTCGGGTCGCAGTTTTCAGGGTCAGGGAGTCGTGACAGCTTGGCGCCGATCTCCTCGAGGACTTTCCGCTGCCATTTCCGCGGGCCAGTGAGGCGAGCGAGCGGCGTCCCTGGTACCTGCCACGGAAACGCGTAGAGGACATAGCCGAGCGGGTCGCGGGAGAACTCGCCGATCTCCGCGACCATCTCGGCGGTCTGCTCAGCGGTTCTTTGCACGCTGCCTCGCGAGTCGCAACTGCTCAGCGATCGACGTGCTCACCTCAAGCGTGACGTGCTCCTTCGCCTTGCCATGCGCACGGTCTGCGATCGTGCGGAACATGGTGGCGTAGGCCGGGTGCGCCTTGTCGCTCAGGATCTCCTCGACCTGGGTCCGGTTCTTGGAGTCGTCGAGGAGTCCCTTGCACCACTCCTTGAACTCGAGGGGAGGACGTCCACCCTCACCCTTCGGTGGGCCCTTTCCACGGCGTGGATCAGGGCCGGGTTTGAACGCACCCCTCGGAACAGTCTTATTCCCAGACTTTTTGACCGCTTTGTGGCGTGGGGTCACGCGGCGATGGCCTGACGGCGGGCGGCGCGGATTAGGCGGGCGTTCCCCTTTCGGGCGGCGCGCTTCCGTTCAAGGTGCGCGGCCTGTTGAGGCGAGACGGGCGCGGTCGCTATGACCGATTGGCGCCGACTCTGCTCGATCAGCGCCTCCCCGATCAGCTTGAGCCACGCCACGTTGAGGCGGAGCTGGGGGAAATGGGCTCGCTGGCACTGGTAGCAGATCGTACGCACACCGTGGCAGGCCGGGCACTCGTCCGCGAGGGACGTTTCTATCCGCATAGGGAGAGGATACGGATCGGGCGTTCTGTCCGCACCCCTTCCAAGTGGCTAGCTACTGCTCAATCGTTGTCCACTTCGCGTCAGGGAGTCCGGGCAGGTCGTTCGTACCCTGTCGTTCGACAACGCGCCCCGTGGCCGGATCGTAGACCGTTCGCTCGAACTTGAAGCGCGCATCGGGGGCGCTCTCCGTGAACAACTCGACCAGATCCCCATTGGCTGGACCATTCTTCTCCTCAAGCAGCTTGACGAGACGCGCCACAATTGGCCCGCACACGGCTTCGCTCACCGCCTCAGCCGCGGCCTGCCTCTTTGGGTCGCTCTTCCACTCGGCTTCACGGCGTAGGATCTCCGTGGCGGTTACTGGTTCGTCGCTCATGCCGCTCCTTTGGTCTGTTGGTCCTGCATCCAGTCCCGAACGGTGCGCAACGGGTTCGTCCCGCCCGTGCCTAATCGGTTGGCGATCGTAATGACGTGGCTGCGCGCAGTCCATGCGCTGATGAACAGGTGCTCGCCAATCTCCTTGTAGCCCCACCCGCGGGCCACGAGGGCGGCGACTTCACGCTGGCGAGGTGTCAGGGAATCGGTCATACAGGACGCCGCGCCAGACCGCTCCAGAACGCGATATGCGGCGACTGGAGCGAGATCCATTGCTCAGTGACGTGGACACGCCGTAACCAGTACGTCTGACCGTCGCTGCACCGGATCGGGAGCCATGCGAACACCACACGCTCGCGAATATCGCCGTGTCGGCGGGTGCGCCAGTTCATAACCCCCTCTGCTTGGCTCGGATGAGTCGGGCGGTACGTGGGTCCAGCAGGAGAATGGTCCAGCGGCGGTGTTTGGTCATGCAGCCTCACGGCGTAGCAAAGTGACGGTGAGCTCCATGCGCGGGTTCTCGCGGTCGATCGGCCCGCGCTCCCACACTTCCCGGTGGATCTGCTGGTCGTCCGCGTATGCTATTCCACTCAGCGCGTCCGTGATCAGCTTGCGATAGTTGCCGGCGTCCCGCTTCCGCTTGTCGGGGAAGTACGCCACACCCCGGACCTCGACCGGCCCGATGAGCGGACCGCCTTTCCAGAGCGCCGCGAGCAGGGTGATGGCGTTCGCCTTGGCCTCCCGATATTTGGGAGCCGTGATCAGCCCCTTGCCGTGGAAGCGGGGGGTCAGGCGGTGGTTGTCGTGGGCGAGGCAGGACCAGGGGAGCGTCAGCGAGCAGTCAGCCATTGGGGCCTCCCACGGGGGCCGCGGTCCGCTCGCAAGTCGCGTGTTCAACACGAGTTACACGCTCATCTACACGAGTTACGCACTCACAGAAGCGCATCCACGACCGCTCGTGCAGCACGCCAACACCCCAGCACCGCTCGCAGTTCGCGGAGGCCGTGAACGAGACGGAGTGCTGGACGTGCGGAGGCGGAAACGTGATGATGGTCCCGGTTTCCGTTTCGGTGACGGTCGGCGTGTCGCTCATGTGGGTGTCGTGGGGGGAGGGGAACGGCGGGTTGCTCGGGTGTGCGCGCGGTTCGCGTTGTAGACGTTGAGCAGCGTGACGAGCAGGTAGAGTGAGGCGGGGATTGCCGCGTCGAAGGCGACGGAGCCGCCCCACAGCAGCGCGAATACGCACGCCATGAGTACGAAGGCGTAGTGCGCTATCCAGTCGCTCATCGGCTATTGGGGGGTTGGGGACGGGCGCGTCAGTTCGCGAATCACCATCGACAGGATGCGCTTCCCGTAGTCGTCGATGGGCGTCTCACAGTCGTCCGTGTGCCCTTGCCGCGACCAGCGCGAGAACGTCTCGACGCACTCGCGCCGCGCGACGACGAGATCTGAGTTCGCATCGCGGAGTGCGATGAGTTGGTCGATGGTATCCGTGAATGGGTTGCGCTGGGCGTCACCCGGGGAGGCGGCTCTAGGACACTTGCACGCACGATCAGAGGCGTACATGGCCGGAGTCCATCCGGGCAGCGGCGCGTTCTGGCCGCAACGGGCGCAGAGCGGTGGGTTGCTGATTCTGGGGTCGCTCGCGGCGGCAAGGATGTCGGCTTTACCAATCATCGCGCCGTCGTCGCTCATGTACGTACTCATCGCTTCTCCACGATGGAGTTGGCGAGCACCAATTCGGACAGCCTCTCGCGGAACTCGTCCGTCACTAGTGAGCCAACCGCTTGTCCGTCGCGGGTGGCGCGCTGGATGCGAAGCGCAAGCATCTGCGCCGACCCGACGTCACCCCGCAGTGCAATGCGGAGCGCGTGAAGAAGTTGCTCGGGGAGATAGTCCGGACTGACGTCCGGCTTTCGCATTGGGCGGGAGAGCCCGTCGTGGCTCATGTGGCTGCTCACGCGGCGGGCTCGTAGGTCACGGCGAAGATGTCAGGCTTACACGGATACATCTCGCCTTTGACGCCCGTGATGATCCAATCGCCGGGACACACGATGTGTCCGCCTTCCAGCGTGTCGATCCAGCCGTGGAGGTGCATCGGCTTGGAGCACTGCTCGTGCTTGCACAGCGTCTCGCCGCCTACCTCGGGATCACGGAAGTACCGAACCACCGCACCCTCGCGAATCACGGCGGGCCGCTGGGTGGTATACATGCCGTCGCCAGTCGGGTAGTCGAACATCTCCGACGCGTTATCCTTCGGATGGTCGCCGTTCGTGAACCACTGCGTTGCGTCGATCACGACGGGAAGCTTGCGGTAGCGCATGGGTCAGTCCTTGGTTGTGGTGGTTGGGGAGACGAGAGAGCGGAGGGCGGCGGACGCGGCGGTGCATTTACGCGAGGCGACGGCCATGTCAGCCAGCGGCACGTTCGGCTCGTTCATCAGCTTGTTCAGGGCATCTTCCGCCTCTACCCACGCACGGACGGCCCATTCGTAGCCCTCCAGCCGCGACTCTGCGACGTTCAGCGCGGCATGGAACGCTGCGGGAGCGAACTCGCGGATGTCGAGCAGCGTCCCGCGAAGTGCGTTTGGCTCGAAGTTGATGCGTTGGTCGGCATCCCACCCGAGCGAGCGGCGGCGTACTGCGATCAGCGCGGCCCATGCGTGTATCTCGATGGCGTCCTCTGTTGGCGCTGTCGTCGTCTGCTCGGAGGGGGGAGCGACGGGCGGAGCGTTAGCTGAGAAGGGAGCGCCGCGCTCGGTGCAGTTGCTGTTCTGGCATGCCCACCACTGCCCGCCCCACGGCGGGTTGGTCGGATAGACGCGCGCCGCGAGTCCGCCGCACCATTTGCACGGCACCACTTGCAGCGTTGGCGGTGTTGCGCCCTCGGTGTCACGAATCGGCGGCGGGCACTTGCAGGCGCGGTCGCTCGCGTGCATCGCTGGCGTCCAGCCGGGGAGCGGCTTGTTCTTGCCGCAGCGGTCGCACAGAGGCGGATCGCTGATTCGGGTGTCAGCGGCCATCGGGAGACTCCGCCGAGAGGATTCGCGTAATGTCCAGCAGGAGTCGGATGTCGCGGGAAGGCAAAACCCCGTTCGTTGTGAACGCCCTATCCAACTCCGGTCCGTGCTGGCGTGCAATGCGAAGCGCGGTTTCGCGCTGCGTCTCCACAGTGTCAGCGCTCATTGCCTGGTGCTCCGGTGGAGGATGTCGGGATCGCGACGGCACGGTAAAGCGCGTGCAGGTCGAAGACGGCTTCGTCAATCGTGGAGTGTCCTGTCACTGTGGAGATGCCGGGGCCGTGGCGCAGGAACGTCATCGCCGCCTTCGCGATCCCTTCGAGTCGCTGGTTCTGCTCTGCGAGTGACGCGGCGCGGGCCTCGGCTTGGAGAGCGCGGACGTTGAGCGCGGCGTTCTTTTGGCGCAGAAGGTCATTTGTGTAGCGCACGCTGTTTGGCTCTGATCGCAACGCCGTCGTCGCCTCAGCCAGCTTCCGTTCCGCTTCCTCTCGTGCCGCTGTCTCGGCGGTGAGGCGGGAGCGGAGGTCGGCTACAAACTCCTCCACGCGACGTTCGGCAGTAAGCGCCTCGGCGACGAACGAGCAGCCAAGCGATCGCCCGACTTGCCGCTCGGCCTCGCGCAACGCCTTGAGCAGTGCCACGAAATCCGGCGTCTCTGATGCTCCCGGTGTGGAGAGGGCGCGCTCGACAGGAACCAGCGACTTGCACCAGATGTTGTGCAGGCCGAACTTCGCCGCCCAGCAGTTGCAAGTCGGTGTCGGCGCTGGGGCGTCTCGGGGATCGGTGGGACGGAGCGGCGGGTACGCGTGCTCAATGCACAGGAGGTAGACACCGCTCGGCTTCCCGCATATCGAGCAAGCCTGCTTGCCTGTCGTCTGGTCGCTCATGCGCTGGGCCCTCCGCGAGAAGCGGCGGCGGTCACATCGGCCCCGTCCAACGATCTTCGGCAGGCGAAGCACCGGCATTCATCGCAACGCATGCACTCGCCCGCGGCCATTCGTTCGCGAGCATCCGCGTCAGCCTCTTTCGCACACGGGGTGCAGTACCAGCCACCGTCCGGCTCGCACCACTGCAATTCCCCAATCGGGAACCGCACCGAGCAGACTTCGCAGACGGACGTGTCGGGAAATGCGCGCGCGCTCATGGTGTGTGCTCGGGCGTTGGGGTGGAGGCTGCGCGCATGTGAACGTCGATGCACTCGCGGATGGTCGGCGCGATGATGAGCACGTCCCCGCGCACCGTCCGAACGGAGCCGGGCATGGGCTCGCGGGCGGGGATGATTCGACAGGCGTTCGCCTCCAGCCAGTCGAGTCGCTTCTCTGCTTCCCGCAGCGCCGTACGGAGCGAGTCGCGCTCGGCGGTGAGGGCTTGCACGAGGTCGCTGCTGATCGTGCAAGTCCAGCGCGCGCCAGCATTCTTCGCGGCGAAAGCCTGAACCTGCCGCCACTCCCTTTCATCCTCGTCCGTGAATGCGGTCGGCGTGGGGGCGGGGGATGGGTGGTCGCTCATCGCTGCAACTCCAGCGGCGAGACAAGGAAGGTCCACGTCGGGCGCCCCTCGTACCGGCAGCACAACTCGCGCGACTCGCCCGCCTCGTAGTCGGCCTCGGTGAGTGCACGCCACGGCCATTCCATGCGCCACAAGCCGTTGGCGGCCGGTGGGGACGGCGGCGAGTCCTCAAAGACAACGATGGCCTCGTCCCAATCGCCGCCAACGCTCACTTCACAGTCCAAGCACAACTCCTCGTGCGCTCCCGAGTGGCTGAGGTAGACGTGGTGGATTCCGTCGCGCCAGACGAGGCACTTGAGCACGCCCGTCTCCTGAGTCGCTGCTGTTGTCTCGCTCATCGCTGTTCTCTGTTGAGGGGGTACGACCGTCGCCGCGGACGCAGCGAGTCAGGCCAGTTGTGACTCAGCAACAGCACCAGAACCACCATCGCCCCGCTCAGGATCGCGCCCGCCAGGAACGGGGGAAGCCACCAGGGCGTCATGCGGCCACCGATTGCATCGGCTCGAGCGCGCCCCATTGATCCGCCATAGCGTTGGCGATGCCCGCCATCGTGCGTGAGCGTTCCTTCCAGCGGTTCGGCCCGGGCGAGGCGTGGTGCACGCGCGGCACACGACCGTCAACAACGTCAGTCGGGACCAGCTTTGGCAGGTTCTTCAGCCACAGGCAGGTCGCTTTCGTCTCGCCGTGCCCGTACTGCCAGGGCTGGATGATCTGGTCCGGCTTCCGAATGCGGCTCGATATGACGCTGATCGGGTTCTCGATGCAGATACGCGGGATCGGCGCGGCCATCAGCAGGGCGACGAAATGCAACGCGGTCCGCTGTTCTGTCTCGTACTGCTTGAACCACCGGGCGCCCGAGACTGCGAGGCGGGTGCAGGGCGGGTGGGCGATCATCATGTCCCAGCCCTGCCAGATCACGTCCAGCACGTCGCCTTCGATGTGCGGCCCTGGCGCCTCGGTCGGCAACAGGTCGCAGCTTACCGCGTCGTGGCCGCGCGCGATGAAGGCGTCTCGCACAATGCCGGAAAATTCACACGCGATGAGGATTCTCACGCTGCTTTCTCGTTCCCGGGATACCGGGAGGAGAGCCACGCAGCAAACGGGAGCACGCCAGCCTTCTCCGCGCACAGCCGGTTGAGCTGCACGATCCGCCGACGATACTCACCCGGCGCGTGCGTGTAGCCAGCCATGACTTGCGCGTTCAACGCGACGTACTCGGCGTGGCGGGTCGTGAAGAACACCGCAGCCACCGCCTCCAGCGCGTTCTGGTAGAGCTCGGCCTCCTGTTCAAGCGTCAGGGTTTTCATCGGAGCGCCCTCTCCATTTCGCCCGGATTCAGCGGCCCGGCCATGTGCGGCGGGTTGTTCGGGATGCCGGGGAGTTGGATCCACACGCCGACTTCGGCGGCGCAATGCCAGATGGTCCCGTCGTCGCACAGGGCGGTGACCTCGACCCACTGCGAGGAGCCGTCGTTGTGCAAGTCCTCAAGCACGCTCGTCGTGATGGCGATGGGGTGTCTCATAAGCGCCTCAGTGCGGCGGGGTGGGTGGACGTTCTGTCCTTCTCGGAGAGGTGCAACACGCGGCCGTGCTCGACGGCTAAGAAGCACCGTTCCCCTTCACGCTTGCCGTTGTTCCGCAGCTTCATCGCGGTCACGGCCATGACGCCAGGTTGCAAGGCGTCCAGCGGGGGAGAGTCGCCGTCGCGTGACTTCTTGACCGCCGCCGCGAATTCGTCGGGCGTTTCGTTCGGGTGCGGATCGCGGACGCGGCGGTGCAGGCCGATCATGCCGGTTGCGTACATGCGCTTGTGCGAGCCCATGTAGACGTACGTCGGGAGCGGCGGGGCGAACTGCGCGAGACGGTCTCGGTTGCCCTTGATCATCTCGTTGTTCATCTGCGACGTGAACAGGAACGTCAGGTTGTATCGCTTGGCCAGTTTGTGCGCGCCCTTCACGACCGCGAGCGAGTCCTGATACGTGTTCTTCCCGTCGCCTTCGATGTGGTCGATGTGGTCGACAATGAGGATCTTCGCGTTCCACTCGGCCGCTTCCTTCGCCGCGAGCGTGAGCCGCGCGATATTCACCGCGTCAACGCCCTTGATCTTCACGAACTGGTGGAAATCCTCGTCGTCCAACTGACGCTGCATTTCCTTCTCGATCTGCGTCTCCCAGTACTCGCGGGTCGTGTCCACCATGTCGAGGAACCCGCCGCTGTTCAGGATGCCCGGATCAATCCCGACGTTCTGGCACGCGAGGTACATGCGGAAATCGTCCGCCGACGTTTCCAGCGGCATGACGTAGGTGCGTACCTTCTGCTTGATGAACTCTTGGATCGCGGAGGAGACGAACAGCGTCTTGCCGTTCCCCGAGAACCCGCACACGAACCAGATGTCGCGCGGCTTCATGCGGCCCACCAATTCCGTGAGGTCCGGCCACGGCCACGCCACCCAATCGCCGTCAGGGCGGTAGAGGTTGTCCAGCGCCGACTCGATCTGCGTGCGCGCTTCCTCATCGTGGGTCATGCGCGCACCTGCTTGAGCCGTTCGCGCGCAGCCTTGGCTCGGTCGCTGATCGGTCGTTCGTGGCGGGGCGCTTCGGACAGGACCAGCGGTTGCCGCTCGCCGCCAACGTCCACCAACTCAGCCCACGACGGGCCGAGGCAGTCCAGGAACTCCTCGTCGGTCATGCCGAATGGGTTGGTCATGCTGGCACGTCCACGTACCAGCCGTTTTCAAACACCATCTTCGTCGTCGGCATCCGCGTCGTCTGCTTGATGACGGGCGGGGCGAACTCCTCCAGCCAGTGCTCAGAGGGACCGAAGAACGTCGCGGCCTGCTTGACGAATTTCGTTCCCTCGTCGCCGGATGCCCGCACGAACGCGGCGTATCGCTCAACGCCCGCTTCTAACGCGAGGGGGTCAACGCCCGAAGACAGCCGAGCCTTCCACGCCTTGAGCGCGTCGGCCCGACTGTTCCCGCCAGCACGGCGTGGGTACTTCGCCCACGTTCGGTCAAACACTTCGTCACTCGCCGCCGCTTTAGCGGGCGGTGGTGGTAGTGTCTTTTCTTCTTCTTTCTCTAACTCTCTTTCTAATTGGTTTTCGGTAGCTTTGGCTGAGCTTATGCTGAGCTTAACCTTAGCTTTCGGTGGTCTTCCGCCGAGCTTTCCCCGTTCAACAGCGTTGGTGTGCTTAACCTGTTGACCCGCCCACACTTCCGAGAGCTTCGCGTTGTAGAGCCGTCCGTCACGCTCGACAAACTGCTCACGGATCAGCGGACCGAGCTTCGGCCAACGCTTTCCAAGTCGCGAGAGGACCGCGAGGGTTGCGTCGTCAGCGGCCAGCGACGGCTCGTCAATTCCCTTGCCCCACGCGACCAGCAAGAGGCGGAAAAACGCCCCCTCCTGCTCGGGGAGCATGAGCGTAACCGCGTCGGACGTGAGCCAGTCCGCGACGAATACAGGGAACCAGTGCAGTGACGTGCGCTCAGACACGCGGCATCTCCACGTAGCGCACGCCGTCTATTGTCGCCTTCTCGTGCCCGCGCTTGTCGGGAAAGCCGCCGAGTTGCTTGAGGAAGAATGCCGTTCCGGTGAGCTGGCACTGCGTCTGAATGTCCCGCGCCCATATCTCGTGCATGACGCGCGCGTTCGGGCCAGATTCACCGCCGACGATGACCCAATCCAGGTGCTCCAGATCGTCCAGCAAGTCGAGCGGGCCGAGTAGCGGTTCGCACGAGAGGAACCGCACCACCGCTGGAATCCGCGTGAGTGCCAAGGCGCGAGACACCCACCGCTGATTCTCCACGGACACGCCGAGCCACACGTTCGGATAGCCAGCGCCCCAATCGGGCGGCAGGTGGTCCTCGATGCGCTCTGCGCGCTTTGTGAGGATCTGGAACGTGAGGTGCGGCGAGCGGCGGATGATGTCCCACGCCTCGTCACGCCACGCGTCTGCGCCCTCGTGGAACCAGTCGGACCACGAGCAGGTGAACACCCGGCGCGGCTCCTTCCACCGCAACGGGTCCGCGAATTTCGTCTTGCTGCGACGGACGACGCTTGGGTCCTGCTTGTAGCGCTCCTGCTCGGTGAACATGTAGCAGTGCGCGCAGCCCGGACTCACGCGGTCGCAACCCATCCACGGGTTCCACGTTGCGTCCGTCCATTCGATACCAGTTAGCTCAGCCATACCGCCTCCTGTTCCTCTTGCAATGTACTAACGATACAGTTACTATTGCAAGGGGTAGTAGTGCTGTATCCTTCGTGGAGATGCGTGTGCGCCTCAAGGAGCTTCTGGAGACGAAGGGAATGACCGTCTACGCGCTCGCCAAAGCGGTCGAGCAGCGGGGCGTTTCTGAGCAAGCCGTCTATCGACTCGCTCGCCTTGACGGCGCGGCCCAACGCTTCGACGCTCGGCTCCTCGTGGCGCTTTACGACGTGCTCGGATGCCACGACTTCAACGAGCTGTTCACGCGCAACGCGGTTAACGAGTACGCGCCTTACACGCCGCCGAGAAAGCGCAAGGTCGCGTAGCCGTTCGGCGTCGAGCCAGGAGAGCTCTGGGAGCGCGACAAGAAACGGAGAGGCTAGGCCGCGCACTTCGCCTCCCACATCTGCTGGATGCGAGCGGCATGTGCCTTGAGCGCGTCACGAGTCGCCTCGTCGTCTAGCGGGAACTGGCGTTGATCGTACCGACGATGATGCTCAGCGCAGAGTGGAACGATGGTGTCGTAGCCAGCCTTGCGACCCATCCCGCCCGTCACGGTGTGCGCGTTGTGCGAGTCACCCTTCGCCACGATGGCGAACAGCGTGTGGAGCGCGGCGCAGTAGCAGCACGGCAGTGACTTCACCCACGCGACTCGCGCACGGCTCCCGTAGATGCGAGCGAACTCGGACGCGCTGCGCTTCTTCGGCTTGATCCGCGACCGCTTGATTGGTTTCGTCCCCCGTTGGAGAGGGGTGGAGCGCGCCTTCACGACGACACCTTCGGACACACGACTTCACCGAGCACGCGGCACGCCCCGTGGCAGTCCACGCAATAACTCACCAGCCACTCGTCGTAGCCCGTGTGCAGCGTCCCCACCGTGAGCCGGTGCCGATCGAACAGGCAGCACAGCCAGCGATAGGCCCTCACGACGCCCTCCGCTGCTCACGCTGCAACGTCCGCAACCGATCAGCGCGGGCCTTCTGCAAGGCGTCGTAGGCCGTCAGCCCGTTCAGCCGGCGCCGCGCGTCCTTCTGGCTTTCCGGCTCCTCACCCAACCCGCGCCCGATCCGCATGTTCGCCAGCCACTCGACGTACTTCGGGTCGTCCTTCGGGAGTTGGGAGGGGCTGACCCGCTGTCCGCCCTTCGGGTGGGTCTTGGAGCGGTTCGCCGTCGTGCAGTCGTCGCACCGGCGCCGGTCCTTCCGGGTCAACTCAAACGACACGTCGCAGCCAGGCACGTTGCAGCGCCGCAGTTTCGTGACCTTGGGCGTCTCCTCCAACTCCACCGTCAGCCGTTCCACGATCGGGACCACCTCGACGCGGGCTAAGGTCGTCTCGACGTGTGGGCTGTACTCATGTCCGCTGAGGAACCGTGCCCCCTTCCCGCAGGAGGGGCAGGACTGGCCGACAGGGACGCCACGCTCGAGGACGTCCACGCAACTGATGCGGCAGTCGGGGCAGCGCATTAGAAGGACTCCCTGCGGAGCCGGGCCGCTGCTCGCTTTTCGTCGGCGCGCATCTCTCTCGCCGTGCGCGTGCTGATCGTGATGCCGCCGCGCAGATAAGCGCCCTCCGGCAATGGCTTCACCTGCCGCAGCGAGGCCAGCACGTCCTCTAGAGCGTCGTGGAACGTTGGGTGCGGGCCGCGATGCGGAATCGCCACGGTGAGGTTGACGCGCGCCTCGTAGTAGTCGTCGGGCAATGATGCCTCCCGACTTCCGTGGTTCTCGAGTTGATTAGGACTGCGAGCGAAGCGAGAGAGTCCGCCTTCTCGGTCCACCCCTGATGTTGATTCTGCCGTTGCTTCTGCTGTTTGCTCCGCTCCCGGAGACTCGGAGAGGGGGGTCACGGCTCGCCACCGATCGCGCGCACGACTGATTCAGCAACTCGTGCGTTGTGGTCGCGCTGCGCCCGCCCGAGCGCGTTGATGAGCATCGGGACGTGGAGCGTGGCGTCGCCGTTGAAGATCGACGAGATAATCGCGGGGTGCTTCTCGCCCTCCACGAACGTGACCATCGTCTCAACCGACACTTCGCGAACGCGATGCTTCCGGCGAAGCTTTCGGATGCCCTCGAAGAACGCCGAGAGGGCCGCGTCCGCCTCATCCCTTGACGCGAACGGCTTCGCCATCTTCGCGTAGAGATCAGCGTCGGGAATGAACTTCGGCGGCGCGCTCAACCTGTTCCCCCTGTTCCCGCGCGCGGACAGGCTGGAATCAGGGCAGGAATGGACCGCCCCACACCGTGTGACCAACCGTGGGAGTCGGCCCGCTGGACACCCGCCAGCCACCCGCTAGACTCTCTCTCGGTTGCGCCACGGAGCGACGGTCCCCCGTAGACGCCCCGAAGATCGGTCGCTAGCTCAGGACTGGTCGTCCTCTGGAGCAGAAGAGTCCTGGTTCGATCCCAGGAGGGGCTATACCGCGCTACGCCCGACGAAATGGGTGTGTAGGTCATGGCTGTGCAGCCTCGGTGATTGCGGGAGTGTGTGACGGATCGTGGTTTCTTTTTGACACCAGTCATCGCTCGCCGAGCCAGACCATGTGACGCGGGTTGCGACCGTCGCGGCGGTACGTGCCCGAGCGCAAGTCGGTGGGCTTCCATGCGGACTCCTGCAACTCCCCGACGAAGTGTTCGATGAACGAGGCCGAGGGGTTGGCGAGCGGGATGCGCCACTCGTACTTGGTGCGATCCAACTCCTTCGTCTCGCCGTCGAGCGGCCCGCCAATGAACTCCACGGTCGCGGGCGCGCTCACGGCGACAACGCTTCCAGCAGGAGGCGGGCGGATTGGCGCGCGTCAGCGAGCGGGTTGTGCGCAGGCAACTCGTTTTCCCGGCGCGGCTCAGTAGCGAGCGGGTCGAACCCCTTCGCGAGTCGCACGCTGGCGATGTCGATCAGCGGGTACGGGCCGGACCAGTTGCGAACGGTTGGCGAGTCGTCGATGATCTGCGCGAGGAAGCGCGCCTCAACGGGCCACGCGACGTCCGCCGCGAGGACGGTGCCTTTCGGGCAGAGCGCCGCGCCCTTGAGCCAGAAGGTGTCTCGGACTTCGCGGGCGTCGGCGCACTCGTACAGCGTTGCGGTGCCGCGAATGAGCGACGGCATCACGTTCGCCTCGGTCCACGCGCGATCGGCTGGCGTCCCGCGTACACACTTGTCGGGGTGGCACCATGCCATGCCGCTCGCCACCTCTGAGCCGCTCGCTGTTTCAACGAGTACGTACCCCACCGCGAAGCCGTCGCCGTGCAGGCCGACCGACTCAACGTCGAACACGAGAAAATGCGTTGGTGTGCTCATCGGCTATTGGGGGGTTGGGGACGGCGGCGCGGTGCTGATATATTTCGCGGTAAGTTCGCAACGCCTTGGGTCGCATTCGGGCAGCGAACAGCGTGACGGGACTAGCGACCAATGGACCCTTACGGCGCGGCGGCTCATTCTTCGGAATGGGCCGTTCGTGTTTCGGGCTCGGCCTTCTGGTACGCCTCAGCGAACCACGCGAGCGCCCCGACGTGCCCCATGCGCACGCACTGGCCGTGGTTCAGAGTCGCGCGTAGCGCTCCGTCCAACTGGCGCAGCGTGCCGTAGGTCGGATGGCGCGGCTCGCTGTCGATGTGCGGGGATGGCCTATTGCGATGTGAGACGCCAGCGTCTGCGACCAGTGGCAAGAGGTTCTCGTACGGGTGGTTCTGCGCGTCCTCCAAGTCCTCGCCCTTGAGTCCCAGCGCTTCCCCAACGGCAGTGACAAATGCGGCGAACTGCTCTGAGTCGGTTGATGTACCAGAGGTTTCCATTGCGGCTCCAGAAAGAGGTGAGTTCGGGGGATCCTTCATCGTCAACGCCGCCACATCGCCAGCATGATTGGTCGATCATGGTGCGGGCTCCGTTGCGCCGCGTGGGGCGTGCACCTGCCAGACGGCAGGGTGAAGTGCCTTCGCGATGCTGGAGTCGAGAAACACGTTTGCCTCGTTCTCCTTGCCACAGTGCGGGCATCGGGGCGGGAGCGTCCACGCGGGAGTGTAGGTGCCCGTTGCAGGCTCCATCGCGAACGACTTACCACAGCCAGCCGTAGGGCCGCAGAGGAACCGAGGCGCTTGCGTGTCTGTCACGCCGTCCACCGAACGCGAGCAAACTTCGTGAATAGTTCCAGACGTCGCCCCGTAAAGCCGCGACGCCACTTGCCGAAACGGAATACCGTCTCACCGATGTGGAGCGTCAGCGGCGAGCCGTGGAAGCCAGACGAGTAGACGCCGCGTTCCACGCCAAACCACGCCGTCGTGTTGCTGGGAAAGGTTTCTGCTAGCCAGTTGATCACCGTGTCGCCTCTAGCTTGAGTGTGGGGCGTGCCGCCGCTCGTTCCCGCTCGATCCAGTTCGCCACCCGCTCGGCGTCCTGGTGAACGAACGGCAGCACGACTGTCTTGGTGTACAGGTCGGTCACTGTCTTGGGGCCATGTCCGAGATAGGAGGCCCGCCGTGACGCTTCGATGCCCGCGCTTTCCATCAGGGCCGCGAACGTGCGGCGCAGCGAGTAGAGGTCCAGCCCGACGCGCAATGCCTTCTCGGTCGCGAGCGCGAGTTGCGCGCGAAAGAACTGCTCCCCGCACACGGCGCGTTGCGGCACACCGATCGCGAACGAGGGACGCCGAGCCGCCGCCGTTTTCGTACCGTCGATGGCGACGTAGAGCTGCGAGCGAGTCAGCGCGATGGTGCTCCAACCCGCCTTCTTGCGCTGCCAGAACTCCTGCGGCCGCATTCCGGTCGTGGCGAGCGTCCACGCCATTGCCCGCAGGTCGCTCGCGCGGATCGTCCGCTTCACCGTCTTGACGCCCTTGTTCGCGCCGCCCTTCCGGCCACCGAATACGGTCACGTCCTCAAACGCCGCGCACACCGCGTCGAGCTCGGCCACCGTCAGCGGCCTCCGAATCAGCTTCCGCGGTCGCTGGCCTTCCGCCTTCTTGAAGCGGTTCACGTTCGAGACCGCCACCCAGAGCGGCGTCATCTTCCCTTCCACCTCGGACACGAACGCCAACAGGTTCCCACGAAACCGATTGAACGCGACCGGGGTCGTCCTCATGCCGTCCTTCGCCGTCCTGAGGATCGACGGGATCTCGGACAGCGGGACGTCCTTCCGCTTCGCCAGCAGTCGTTCCAGCCGGCGCCGCGAGACGTGCAGGTTGGCCCGGTGCGAGTCCGAGCATTCGTGCGTCTCGACGTAGTGGGTGAACGCGGTCACGAGGTCGCTGATCGCTTCCGGCCCTTTCAGCTTCTCGATCTGCCCGCGCTCCCAATGGTGGAGCACGACCAGAGGCGTGTGGTGCCCGTCGCGAATCCACTTGAGCACGTCCAGCTTCCCGATGTTCTTGAGGCCGGAGAGCATGGCGTCGATCCGCTTCCGCGTTTTGGCGTCTGGGGTGCCGTAGGCGCGCACGACTCGCCCCACGCCGGGAAACACGCGGTCAATGCGGAGCGGAGTCACGCGACGAGCCTCACAGAGCCTTCCAGCCAATCCAGCAGCGCGCCCCAGCGGATGCGGAGCGTGCGAGCCCCGAGCGCGTCAGACCACGGGAGACGGGCCGAGACGTCCTTCCACTTGGAGTCCGAGAACGGGCCGAGCGCCTCCCGCACCTGGTCAGGGCTCAGCACGTCGTCGCGGGAATAGCTGACGCGGATGTCGGTCATGTCAGCGGCCAGCCATCGACATGGACGCCAGCGCGTTCTTCTCCCGCAGTGTCCGCCCTTCGTAGTGCGTGGCGAGGAAGTCCATGTAGAGCGGATGCGTGCGGGCCAAGTCCTCAATGCGAGTCTCGGTCAGCTTTTCTTTGTTGTTGATCGCACGTCCGCGGATCAGTTCCTTGCAGCTCGACAGGACCGACTTCCGGTAGTGATCGAAGAAGGAGAACGCGCCATAAAACGCTTCCAATTGCGCAGGATCATTGAAATCCACATCGGGCACATCGGCCACAGGGGCGCCATTTTCGTCAACTATGGCAGTCATGCGGCCAACCCCTTGTCTTTCGCCGCGATGAACATCGTCGCGCACATGGAGGCGACCGCTTCCGGCGAATGCCCGATCTCCGCCTTGTCCAGCTTCTTCGCCTGCACGATCGCCTGATCCAGGCACACGCCGTACAGGTTGAACAGCCCTTCAAGGCGATTCACAACAGCAGTCGGAGGGACCACGACGCGATCCTGATCGTCCATGCCCGGAACGAGCGGGCCAGCGCTGAACGACTGCTTCTCGGTGGACGCGGCGAGCTTGGCGTCTCCGGGCTTGTTGATGTTGGTGAACTTCTGCGCGCCCTTCTGGATGCGCTCAAACTCCACCGTCTGGCCGATCACGGCGGCGCGGCTGTAGCCGATGCGGCTCAACTGACGCTCGGCGGTGTCGACGTTGAGGAACATCGCGTCCCCGTTCGTGGCGGTGAACTTCCACTGTGGGCCGAAATTGCCCTCCACGTCCTCGATCGACGCGATGGTAAAGAGGGCCTTCTGTCCGGGTTCCAGCTTGAGGATTGCCATTGTCTCTGATCTCAGGAGTTATGGTCGGTTAGGCTGCTACTGTCTGGTCCTGCATTGCGGCGACCGCTGCCATCACGGCCGATTTCACGTAGTCGCGGATCTGCTGGTTGTACTCGTCACACGCGGTGTCCAGCGTGGCTGCCGTGGCGTTCGTGCGCTTCTCGGCCTTCGTCACGAGAAAGAACCGCTCGTGTGCCTCGGCGGCATGCGCGCGCATCTCGGCAGACTTGGCGTCGGCGTGCCGTTGCGCCGCCTGAATCACGAACGCCAACGCGGCGTCGAGCGTGTCGGGCTTGCTCATAGCATCCTCGGGAGGTAGGCCCCTGCGAATCCGACGACGCTCATCGCGCACCTCGGAAGTACAGCCATTGGTATGGCATCCCATCCGTCCCCGGCCCTTCACCGACACGCGACACCACATCCCACTTCCAGGGGAACGTCCCACGCGGGCTGTTGTCGCCACAGCGGGGGCACGGCTGGCCGTCCGGCTTCATCATCGTGCGAGGGGCCAGCCGCACTTTCGCCGTGCTGTACGCCTTCGGGCCTTCGCCAACCGTGACGCGATCGAACGCACACCGCTCGTCGGCCAGTTCCAACGCACATTTCTCGCAGGAGACGTAGGGCCGGTGCGGTGGGGTCGGGTCCGGGACCGTGCCGTAGGGGCAGGGGCCGTTCGCGTACACGCTGATGAGGTCCGGGTCCACGACGTACGCCTTGGCGCGGATCACGCGGGCCGACGCGAGGGGGAGAGGTGCAAGCGCGGGGATCGCCGGGGGTGCCGATGACGGAGCCTCACCCGTCGGTGTGACGATCCCGCGCGCTCGCGTTCTCCGGGGCTTGGTGGTGGTCACGGGCGCACCTGACGACGCTTCTTCGGATGCCGCGGGAGGTAGACGCTATCCAACGCGTCAGAACATTCCCGCTGCGCGTCCTCAAAGCCGCGGCGGTACTCCGACTCGTCGTCGCTCTCGCCAGCGTACGCCACGTCAGGGTGATGCTTGCGGACGTAGCGCTCCACGACTGCGCGCATGTCGTCGTCCAGCGAGTCGATCACGATGCCATCGTTGACGGAGAAGCCCCAACGCCACGGATGAGGCGGCGCGTTGTGATCGTGGATGCTCACGTCGCCACCGCCTTCTCGGCTTTCTCCCGTGCGTGCAGCCAGCGGTTCCGCAGCCCGTTCAGACGAGCGCCTGCCCGCGCGTGACGACCGTCGATCTTCGGCTCCGTCAGGTAGGCGCTTACCGCGTCTTGCAGGTCGCGCAACTCGGCCCGCAGCGCGTCAGCCTCCGACACGCCGTCCACTTCCACGGCCATCATGCACGGCACATAGAGAACCAACCCGCCGACCCACTCGCGAGCTTCGGCGGCACTGTCGGCGGCTACCGTCACCACGCACGACACGCGGAAGGTCTCGCTCATCGCGGCACCTCGGTGGGCGTAACGGGCTTAAGGTCTGCGACTGTACCGATCACCGCTCGAAAGCGCTTGATAACCCCATCGCTGCGAACATGGGCGTAAGAGTCACTGCGGAAGCACGCGAAGGGGTTTAGTTCACCGTCCTCGATGTGCTCGGGCGGGGCGAGCGGGCCGTCGCCCTCGCCGCGGAGTACGTTCTCCTCAACGAACAGCCGCAGCCCGTTGAACTCGACCTCAATCCATCGGCCCCTCACCGGACCACCTCCGACAGACGACGGCGTGCGATGGCGGCCAGCGCGTCCACACAGAGGCGGCACGGGCCAGCGAAGTCGGAATTACAGGAGCAGGTCTCATCCTCGTCCAGCTCGTCGAACATCACCGCGTTGTCCGCGTCACGCTGCGCTGACAGCACGTCCGCCGCTTCCATATCGGACATCGCGCGGTCACGCACGAAGTCAGAGAAGTCAGACCGGAAATCATCGACACGGAACGGCATCTTGGCGGGAACCAGTGGAGGGCTTACTTTCAGATCAGACATCGCGCGTTCCTCTCGTTCGTGTGGTGTTTAGAGAGCCGTCGAGCCTTCCCGCTTGGCGGCTTTCGTTTGTCATGCAGCCGGTGAATGCTCCCCGGTGATCTGCTCCGTGGCCTTGCCATGGAGAGCGTCAACCCAGCGGTCCAACTCCCGCACCGTCTTTTTCATCAGCGGGTAGTTCCTGGCGTCGTTGCGTGCCGCCTTCGCTTCCTTGAAGCGCCGCACGATCTGACGGAGCGGTGAGGTCTGCCCCCGCGTCACGTTGCGGAAGTTCTTGTTGATCAGCTTCCCGTCTTTGCCGCGCATCGCGAAGAACAGCTCACGGGCCGCACGCTCCAGTTCCAACTCGGCGCGCGTGCTTAGCCGACCTCCGTCGATGCAGCCCAAATTCTTGCCGTCCTGCGTGCTCATCTTCGTTCTCCGTGAATGTCTTCCCACACCCACCGCATTCCATTCGTCTGAAATGCCATTCCTCTTGCCGTGCTTACCGCGCTCTCGGTTACGCTCGAGCGCGTCATGCGAGAGTTGCTAGCCCGCCATCGCCATCCGCCCTTTGCCAACGTGCTCCACGATGAAGGCGTCGATCTTCGCGATCAGTCGCGCAGACTCCCGCTTCCCGTTGAGCACGAACGACACATGCTCCGGCGAGAGATCGTTGTTGCTGGCCCACTGCGCAGCGGTAACCCCAGCGATGGCGAGAGCCGCCTTGAATAGCTGCTTGCGACTCGTCTTCACCTTGGGCATAGTTGCTACTCCGGTTAACAGGTTAATTCGCCTTTCGGGTGTCAATTTATGCCCGTTTGGTCCGAAGTCAATACCCAATATGCGACGATTTATGTTCCACGTGGAACGGTGAGCCCTCAGTCGATTGGAGAGCGGATCGCACAGGCCCGGCGCGAGCTGGGGGTGCGGCTCCGGCGCGACGTGAGCCCGTCAGACGTGGCCGAGGCGCTCAGCGTCTCTCCGGCCACCGTGTATCGCTGGGAAAGCGACGAGAAGTCGCCAAGCGAGAAGTCTATGACGAAACTCGCAGCGTTCCTCGGGGTCGCGCCCGCGTATCTGCGCTATGGCGTGCAGACGCCCGCAGTACTTGACCTCACCCACGCCAAGCCCCTGAGCGATGCGGCGCTGGACCGGGCCGACGCGATTACTGCGAGAGGGGTCCCGTCGCCGCGGAAGAAGAAGAAACCGAAGGGCGGTGCAGCTTGAGGGGCGGGCGGATCGCGACGTGCCCGTCATGCTCGTACAGCGCCCGGCGCAGAGCGGAAGCGGCGCGCGCCTCCGTCACGGTTCCAGGTACAACCGACACCATCTCATCGTTCAACAGTCCGCCCATTCCGGTGACCGCAAAGTATGTCACCAGCCCCGGCACGACTCCGGTGCATCGGTACACGTCCCGCCGCGCTGGGAGCCGAACGGTAGCGGCAGGGACAATTACGCGGCGGGCAGTGGACGACATGCTGAGGCCCCAGCTTCGGGTGCGTTTCGGGTGGTGGCGTGTGACGGAAACTAGGGTTTCTAGACTTCTGCGCAAGCGGACAATTTGACCATGCACCGTCCTGTTCTGCGGTGGCTCGCCCTTCTGCCCGGCGCCTTCCTCGGCGCGATCCTCTGGCAGTTCATCCTCCACTGGATGCTCTACCTCACGCTCGTCCGTGGCGAGATGATACAGGGGGTGAATATCGACCCCATCGAGTACGCCACATATCCGGGAGTGGGGGCGATTGGCTTCGTCACCATGGGGACTGGGATTGCACCCAACCACAAGAACCGAGTAGCGGCGGCGCTGGCGATATTGTGGGTTCTTGCCATGGTCGGGATATACGTCGTCGCCCCGCCTGATATGACACGGATAAGCGGACGCACAGTAGGCTCGATCGCGGGTGCCAGCATTGGCTACCTACTATCGCGCAAGAAGGAGCCCGCACCGGCTGTCAACGCGTGACATGGCGAACGAAACTCGAACCCCAGCACGGCCCAAGCCTCCCACCCGAGGAGCTGGCCCGTCGCTGTGACGAGCACACCAGAGCGCTCGAGGCGTACCATGACGCCCCTACAGTGGAAGAATTGCCTTCCCAGTCAACGCCCCGAGCACGAACAGCACCGCCACGACAACGACCACCACCTTGATGATGCGCTGGATCGTGGCGTCGAGCGGAAGCTGCCCAACCGCCCACAGGATCAAGCCAGCAATCACCAGCGCGACGAGAATGGAAATCAGCATAGCGATACCCTCTGACAGTTAGAGTTCCGAGCCGCCGCCCGGTAAGTGTGGTGCGTCAGTCGGAGCAAACCCGCCCGCGTACGTCGAGTAGCCGTGCTCGTACTCGGCCAAGGCTCGCTTCGCGTCGGGAGGCAAGGCGGCTCGCTGTTCCTGGCTGAGCGCGTCCATGACCCGCTTCCCTTCCGTGGCGAGCTTCCAGAGCGCGTTGATGAGTGTCGTCATGGTCCGCTATCGCAGGGTCCGCGATGGTTGAGGCCAAGGGTGCAGGGGGCAAAGCGAAACGGCGCCCGTTCTGCCGCAGCGCCGTTGTACGTCCCTTTGCCGCACTCGGGCGGATCGTCTGGCATTACCTCGAGATCGGTCATGGACGTGGCCAGTAATAGCCGAGAATGTCGCGTCGGTTCGGGGGGCCGATGTCAACGGCGATCCCGTTGTTCGATGTGCCGGCGTATGCCCGATTGCCCTCACAGGTCAGCATGACATGCTGGCCCAGCTTGGGCTCGGGGAG
>WUUC01009300.1_pt1 | contig 46876 bp, 20 predicted proteins | sample 6278441 | NCBI WGS metagenome assembly WUUC01 (sample SAMN13675441, study PRJNA597444) | soil metagenome | isolation source: soil | place: USA: Washington | collected 2017-10
GTCAGAATGAATTCGACCGTGGTGAAAAATGTTTTGACCGTGGTCAGGCTGAGGTTGACCGTGGTCGATCTCGCGTTGACCAGAGTCAGATCGCCTCTGACCCGAGTCAGAATGAATTCGACCGTGGTGAAAAAAGTTTTGACCGTGGTCAGGCTGAGGTTGACCATGGTCGATCTCGCGTTGACCAGAGTCAGATCGCCTCTGACCCGAGTCAGAATGAATTCAACCGTGGTGAAAAAAGTTTTGACCATGGTCAGGCTGAGTCTGACCGTGGTCGATCTCGCGTTGACCGGAGTCAGATCGCGCCTGACCGGCGTGACCTCGGCAGGACAGTCAGAGACTCAGGAGTACGCGATCGCCAGCTTGCCGGGCGGAGAAATGGAGCAATGAGATAGGCTCATCACCATGACCACCGAGCTATTCAGCCCCGGTCTGACCCACGAAGTGCCCTACGTCGTCACCGCGGAGATGAGCCCTCCACATGTGGACGGCATCCTCTCGACGTCGCGGATGATCGGTCTCATCGAGGACGCCTGCCTCGAGGCAATCCAGCCCCTGGTCGGCAACGGGCAGATCACGGTTGGCACCCGCGTCGACGTCACCCACATCGGCACCGCCCGCGAGGGGGAGGAGGTCACCGTGCGCATCCGGCTGGCGAAGGTCACCCACCACCGCCTGCTCAGCTTCGAGGTGTCCGTCGAGGCCCCCGACGGCATCATCAGCACCGGTATCCACCAGCGCCTGGTCGTCGAGCGTTCGCGCTTCGCGCGGCGCTGATTCGCCCCCGGAGCTACTTCGCGACCAAGTCGCGCACCGCGCGGCGGTCCACCTTGCCGCTCGGCAGGTGGGGGAGGGAATCCACGAGCACCACCTCGTCGGGCACGGCGTAGCGTGGCAGCAGCTCGAAGCACCTCTGGCGCACGGTCTCGGGGCGTGGCTCCTCCCGGTTGAGATCCTCCCGGTCCACCAGGCAGACCGCGACGATCCGGCTGCCGCGGCGGCTCTCCCCCACGGCCACGACCACGGCGCGCCGGACCCCCTCGACCCGCTCGACCGCAGCCTCGACGTCCGCGAACACCACCAGCAGGCCGTCCCGTTTGACGCTCAGCCCCGAGCGGCCGAGGATCTCGACGTAGCCGTCGGCGCGGATCTTGGCCAGATCTCCGGTCTCGAACCATTCCTCGTTGTTGCGGGGGGCGAACCGCCACCCCCTCTCCTCGAGGATCAGATAGCCATCGGAGCCGTTCTCCTGCCAGCAGAACAGGCGGCCGACCTGCCCCCCCTCCGCTGTTTCGAGCCCCTCTCCGGTCTCTTCGACGCGCAGCTCGATGCCGGCCAGCGGATAGCCGGCCGTGGCGAGGCGTGCCGCGGGAGGATCTTCGGGCGAGGCCGAGGAGACCGCTCCCATCTCGGCGCTGCCGTAGAGGTTGAGGAGCGGCCCGAAGCGCGGCTCGAAGCCGGCCATGGTCTCGCGCTTGATCTTGTCGCCGGCGGTCACCGCCAGCCGGTAGGGACGCGCCGTCTTGCGCACGGTCAGGAACATGTCGCACAGGGCCGGGGTCAGGAAGGCGACGCTGGGGTCGAAGCGCTCCTCCCGCTCGAGGTAGCGGAGGATGTTGCCCCCCGACCCGACATCCATCGCTGCTCCGGCGAGGAGCCCCGGCAGGAAGGCGGCGCCGAATCCGTAGCTGTGGAAGATCGGCACCGGCACGCTGAGCCGGTCCTCGCCCGTGAGCTGCCAGCGGTCGACGCAGGCAAGCGCGTTGTCGAGCCACTTCTGGTGCGACATGCGGGTCAGCTTGGGGTTACCGGTGCTCCCGGAGGTTCGCAGGTAAAGGTCCGGACCCTGGAAGCCGGCCACCACCGGCTCCGCGGCGAGCTCCTCGTTGGGGAGGATCGCGATCGCCTCCTCCGGGGACGCGGCGCTGCGGGCCTGGAGGGCCGAGGCGGTGACCACGTGCGAGCAGAAGCTGGGGATGAAGCGCGGCATGCCGGCCTCCTTCGAGGACTGGGCGAGCTCGGGAAGGAGGACCACGTCATGCCCGCGGCTCAGCACCCAGAGGAGCGCCAGGACACCGGCCATGCTCTGCGAGCACTCCAGGGCCAGCGGGTGGCGCCCCGCCGCGCCGACTCGCGCGAAGCGTTCGTCGAGCGCGTCGAGGAGACCGGCCGCCTCGGCGTAGGTGACGGTGTGATGGCCGTCGGTCAGGATCCGGCCGCGGACTCCGGCATCGCTCGCCAGCCAATGGACCAGGGAGAGCGCGTCAGGAGCTCGCAAGACCTGCCCTCCACGCCCGCGCCCGGTCGATCATCTCGATGGACATGGACATCTTGCTGATCGTGTACTGCAGATAGCTCTGATCGATCTCCTCGGCGAGGCGCCGCTTGAGCTGGGCGTAGCGGCCGCGCTCCTCCGGGTGCGCGCGGAAGTAGTCGCGCAGGTCCATCTGCTCGCCGAGCCAGGGGCGGTCGCACGCGGCGAGATGGAGGGCGAAGGCGCGCTCCTCCTCGATCTTCCAGAACCAGAGCGTCACCGGATCGATCGGGCTGTTGCCGTAGCTTTCATAACCGACGCGGGCGAGGGCCGCCGCGAGATCGGCGCTCTCGGGAGAGCCGGCGACCCCCACCGCGACGTCGACGATGTTCTTCGACGACAGCCCGGGGACCGAGGTGCTGCCGAAGTGCTCGATGGAGACCGCGGATGGGCCGAGCGCCTCCGCGAGCCGCGCCCGCTCCTCGACGAACCAGGCGGGCCACTCGTCGTTGTACGGCCGCTGCCGTAGCGGCAGGTCCGGCACCCGCACCTTCTGCCAGCGCACCAGCTTGCGTTCCAGCGTCTCCACGCCGTCGTGCCGGGTGCGGATCTCGGGAGGGATCCCGCGCAGCACCCGGACGCTCTCCAGCGCCTCACGCAGGCGGGAGCCGGAGGGCTTGGGGGGCGGCGGCATCCAGGCGCCGAGATCCCGCCCCATCAGCGCCCCGATGCGGGCGACGTCGGCGGCGAACAGCGGCCGCAGCCGAGCGGTCAGATCCGCCGACGGCGGCGCCTGCGGAGAGTCGCTCTCGTGCCGCTTCATCTGCGCGGCCTGGATGCGGCTCCTCACCTCCGGCGGGAGGTCGCGCAATTGGCGGATCGCCTGCAGGCGCACCCGCTGGCTCGCCTTCTTGCGGTCGAATTCAGCCACGAAATCCGGATCGACTCCCAGGAACTCCAGGACCCGCCGGTAGACCGCGGCGGTATCGCTCACGAAGTCGTCGAACAGGATGCAGTGCACGTTCTCGCGGCCGAACACCTCGACGTAGCGCTCCACCTTCGCGGCGTTCTTCGCGGCATCGGTGTAGAGCAGCCCCTCCGGGAAGTAGGCGCCGGCGGGGATGCGGAGCCCCTGGCGGCGCTCCGGCTCCGCGGCGAGCGCCGCCTCGAAGCTCGGCAGGTCCTCGTTCCCGGTGCGGCGGTAGAGTCCGTAGAGCGAATGGGCCATCTGCACCGGATCGCGCAGCAGGACGAGGATCTTCGCTTCCGGAACGAAATCCCGGATCTCGAAAGGCGCCTTCGCCGACGACAGGTACCAGACCGACCCCTCACCGACGCACGGGCGGTCCCCGGCGCCGGCGAACAGCGAGAGATACAGCGATTCTTCGCGGATCGTCCCGGGCATCGGCGTCAGGTCGCTGCCAAAAAAGTGGGGCTCCTTGTCCACCGAGAGATAGATCTCCGGGTGCTGTTTCAGATAGGTGTACAGCGAGGTGGTCCCGCACCTCGGCGCACCGACGAGAAAGAAGCTCGGCTTGCGCATGCGACGCTACATCTTCTTCTGCTGCTGCTCGAGTTGCTCGCTGATCATCCTCGCGACCGAACGGAGGTTCTGGAACGTCTCCATGCTCAGCGCCTCGTCCTGCAACACGATGTTGAAGCGCTTTTCGATGAAGCTGATCAACTCGACGAGGATCACGGAGTCCAGGGCGAGCCCCTCCTCGAAGAGAGGAACCGTCTCATCGAGGTCCTCGTACTTCAGGTTCACGTCCAGATCCTCGACCACGATCCGCTTGATCCGCTCCAGCACCTGATCTGCCATTCGTCTCCGATCCTTTCTTGTTTAGAACAGAACGCGTGCACGGCTCTTGGAGCTGTCGCCGCTGAGCTTCTTCAACGACTTCTCGAGGACTCTCCCCACATAGTCGCCGAACAGGACCCCCTGATCAGTCAGCGAAAGGTTACGCGGACCGACCGTGACGAAACCTTCCGCTTCGAGCTCCGCCAGGTCGCTGTCGCAGACCTTGAGCAGATCGATGCCGTGCTTCTCACGGAAGCGGATGTGATCGAGCTCGACGAGCTTGATCCCCATCACCGCGTCGCGCACCAGCAGGTCGAACGTGGTGCAGTTGTAGCCGCGGAAGGCCGGCAGCTCGCCCTTTCCGATCGTCTGGACGTAGCCCGGAATGTCGTTCATGTTCTGGTAGTTCCAGCGACCGATCGAGCCGAAGGCCGAGACGCCGACCGCGCAGTTGTCGTTGCCCAGCCACTTGCTGCGGGTGTGCCGCTGATCGTAGACGCCACCCTTGGTGAAGGTGAACGTGTTGACCGGCCGGTACCCGTGCTTCTGGAGCTCGGCGAGGGCGTACTTCATCAGCTTCAGCTCCTGCTCGTCCGTCGGAAGAGTGATCTCCTTGTTCTTCTCGGCCGAGTAATAGGGCGTGTTGGCGTAGAGCTCGAGCTTGTAGATCGTGATGTTGTGCACATCGGCTTCGAGCGCCCGCCGCATCGAGTACTCCCAGGTTTCGGGGGTCTCGCCAGTCAGGCCGCTGATCAGATCGATGTTCACTTCGGCGCCGGTCGCCTTCGCGAGCTCGATCGCCTGGAAAGTCTGCTCCTCGGTGTCCCGGCGCCCGGTCTGGAGGACGATCTCTTCCTTGAACGATTGGATGCCCAGGCTGATGCGGTTGACCTTGTGGCGCTGCAGCGCGGCCGCCTTGCGCTCGGTCAGTGTCACCGGCTCCCCTTCGAAGGTGATCTGAGGATCGGCCAGGGTGAAGTTTTCGTGCAGCGCCGCGAAGAGGCGGTCCATGTTCTCCTCGGTCATCAGCGTCGGCGTGCCGCCGCCGAAGTAGACCGTCTCGACCGGCCGGTGCTTCAGCCCGTAATGCTTCGAGGCGAGCTCCAGCTCCTTGCAGACCGACAGCACGTAGTGATCGATCTCCGCGAGCCGGCTCTCCTTGAGCGTCGTGGTCTTGAACCAGCAGTAGCCGCAGCGCTGGATGCAGTATGGCATGTGGATGTAGACGTTCAGCGGCTGGGGCCTGAGACCCTCGGCAAGAGCCGTCTTGTTCCAGTAGCGGAACATCGGGTAGGTGATGATGAATCCGCGCCGCGAGAGGTCCGGCTTGCCTTCGCCGGCCTCGGGCTCTACGGAGATCTGCGGCTGATCTTTGCCGGTGTCGAGCATGGTCTTGCTCCTTAATCCTGGAGAATGAGTCCGGTGAGATTTTCGAGCTTCGCCTGAATGCCCCAGCCGCCCAGATCTTCGGAGACGGCCATCAGGATCTCGTTCTCACCGGCCTCGAGAGGCAGATAGAGCGCATCGAAATAGCCGATGCTGCCCAGAAAGCGGTAATCCCTGGATTGATAGGTGTCGTCGCCGCGGTAGAGCAGGCGGCCGTTCAGGTAGATCCGGACGCGGTCGCTGAACCCGAAGTCGAGCCGCTTGATCTGCTCTCGGTCAGAGAGGAGGACCTTGCGGGCGAAGACGGTGTTCTTCCGCAGGTCGATCCCCTGCAGTCGGGCGAGGTTGGCGAGGCCGGAGGGCTCGGTGTCGAGGTGGCTCCAGCGCCGCCCGGCGAGCTCGTCCGGACCCAAGGTGTATTTCCCCTCCAGCGCGGACTCCGGGAAGACGTCCGAGACCCACCAGGAGGGGATCACGTTGTCCGGGACGGGCTCGGGCGGGCCCGGTCGCCCCTGGAGGCGCGGAGCCTCCAGGGAGGTGAACGAGAAATTGGAGAACCACCCCGGCGCGAAGTTCCCGGCGCTCACTCCTACTCCGCCCGGCGCGACGCTCCGCTTGAGCCCGTCGACGAACAGCACGGGCTTCTCCAGATCCTCGATATAGACCTCCGCCCGCGGGCCGGAGAAGAGGATGCGGACCCGGAACCAGGAGCCGGAGGGGTAGACGACGGGGACCGTGTAGCGCGGCCCGTGGTAGAGCTGCCACCCCGAGACGCCGTTGAAGACCGGGGTGTACTGATTGGCGTCCGGATTCCCCGACTGGTGCGGGCGGACGTAGAACTCCTCGTAGTTCCGCGGGTCCTGGACGCGCCAGACTCCGCCGAGGAATCCGCGCTCACCGGTGAACGCGAGGTCGAATTCCACCATCCCGTCGGTGAACCACGCGTCGGCGAGAGTGGCGATCCCTCCCTTGAGGCAGAGACTGGGGCGCCCCAGGTGCTCCTCGACGCGGCTCTCGACCGCGTGCCACTGCCAGCGTCCGGAATCGAAGGGGATCGTCTGTGGAGAGTTGAGCGATGTCATGAATCGAGATCCATTGGCAGAAGGTCGGTCAGGACGTCCTGGAACTCGTGGAACCCCGAGCGGCCGGCGATCCACTGCGTGGCGAGGAGGGCTCCGTCGGCGAGCCCGCGGCGGTTTCGGGCCCGGTGCTCCAGATGAATGGTGTCGGCCTCGGAGTCGAAACCGACCCAATGCACCGACGGCACGTAGCCGGAGCGCTGGCAGGTGATCGGCACCTCCCGGTCTCCATAATGCCGCGCCATCCGCCGCCGGATCTCCAGGGCGGTGCCCGAGGGGCTGTCGAGCTTGAAGCGGTGGTGCCAGTCGTGGATGAACGGGTCGTAGGTGTCGACGGTCGCGAGCAGCTTCGCGGCCTGCTCGACGAGGCGGTAGAAGATGTTGACCCCGAGTGAGAAGTTGGCCGCCCGAACCACCCCGATGCCGGCGCGCTCGGCCAGCGCGCGCACCTCGTCGACCCGGTCCTGCCAGCCGGTGGTCCCGATCACCAACGAGAGCGACAGCTCCGCGGCCGCCCGCGCGGTGTCGACCACGGCCTCGGGAACGGAGAAGTCGACCAGCGCCGACACCCCGGAGAGCGCCCGGCGGGTCGCGTCGTCGGCGCGCAAGGGGCAGCTGCGGGTGAAGCGGTCGACGACCTCGATCCCGCGGGACGGGGCGACCTCCTCGACGATGCGCCCCATCTTGCCATGTCCGACCAGGGCCACCTTCATGCGTGTTCCTCCGAGGTGCCCTTCATGTCCTGAATGCCGAGACCGCGGGCGACCTCGTTTTCGAGCAGGAGCACCCCGCCGAGGAAGGCAGTGAGGGATTTCGCGGCCGCTCCGGCGAGCGGTCCGTCGACGTCCAGTCCGTAGGTGTCGCGCAGCTCCTCGGCCTTGGCGGCGACGGCGCTCAGGGTCCGGGCCGCCGCCGCGGCCACGGCGAGGTTTCCACCGCGCTGCACGGCGGCGGCGGTCAGGTCCGCCTCGATCTCCACCTCGGTGATCCCCAGGGCCAACAGTTGCGACGTCTGGAAAGCCGCAAGCCTGGCGGCGCGCCGGAGCGCCCGGACCCCCTCGCGGGCGCAGGGCGCCGCGACCGCGGCCCAGGCGGTCGCATAGGCTTCGAGAAGGCGGACCAGCTCGGAGCTGGGGGCGAGGGTCACCGGCCGCGAGAGCAGCTCGGGCCCGACCAGGACGCCGTCGAGATGGAGCCAGAGCGGGCCGCCACCGACCGGTCCCCCGGTCCGCGCGCCGCGCCGCCCGACCCCCTCGCCCCCGTGGTCGATCCAGGCCAGCCGGTGCTCCGCGCCGAGCCGCACCAGCACGATCGATCCATCGACGATCAGCCCCGGGAGTCGGACGTCGCCGCGCAGGAGGGCTCCGCCGTCCGCGCGGAGCTCTCCTGCGACCGTCGCGTCCCCCCACCCTGGCTCGGGAGTGGGGGTGAAGAGGCCGAGGTCGCCGCGCACCCGTCCCGCGGTCAGGTCCGCGAGCGCTCCGGGGGCGAAGAACGCCGCCACCAGCGGGAGCACTCCCTGCTGGTGCTCCAGGGCGGCCCAGGCCTCGGCGGTGGCGAGCGCCGACCCCGCCGCCGGCTCCCGCAGCGCCTCGATCATGCCGCCTCGCCCCGCTGGGCCACCACGTAGCGCACGATGTTGTCGATCGTGTGGAGAAAGCCGTGGTCCTCTTCCTGGTCGAGGTCGATGGTGACGCCGAACGCCCGCTCCAACCCCTCCAGCAGGTTCAGGTAGCCGAGCGAGTCGAGCCCGATGGTGCGCAGGTCGGTCTGCCACTGCCCGAGCTCCTCCTCCTTGATCTTGCCCCCCGCGGCCATGTAGACCAGTCGCTGGACCCGCTTCTTCATGGCGACCAGAGTGTCGTCATTCATGCCATCGATCCTTTCGTGTTGAGCTGCTCGCGGAGCCGCGCGATCCGCGGTTTGCCGATCCCGGTGCGCGGGATCTCCGAGACGAAGCTGATCCGCCCCGGGACCTTGTAGGGGGCGAGGCGCGACCGGCAGGCCTCCACCACGGCGGCCCGGGTCCGCGCCTCGTCGGCGGCGACGAGGACGAGGTGCACCAGCGCCTCGCGGTTCAGGTCCTCGTCGGGGAACGCGACGGCGTCCGCCACCCCCTCGAGGGCGGAGACCAGCGCGACGATCTCGGTGGGGTCGATCTTGCGCCCCGCGACGTTGATGTGGTCCTGGGTCCGGCCGACCAGATGGAGCCGGCCGTCGACGATCCGCCCGCGGTCTCCGGAGTGGTAGAACCCCTCCGCGTCCACCCGTTCCTCGAACAGCCCCGGATGGTTGAGATAGCCGCTGGACATCGACGCGGTGCGCACCAGCACCTCGCCCGCTCCGGGCTCGTCCCCGGGGCCGGGAACGATCCGGAGGTCGACCCCGGGCAGCGGCTGACCCAACCCCGCGTGGTGGCTCGCGTCTCGCTCGAAGGTGACCGGGCCGGTCTCGGCGATCCCGTAGTAGTCGGAGATGTCGAGGCCGTAGCGGGAGCGGAACTCCTCCCGCACGTCCGGCCAGAGCGGCGCGCCGGCCGAGATCGCGTGCCGAAGACCAGTCAGGAGGGCAGACTCCGGGCCGCCGGGGGCCGCGAAGTTGCGGTAGAGGGTCGGGAAGGCGACCAGCCGGGTGATCCCGGACTCGGCGATGCGGCGCGCCACCGGACGGGTCAGCGGGGCCCCGTTGAGGAAGTGGAGCTCGCCGCCGGCCAGGAAAGTCGCGAGGAGCGACGTGTTGAACGCCAGCCCGTTCGAGAGGGCGGCCAGGCAGAGCGTCCGGTCGTCGCAGGTCATCCCGGTGCCCAGGACCCAGTTGCGCGCCGCCGAGACCACGGCGTCCCCGCTGAATTCCAGGCACTTGGGGCGCCCCGTGGTGCCGGAGGTGAAGCGGCAGACCTGCGTCGTCGGACGCGGTGCGAAGGACGGCTCGCCGCTCCGGGCGAGCGGCAGGAGGACGATGCCCTCGCCGTACGGGACCGGCTCCCCCTTCCCCGGCACGTCGAGCGCCTCCGCCTTCGCGCGCTCCATCACCAGCGCGTCGAGGCCGCAATCGGCGCGGATCGCCTCGATCTCACCGCTGTTGAAGCTGGCGTCGAGCAACAGCGGCAGGCGGCCGGCGAACAGCGCCGCTCCATAGAGGACGACGTACTCCGGGCGGTTGGCGAGGCAGAAGCCCACGTGAGGGGCGCTCAGCAGGGGGACGGCGTCCTCGATGCGGCGGCGGAGCTCCGCGTAGGTGAGCGCCGCGGAGCCCCCCACCACCGCCGTGCCGTCACGGTGGCGGTCCAAGCAGTCGCTCAGCGCCTCCCGCAGGATCGAGCCGCTCATGCCAGCGCCTCCAGCTCCTCGCGATAGGCGAGCGCCTGGCCGGCGATCGACTTCATCGTGGTCAGGCTCCCGCCCGCCATCTTGAGGCCGAGGATCTGCGCCTGGGCGAACAGGAACTCGCTGTCCCACATGTAGCCCGCGCCACCGTGGAGCTCGGCGCAGAGCGTTGCGAAGCGGGCGGTCCGATCGACGCAGAACCACTTGAGGGCGGCGACCTCGGCGACGGCGTTGCGCTGGCTCTCCAGCCGCTCGAAGCCGTCGAGGAGCCCCGCCTGCATCAGCTCCTGGTCGGCGGCGGCGCGGGCGAGGGCATGGCGGTTGATCGGCCAGCTCGCGAGCGGCCTCCCCTCCACGATCCGCCGGCCGCCGTATTCCAGCATGCGGCCGAGCAGGCGGTGGTGGAGGAAGCAGGCGTCGGCGCACATCAGGAAGCGGGCGACCGTCATCACCTTGTTCCAGTGCATGAGCTGCCGGACCCCCCGCTTGGCAGAGAGGTGCGCCGCTGGCACCCGGACGCCGTCGAAGTCGAGCCTCGCCTGATCGATCGAGCGGGTCCCCAGCTTGTCGAACACCTGCAGGACATGGACGCCGGGGCGCTCCTTCTCGACCAGAACGGTCGCCATCTCGCCATCGATCTTCAGTGTCACGAAGCAGAGATCGGCGTTGGCGCCGTTGACGATGTAGAGCTTGCGGGCGCGGACCACCAACTCGTCGCCGTCGCGCACGGCCGTGGATTCCATCTGGCGCGCCGCCGGATGCTCCTCCGGGCCGGGCTCGGTGTCGCAGGCACAGCCGACGAGGCGGCCGGCGAGCATTCCGGGGAGGAAGCGGTCCCGGACCTCCGGGGCGTGCGCGGTGGCCAGCCACGAGGCGGTGATCTCGGTCTGGCAGTGGAGGCCGAGGGAGACGCCGAGATCTCCCATCCCGGACGCCGCCTCGCTCAGGATCAGCGCGCCGAGCAGGCCGAGACCCTGGCCGCCGAGCTCGCGGGGAAGCGAGACGCCCAGGAACCCGAGCCGGCCCAGCTCCTCCCACTGTGCCTTGGTGAGGTAGCCCCCGTGGCCCCCGACCCAGTCGCGCAGGCGCGCCGGGTCAAAGTAGCTCCAGGCGCGGCTGCGCAGCTCCCGGTGCTCGGGGGTGAAGAGCCGCGCCAGGGCGGAGTGGTCCAGGAGAGTCTTTTCCATCAGTCGGTCTTTTTCTCAGTCTTCCAGGGTGTTGGTGTGCCCGTGGCTGAACGCCACGGTCAGCCGGTCGTGCTTGAACACCGATTCGTCGCGGACGCCGACCAGGATCACGTAGATGGCCTCCTCGCCGGGGGCGAGCCGGGCGAGGGCGGCGGACTGCTCGCCATCGAAGCCGCCGATACAGGTGATGCCCAGCGAGCCGAGCCGGGTCGCCGCCAGATGGAGGCGCTGGCCCAACTCCGCCGCCCGGAAGTGCAGCTCGGCGAAAGCCGAGTACCCGAAGCGGTCGAGCAGGCGGCTGAGCGGAGCGTGGAGGATCACCACGGCCGCGGCGTTGCCGGCGAGCCCCTGCTGCATGCAGGCCGGCCGGGGGTCGTCCGCCTCCGCGTCGATCCGCTGGAGCGCGTGGCCCTGGGCGAGGTAGGCGAAGACCCCGGTCAGGCCGTCGACGTTCCGAGCCACCACGCGGACGCCCAGTCGTGGAGCACCGTCCAGGGTGCAGTCCGCGGTGAGGCTGGTGGCGCGCAGCGCGCCGAGGAGCTCGCCGATCTGCTCCACGCTCACCCCCTCCTGGCGGAAGCCCTTGGCCGAGCGCCGGCCGAGAATCGCCGAGCGCCACTCCGCCGCCGCGGCCAGCGGGGGACGGCCATCAGGAAGTGCCCGGAGGTCGCCCGCGGGGACCTCCGGATGGTCCGCCAGCAGGGCGGTGCTGGCGGGCTCGCAGGGAGGCTCGAGCGAGAAGAAGAACGAGAGGACCCCCTGGAGCGACTCCCAGCTCCGCAGCTCGTGCTCCGAGGGCAGCTCCAGACCGACCGCCGGAAGAGCGGTCTCGGATTCCCCGGGAACCATGGGATGCGGCTCGCAATCCTCCTCGGCAGTGCAGAAAGAGAGCACCGCGAGCGGCTCGCGGCAGAGCCCTTCGAGCTTCAGGTGCTCCGCCAGGAAGGTGCGGGAGAACCGCAGGTGGAGGACCGGGTCGTGGCCCAGCGCCGCGGTGTAGAGCGCCAGGTTGGTAGCGGTGTGCCCGACGTCGAGATGGCAGTAGCCGTAGCCGCGCAGGCGGTACTTCTTCATGCTCAGCCAGGGGCGGGCGACGAAGGTGAGCAGGGCCTCCACACGATGCCCGGGTCGGGTGGCGAGCCCCGCTTCGGCCAGCTCTTCCGGGCGCAGCACCGAGGCTTCGCAGGGGACGAGGTGCCCCTTCTCGGTGTCCCAGAGGTAGCTCCCCTCCCCGACGACGGTGATGATCACCTCGAACGGATAGATCGCCCCTGCCGAGGGGGTGGTGCGCCAGCGGACCTCCTGCCAGGCGCCGGCCAGGAAGCGGGGCTGGGCCTGCACCCCGTAGCCGACCTTGAGGACGTCTTCGAGGGCGGCGCGCCAGGGGACGATCCGCGGAGCCGGACGGACGGACGAGGACTTCGCGGAGTCGACGCGCAAGCGCGCCTCGTTCCAGTAGTCGACCAGGTTGCTCGTCGGAGCGCTCGAACGTGTCAGCGGAATCATGGCCGGGACTCGCGGTGGATGAAGTGATGCATCACCTTGCGGATCGCCTCCAGGTACTGCCCGACCAGCGCGTCGTCCTCTTCGCGGTGCCAGACCGGCAGCTTCCAGGCGCGCGCGAAGAAGTCCTCCGTCCCTGGGTACTCCCGCTCGGGCAGTGGGGCATAGCCGGGGAAGACGCGGCTCGGGTCGCGGAAGAGCGGAAAGCGGTGCACCGGTGCCGTGATCTTCGGGTGGTCGAGAGCGGCGCACCCTTCGGCGGCGAGGGCGGCGAGTACCTCGCCGGCGAGCCCGCGGGCGGCGAGCTCGCGGTCGAGGTGGAAGATCAGCCCATACCAGCTCGGATCGGCCTGCTCGGGAATCGGAGGCAGCTCGATGCCGGGGATGGCGGCCAGCTCGCGGCGGAGGATGCGGGCGCAGCGGCGCCGTCCGGCGAGCACGGCCGGCAAGGTGTCGAGCTGCTGCTCCGCGATCGCCGCGGCCAGAGGGTGGATGCGCAGCTTGAGCCCGAGGCCGGTGATGCCGTAGTCGTGCAGCAGGTGCCCCTCGGGGATCTCCTGCAGGCAGCGCTTGGTGTAGTGGCCGAGGGCGAGAGCGCGGTAGAAGATCTCGTCATCGCGGGTGAGCAGCACTCCCCCTTCACCGCCGGTCAGGGTCTTCTGCCCCTGCAGACTGAGGGCGGCGGCGTCTCCGAACGTGCCCACCAGCCGCCCGTTGTAGGTGGCGCCGTAGGCGTGCGAGATGTCCTCCAGGAGCAGCAGGCCGCGCTCGCGGCAGAGCTCGACGAGAGGGTCCATGTCGCAGGGGACGCCCCACAGATGGGTCACCAGGATGGCCCGGGTGCGCTCGGTGACCAGCTCCCGCGCCTTCTCCGGGTCCATGTTGCCGGTGCGGTCGCAGTCCACCAGGATCGGGATCGCCCCGGTGAAGAAGAGCGGGCTGTTCGAGGCGAAGAAGGTGTAGTCGGGGCAGAGGACCTCGTCGCCCGCCTTCAAGCCGGCGCCGACGAACATCGCGAAGAGCGCCGAGGTGCCGGTGTTGAAGAGCAGCGCGTGCGGCAGGCCGAGCTCGCCTTCGAGGCGCTGCTCAAGGCGTGCGATAACCCCCGAGCGGTCGTAGAGGGAGATGGCTTCGTCGAGCTGCCGGAGGACGGCCTCACGCGTGGCGTCGGTGATCAGCGGCCAGCGGAAGTGGGGCCCGGGCGTGGTCACCGCGGGCTCTCCTCCGTGGAGAGCGAGCTCTGCGAGACTGACATCACGAACGCTCATCGGGTCTCCTTTCGCATCCCCTACCAGGGGAGCTCCTCCCTGTCCTTGAAGAACTTTCCATGCGGACCGCCGTCCGGCAGCATGGCGAGCCAGACGGCGGTTTCCGCCCCCTCCGCGACCGAGCGCGGCGCCTTCAGGCCGCCGAGGCGGGTACGGACCCAGCCGGTGGTCATGGCGTTGACCAGGATGTTGGTTTCCTTGAGCTCGTCGGCCAGGATCACGGTCAGAGCGTTCAGGGCGGTCTTCGAGATGCGGTAGCTGGGCCCGCCGGAGCCGAGCCTGGAGAACGACCCCCGCCCGCTCGACACGTTCACGATCCGGCCGTACCCCTGCTGCCGCATCAGGGGGAGGAAGGCCTGGCAGCAGTGGAGCGCGCCGAGGAGATTCGTCTCCAGCGTCCGCCGCATCACGTCGGGGTCCACCGTCGCCAGGGTCGCCCGGACGTCGATCGCTATGGCTGCGTTGTTGACCAGCGCGTCCAGGCGGCCGTGCCGGTCGGCGACGGCCTCGGCGGCCTGCCGGGCGGTGGCGGGGTCGGTCACGTCCAGCGTCTGGAAATGAGCGTCCAGCCCCGCCTGGTGGAGGAGGGCCCAGGCGCTCGCCCCCTTCTCCGGATCTCGCGCGGTGAGCACGACCGTGTAGCCTGCGGCGCCGAGCTGGCGGCAGATCTCCAGGCCGACCCCCCGGCTGGCGCCGGTGACCAGGGCCACCCTCTTCATCGGCACCTCCTATGAAAGCGCCACATTCTCACTCTCCGGCATCGCGAGCGCGGCGCGGCGGCTGCCCGGATTCGGCGACGCCAGCTCCTCCAGGGGCTGGTCCGGATCGGCCACAGCGGCCTCCAGGATGGCGAGGAAACGTTCGCGCAGCCGGATCATCCTCTCCGGATCGAGCACGTCGCGGTTGTAGCGGAAGCGGCCGGCGAGCCGGTGCGACTGGACGAGGAACAGGGTCAGGTCCTGGCCGATCCTGCCGGTGTCCAGGGGCAGACGGGTGACCTGGAGGTCCGGCAAGGCCTGCTCGCCACCCGCCGGTATCTTGGCGAGCTGGAACATGACGCGGAAGGAGGTGATCCCGCCGCGGTCGCCCGGCTCGAGGAAGCTCGCGCCGTCCAGAGCCCGCTCGTAGAGGATGTACGGGTGCTCGTGCGCCGCCAGTGTCACCGCGCGCACCTGCTCCAGGAGATCGCGGAAGGTGTGCGCGCCGGAGGTGCGCAAGGGGAGACCGGCCGAGAAGTAGCCGATCAGGTTCTCGATCTCGGCCTGATCCCGGTTGGCGAACATGCAGGTGACGACGACGTCGTCCTGCCCCGAGGCATGGCGCAGCAGCGCCTTGAAGGCGGCGAGCAGCATCATGAACAGGGTCGCGCATTGCTCGGCGGCGAAAGCTTCGAGCCTCTTTTCGAGCGCCTCCGGAATCGTGAAGTCCTCGATGCCGGCCGCGAAGGTCCGCTGCGCGGGCCGCGGACGGTCGCCACGCAGATCGACGGGCACGGCGCCACGGAGATGCTCGCGCCAGAAGGTCACCTGCTCCGCCAGAGCCTCCTCCGCGAAGGTCTGCCGCTGCCAGCGGGCGAAGTCCTGGTAATGCGCCGCGAGCGGCGGGAGGGGGGAGGGACGGCCCTCGAGGAAGGCGTTGTAGAGGACCGACAGCTCCTGGGTCAGGATGGACTCCGACCATCCGTCGAAGGCGACGTGGTGGATGGTGAAGAGCATCACGTGTTTCCGGGCGGAGCAGCGGAAGAGGGTCGTCCGGAACAGGGGGCCGCGCTCGTAGTCGAAGGGGGAGCGCCCGTCCTGGATACTCCAGCGCTGGCACTCCACCCTCTGGTCGAGTGGCGAGAGCCGCTCCAGGTCGACCAGGGGGAGCCGGGCGGGCAGCGCGGGGTGGACAATCTGGACCGGCCCCACGGGCGAAGACTGGAAGCTCGTCCTCAGCACCTCGTGGCGGTCGACGATCCCCCGCAGGGCATGCCGCAGACAGGAGAGGTCGAGATCGCCCGCCAGCTCCACCAGGATCGGGATCGTGGACGGCACCGAGCAGGCCTCGCGCTGCCGACCGTTCCAGAAACGCTCCTGACCGAAGCTCAGCGGCGGTGGCGCGCTCCGGTCCTGCCGCCAGGAAGAGATCCCGGGCCGCGCCGGAGCGCCGTCCGGCCGCCGTCGGCGCTCGACCTCGGCGGCGAGTCCGGCTACGGTCGGGGACTCGAAGAGCGCCCGCAAGGGCAGGTCGATCTGGAACGCCTGGCGCAGGCGCGAGACGACTTGGACGCCGTTCAGTGAATGACCGCCGAGCTGGAAGAAGTTATCGTCGGCGCCCACCTGCGGGAGGCGGAGGAGGTCCGACCAGAGACGCGCCATGATCTCCTCGAGCGGGGTGCGCGGCGCGCGCCACTCCAGCCCTGAGACCGGGGCATCGCTCGCCAGCTGCGCGAGCGCCCGGCGGTCGATCTTGCCGCTCGGCGTCAGCGGGATCTCGGCCAGGGAGAGGAAGGCGGTCGGCACCATGTAGGCCGGCAGCCGCTCGCGCAGGAGGTCCCGGAGCTCGGCGCCGGCGGGAGCCAGCCCCTCCGGGCTGGCGAAGCAGGCCACCAGCCGCCGGTCGGTCCCGCCGCTCACGGGTACCACCGCGGCCTGGAGGACTCGGGGGTGCCGCAGCAGGGCGGCCTCGATCTCTCCGAGCTCGATGCGGAAGCCGCGCAGCTTGATCTGGTGGTCGATGCGGCCGAGGAACTCCAGCTCCCCGTCCGGGCGGTGGCGGACGAGGTCACCGGTCCGGTAGAGGCGAGAGCCGCCGGCCGCGCTCCACGGGTCCGGGATGAACCGCTCCGCGGTCAGCTCCGGCCGCCGCCAGTAGCCACGCGCCACCCCGGCGCCGCCGATCCAGAGCTCGCCGGCCACCCCGATCGGCACCAGAGCGAGCTCGCGGTCGACGACGTGGAAGCGCGTGTTGGCGACCGGCTGGCCGAGCCCTACGGAGGCTCCCGTTCCCGGCTCCGCCGCCACCGCTCCCGCCGACGACCAGACCGCGGTCTCGGTGGGGCCGTAGACGTTCCACAGCTCGACGCCCCGCGCCTGCAGAGCCGCCGCCAGATCCCACGGCAGCGCCTCGCCGCCGCAGATTGCCTTGAGCCCGCGGCGCCCGTCCCAGCCTGAGTCCAGCAGGAGACGCCAGGTCGCGGGGGTCGCCTGCATCGCCGTGACCCCCGCGGCCGCCATCCGCAACGCGAGCTGGTGACCGTCGGCGGCTTCCTCGCCTTCGATCACCTCGACCCGTCCCCCCAGTGCCAGCGGCAGGTAGATCTCCAACGCCGCGATGTCGAACGTCAGGGTCGTCAGCGCCGGGACCACAGCCTCCTCGCCCAGTCCCAGCCGCTCGGCCATCGCGTAGAGGAAATTCACCACCGCGCCGTGCGGCAGGCAGACCCCCTTCGGCCGCCCTGTCGAGCCCGAGGTGTAGAGGACGTAGGCCAGGCTCTCCGGACTGCCGCCGAGCGGCGTGTCCAGCCGGGAGGGCTCCTCGGCGTCGATCAGGGCGCGGTCGCGGTCCAGGCAGATGGCCCGGGGCGCCGCGCTCCCCAGCCGCTCCAGCCAACGCTCCTCGGTGACCAGCACTTCCGGCGCGCTGTCGCCGAGCACCAGCTTCAGCCGCTCCGTCGGATGGCTCGGGTCGAGAGGCACGTAGGCGCCCCCCGCCTTGAGGATGCCGAGGAGCGCCACGACCATCTCGGGAGACCGCTCGACACACAGGGCCACCCGGGATTCCGGTCCCACCCCCAGCCGCCGCAGGCGGTGCGCCAGCCGGTTGGCCCGGGTTTCGAGCGCGGCGTAGGAGAGGCTCCCCCCCTGCCCGGCGACCGCCGGCGCCTGCGGCCGCCGGTCCGCCTGCCGCTCGACGAGCTCATGGATCCGCCCGGCCACCCTCTGCCGGACGACCGCTGTGTCGTTCCACTCCAGGACCATCTGCTGCCGCTCGGCGGCGGCGAGCAGCGGCAGCTCCGCGGGCCGGGCTTCCGGCGCCGCGAGCGCCGCCGCCAGCAGATGCCCGAAGCCGGCGCTCCAGCGCTCGATCGTGGTGCGGTCGAAGAGGTCGGCCGCGTACTCGAAGACCCCGGTCAGACCGGAGAGGCTCTCTTTCAGGTCCAGCGTCAGATCGAACCGCGCCGCCCCCGTCTGGGTGCCCTCCTCGATCCAGATCGCCTGGAGCCCCGGGAGCGCGAGTGACTTCTCGGGGACGTTCTGCAACACCAGCATGGCCTGGAACAGGGGCGTGTAGCTGGTGGCGCGGACCGGATGCAGCGCTTCGACCAGGTACTCGAAGGGGAGATCCTGGAAAGTGTAGGCCCCCATAGCGCTCTCCCGGGTCCGGACCAGAAGATCCCGCACGCTCGGGCGGCCCGACAGGTCCCCGCGCATCACCAGGGTGTTGGCGAAGGACCCGATCAACGGCTCCAGCTCCGAACGGTCCCGGTTGGCGACCACCGTCCCGACCGCCAGGTCCTCCTGCCCCGCGAGACGCGAGAGAAAGGCCTGGAACAGCGCCAGCATGGTCATGAACTCCGTGACCTCCTCGCGCTGGCCGAGGCTCTTCAGCCCCCGTAGCGTCTCGGCCGGCAGGCGGAAGGCGTGGCTCGCCCCCCGGCCGGAGCGGAAGGGCGGACGCGGCCGGTCCGTCGGCAGCTCCAGCAGCGCCGGCAGGCCGGCCAGCCGGTCCCGCCAGTAGCCCACCTGCCCCTCCAGCACCTCGCCAGCGAGCCAGCTCCTCTGCCAGACCGCGACGTCCGGATACTGGATGGCGAGCTCCGGCAGCGGTGACGGCCGGCCGGCGGCGAAGGCGCCGTAGAGAGTGACCACCTCCCGCACCAGCACCTCGGTCGACCAGCCATCCGAGACGATGTGGTGCTGGTTGAGCAGCATGGCGTGCTCGCCCTCGCCCTGCCGCACCAGGGTGCTGCGCAGCAGGGGGCCGGCGGCGAGATCGAAGGGGAGCCTGGCATGCTCCATGACCAGCCGGGCGAGCTCGCCGTCCCGCTGCCGCGCGCCGAGCCCGCCGAGGTCGATCACCTCCAGGGGGACGGACGTGGGGAGCCCGATCTTCTGGAACGGCGATCCTTCGATCTCGACGAAGGTCGTACGCAGCGACTCGTGGCGCCGCACGACCTCTCGCAGGCTCGCCTCCAATGCCGGGACCGACAGCGCTCCCTTCAGGAGCAGGGCCACCGGCATGTGGTAGACCGGACTGCCCGGCTGAAGCTGGTCCAGGAACCAGAGCCGCTGCTGGGCGAAGGAGAGCGGCAGCGGCTGGTCTCGGAGAACCCTGACGAGGGGGGGCGTGCTCCTCTGCGGACCGCGCAGCGCCTCGTCGACCTGGCGGGTCAGGCCCGCGACGGTTGGATGGGAGAAGAGAGCGCGGAGCGGGACCTCCACGTCGAAGGCCGACCGCACCCGGGCGAGGACCTGGGTAGCCAGCAGAGAGTGGCCGCCCAACTCGAAGAAGCTCTCGTGAATGCCGACCCGGCCAAGGCCGAGGACCTGGGAGAACAGGCTGGCCACGATCTCCTCGGTGGACGACCGCGGCAGGTCCAGGGTCCAGTCCGTGGTCTCGCGCACCCGTTCGGGCGACGGCAGGGCCCGCCGGTCGACCTTGCCGCTCAACGTCCGGGGAAGCTCGTCCAGCGCCACGAAAACCGAGGGGAGCGAGTGCTCCGGCAGGGACTCGGCGAGGAAGTCGCGCAGCCCCGCCGGTCCGTCAGGGTCATCCAGCACCACGTAGGCACAGAGAAAGCGGGTGCCGTTCGGGTCCTCGAGGTCCACCACCACGGTCTCGCGGATCCGGGGGTGCGAAAGGAGCAGGTTCTCGATCTCGGGGAGCTCGATGCGGACACCGCGGATCTTGACCTGATTGTCCCTCCGGCCGAGGAACTCGAAGCTCCCGTCGTCGAGGACACGCCCGAGGTCCCCGGTCCTGTAGATCAGGTCGTCGGGGTCCTGGGTGAAGGGGTTGCGGACGAAGACCTCGGCGGTCAGCTCCGGCTGCCCGTAGTAGCCGAGCGACCGATAAGGCGTGCGGATGTAGATCTCACCGACGGCGCGCGGCGGGCAGGCCTTGCCGTGCGGGTCCAGCACCAGGGCGCGGGCGCCAGGCATGGGTTTGCCGACCGGGATCGTCCGGCGCTCTCCGTCCGTGGGCTCAACGAAGTGGACCAGCTTCGTCATCGTGGTCTCGGAGGGGCCATAGAGGTTCACCAACCGGGTGGAGGTCCCCTGCCGCTCCGTCCAGCGCCGGACGTCGGCCGGCAGCAGCGGCTCGCCCGACAGCAGCACGTAGCGCAGCGCCGGCAGGGGGCGGGGATCCACGTACAGCAGGGTGCGGAAGAGGGACGGGACGCAGTGGACGAGTTGGATCTCCTCCTCGGCCAGCCAGGCGAGGAGACGGCGCGAATCGGCGACGGTGTCGCGGTCGGGGGGGATGCAGACCGTGCCGCCGGCGCAGAGGGGGACGAAAACGTCGCGCAGGAACGCGTCGAAGGACGGACTGATCAGTTGGCTGACCCGCCACCCCTCCTCCACCCCCAGGGTCTCGATTTCCCAGCGGATGAAATGGGCGATGCTCTTGAAGCGGCCGGCGATGGCCTTTGGCTTCCCCGTGGAGCCCGACGTGAAGTAGAGATAGCAGGGGTCGTCCGGCCCGAGATCCTCCATCTCCGAAGACGGCGAGACGGCACCGTCCCCGCCGGCTGGCATGCCGCCCATCATGCGGAGGACCGGGGGGGCGCCGGCCCCCGCCGTGGCGAGATCCGTCCCCTCTCCCAACACAAGGGCAGCCGGCGCGACCACCTCCAGAATGGCCTCCAGCCGGCGCGGGGGGGTGCGTGGATCGAGCGGGACGAAGAGGGCGCCGGCCTTGAGCGCTCCGAGAAGGCCGCAGATCACGTCCTCGGGTTTCTCCGAGAGGATCGCGACCGTCGTCCCCCGGGTCGCCCCCCGCTCCCGCAGGCTAGCTGCGACGCGGTCCGAGGCGCGATCGAGCTCGCTGTAGGTCATCCGGATCTCGCCGGAGCGGATCGCGACTCCTTCCGAGCAGCGGCCGGCCACCTCGCGGAACATCTGCCGGACGTCGTAGGTCTTCGACTCACCCGCAGGGCGCGTCGCGCGGGTGTTCAACATGCCACGGCTCCCATGCTGCTCAAGGCGGGCAAATGGAACCGCTCCACCAGGATTCCGAAGGTCAGGACGATCATCAGGAGATCGGTCTCGAGATGGGCGTTGAGCTGGAAGCCCTCCCGGCGATAGCGCGCCTTGAGCTTCTCGATCACGTCCGGATTGAAATAGCCCTGTGACCGGATGCGCTCGTAGGACAGGAGGTCCTCGACCCACTCCACGCGTTGCTGCAGGAGATAGGGGGTGCTCGGCGCGCGGAACCCGAACTTCTCCCGATGGATGACCTCGGGCGGGACGAGCCCCTCGGCCACCTTCTTGACGATGTACTTCTCGACCAGATTGTTCAGCTTGAGCCGCGGTGGCATACACACCGCGAAGTCCACCACGTCGGGGTCGAGGAACGGGTAGCGCCCCTCGACCGAATTCGCCAGCACCATGCGATCGCCGTGCTCGGAGAGCAGGTGCTCCGAAAGGCGGAGCTTGAAGTCTAGGTAGGAGCGCTGGTGCAGGGGGTGGCGGCCGCGGAGGCGGTCGGCGCGGACCACCGGGAACCGGACGCTCTCGAACTCGGGGAGCATCTCCGCGACGTCGGTCGCATAGAGCGCCGACTTGAGCTCGCGCAAGGGCAGGAAGTCCGTCTCGTAGAACAGATCCGGATCTCCCCAGAGGGTCGCGCGGATCTCCTCCTCGAACACCGCGTCCAGATCGCTCCCCCCGGTCTCCCGCCGCCCGGCCTGATCGAACCGGTACCCCATGTAGCCGGCGAACAGCTCGTCCGCCCCCTGCCCCGCCAACACCACGGGAACCCTGGCTGCCCGGGCGGCCTCCGAGAGGGCCAGGGCGCAGGTGTCGTAGCTCTCCTTCACCGGGCACTCGCAGTGGTAGACCATGGTCTGGAGGCGGTCGAGGATCTGCTCCGGGCCGAAGGGGATCTCGTGATGGAGGGACCCCAGGTGCGCGGCCATCAGTCGCTGGTAGCGCTCCTCCGAGATCTCGCGGTCCGGGAAGGTGATGGAGAAGGAGTGGCGGGGCTCCCGCGAGACCTTGGCGATCAGCGCTCCCACCAGGGAGGAGTCGAGGCCGCCACTCAGATAGAACCCGACGGGGACATCGGCCTGAAGGCGGTAGCGGACCGCATTCTCCAGCCGCTCGCGCAGGCCCTCGACGTAGTAGCTCTCCGCCTTCTCCGGCTCTTCCTCCCCCTGCTCCGGATAGATCAGGTCCCAGTACTCCCGCGTCTCCAGGCCGGACTCGGTGATCCTCAGGAAGTGCCCGCTCTCCAGGCTGGAGATCCCCTGGAAGATGGTCCGCGGTGGCACCAGGCCGGGGAAGGTCAGGACCTGGTCGAGGCCGGTGAGGTCCACGCCGCGGGGGGCGAGCGGATGTTCCAGGAGCGCCTTGATCTCCGAGCCGAACAGGTACAGGTCGCCGACCCGCGCGTAGAACATCGGGTTGATGCCACAGGCGTCGCGCGCCGCGAAGAGCGTGCGCCGACGCCGGTCGTAGAGGGCGAAGCTGAACTGCCCGTTCAACCGGCTCAGGAGGTCGCAGCCGTGCTCCTCGTAGAGATGCAGCAGCACCTCCACGTCGCTGCAGGTCTGGAAGACGTGGCCGCGCGCGGTGAGCTCCCGGGTCAGCTCGCGGTAGTTGTAGATCTCGCCGTTGCAGACCAGCACCAGGCTGCGGTCCTCGTTGTAGAGGGGCTGATCGCCGGTCGCCAGGTCGATGATGCTCAGGCGGCGGAAGCCGAGGGCCATCCCCCCTTCGGAGAACGAGCCGCACGAATCCGGCCCGCGATGCACGAGGGTGCCGGTCATGCGGGCCAGGATCCCCGGATCGACCGGGTGCCCCGAAAGGTCGAAACAGCCGACGAATCCGCACATCAGCGAAGGTCCCTCTTCACAGCTCCATCTCCTCGGTGAATGCGCCGGCCCAGAGCGCCTCCTCGGGGGCGGAGACGAGGCTCAGGCGGGAGATCGGCTGGTCGACCGCGCCCGGCAGAGCCTCCAGCAGGGCGGCGAGCTGGCCGGCGAGGTCCGCGATGGTGCTCGCCTCGAACAGGTCGGCGTCGTACTCCAGCACCGCCGCGATCTCATCCCCGACCTCCATGGCGAAGAGGGTGAGATCGAACTTGGCGGAGCGGTCCTCGTTCCCGGCCGGGCCGGAATCTGGTCCCGGCGCGGCGGCGGCCTTCGGAAGGGCATCCTGCATCGCCAGCATCACCTGGAAAATCGGGTGGTAGGACGCGTCGCGCTCTGGGCGCAGCGCCTCGACCAGCTTCTCGAACGGGAAGTCCTGGTGGTCTTGCGCTCCCAGCACCACCTCCCGCACGCGGGCCAGCAACTCCCGCACCGTGGGCTCCTCGGTCCAGGCGACACGCAGGGCCACGGTGTTGGCGAACAGTCCGACGAGATTCTCCAGGCTGAGCAGGTGCCGGTTGGCGATGTTGGAGCCGACGACGAGATCCGAGGCGCCGCTGTAGCGATGGAGAAGAATGACCCAGCCGGTGAGCAGGGTCATGAACAGGGTGGTCCCCTCGCGGCGCCCCAGGGCCTTCAGGGGCGCGGTCACCTCTGGCGAAAGGGTGAGACGGTGCCCGCCGCCGCGGTGGCCTGGCACGGCGGGGCGCGGCAGGTCGAACGGCAGGTCGAGGAAGGGGGGCGCGCCGTCCAGGTGCCGCGTCCAATACGCGAGCTGCTCGTCCAGCACCGCGCCTTGCAGCCATTCCCGCTGCCAGACGGCAAAGTCCGCGTACTGGAAGGGGAGAGCCGGCAGCGGGCTCGGCCATCCCGCCACGAAGGCGTCGTACAGCGTTTCGAGCTCCCGCACCAGCACTCCCCGGGACCAGCCGTCGCTCACGATGTGATGCAGGGTCAGAAGCAGCACGTGATGCTCGGCCCCCACCCTCAGCAGGATCGAGCGCAGCAGAGGGCCGCGGGCGAGATCGAAGGAGCGCTGCGCTTCCAACCTGGATAGCCGCTCCGCCTCCATTTCTCGCGCAGCCCAGGGCAGCCACTGGAGGTCGATCAACGGCAGGGCGACTTCGGCGTACGGAGAGATGATCTGCACCGGCTCGGTCCCCTCCTGTCTGAACGTGGTGCGCAGCGCCTCGTGCCGCAGCACCAGCTCACGAAGAGCCGCTGCCAGCGCCGCCACAGCGAGCTGGCCGGGCAGCGTCATGGTCGCCGGGATGTTGTAGGCCGGGTTCCCCGGATCGAGCTGGTCCAGGAACCAGAGCCGCTGCTGGGCGAAGGAGAGGGGCAGCGGTCGGCTCCGGTCGGCGCGTCCGAGCGGCGCGCGTTGAGGGGCGGCTTCGGCCATCCGCAGGACCTCTATCTGCGCCGCCAGTCCGGCGACGGTCGGCGTGTCGAAGAGAGCCCGCAAGGGGAGCCCGATACCGAAGGCTTCGCGGACCCGCGACATCACCTGCGTCGCCAGCAGCGAGTGGCCGCCGAGCTCGAAGAAGCTTTCGTCCGCTCCGACCCGCTCCAGCCCGAGCACCTGCGCCCAGATTCCGGCCAGCAGTTCCTGCGTCTGCGTCCGCGGTCCGGCGAGCTCGCCCGCCCGGCGTTCCGTGTCCGGCACGATCCGCCCCAGGGCCTGCCGGTCCACCTTGCCGTGCCTGGTCAGCGGCAGCGCCTCCAGGCTTACGAACGCCGCGGGCACCATCGGCTCGGGCAGCCGTTCCTGCGCGTGCCGCCGCAGCGACGCCGCATCCAGGCCCCCCGAGCGTGGCACGACATAGGCCACCAGCCGACGGTCGCCCGGCTGAACCTCGCGCACCAGAGCCGCCGCTTCCGCCACCTCGGGGTGCGCCGCCAGCACCGCCTCCACCTCTCCGAGCTCGATGCGGAAGCCGCGGATCTTGATCTGGGCGTCAATCCGGCCCAGGTACTCCCGCTCACCGTTCGGCAGATATCGTCCCAGATCGCCGGTCCGGTATAGCCTGGCGCCGGGAGCCGACGCGAACGGGTTCGGCACGAAGCGCTCCGCCGTCAGCTCCGGACGCCCCAGATAGCCCCGCGCCAGCCCCTCGCCGCTCACATACAGCTCCCCCACCACTCCCAGCGGAGACGGCTCACCGCGGCGGTCCAGCACGTAGAGGCCGAGGTCGTCGAGGGCACGGCCGATTACGCTGCCCGGCAGGAGCTCCACGTCCGCCCGGGAAAGCTCCCGATAGGTTACGTGGACCGTGGTCTCGGTGATCCCGTACATGTTCACCAGGCGCGCTCTTTCCCCCTTCCGGTCGAACCAGGGCAACAGGCTGCGCGGCTCCAGGGCCTCTCCGCCGAACACCACCGCCCGCACCGCCAGCTCACCCCCTCCTTCCACCCGCAGCAACTGGCGGAAGGCCGAGGGCGTCTGGCTCAGCATCGTCACGCGCTCCCGCGCCAGAAGATCGAGGAACGCCTCCGGAGACCGGCTCACCCAGTACGGCACCACCACGACGCGGCCGCCGTACAACAGCGCCCCCCAGAGCTCCCAGACCGAGAAGTCGAAGGCGAAGGAGTGGAACAGAGTCCACACGTCCTCCGCAGCGAAGCCGAAACGCGGCTCGGTCACCGCGAACAGCCGGGTCACGTTGCGGTGGCTCACCACCACACCCTTCGGTCTCCCGGTCGAGCCCGACGTGTAGATCACGTACGCCGGGTTGTCCGGCAGCACCACCGGCCAGGGCTCGTTCGCCTCGCTTGCGCCGGGTGCGGCGTCCTCTTCCTCCAGCAGCACCACGAGATGTCTCCCCGCCGGTAGCCGCTCCTGCAGGGCCTCCTGCATCACCACCACCGGCGCTCCGGCGTCCGACAGCAGGTAGCGCAGGCGCTCCTCCGGATAGGCGGGATCGAGTGGCACGTAGGCTCCTCCCGCCTTGAGAATGCCGAGGATCCCCACCACCATACCTGCCGTGCGCTCAGCGCACAGGCCGACCAAAACCTCGGGACCAACCCCCAAGGCGCGCAGGCGGCGCGCCAGACGCGACGCCCGCCGGTCGAGCTCCGCATAGGTCAGACGCGCCCCGCCCTCCGTCTGATCCTCCAGATGGCCGTCCGAAACGGCCTCCGCCTCCGGCGTGAGCGCCGCCTGCGCGGAGAACAGCTCGTGCAACGGCTTCCCCCACCGCGCCTCCGCGGGCTCCGTGTCGTTCCACTCCCACAACAACTGGTGCCGCTCGTTTTCGGCAAGCAGCAACTCCGTGTCGTGGCGCTCGCCTCCCGCCGCCATCGCGCGGAGGACCCGCTGGTACAGCTCCCCGAGCCACCACCGCGCCCGGCTGTCGGTCAACCGCGAGCGGTCGTACTCCAGGCTCAGCAGGAGCTCGGCGGTGAGCGGGTTCTGGCTGAAGGTGGCCAGCAGGGCGAAGCTCGTCCCTTCCCACCTCTTGAAGTCCAGGATCTCGATGTCTCCCGAGCGCAGCAGGTCTTCGACGACGTGGAAATGGATGTAGTTGAAGGCGGTTTCGAACAGGGGAGCGCCGCCGTGCTGGCTCTGGAGCGCCGCCATCGGATATCTCCGGAACGGCAGGATCTTCAGCTCCTCCTGGAAGGTGTCGCGCGCCAGCTCTTCCCAGGTCCCTTCTGCGAGGGCGAAGCGGAACGGGAGGGTGTTGAGGAAGAGCCCGCGCACGATTTCGCCGTCGGTGGTCTCTGGACGCCCATGCGAGGTCAGCCCGGTCAGGACCTCGCGCTGCCCGCTGATCAGGGCCATCACCTTGAGATGAGCGGCCAGGAGAACGCTCTTGAGCGGGACCATCACCGCCGCCGCCAGCCGCCTCAGCCCTGCGGTCACCGGCGGTGGGAGGAGCAGGTCGATCACCTGAGACCGCAGGCCAGGCGGGACTGGCCCGTCGACCGCGGGCAGCAAGGTCATGGTGGCGTCGCGCAACTGCTCGCCCCAGAACTGGCGATGCTCGACGGACTCCAGCGCGAGCCGCTCCTGCCGGACGAAGTCGCGGAAGCTGGCCGCCGGCGCCGCCTCGTCCGGCAGCTCCGCGCCGGCGAGGAGGGCGAAGTACCCGGAGAAGATCTCCGACAGGGTGGAGTGCAGGCTCCAGCCATCGAGGATGGCATGGTTCTCGGTCAGCGTGAGCTGAAAGGAATCCGCCGTGCGCAGATGGACATGGAAGCGGAGCTGCGGCGGACGGGTCCGTTCGAGCAGCCGCTTCTTCTCCCCCGCGATGAATTCTCCCAGCACCTCCTCGTGCCGTGTGGGATCGAGCCCGGTCAGGTCGATAACCGGCACCGGCAGGTGCACGCGGCGATGGACGAGTTGCAGCGGCTCCCCGAAGTCGGTCAGGTGGAAGGAGGTGCGCAGCACCGGGTGACGATCCAGCACCTTTTGCAGCGCGTGGTCGAGTTGAGGCTGCGCAAAACGCGCTCCCAGGTGCCAACTATCGACGTTGTGGTAGGGGGGATCGTCCGGAGCGAGCTCCATGTGGAAAAGCATGCCGGCCTGGAGCAGGGTCAGAGGGTAGGCATCCTCGACCTCTTCCGGCAGCTTCGCCCGGTCCTCCGCCGAGATCTGGCTCAGCGGCTCGCTCCAGACCTCCTCCGCGCCTCCTCCTGTGAGCCGGACCGACTCGCTGAGGGCGGCGACCGTCTGGCGCAGGAAAAGGTCCGCCAGATCCAGCTCCAGGCCGCGCTCCCGGGCCAGCGCCAGCACCCGCAGGCTGAGGATCGAGTCACCGCCAAGCGCGAAGAAGTTGTCGTGGGCTCCGACGCTCTCGACCCCCAGCACCTGGGCCCAGATCGCCGCCAGAACCTCCTCCACGGAGGTGCGCGGCGCCACGTACTCCGCCTCCAGCTCCGGGCGTTCCCCTGCGGGTACCGGGAGCGCCCGCCGGTCGACCTTGCCGTTGGCGGTCAGCGGCAGGCTGTCGAGCGCCACGAACACCGACGGCACCATGTGCTCCGGCAAGCTCGCCTTCAAGCGGGCGCGCATCTCCTCGCTGCCGGGAGCCCCTCCCACGACATAGGCCACCAGACGGCGGTCGCCGGGCGTGTCCTCGCGCACCAGCACGACCGCCGCCTCCACCCCGGGCTGCCGCAGGAGCACCGCCTCGATCTCCCCCGGCTCGATGCGGAAACCGCGCACCTTGACCTGGTGGTCGATTCGCCCCAGGAACTCCAACTCTCCGGTGCTCCGCCAGCGGCCGAGGTCTCCTGACCGGTAGAGCCGCGCTCCCGGCGCTCCCCCGAAACCGTCCGGCACGAAGCGCTCCGCCGTCAGCTCCGGCCGGCCGAGATAGCCCTGCGACACCCCGGCGCCGCCGACGTGCAGCTCCCCGGCCACCCGCACCGGCACCAGCTCGCCCCAGGGGTCCAGAGCGTGGACGCGCAGATCGCGCAACGGCACGCCGATCACGCTCCCGCCGCCGCCGAGGACCTCGGCCTCGCCCAATCGACGCCAGGTCACGTGGACCGTCGTCTCGGTGATGCCGTACATGTTGACCAGGCCGGGGGTGACCACCCCCTGCAGGGCACGCCGTCGCCACCAACCTTCCAGGCTGCGCGGCTCCAGCGCCTCGCCGCCGAAGATCACCCAGCGCAGGCTTCGCGCTCCGAGATCCTGCCGCTCCGCCTCGGCGCGCTGGAAGGCCTGGAACGCCGAGGGCGTCTGATTGAGGACGGTCACCTTCTCCCGCTCGACCAGGTCCAGCATCGCCTCCGGCGAACGGCTCACCAGGTATGGCACCACCACGAGCCGGCCGCCGTAGAGCAGCGCCCCCCAGAGCTCCCAGACCGAGAAGTCGAACGCGAACGAGTGGAACAAGGTCCACACGTCGTCCGCAACGAAGCCGAACCACCCTTCGGTGGAAGCCATCAGCCGCAGCACATTGCCATGGCTCACCACCACACCCTTGGGACGCCCGGTGGAGCCCGAGGTGTAGATCACGTACGCCGGCCACTCGGGAGCGACCGCCACCCGCGGATTCCTCTCCAGCCCCCCTGGGTCCTCGATCCGCAGCATCCGGCCGGACCAGGCCGGCAGGCGTCCGAGCACCTCCGCGTCGCTCACCAGAGCCACCGCCCCGGCATCCTCCAGGAGCCAGGTCAGCCGCTCCTGCGGGTAAGACGGATCGAGCGGAACGTACGCACAGCCTGCCTTCAGAATCCCCAGGATCCCCGCGACCAGCCCGAGACCCCGTTCCACCGCGAGACAGACCCGCGAGCCGGGGGCCACCCCCGACTCCAACAGACGGTGCGCCAGGCGGTTGGCCCAGCGATCGAGCTCGCCATAGGTCAGGGAGGCGCCTTCGAACACCGCCGCCACCGCGTCCGGCCGCTCCGCCGCCCGGGACTCGAAACGCGCCTGCAGCGACCCGGTCAGGGGATCGAGCTCTCCGGCTCCGCTCCACGCCAGGAGCTGGCGGCGCTCCGCATCACTGAGCAGCGGGATCTCCCAGACGTGCGTGCGCGGCTCCGCCAAGCCCCCTGCGAGCAGCGTCTCGAAATGACCCAGCAGCCGGCCGACCGTCGCCGGGTCGAACAGGTCGGTGTTGTACTGGAGAGCTCCGGCGAAACCTTGCTCCTCGCCGAGGATCAGGGTGAGATCGAACTTCGCCTCCCCGGGGTCCACATCGAGAGGAGTCAGGGTCAGCCCGGGCACCGATACGTTCTCCGGTCGGCCTCCGGGCCCGGTGGCGTTCTGCAGCGCGAACACCACCTGGAAGAGCGGCGAGACGGCCAGGCCGCGATCTGTGATCAGCTCATCGACCAGACGCTCGAAGGGCACGTCCTGATGCGTGTAGCCGTCCAGAGCCGCGGCGCGGACCCGTCCCACCAGCTCCGCGAAGCTGGGCGACTCGCGGAGATCGACCCGCAGGGCGAGAGTATTGACGAAGAAGCCGATCAGATTCTCGATCTCCTGCCGGTTGCGGCCGGCGATCGGCGTCCCCACCAGCAGGTCCTGCTGGGCCGCGTGGCGCCCGAGCAGGAGCCCCCAGGCTGAAAGCAGGACCATGAACGGCGTCGCGTCCTCCCGCCGGCAGAGTCCGCGCACCGCCGCCGCCAGCTCCGGAGCCAGGGCCACGCTTCGCAGGGCTCCTCGGAAGGTCTGCCGGGCAAGGCGCGGGCGGTCCAATGGCAGCTCCAGGACCCGCGGGGCTCCGGCGAGCTGCTGCCGCCAGTAGGCGATCTGCTCTTCCAGGACCTCCCCGCGCAGCCACTCCCGCTGCCAGCGGGCGAAGTCGGTGTACTGCACGGGCAGATCGGGGAGGGTGGAGGCCCGACCCGCCACGAAGTCCCCGTGCAGAGCCGCGATCTCGCGCAGCAGCACCCCGGTGGACCAGCCGTCCGAGACGATGTGGTGCAGCGTCATCATCAGCACGTGGTCCTGCTCACCCAGCCGCAGCAGGCAGAGACGCAGCAGGGGGCCGCTCTGCAGGTCGAACGGACGCCGGGCCTCCTCCAGGGCGAGCTCCCGCGCCTGGATCTCCTGCCGCGTCTCCGCCAGGCCGGACAGATCGACGACCGGCAGAGCCGGAAGGGAGGGGAGGGCGACGATCTGGACTGCCCCTCCCTCACGGAAGCCGAAGGTGGTCCGCAGCACCTCGTGCCGCCGCACCACCTCGGAGAAGATCCACGACAGCTCCGCGACCGAGGTCCTGCCCTTCAGGCGCACGGCCGAGGGGAGGTTGTAGGCCACGCTGCCGGGCTCGAGGCGGTCCAGGAACCAGAGCCTCTGCTGCGCGAACGACAGAGGCAGCCCCACCCGCGAAAGCTCCCGGGGGAGCGGGACGAGCGGTGGAGCCTCGGAGTGGGCCGTCCCCTTGCCCGGGGTCCGCACGACGCGGGCGAGCCCCGCGATGGTCGGCGCCTCGAAGAGCTGGCGCAGCGGCAGGTCCACCCGGAACACGCCGCGAATCCGCGACGCGACCTGAGTAGCCAGCAGCGAATGCCCCCCGAGATCGAAGAAGTTGTCGTGGACCCCGATGCGCTCCAACCCCAGAACCTCGGCCCAGATCCCGGCCAGCAACTCCTCGATCGGATCGGACGGCGGGACGTAGCCTTCGCCGTCCGCCCTCTCCGGCGCGGGCAGTGCCTGGCGGTCGAGCTTGCCGTTCGGCGTCAACGGAAGCGCCTCCGGAAAGACGAAGGCGGAAGGGATCATGAACTCGGGCAGACGGGACTGGAGATGGAGCCGCAGCTCCTCGGCGCGCGGCGCCTGCCCCCCCTCCACCACGACGTAGGCCGCCAGGCGGCGGTCCCCGGGTACGTCCTCCCGCACCAGGACGACGCAGTCGCGGACTCCGGGGTGGTGCCCCAGGAGGACCTCGATCTCCCCCAGCTCGATGCGGAAGCCGCGCACCTTCACCTGCTGATCGACGCGCCCCAGGAATTCCACGTTGCCGTCGATGTGATGGCGCGCTCGGTCACCGGTGCGGTACAGGCGGGCCCCAGCCACCCCGGAGAAAGGGTCGGGCAGGAAGGCATGCGCCGTCAGGTCCGGACACCGCGCGTATCCCGCGCAGAGACAATCGCCACCGATGTAGAGGTCTCCGGGAACCCCGATCGGGCACGGCGCGAAGCCGGCATCCAGCACGTGGTAGCGGGAATTCGCGATCGGCCGGCCGTAGGGGATGCTCGGCCAGGCCGGATCGACCACGCCCACCGGGAACCAGTTCGACCAGACGGTGGCCTCGGTGGCTCCGCCGAGCGCCATCACCTGGGCTCCGGGGAAGACATGGCGGACCCGGTCGGGCAGGGTCACCGGGATCCAGTCCCCCGACAGCAGGACCCGCCGCAGCTGGCTGGAGGCATCCGGCTCCGCGGGGAAGAGCGGCACGAGCTGGACCAGGGCCGCGGGCGCCGAGTCCCAGAGCGTGATGCCACCCGTTCGCAGCAGGCTCACCAGATGGTCGGGATTGTCGAGGTCCTCCCGGGTCGCCACGTGCACAGTGCCCCCCGCGGCGAGCAGCCCGAAGATGTCGTAGACCGACAGGTCGAAGCAGAGGGAGGTGACGAACAGCCCGCGGTCCTCCTGCCCCACGCCGAGGGTCCGGTTGACCCAGTCGACCAGGTTCGCGGCCGGCCGGTGCTGGACGGCGATGCCCTTGGGCTCGCCTGTGGACCCCGAGGTGTGGATGACGTAGGCGATGTCGTCCGGCGTCCCCACCGTGGGAAGGCGGTCCGCCAAGCAGCGGTCGACGTGCCAGCCGGTCCACAGGCGCTGTCGGCGCTCTCCGGATTCGACGCGCTCCCCAGGAGTGAGGAGCACGTCGTAGCGGAAGCGCAGCTCGTTGGGGAAACCCTCGGTCCGGTGGTGGACGGTCGCGCCGAGATCCTGGAAGAAGCCCTCGTCGAGGGTCAGCTCCTGGCGCCGGGCCGCGGCGGCCGTGCCTTCCGGTCCCCGGTGCTTCTCGATCGCCCGCCGTAGCTCCTGGCGCCGCCGCGCGTCGGGTACGTCTGCGATGAGCAAGGCTCCACCGGGAGCGAGCCGGCCGAGCGCCCAGCGCATCACCCGCTCCAGATAGCGGGGACCGGGGAAGAACTGGACCGTGCTGGCCAGGAGGATGAGACCGAAACGCTCCTCCGCGCCGAGCAGGCTCTCCAACTCGTGGGCGAAGCCGGTCAGGAACCGGACGTTTGCGACTCCCTCCCGGTCCGCTGTCGCGCGGTTGCGCTCCTGGGTGAGGGGGGACGGGTCGACGCCGGTCACCGCAGCGACGCGAAGCGCCATTTCCCAGAGCAGCAGGCCCGAGCCGCTGCCGACCTCCAGCACCCGCGTTCCAGGCTGCAGCCAGGGACCGGCCAGCGAGAGCACGCGGTCCCGGTACTCGTCGACTTCGGCCGCGCTCATCGGCTCGCCGGAGAAGGCGCTGATGAACCCCCCCGCCGTCACCCGGTCGACCGCCCGTTCCGCGACCAGGTCCCACAGCTCGCGCACGCTCTCCGGATCGATCGCTTCGACCGTCGGCTCCGGATCGGTGATCCCCAGGCAGACCACATCCGAGAGCTTCGGCAACCGCCAGCGCATCTCCTCCGTCAGGCCCAAGAGGTCGTCACCCGCGACCAGCGCCTGGGCGCCGGTCGCGGCGAGGATCGTCTCCACCCGATCGGCGGGCCAAGCCGTGTCCAGGGCTACATAATGGCCGCCCGCCTTGAGCACGCCGAGAACCGCGACGAGCATGTCCAGGGAGCGCTCCACCCAGACTCCCACCGGCGCTCCGCGTTCAATGCCGATGTCGCGGAGGAGGTGAGCCAGGCGGTTGCTCCGCGTCTCCAGCTCGGCATAGGTCAGCTCGCGGCCCGCGCAGACGGCCGCGAGCGCCCTGGGAGCCCGCTCCACCGCCGCCTCGAAAAACTGGTGCAGCAGCACGGATTCCGGGAAGGGGGCCCGCGTGTCGTTCCACTCGGTCAGGAGCTGATGGCGCTCGCCGGCGGTGAGCAGGGGGAGATCCGGCACCGCGCGGGACGGGTCCGCCACGACCGCGGAGAGGAGCTGTGTGAAGTGCCCTGCCAGACGCTCGATCGTGCTGCCGTCAAACAGGTCGGCGTTGTAATCCAGGACTCCTGAGAAGCCGTCCTCCCCCTCCTCCAGATTCAGGATGAGGTCGTACTTGACGGCGCCGCTGCTCACCTCCAAAGGCACCAGGGTGAGACCCGGGATCGTGAGACGGTAGACCGGCGCGTTCTGCAGGGCGAACAGGACCTGGAAGAGCGGCGAGTGCGCCAGGTCGCGCTCGGCGGCGAGCTCGTCCACCAGCAGCTCGAACGGCAGATCCTGGTGTGCATACCCGTCGAGGGCCATCTGGCGGACCCGCCCGAGGAGCTCGCAGAACCCGGGGGACCCCGCGATATCGGCCCGCATCACCACGGTGTTGATGAAGAGACCGATCAGATCCTCGATCTCGCGGTGGTTGCGCCCCGCGATCGGAGTCCCGAGAAGCACGTCCTCCTGTCCGGCATGACGGCCCAGCACGGCCGCCCAGGTGGCCAGCAGGACCATGAACGGCGTCGCCCCCTCCCGCTGGCAGAGCTCACGAGTGGCCGTGCGCAGAGGCGCCGGCAGGACGATCGTCCGCGAGGCGCCGCGGAAGGTCTGCAGGGCCGGACGGGGATGGTCCAGGGGCAGCTCCAGAACTTGCGGAGCCCCGGCGAGCTGGTCCCGCCAGAAGGCGAGCTGGGCCTCCTGGACGTCACTGGTGAGCCAGGCACGCTGCCAGACCGCGAAATCCGCGAACTGGACGGGCAGCTCCGGCAACGGAGACGGCCGGCCCGCCGAAAACGCCTCATAGAGCGCCGTCACCTCGCGGACCAGCAATCCGGTCGACCAGCCATCCGAAACGATGTGGTGCACGGTGAAGAGCGCGAGATGATCGATCGCATCTGGAGCGATGCGCAGCAGGGTCACGCGCAGGCCGCCACGACGGAGATCGAAGGAGCGTGCAGCTTCTTCACCGGCCAGGCGCAGAGCCTCGGATTCACCGGCCTTCGTGGGGAGAGCGCTCAGGTCGACCAGCGGCATCGCCAGCGGCGCGGGCGGATGGATCACCTGCACGGCCCGCCCCTCCACCGTCTGGAAGCCGGTGCGGAGCACCTCGTGACGGCGCGCGATCTCGCTCAGCGTGCGCGCGAGGAGCGCCGGGTCCAGCCGCCCCGCGATCCGGAGCGGCATGGCGATGTTGTAGTTGGCGCTCCCGGGCTGCAGCTGATCGAGAAACCACAGACGCTGCTGGGCGAAGGAGAGGGGAATCTCGCGGTCACGGGAGATCGGGACGATCGGAGGGAGGACACCGGAGGCCTCGGCCTCGAGCTCCGCGATGTGCTGCGCGAGCCCTGCCAGGACCGGTTCCTCGAAGAGCTGGCGCACCTTGAGCTCGACCTGGAAGGTCTCCCGGACCCGCGACACCAACTGGGTGGCCAGCAGGGAATGCCCACCGGACTCGAAGAAGTGGTCGTGCGCCCCGACCTCTTCGAGGCCCAGGAGCTCGGCCCAGATACCGGCGAGGCGCCGTTCGGTGAGTGTCCGCGGGGCGACGAAGGCGACGCGCCGCCGGTCCGCCGATTTCGGATCAGGCAGTCCCCGGCGGTCGAGCTTGCCACTCGGCAGTCGCGGCAGTGCCGGCATCACCACGATGTCCGAGGGCTGCATCGGCTCGGGGAGAGACTGGCGCAGCCTGGCCGCCACCGCGCTCCCCTCGAGAGAGAGTTGCGCTCCGGGTGCCGGCGCCACATAGGCGATGAGGCGGCGGTCGGCGGACGTCTCGCCGCGGACGACCACGGCCGCTTCCGCCACTCCCGAACAGCTCAGGAGAGCCGCCTCGATCTCCCCAGGCTCGATGCGCAGGCCACGGATCTTGATCTGCTCATCGCTGCGGCCCAGGTACTCCAGGGTCCCGTCCGGCCGGGAGCGCGCGAGATCGCCCGTGCGATACAGCCTCTCTCCGGCGGGGCCGAACGGATCGGGGACGAAGCGCTCCGCCGTCAGGTCGGGTCTCCCCAGGTAGCCGCGAGCCAGGCCGGTTCCCCCGACGAGCAACTCGCCAGTCAGGCCGGCCGGGACCGTCCGGTTCCGGCGGTCGACCAGGTAGACCCGCAGGTTGGAAAGCGGGCGGCCCAGGGGGATCACCCCTTCGCCGGAGGCCGTTGCGCACGGATGGAACGTGGCGTCGATGGAGATCTCGGTGGGACCGTACAGATTGCAGAGACTGGCCCCGGTCCCGACGTCGTCGAGCCAGCGCCGGGCGGTCTCCGCCAGGAGGGGCTCACCGCCGCAGAAGAGCCGCCGCAGCCCGACGCAACCCTCGCGGGCTCCGCGTTGCGCGAGGAAGGCCGCGAGTTGGGAGGGAACGAGCTGGAGCACTGTCACACCACGGCGGGCGACGGTCTCCAGGAGGTAGGAGTTGTCGCGCTGTCCTCCCGGCGCCGCCAGCAGCAGCCGGGCGCCGGCGATCAAGGGGACGAAGATCTCCCAGACCGACGCATCGAAGCTGTACGGGGTCTTCTGCAGAACGCGATCGTCCGGACTCAGGGGAAAGACCCGCTGCATCCAGAGGAGACGGTTGAGAATCGCCCGCTGGGAGATCATCACCCCCTTCGGGCCTCCGGTCGATCCTGAGGTGTAGATCACATAGGCCAGATTGTCAGGCGTGGCACCGGGCTCCGGTCCGCCCGGCGCGCTCGCGTGGGCCTCGATCTGGTCCAGGCAGACGACCCGGAACGATCCTTGCGAGAAGCGGCCGGCCAGGGACCGGCGGGTGAGGAGAGTCGCCACCCCGGCATCGACCAGCATCCTGTCCAGGCGCTCCTGCGGATAGTCGGGGTCGAGAGGAACGTAGGCTCCTCCTGCCGCGAGAACTCCGAGGAGGCTCACCACCATCTCCGGCGAGCGCTCGACCGCCACGGCCACCCTCATTTCGGGCCCCACGCCCATCCTTCGCAGGTGCTCGGCCAGCGCGCGGACGCGGTCGAGGAGCTCGGCGCGTGACATCTCTCCGCCCTCCCACTCCAGGGCAACCCCTTGCGGATCGCGCATCGCCTGCTCGGACACCCGTTCCCACAGGGTCTTGGCCGGGCCGTGATCGACGGCGGTGGCATTCCACTCGACCAGGACCTGCTGTCGCTCAGCTCCGCCGAGGATCTCCAGGCCGTCCACCCGGGCCTCGGGATCCGCCAGAGCACTCCGGAGCAGCGTCTGGTACCACTGGCCCAACCGCTCCACGTCCTCCTGGCGCAGGAGGCCGGCATCGTAGACGAGGTCCGCGGTCAGCGTGGTGGAGCCGGGCTGGCCGGACCACTGGACGCGGAGCATCAGCTCGAAGCGCTCGTTCCGGGAGTGGCGCCGCGCGACGTTGAATGTCACGCCTCCGGCTTCGACCGGCGGCGGAGCCTCGGCGTGCTCGAACCCGAAGGGCAACACCGCGGCTCCCTCGACACCGATGGCGAGATCCCAGTCGAAGTACTCCTGCCAGTCGTCGAGGTCGCGCAACGACGCGCCCACCCGCTTCACCAGGGACCGGAAGGAGCCCTGTCCCGGCTCGCAGGACAGCGGCAGGCAGCGGGCATAGGGGCCGAGCGCTCCCACCATCTCCTCGTACTTGCGACCGCCGCGGACCACACCCAAAACGAGCTCCGCCCGGTCCATCAAACGGCCCAGCATCAGTTGCCAGGTAGCGAGCAGCACCGCCTCCGGGTCCGTCCCGTCCCGTCCCGCCAACTGTGCCACCCGCGCAGCGACCTCGCCAGGGAGCGTGATCTGAATGGCCCGTGGCATGAAGTCGCCCGCAAGCTCTTCGCCCGGGGCCCGGCGGGAGAACGGCAGGCCGATCCGCCAGCCATCGGACAGGGCGATCCGGCGCCAGAAGCTCTTCCCTTCGGCGGCCTCCGCCAGGGCGAGGATCTCGTTGTTCCAGGCGGCGAGGTCGGCGTACTGGAAGGGGCTCTCCGTGTCGTCGCAGCGCGCATAGGCACGGGCGATCTCCGCGGCGAGGTTGCCCAGGCTGGTCGCGTCCGCGCAGAGGGCGGGCAGGCCGAGCAGCAGCACGTGCCGGCCCGGCTCGAGGGAGGCGACCGAGGTGCGCAGCGGCCTCTCCTCCTCCTCGAGACCGGCGGCGGTCTCCCATTCGGCGAGGAGAGCTTCCAGCGATTTCCCGGAGACCGAAGAAGAGAGCGGAGTGAGGCGCGGCAGTTCCTCTCCGATCACTTGCAGCGGATAGCTCATCCCCGGCAGAGCCTGGAACGAGGTCCGCAGGATTTCGTGACGGCGAACGACGAGGTCCAGCGCCGCCTGGAGGTCGCCGAGGTCGAGGTCGCCAGTGATCTCGACGGCGCACACGCTCCGGTAGTGGTGGAACGAGGCGCGCGGGCAGAGCCGCCAGAGACGGCGCTGTTGCGGCGAGAGGGGGAGTCCCTGGAGGCTGGTGGCGCCGTCCTGGATCACGCTCCCTCCCCGGCTTCAGCCATGTCGGGAGCCCTGCGGGCGCGGAGGCGGAAGCGCTCGCGGGACAGGATTTCCACCCGTGCCTTCTCTCGCGCCCGGCGGCTCTCCTCCTCACGGCCGAGCGCCTCCTGCAGCGCCGAGAGAGCCGCGTCCGGCCGGGTGGCGAGCCACTCCAGGATGACTCCGAGCTCGCTGGCCATGGCGAGGATCGTGGCACGCGTGAAGAGATTGGTCCGGTATTGCAGACAAGCCCGGAACGAGCTCGCGGTGCGCACCAAAAGGAGGTTCAGCTCGAACTGCGAGAGCCCGTCGTCGATCCCGAAGGGGACGACCGTCAGCTCCGCGGCGCCGTCCTCCTCCGGCGGGAGGTCCAGGACATTGAGACCCGTCTGGAGAAACGGGCTGAAGCGCAGTGTCCGGTCCGGAGCCAGCTCTTCGATCACCCGATCGAGCGGGACATCGCCCTGTGCGTAGGCTTCCAGGATCTGGCGGCGGGCGCGAGAGAGAATTTCGCGCAGGGCCGGATCGCCGGCGAGATTGGCGCGCAGCAACAGGGTATTGACGAACAGGCCGATCAGGTTCTGGATCTCGCCGCGATCGCGGAAGCCCACCGGGGTCGCGACGACGAAGTCCTCCTGCCTTGCCCGATGGCCGAGGAGGATCTGGAAGGCGGCCAGGAACACGGGGAAGAGCCCCCCTCCCTCGGCATGGCTCCACGTGCGCAGAGGCTCGACGATATCCACCGGGAGCTCCCAGACCTCGCGCGCGCCACGGAAGCTCTGTACGGCCGGGCGCGGATGGTCCGTGGGCAGCCGCAGAAACACCGGCGCGCCGGCCAGCCGCGCGCGCCACCAGGCGCCCCGTTCCATCAGCGCCCCGTCCTGGAGCGCTTCGCGCTGCCAGGCCGCGAAGTCGCGGTACTGGATCGGCAACTCGGGAAGCGCCGGCGGACGACCGTGCACCATGTCGAGATAGGCGTGGCGGACCTCACTCACCAGGAGCCGGATCGACCACTGATCCGAGACGATGTGGTGGACCGCGAAAGCCAGAACGTGATCCTCGGAGGCCAGTCGCAGGATCGCGCAACGCAGCAGGGGCCCTCGCGTCAGATCGAACGCCCTCGCGGCCACCCCCGCGGTCAGCCGCAGCGCCTCCTCCTGCTGCCGGGTCTCTGCCAGGCCGGTGAGATCGATCAGCGGCAGCGCGACCGGAGCGGGCGGTTGCACGACCTGCCGCGGGAGCCCCCGTTCGGCGATGACCACAGTGCGCAGCGACTCGTGGCGCCGCACGACCTCGTTCAAGGCCTGCCGCAGCACAGGGATGCGCAGCGGGCCACCCAGGCGCACGGCCGACGCGATGTGGTAGAACGAGCTCTCGGTCTCCACCTGATCGACCAGCCACAGCCGCTGTTGGGCAAAGGACAGCGGATACGAGTCCGCCTCGGGTAGCGGCGGGATCACGTCGTCGGCCTGACGCCCCGCCTGCAGGAGGGCCACCTCGCCGGCGAGGGATTCGATGGTCGCCTTCTGGAAGATCCTGCCCAGCGGGACCTCCACGCCGAGCTCCGCCCGGATGCGGGCGAGGAGCTGCGCCGCCAGGAGGGAGTGGCCGCCGAGCGCGAAGAAGCTCTCGTGGACGCCGACCTCGGACAGGCCCAGGAGATCCTTGAAGAGCCCCGCCAGCTTCTCTTCCAGCGGCGTCCGCGGTGCCACCTGGCTCGCGCTCAGCCGTCCCGCGAGCTTGCCCGGATCGGGCAGGGCCCGGCGGTCCAGCTTCCCCGTCAGGGTGCGCGGCAGGGCTTCCAGACGCACGTAGGCGGAGGGGATCATGGCCTCGGGCAGCCGCGACGCCAGGGATTCCCGGAGCTCGCCAGTGTCCTGCTCGCCATCGAGTACCAGATAGGCGCAGAGAAACCTGTCCCCCTGCGCGTCGACGCGGTCGACCACCGCCGCGTCCCGGACGGACGGATGCGAGCGCAGCGCCTCCTCGATCGGCGCGATCTCGACGCGGACGCCGCGCACCTTGACCTGCTGGTCGCGGCGGCCGAGGACCTCGAGATCTCCGTCCTCGCGCAGGCGGCCCAGGTCGCCCGTCCGATAGATCAGATCGTCGGGACGGTCGCTGAACGGGTTGCGGACGAAGGCGGACGCCGTCAGCTCCGGCTGGTTCAGGTAGCCCAGTGATCGGTAGGGGGTACGCAGGACGATCTCCCCCACCTGGCCCGGAGCGCAGGGGGAGCCCTCCTCATCGAGGACGATCACCCGCGCCCCGCGCATGGGCTGTCCCACCGGGATCATCCGCGCCTCCGCGTCCTCCGGCTGCACCCGGTAGAAGAGCTTGGTCATGGTCGTTTCGCTGGGGCCGTAGAGGTTGACCAGCTCGATCCGATCGCCGAAGACCGCGGTCCAGCGCCGGACGTCCACGGGGAGGAGAGGCTCTCCGGCGAGAAGGACGTGGCGCAGCGCGGGGAACAGATTCGGCGTGAGCTGCTGCCGCAGCAGGGACCGGAAGACGGTCGGGGTGCAGTGGAGCAGGGTCAGCCGCTCCCTGTCGATCCAGTCCGCCAGCCGGGCTCCGTCGAGGACGACCTCGGGCTCCGCCGGTACGCACAGCGTCCCTCCCGCGGCCAGAGGGACGAAGATGTCGCGCAGGACGGCGTCGAAAGCGGGAGAGGTGAGCTGGCTCACGCGGCAGTCCTCCCCGATCGCGAAGGTCTCGATCTCCCAGCGGATGAAGTGATCGATCGCCTTCAGCCGGCCGGCGATCCCCTTCGGGAGGCCGGTGGAGCCGGAGGTGAAGAAGACGTAGCAGAGAGACTCCGGATCGAGCTCCGGCACCGCGGGAGCCCGATCTCCCCGGGGGCTCTGGTCGCCCAGAGGGATGATCGCGCCGGTCTCCCGCCGCAGACGCTCCGCCAACTCGCCCAGATCGGGGCTCACTAGCCACCAGCGGAGGCTCACCTCGGCGACGATGCTCTCCAGGCGGACCGACGGGGAGCGGCGATCGAAAGGAACAAAGGCGCAGCCCGCCTGCAGAACGCCGAGCATGCCGGCGACCAGATCCTCGGTCCGGCTCGCCAGGAGAGCGACCAGCGCCCCCCGTTCCGCTCCACCGGCCAGCAGGGCCGCGGCGAGGCCGTTCGCCCGCTCTTGCAACTCGCGATAGGAGATCCGGCGCCCGGACGTTTCGATGGCGATGCGGTCTCCGCATCGTTCGGCAGTCCTCTGGACCATCTGGTGGATCGCTTCCATGATTCTCCGGGCTCAGGCGAGGGACGGCAGGGCGAACGCCTCGCACAGCGGGTTGAAGGTGAGCACCCCGCGGCCCTGAAGGTCGGTGCTGCCTGCGATCCCGCGCATGTCAGAGATCCTCACTGAAGGCGCTGACCATCTGACGCGCGGTGTCCGGACGAGTGAAGGACAGACTGTACAGAGGGCGGTCCGGGTCGGCCACCATTTCGCGGAGCAGGAGGAGGAAGTGCTCCGCCAGGCGGGCGATCGTGGACGCGTCGAACAGGTCGACGTCGTAGACGAAGGCTCCCGAGAGACCGTCGGACCCCTGTCCCAGGGTCAGGACCAGATCGAAGTTCGCCGTCTCGGGTTCACTCTCCATGAGAGCCAGGGTGAGCCCCGTCAGCTCCCGGACCGCCAGGTGGAAGTCCTGCAACACGAACATCACCTGGAAAAGGGGGCTCGCCGACCGCTCGGGGCGCAGGTCCGCGACGATGGCTTCGAAGGGCAGATCCTGGCGGGCGTGGGCTTCCAGGACGGTCTCCCGCACCCGGGCCAGCAGCTCGCGGAAGCTCGGCTGGCCGGACAGGTCGGTGCGCAGCGCGAGATCGTTCACGAACAGGCCGACGAGCCCTTCGACGCCGGGCCACTCGCGGTTGGCGACGTTGGTGCCGACCAGCAGATCCTCGCCGCCCGTGACCCGGTGGAGGAGCGCCTTGAATCCTGCCAGCAGACTCATGAACAGGGTGGTCCCCGCGCGCCGGCCGAGATCCGCCAGCGACACCGAGAGATCCGCTCCGAGAGAGAAACGGTGCACGGCGCCCCGGAAGCGCGGAGCCACAGGACGTTGCCGCTGCATCGGAAAGGCGAGGACCGGCAGCTCGCCACCGAGCTGCCGGCGCCAGTAGGCGAGCTGCTCTGCGGCACCGGGACCGCGCATCCACTCCTGGTTCGCCACGGCCCAGTCCGTGTACTGGACCGGCAACTCGGGGAGAGGGGACGGCCGGCCACCGATGAAAGCCGAGTAGAGGTCGCCGAGCTCCCGGATCAACACTTCCAACGACCAGCCGTCCCCGGCGATGTGGTGCAGCGAGAACAAGATCACGTGATCATCCTGCGCCACTCGCAGAAGCAGGACACGCAGGGGCGGCTCCGTAGCGAGGTGGAAGGGGCGATGCGCAGCGCGCGCCGCGATCCGCCGCATTTCGCCCTCCCGTCGGGCTCTGTCGAGTCCGGAGAGGTCCACCTGGAACAGGGGGAAGGGCACCGGCGGATCGACGACCTGAAAGGGCACCCCCTCCACCTGCACGAAACGGGTGCGGACCGCGGCGTGACGCCGCACGATCTCACCGAAGCTCGCTTCCAGGGCCGCCGTGCCGAGAGCGCCGGAGAGCCGGGCGGTACCGTGCAGATGGAACGCGGACGACTCCGGGTTGAGCTGTTGCAGGAACCAGAAACGCTGCTGAGAGAAGGAGAGGGGCTGCGGCCCGCCTGGATCGACGCGCCGGAGGGGCAGCCGCCGCGGCGCCACGCCCATCGACCGCAGCGCTTCGATGCGGGCCGCCAGACCAGCCAGGGTAGGCTCGTCGAAAAGCGCCCTCAGCGGCAGCTCGACTCCGAAGACGCTCTGGACCCGCGACATCAACCGCGTCGCCAGCAGCGAGTGGCCGCCGAGCTCGAAGAAGTGATCGGAGACACCGATCCTGTCGCGGCCGAGGAGCTCGCCCCAGATGCCGGCGAGGATCTCTCCGACGGGCGTCCGCGGCACCAGAGAGCTCTCTCCGGTGCTGCTCCGCGGCTCCGGAGCCGGCAGGGCCTTCCGGTCGACCTTGCCGCTGGAGGTGCGGGGAAGGGCCGTGAGCGTCACGAAGGCGCCGGGCACCATGTACTCCGGCAGCCGCTCCCGCAGGCCAGGGCGCAGGTCCTCCGCGGCGGGCCCGCCCTCCGCCGGCACGACGTAGGCCACCAGGGTCCGCTCTCCGGAGGCACCCTCGCGCGCCACCACCACCGCCTCCTTCACTCCCGGCTGCCGCGTCAGCGCCGCCTCGACCTCCCCCAGCTCGATCCGCAGCCCGCGCACCTTCACCTGGTGGTCGAGCCGGCCCAGGAAGTCGAGGGAGCCATCGGGGAGCCGGCGCGCCAGGTCTCCGGTTCGGTACAGGCGGGACCCCGGTTCGCCGCTCACCGGATCGGGAAGGAAGCGCTCCGCTGTCAGGTCCGGCCGTCCCAGGTAGCCTCGCGCCAGGCCAGCGCCGCCGAGGAAGAGCTGCGCCGCCAGCCCCTGCGGCACCGGCGCGAGATCACGGTCGAGGAGATAGGCCCGGCGGTTCGCGATCGGACGCCCGATCGGAGGCGTCTCGCCATCACCAGAGGACACCAGGGCCGCGGTGGAGTAGGTGGTGTCCTCGGTCGGGCCGTAGAGATTGAAGACCCGCGAGACGCCGGCCTCCCGGAGCTGGCGCGCCAGGCGCCCGGGCAGCGGCTCGCCGGCCAGGTTGACCGTCCGCACGGAGCCGGGCAACCCGCCGCTCCGCAGCAGCTCCGCGACCACCGCCGGGACGGTGTTGACTAGGGTCACCTGCTCGCGGGCGGGCAGGGCCGGAAGGGCGAGCCCGTTGTCCGCCAGGATCACGGCGCCGCCGCAGCTCAAGGGGACGAACAGCTCGAAGACTGACAGGTCGAACGACAGCGAAGTTGCGGCGAGGACCCCCCGCAGCTCCTCGCGGCCGAACGTCTGCCGCGCCCAGGAGACCAGGGCCACCGCGCTGCGGTGCTCGATCGCCACCCCCTTTGGCGTTCCGGTCGAGCCGGAGGTGAAGAGCACGTAGGCGAGGTTCTCGCCGCGGACGACCGGGAGATCCCCTTCGGTCTCCCCGTCCAGTCCGGGCCGATCATTGCGATCCAGGCACAGGGGGCGCGCCGGCACCGTGGAGAGCTTCTCCAGCAGGCGCTCCCGGGTCAGCACGAACAGAGCCCGCGCGGCCTCGACGATCGCGGCCAGACGCGCGCCCGGGTGCGCCGGATCGAGCGGCAGGTAGGCTCCGCCGGCCCGGAGCACTGCGAGAACGGCGACGATCAGGTCCAGATCGCGTTCCAGGCAGAGGCCGACCGGCACCTCGGGTCCCACCCCCACGGCGCGCAGGTGACGAGCCAGGCGCCGCGAGCGGAGGTCCAGCTCGGCGTAGGAGATCCGGGTCTCGCCCCAGACGACCGCCGGAGCCTCGGGCGTCCGCCGCGCCTGGGCCACGAACAGCTCATGGAGGCCAGGGCCCTCCGCCGCGATGTCCGCCGCGGTGTCGTTGGACGCGAGGAGCACCTGATGCCGCTCGGCCGCGGTCAGGAGGGGGAGCGCCGCGAGCCCTTGCTCCGGGTCTTCCAGGGCGCTCTCCAGCAGAGAGGCGAAGTGCCCCAGCAGGCGGCGGGCGGCGGTGGGGGAGAGCAACTCCGTGCTGTATTCGAGCAGAACGCGGAGGCCGGTCGGCATCTCCAGCCCCGCCAGACTGAGGTCGAACCGCGCTCCGCCCCCCTCCACCTCCAGTAGCCGCAGGTCCAACCCCGGCATGGAAGGAGCTCCGGTCAGGGCGCCGTGATGCGTGAACATCGCCTGGAGGAGCGAGAGGCGCGAGATGTCGCGGTCGGAAGCCAGCTCCTGGATGAGCATCTCCAGCGGCAGGTCCTGATGGCGGAGCGCGGCGACCGACACCTCGCGGACCTGCGCCAGCAGCTCGCGGAAGGGGGCCTCGGGAGCGACCGTCGCGGGGAGGACCAGGGTGTTGGCGAAGAAGCCGATCAACCCCTTGAGCTCCGGGAGCGTCCGGTTGGCGACCGGCGTCCCCACCAGCAGCTCCTCGCGGCCGGTGTAGCGCGCGAGCAGGACCTCGAAGACCGCGAGCAGCGTCATGAACAGGGTGGCCCCCTGGCGGCGGCTCTGCTCGCGGGCGGTCTCCAGCAGGCTCAAGGGAAGCTCGATGGAGAGGGTGGCTCCAGCGGCGCTCCGCACCGCCGGGGGCGTCCGGTCGACCGCCAGCTCCAGAGGGGCCACGTGCCCGGCGATGCGCCGCTTCCAGGCTTCGAGCGGACCGGCCAGCGCCTCGCGGCCGCAGTGGCGATGCTGCCAGAGCGCATAGTCGCCGTACTGGACGGGCAGCGGGGGGAGCTCCGGTCCGGCCTTCCCCGCCGTGAATGCCCCGTAGAAGGCCCCGATCTCGTGCAGCAGGATCTCGACCGACCAGCCGTCGCAGAGGATGTGGTGGAGCGTCAGCACCAGCCAGTGCATCCCGCCCTCCAGGCGGAGCAGCCGGGAGCGCCACGACGGGCCGGCCGCGAGGTCGAAGGGCCGTTGGCAGTCCTCCTGGGTGAGCCGGACCGCCTCCTTGCGGTGGCGCTCCCGCGGCAGCGCGGAGAGATCGGCCACCGGCAGGGCCGCCTCCACACCAGCGGCGACCGACTGGAAGGGCTCCCCGGCGCGCTCGCGGAACGTCGTCCGCAGGATCTCGTGCCGCCGGCCGATCGCCTGCAGGCTCGCCCGCAGAGCGGGGACGTCGAGAGGGCCTCCCAGCTCGAGCACGAACGGCACGTTGTAGGTCGCCGCGTCGGGATCGAGCTGGGCCAGGAACCAGAGGCGCTGCTGGCCGAAGGAGAGCGGCAACTCGTGCCGCGAGGGGGCGCGCTCGATCGGAGAGAGCGCCGGAGCGGAGCTCGAGGCGCCGATCCAGGCCGCCAAGCCGGCCACCGACGGGTGCGCGAGCAGCGCCGCCAGTGGGACCTCGCGGCCCAGCGCCTCGCGCATGCCCGCGGACAGGCGGACCGCCAACTGGCGGCGGGCCGGCATCGAGGTCCCGGCCAGGGCGAAGAAATCCTCCTCGCGGCTGATCTGCGGCCGTCCCAGGATCTGGGCCGCGACGCCGGCGAGGATCTCCTCGTTCCCTCTGTGCACCGTGCCGGTCATGCCTACATCCTTCGCTCCAGCGCCGCCAGCCGAAGCTCGCAGGTGTACAGGTTCTCCGCCCCGTCGCGCAGCCAGATCCGGTCGAGTCCGGGAGCCATTTCGGAGACGGAGACCTTCACCTCGGGGCCGGTCTTGCGGGCCCCGCGCAGGAACTTGGCGAACAGGTCGCCGCTGATCGGGCTGTCGAAATCGAGATAGCAGGGCTTCCTCTCGGTCGCGACCTTGAAGAAGCAGAACCGGGGCATGCCGAGAGCCCGCGCCCAGCGCCGAAGGGCCAGGAAGCGCTCGCGCGGCTCCTGGATCTCGGCGAAGTCGAGCTCGCCGGCCGTGAACGCCCAGCGCTCCCGGGAGACGATCACGTCCCCGAGGGTCAGCCGCGGCATGTGGCGGGCCGGGGTGAGGATGCCGCCGATCAGCTCGGTGCAGTCGCGCAGGAGGTAGGAGGCGAACAGGTCGGTGGGGTCGAAGGAGACCCGGCCGTCGCGCGTCGTCGCCCGCAGACCCTCGGCGGTCTCCTCCACCACCACCGCGCCCACCGGCAGCAGGTGGGCCTCGGAGGTGCTCGGCAGCTCGTCCGCGTACTGGAACATGTGCCAGTCGGGGAGGAAGACCCCCTGGTTCACCCGCCGGGGCCACCCCTGCTGGAAGTTCTGGGGCACCACCACGGTCCGGCCGGCGACGTCCAGCTCGAGCATCCGCTCCACCTGCTCCGGCACCGGATGCTGCGAGAGGAAGCAGGACCAGAGGAGCGTGTTGCCGCTGTGGATCTCCCCCAGGACCAGCTCGAAGTTTCCCCGCTGGAAGGCGGCCTCGCTCTCGGCGGCGATCATCACGTCCGGGCTGAAGTAGTGGGCGA
>WUUC01105386.1_pt1 | contig 46843 bp, 35 predicted proteins | sample 6278441 | NCBI WGS metagenome assembly WUUC01 (sample SAMN13675441, study PRJNA597444) | soil metagenome | isolation source: soil | place: USA: Washington | collected 2017-10
AAATCATTCCCACCCGAATGGGTAGCTTCACGGATCAAAACACGTGTCTAATGTCGGCCGCAGCCAGGTCACCGCGCGGCGCGACTGTTGCACGGTGATCCGGCCAGAAGAGGTACAAAGACCGTGGCTCAAAAAACGATCGTCCCACTCATCCCGTTGCGCCAGTCGGTGCTCTTTCCCGCGAGCATCATGCCGATCTCGGTCGGTCGCGCGAAATCTGTTGCCGCTGTTCGTGCGGTTGAAGACGTCGGGCAGACGCTCGGCATCGTGTCGCAAAAATTGGGCTCGGTCGATGAGCCTACGCCGGAAGATCTCCACGAGATCGGCGTGACCGCACGTGTCCTCAAGGCCATGCGCGCCGGCGACGAAGGTTATCACATCGTGCTTCAGGGGCTGCGCCGCGTGCGCATCCTGGAGATCATCTCGACGGAGCCGTTCGTGCGCGCTCGGGTCGAAGAGCTGGAAGACATCATCACCGATCCGGTGAAAATGCAGGCGCTGGTCATGAACGTGAAACGTTCCGCGCGTGAGGTCGTGGAGCTGATGCCGCAGGTGCCGCAAGGCGCCGCGCAGCTCGTCGACGCGATCACCGAGCCCGGCCAGCTCGCGGACGTCATCGCAGCGAACATGGACATCTCGGTCGACGAGAAGATGAGCGTGTTGACGAAGCTCGATGTCGTCGAACGTCTCGAGCTCGTGCACGAGCTGCTGCATCAGCGCGTCGAAGTGTTGAAGCTGTCGAACAAGATCGACACCCAGGTGAAGGGCGAGATGTCGAAGTCGCAGCGCGAATATTATTTGCGCCAGCAAGAGAAGGCGATCAAAGAGGAGCTCGGTGAGCTCGATTCGCCGGAGAGCGATGTCGCGGCGCTCGAAGAACGTCTCAAGGCCGCGAGCCTTCCGCCCGACGTGGAGAAGGTGGCGAACAAAGAGCTGCGCCGTTTGAAGTCGATGCCGCAGGCGTCGGCGGAGTATTCGGTGGCGCGCACGTATCTCGAGTGGCTCGCGGATCTTCCGTGGGACAAGAGCTCGATCGACAAGTTGGACATCAAAGCGGTGCGCCAATTGCTCGACGATCGTCACTACGGTCTCGAGAAGGTGAAGAAGCGCATCGTAGAGTTCCTCGCGGTTCGCAAGCTGAAGGAAGGCATGAAGGGACCGATCCTTTGTATGGTCGGACCTCCGGGCGTCGGCAAAACGTCGCTCGCGCAGTCGGTCGCGGAAGCGCTTGGCCGCAAGATGTACCGTGTGTCGCTCGGCGGCGTGCGCGATGAAGCGGAGATCCGGGGTCATCGGCGAACGTACGTCGGCGCGTTGCCGGGTCGTGTCGTGCAAGGCTTGAAGAAGGCGGGTACGAACAATCCGGTGATGGTGCTCGACGAAGTGGACAAACTTTCGTCGGACTTCCGCGGCGATCCGTCGTCGGCGCTGCTCGAGGTGCTCGATCCGGAGCAGAACCACACGTTCTCGGATCACTATCTCGAGGTGTCGTTCGACCTGTCGAAGGTGTTGTTCATCGCGACGGCGAACCAGCTCGATCCGGTTCCGCCGGCGTTGCGTGACCGTATGGAGGTCATCGAGATCCCGGGCTACACGCACGAAGAGAAGAAACACATCGCGCGTGATCACTTGATGAAGAAGGTGCTCGATGCTCACGGCATCACCGGTGAGATGTTCGAGCTGACGCCGGCGGCGCTCGATGAGCTGATCACGTCGTACACACGTGAAGCCGGCGTGCGCAATTTGGAGCGTACGCTCGCGACCGTGGTGCGCGGCGTGGCGGTGCTCGTCGCTGAGGGCAGGAAAGAGAAAACGATCGTCGATAAGGGCGATCTCGCGACCTATCTCGGACCGGAGAAGTTCGTGAACGACATCGCCGAGCGCACGGAGCTTCCGGGCGTAGTCACCGGTTTGGCGTGGACGCCGACCGGCGGCGACATCCTCTTCATCGAAGCGACGAAGATGGGCGGGAAGGGCGCGTTGATCCTCACCGGCCAGCTCGGCGACGTGATGAAGGAATCGGTCCACGCGGGTCTGTCGTACGTGCGATCGCGGGCGTCGGAGTTCGGGCTTCAGGACAAGTTCGAGAAGACGGACATCCATGTGCACGTGCCCGCGGGTGCGATTCCGAAGGACGGACCGAGTGCGGGCGTCGGAATGGTCACCGCGCTGACTTCGGTGATGACCGGAATCAAAGTGCGAAGTGAAGTGGCGATGACCGGTGAGATCACGCTCCGCGGGCACGTGTTGCCCATCGGCGGCGTCAAGGAAAAGGTGTTGGCCGCGACGCGCGCAGGGATCAAGGAGATCATCCTGCCCGAGAAGAATCGGAAGGATCTCGTCGAGGTGCCGGAAGAAGTCCGCAATTCGATGAAGTTCCACTTCGTGTCGCGCATCGATGAAGCGTTGGATATCGCGCTCGAGCGGCCTCCGGAGCGTTTCCGCGAGCAGCTCGCGCCCGGTACGACCACACATCCGCGCGCTTAAGCGTCACCCAGGAAGGCGGGACCGCCCACCGCCTCCTGTCCTGCAGCCAGCTGTCCTCCAGCCAGCTGTCCTTTCGGCCAGCTGTCCTTAGGGGCAGTCTATCTGCACCACACCGATGAGCTTCGAGCCCATGCGCGGCGTGCAGCTCGCGTTGGAGCGCAGCCGGATTCGGCCGACTCCGCCGCCTCCACCGCCGCCGCCCTCGGATGAGCTTTCGCCGAGGTCGGCGCCGCTCATGAAGCCGCCGCCTGTGCCACCTTGGCCACCGCTGTGTTGGGGCGTCTGGCCGCCGCGCGCGACGTCGCGGTTCATTTCGTTTCCGTCGTCGCCGCCTTCGCCGTCGTTGTTGTCCGCGCCTTCGCCGCCGCCGCCGCCGGTCGCGCCGATCACTGCGCTCGCTTGGATCTCGAGCGCCGCCGCTTCGAGCAGCACGGCACCGCCGCTTCCGCCACCGCCGCCTCCGCCGCGATCGCCCTGTTGATTGCGACCGCCTTCGCCACCACCGCCGCCGGCGTGGATACGCCCGCGAAGGAACAGGTTTCGGCTCGCGGAGATCTGCACCGCGCCGCCACCTCCTCCTCCCTCACCGCCGGTCATGCGCCCGCCGCCACCGTCACCCCCGCCACATCCTCCGCGCAAGGGAACGAGCGAGGAGGTGTTTGGCTCCGGTTGGCCGCCCGAACCGCTCGTGGGGCTCGGGCTGTCGCCGTCGCCGCCGTTTGCGCCGCTCAGCCCGAAAGCGCCGCCGCCGCCGCCGCCCGCACGATTGCCGGGAGCGATGCCGTCGCCGCCCTGTCCAAGAGTACAGCTGTCCATACTGCCAGGTCCGCCGCGTCGGTTGGAGGCGTCGGCGTCGATCGTTCCGTCGATGTCTGCGTCGCCGTAGACCGCAAAGATCACCGGAAGCTCGCCGTCGATATCGATCGTTCCGCCGAGCGCCACAGTCAGGTTTCCCACGGGGATGAGGAGCGCTGCGGTGCCGTCGCTGAGCGTGATGATCGCGCTTTGGATCGGCGCGAGCAGCCCGCAGGTGACGCCGAAGGCCGGGGGATCGTTCGCGTCGATGTCGCAGCTCGTCGCGACCACCAGATCGACGTAGGGCGGAGCGAACAACGCCGGATCGAAGTTCGACGGCGCGTATTCGAAGACCGCGCCCGCGTCGGTGATCACCGGAAGACCGAGATCATTCGCGCCTGCGTCGCGACCCGCATCCGGTGGAGCTTCGGCGTCCGGGCTCTCTGCATCCAAAAGCTCTGCGTCGGCGAAAGGCGCATCGCTCAGATCGACGTCGAGCACTTGCGCATCTGCGAAGGCATCACCGGTGAGCGCATCGCCCATCGATGCGTCGCTCGATCCATCGTTCGCAGCGGCATCGCGAGCGCTCGCGCCGTCTTCGCGCCCGATTCCGCCGTCCCGCGCGGCCGCGCCGATCGGCCGAAAGTTGCATGCGGTGCCGGCGAAGAGCAGGAGCAGGCACAAAACCCCGCGCGCAGTTTCGTTTCGCGCCCGCATCGACACGTGTCATCATTCACGCATCAATTCGTCGGATCAACCGGTCACCTTCGACGTGCGTCCCTATCAACGCGCGGATCGGCGCGGCGTGCGCGAAGCATGCATCGAAACCGTGTGGTTGGGCGCCCCTCGCCCCGAGCTCATCCCCGACGAAAAACTCTGGGCCGACGTCTTCACCTCCTACTTCACCGATCACGAACCGCAACATTCTTGGGTGGTGAGCAGCCCGGACCATCACATCGGCGGCTATCTCTTGGGCACGCGCGACGTGCAGCGCTTCGAGCGCGATCAGCTCCGCCGGATACCGAGAGCGCTGCTGTCGCTGCGCTTTTTGCGCGATGCAAAAAAACGCGAGCTCTACTCCGCGTATCTCAACGCGTTGATGCGCTTCGAGCTGGTTTCGCCGCTCAAGGTTCGCGCCGAATTTCCTGCGCGGTTCTTCTTCACTGTGCGCGAAGAAGCGCGCGATCGGGGCATGGGGCCACGTTTATTCGAGCCGTTCTTGGGCGCGATGCAACAGCTCGGCGTGCCCGGGGTCCACACCCAGACCCTGAACCTCAACGAAGCTGCTTTTCGTTTTCTGCGCCGCGCCGGATTTCAGCTCGTGTCTTCGTGGCAATTGTCTTCGCTCGCGCCGATTCTCGCGACGAACGTCGAGCTTCTCACCTGGGTTCGACCGATTGTGGGCCGTTAGCCGCGCGCTGCGCTTGCTGGATCGCTGATTGCAAAACAACGAAACCGGAGGAGCCGTATGCAGATCCTTTGGTCGTTGATTATTGGTTTGGTCGTCGGTGCTCTTGCGAAGCTGGTTATGCCGGGGCGCGATTCCGGGGGCATCATCGTCACCATGGCGCTCGGCGTCGTCGGTGCTTTGGTCGCAGGATTTTTAGGGCGCGCGCTCGGATGGTACGAGAGCGGCGAAGGTCCGGGGTTGATCGCGTCGGTGATCGGCTCGCTCTTGGTGCTCGGTATCTATCGCATGGCCGTCGGCCGGCGCACCGTTCGTCCTTGATTCACTCGCGGAGGGTGAGGCGCTCCTTTCGAAAAATCGCGAGAGGAGCGCCTCCAAATCCTGAATCTTCACCGGCTTCGAGACGTAGTCGTCCATTCCGGCGAGGAGACACCGCTCGCGATCGCCTTCCATGGCGTTCGCGGTCATCGCGATGATCTTCGCCGGTGATCGCTTGTCTTCATTTCGCCGGATCGCGCTCGTCGCCTCGAAGCCGTCCATTTCCGGCATCTGGCAATCCATAAAGACGAATGTGTACTCGCGCTTCGCAACGGCTTCGACCGCTTCGCGTCCGTTCGCCACCACCTCGGTCTGGAAGCCGAGGCGTTCCAACATACGCGCGGCGACCTTTTGGTTCACGATGTTGTCTTCGGCGATCAACACGCGGCCGCCCATCTGCGGGCGCGTCTCTTCGGTGAGCGCCTTCATCGAGCCCGAATTCTCCAGCGCGACGTGCGCGCGCAACGCCTCTTTCAACGTCGAGCGGCGTACAGGTTTCAGCAGAACGGCCATGCCGAGCTTCGTTCCGAGCTCTTCGTACGCCGCGCGACCTGTCCCTCCGGACAGGATGATCATCGGAATGCCCGGCTTGATTGCGCGAAGCTGCGCCGCCAAGGCGGCGATCTCATCCGCCGGTACGTCGAGCAGTGCGACCGCCCCCAGCAACACCATGGAGGCGTCGGGCTTCTTCGGCGAAAGCACGATCCCTTCCAACCCATAAAAGCCGAGCTGTTCGCGCACGCTGTCCGCCATGGCGGAGCGGCCGCCGAAGATCAGCGCCACATTTCGCGGCGACGCCAAGCTCAGGTCCGCGGTCTTCGGCGTCACTTTGTCCGAAGAACGCAGGCGCACGGTGAACCAGAAGGTGCTGCCTTTCCCAATCTCGCTCTCGAGCCCGATCTCACCGCCCATCAGCTCGGCGAGCTGGCGGGAGATCGCGAGACCGAGGCCGGTGCCTCCGTATTTTCGGGTGGTCGACCCGTCCGCTTGGCGGAACGGCTGGAACAGGTGGCCGCGAGCCTGTTCGGGGACGCCGACGCCGGTGTCGGTGACGGCGATCTTCAACATCAAGGTGCGCTCGTCCTGTTCGATGAGCTGCGCGCGCAACACGACCTCACCTTGCTGCGTGAACTTCAACGCGTTCCCCACCAAGTTGGTGATGATCTGCCGGAGTCGGCTCGGATCGCCTGCAACCCAGCGCGGGATCGAAGGCGCGATCGCCGAGATGAGCTCCACGTTCTTGTGACGCGAAGGCTCCGCGAACATTTCCAACGTTTCTTCGATGCTGGTGCGGAGATCGAAGTCGATCGTCTCGAGATCGAGGCGGCCCGCTTCGATTTTCGAGATGTCCATGATGTCGTTGATGACGTGGAGCAGAGTCTCCGCGGAGCCGCGGATGATGTTCGCCCAATCGCGCTGTTCGTGATCGAGCTTGGTCTCCAAGAGCAAGCTGGTCATTCCGATGACGCCGTTCATCGGCGTGCGGATCTCGTGGCTCATATTCGCCAGGAACTGCGACTTCAGACGCGACGCTTCGAGCGCAGTATCCTTCGCTTCTTCCAGGCGGACGTTGGTCCGCGCCAGCTCGTCTGCCAAACGGAGCACGCGCACGTCGCGGAGCACGCAGAGGACGCCGTGAGACTGTCCTTCCGGCCCGAGCAGCGCGGAACAGGTCATATGCGCAGGGATCGTCACGCCATCCGCGGTACGCAAGCGGACGTCGACGTCGCGATCCTCAAATTGATCCCCTTCGCTCAACGAGCGTTCGCCGCTGTCGAGCCAATCGGAGACCAAGGTGCCCTCGAGCTGTTCCTTCGTACGGCCCATCGCTTCGCAAAATGCGCGGTTCGGTGCGAGCACACGTCCGTCGGGACCGGTGACGAAGAGGAAGTCGGTCATCGCGGCGAGGATCGCTTCGGTGCGCTCCGAGGACGCGCGCAGGGCCAAGGTCGTCGTCTGCAACTCGCCGGCCATACGATCGAAGGAACGCGCGAGGTCGGCGATCTCTCCGGATTCGGTGGTGCTCACGCGGCGATCGAGCTCACCTCGGCCAAGCGCTTCGGTCGCATCGCGAAGGCGCACTAAAGGTGCGGTCATCCTCGAGGCGACGAACGCCGCGAACAGCATGGTCAGGAACGCGGCGAACGAAGCGAAGATCGCCGCGGCCCGCACACGTTCGCGCATCGCAGTTTGGGCGGCGGTATGAGTGTGGCCGAGGCGCACGAATCCGAGCGCGGCGACTTCTTTGTTCTCCGCGAGGCGAATCCAGGAGCCGGTCTCGAACATGACTTCGCCCGGCGGGAGCTCTGCTCCTTCGAGCCTGACGCGCGCTTTTCCTGCTTCGTCGAGGATCTCTACGAACGCGACATCTTCTTCGCGCAGCATCATCTTCGCTTGGGCCTGAGCCCCATCCCAGTCACCGACGGCCAACGGATATTCGAGCGAGATGGCGAGCTGGTGCACCATGCGTACAGCGCGGTCTTCGACACGCGTGTTCGCGTCTTCTTCGCTCCATTTGTACCAGCCCGCGAAAGAGGGGCCGAGCACCAGCACCACCGTCATCGCCACCGTGGTGACGATACGTCCGCGAACCGAGGTCATTGCTCTTTTCAGGCTCATCGGAACACGACCTCCGCGCTGTCCAAGAGCTGCCTCGAAGGTTCGAGGCCGATCCGTCGCGCGACGACCAAATTGATAGAGATCGCCAACTTTCGCGGAGGAACGATCGCCATTTTTCCGGCAACTTTGCCGGAGGAGATGGCCACAGCGCTGCTGGCCGCTTGTGCACCCAGATCCTCATAATCTTCGGCCGAAATCGAAGCGATCGCTCCGGCTTTCGTGAAAGACGTGGAGAAGCCGTAAAGAGGCTTCTTCTTTTGAATGGAAAAGATCACTGCGGCTTTGACGGAGGCACTGTTCCAAAGACCAGGATCCGCGAGCGCCAAGAGCGCGTCGACGTTTCCTTCCTGTTTGGCGAGCTCCAAGCCGAGCGTGTTGGCGTTTTGCGGCACGAGCGGCACGAAGCTGAGGCCGAGCTGTTCGATTTCTTTTTTGAGCTCTGCTCTCAACGCCGCCGAAGTGCTCTTCGACACGACGACACCGATCCGTTTCGCATCGGGAGTGAGCGCGACGATCAAAGACATCTGTTTTGCCGCCGGAGCCAACAAGGAGACTCCTGTCGCTTGTTTCTTCGGCAGATGAGCCTCGTTCATCAGATCGAGCCCTGCCGGATCGCCGACGACCGCAAAGACCACCGGGACGCCGAGCTCGGTCGCACGCAGCGCAGCCGCCGAACCGAGCGCGAAGATCATCTTCGAGCCCGTGCTCGGCAGCTTTCCTGCGCGATCGAGGGTGTGGACCTCGAGGACCGGCGTCATTCCTTGGGCGATCAGTCCCTGGCGAAAACCTTTCAAGGTCGCGGTGTATGCCGGTTGATCTTCCGACATGAGCACGTCGATCCGAACCGCGATCCCGTTCTCTGCCTGGGCGGGGTTCGTCAGGAGAATGCTCGAAATGATCGTTAGAACAGGTACGAGAGCTTTGCCCATACCGTCCTTCCGTTCTGTGGAATCAGCGACGGAGCATGTTCGATGCTCGACGGCACGAACCACGCCTGATTGAAGATGTTCGAGGCGCCGATGGAGAGGTCGAGCCCGTCGCTCAGGTCGTCTGCGGTCAAAGTCAGATCTGCGGTGAACGCGGAATCCGCGCCGGTGCGGCCCTCGAGACCATCGCGGTCGCCGATATATCGGGCCGCTGCGGCGAGAAAGATCTGGTTCTCGTAGATGGGCAACATGCCGCGGAATTGGAGGACGTGCGCCGGTGCGTTGGAGAGACGAGCACCGGTGTCTCCATCGGTGACGTGGGCGAAGGTGTAGCCCGCGGAGGCGCGAATCCCGAGAAAGGGGAGGCGCCCGCTGATTTCGAGCTCTGCACCGGTGCCGGTCGCACTGCTCCTGTTCTCGAAGGTGAAAGTCAGCGCATCCTCACCGACCGCTTCGATCAGCTTCGACATCGAATACCGATAGACGGCGAGCGTGAGCAGGCCGCGCCCACCGCCGAGCTCTTGTTCGGCGACGGCAGCCGCGTGATGCAGCACCTCCGGCCGCAGGTCGGGCGCGGTTGGAGCTTCGTAGGTGCGATAGTACAGCTCGTAGATGCTCGGTGCACGGAACGCTTGTGCATACATGAGCTTGAAGGTGGTTCCGCTCACCGGCCGCATGATCAGGGCGATCCGCGGCGAAGCGCGATCACCGAAAGTGCCGTACCAATCGTAGCGGATACCGCCGCTCAAAGTGAGCATCGAGGACAAACGTAGATCTGCGTTCGCATACACTGCATAAGACGAATATGAGTAAGTTTCGAAGAAGTCGAACGGAATACGAGGTTGGTGACTCTCGATATCGATATAGAAAAAGTGTTGTGCCGTCGCGCCCGCGACCAATTCGAGCAGGTCATCGAGATGAAGCGCGAACGTGAGATCGGCGCCGCCGGCGAGGCCTTTTGAGGTGTCGGTATAGTCGCCGCCGTCCGCGAGCGAGTAGGGATTGAAGCCGTGATAATATGTGTAGTCGAGAAAAGTGCGCGCCGTAATATCGATATATTCCGAGAGCTGCAGCTCCAGCTTCGGTTCGATGAGAGCATGAGTGTCGACGGTGAACTGTCCAGCTTCGGGGATCGAGGCGAACGAGGCCGTGGGAACATGTTTATGATGGTGATTGACCAGGCCCATGACGCTGAGTGGGCCATAAGAAACCTGAGCGTAAAAGTTGCTCGCGTGAAGCGCGTCGCTCGAAGGATCGGTCGGCCCGGCGAACTGTGAGCCTTCGATGCCGGTGAAGTCGAACGAGCGGCCCTCGTCCATCTCGTAAGATGCAGACGCGAGCAGGCGCAGCTCGTCGGTGAGCAGCTTGTCGTACGCGGCGGAGACTTTGGTGTCGGACGCGTCTTTTTCGACGCTGGCCCTAAAGCCGAACCCTTCGAGGTGGCGTACGTCGGGACCTGTCCGAGTGACCAGGTTGATGACCGCTAAAAGTGCGTTCGTTCCGTAGAGTGCGGACCCAGGTCCCCGGATCACTTCGACCCGTTCGATGAGATCCATGTCGAGCCCGGTTTCGCGGCCGAGGAGCGACGCTTGATAGGTCGCGTCGTTCATCGCGTGTCCGTTGATCAACAGGAGGATGCGCGTGTTGTAGTCGCCCGGGCGCGCGAACCCGCGTACGCCCGCGTAGGAGTAGTTGCCGTCGTTCATGACATAGAGGCCGCGGACGTTCGCCAGGACCTCGGTGATGGTGCGCCAGCCGTAGCGGCGGATCTCTTCGGCGGTGATGACGGTAACGGCCTCAGGGACATCCTCGAGCGATTGGCGGCGCCGTGAAGCACCGATGACGAACGGGGCGGCATCATCGAAAACGGCGGATTCCGACCCAAGATCGGGGATGTCGCTCGCGATCAAGGCAAGCGAAAGAAGAAGAGGGCTCGGCATCTCTTTGAGGAATCGGACGGTCGAGGTAGTTCTCGAGTCGAGATGACGGAGAGCATGGGGGCGAGGGAACGGCTTGGGCGGATCGCGGCGCGCGCGATGGAGGAACGTGGGTTCGGCGTGTCATTCCCGAACGAGGTGAACGCGGAGCTCGCGAGTCTCGAGCCGCGAGATGCTGGTGATGATCGCATTCGTGATCTCACGGGTCTTTTGTGGTGTTCGATCGACAACGACGACACACGGGATCTCGATCAGCTGTCGGTGACCGAGCCGCTCGGAAATGGATCGGCGCGTATTCTCATAGCTATCGCAGATGTGGATTCGTGGGTCGGGAAGGACTCGGCGATCGATCGCTTCGCGTCGAAGAACACGACCAGCGTGTACACCGGCGCGCAGGTCTATCCGATGTTGCCGGAGAGGCTCTCGACGGATCTGACGTCGCTCAATGAGCACCAAGAGCGGCTCGCCATGGTCACCGCGATCGCGGTCGACGAAGAAGGCCACATCGCGGGCGAAGAGGTGTTTCGTGCCCGCGTCTACAATCACGCGAAGCTGAGCTACGGTGAGGTTGGAGCCTGGCTGGATGGACAGTGTCCGTTGCCGCCGCGGGTGGCGGAGGTGCGCGGGCTCGATGCCCAGATTTGGATTCAAGATCGGTTGGCGCAGCTGCTCCGCACCAAGCGATATGAAGCGGGCGCGCTCGATTTGGAGTCGATCGAGAGCCGTCCGATCTTCGAAGGGGATCGCGTCAAATCGATGGAAGCTGCGGCGCGCGGCCGGGCCAAGGAGCTGATCGAAGACTTTATGATCGCCGCGAACTCTGCAAATGCGCGTTTTCTCCAGCGGAGAGGTTACGGCTCGATCCGCCGCATCGTACGGGCGCCGAAACGTTGGCCGAGGATCGTGGAGGTGGCGCAGGAGCACGGTGTTTCTTTGCCGCCGGAGCCGGATCCGCGCGCATTGGAGAAGTTCTTGCGGTCGCAGCGACAAAAGGAGCCGGAGCGTTTCGCGGATTTGTCGCTGGTGATCGTCAAATTGCTCGGGGCAGGACAATATGCACTGTCTCCGGCACATGGAGAGTCCGAAGGACACTTTGGCTTAGCGGTCAAAGACTATGCACATTCCACGGCACCGAATCGCCGATTTCCGGATCTGGTGACCCAACGATTGTTGAAGGCGGCGATCCGGGGCCAAAAGTCTCCATATTCCGACGCCGAGCTCGAGGAATTGGCGCTCCGCTCGACCGAACAACAAGACGACGCCGCGAAGGTGGAACGCCAAGTGAAGAAGTCGGCGGCCGCGTTGATGTTGGAAAAAGAGATCGGCGAGACGTACCACGGAGTCATCACCGGAGCGTCCGACAAGGGTGTCTTCGTGCGTGTGTTTTCTCCGCCGGTCGAAGGAAAGATCAACCGCGGTTCGGCGGGTCTCGACGTCGGCGAAAAAGTGCGGGTGAAGCTGACGCGGGTGAACGTCGACCGCGGGTTCATCGACTTCGATCGCGCGTAGTACCGCGCCCGCATGATCCTTACTTCGAGTCGACGACCTCGAAGTCGAAGATTCCCGTTCGCACGCCTTCTTCCGTCTTCATCTGCACCCAGATCCGGTACCGGCCGGCCGACGCGAAGGCATAGGGGAACGATATCGTCTGCGCGGTCGCACGCGGCTTCTGATGATGATGGTGGTGATGATGATGGTGCGCGTGTTCGTCGCCTCCGGCGGTGGACGCGGTGTCTGTGCCCGCGGGTTGAGCGGCGCGATCGATCACCTCCGAAGAAGCCATGGAATACGTGCCGATCGGATGCAGGTGTACGAACACTTGAGCGTCGTCGCGCCGCACCGCTGCGTGTGACAACATACCCATGTACGGGACGATCCCCACCGGTTCTCCCGACTTGGTTTGCAGCATAAAGCTCAGCGCATTCTCGTCGTTTCGGGCGATCGGCCCGGAGCCGAGCCACTTCATTTCGAGGTCGTCCTGGAACGCAAAAACTCGTGCGCCCACGGACTCCTTCACCTGATCGATCGACCAGCTGTCATCCGGATCAGAGGCCAGCGCGGAATTCTGTTCCGCGTTCTCCGCCGGCGGTGGATCCGGGAGCTCCACTTTCGCGACCACCGTTTCGCTCGCGCCGCTCTCGTACGTGAGATCGCCATAGACCTCGTATTCGCCGCGCGGAAGGGGTGGCACCACGATGTCGAAACGCTCGGGGCCCTGTTGCACCGGATGGATATGCGCGAATCCTGTCCGAGAGATCAGGAAGAGGTGCATCAGCTTCCCGTGATCCGGCACCAGCGCCGTCCAGCTTGGACCCGGCTTGTCTCGCTCCGGCGTCAGCTCGAGGACGCGCCGCGAGCCGTCCAGGCGCACCTTGACGTTGATCGGCACCGGCTTGGTGATCACGTTGCTGGTGAAGTCGCGATCGACCTGGCTCCACCACCAGCCGAAGCCGGCGAACAGTCCTCCGACGATCACGCCGGAAACCACCATGGCCACCTGCGGCGAACGTTGGAGATCGCGCGCCGCTTTTCCAGCGATGAAGATCGATGAAACGAAGAGAAACAAACCTGCGAGCGCCATCGCGAACGCCAGCTCCATGGGTAACGGTTGCCGCGCGATCGACGCGACCGTCACCGGGATGATCGCGACTCCGGACCCACGTTTTCCTTCGACGCGGACCTCGATTCCGTACGCGCCGCTGTCCATCAGCCACAGCTCCGCGCTGTACATATTCGGCTCGCCCAAAACACGTTTCGCTTCATCGGGCGGGGGCCGTTGCGCCTCCTGGTCGCCGACGAGACCCGGAAGCACCCACACGCGCTCCGCGTCTTCGACCTTGATGCTGATCTCTGCGAGGCCGGGAACCGCGCCCGGTGGACGGACCACCGCACGGATCGGATACGGACCCGCGTCGCCTTGAAAAAAAGTATTCGGGCTGCCGACGTGCGCAACGGCGGCCGGTGCGAGCCCAACGAAGAGCGCGAGCGCAAGCCACTTTTTCATCGCCGAACCGCTCCCATCCAGTCCCCCCACCACCAGCCGATACGCGCGGAGACGATCGCCAGCAGCGCCGCGATCACCGCGGCTTGGGCGGTCATGGGGATCTTCGTGAGTCCCCAAAACGTGGTCGCGCCGTCGCCGACCTGAAAATAAAACGGCCAATGTTTGCCACCGCCCGCGAAGAACCAAGTGTCCGCCGACGATGAAAGAAGGAACGACGCAAACGGCCACTGGATCGCCGCAAAAATAGCCAAAAAAGCCAACCCACAAGCGGCGGCCCAAACCCACTCTGTCCGAGAGGACAGCTCACGCCGGCGCGCCAGCCCATCGATCGCCAGCGCGGGCGCGACGAGGATCAGCGGAAAGATCGGCGGCAGGAGATGATCGATCGGATAGTAGATCGGTCCGAGCAACGGCTTCGCGGGAAAAAGCGGGAGCAGCCACACCAACAAACAGAGGACGGTCATGTACACGAGCGCGGCGAACGTCGCCCCGAAACGGCCTGCTCCCGAGCGCGCAAGCGCGACCAGCGCGATCGGAAGGAGCAGCGCCATGACCTCGTAGAAGAGACCCGTGTGATGGAGGTTCGGCCACGCGACCTCGGTGTTCAGCGAGACCAAAAACGCGAGCAACATGCCGCCGGTGAGCGCGAAAAAGATCGAGCTGCGTCCGGTGCGGTTTTGCCAGGAAGCGATCAACAACAAAGCGCCGGCGTGGATCGCGAGCGTACCGGCGGTGAGCAGAGCTTGAGGCGGTCCCAACCAACTTCCGCCGTGAAATCCGTAAGCGGTTTGCCACCACGGATCGAGGAGCGAGGCCGCTTGCATGGCGACGCTGCCCCAAACGAGGAACCACGCACCGATCGGACGGACAGCTGATCGAAAGACCAGGGCGACGCCGGTCAGCCCCGCGAGCAATCCGCCGACGTAACTGAGCAGATGCGGCGGTGACCAAAACGAGTCCTTCCCGATGGTCGCGTCCCAGGAGTAGTCCCAAAGATAACCGAGCACCACCGCAGCGACGGAGAGGCTCGCGACGATGTAACTGATGGGGAGGCGCTCGCGGAGGCCCTCGCGTTCGCTCATTGTTTCGAGGCCTTGGCCCGCGTCCAGGTGTCGAGGATGACGCCCTCGGCGGGGCCCGGATACCAAATCCAGATCTTGTCGGGTGTCTCGAAGTACAGCTTGCACGTCGTCTGTTTCGTGAGCTCGCTCTCCTTCACCGCCGCCGGCTTCAGGGTCGCGGGCTTTTTGGTCATCACCGCGCAATTTTCGAACTCGGCGCCCCAGTTGCGGATGCCGAGCACCTTGCCGTCGAAGCCGTACGGTCCGGCGAGCGAGAGCTCTCCCGGCTCGTCCTTCCGATCGACATAGACCTTTCCATCGCCGCGAAATTGCCCATCCGCGCCGAAATGGAGCTGCGCACCGGTGAGGTTCGGCGGCGTGCCTTTCAGTGAGCCCACGTGTTTGATCTCCCAGTCGCCGACGATGCGCCGGTCGCTGAGCGGAACCAGCTTCATCTTGGGAGCCGCGACGGCCACCGAGCCCTGATCGCGCCTCAGCGCAGGTCCCAGCTCGTTCTTCACGATCGCCAGGACCGACGTTTGATCGCAGGCGGTCGGCCGGTAAGCGACGACCTCGGGGAGGCTCTTCGCGGCGTTGAGGATCGTCGCGGTCACCAGGCACTCGCCGTGTCCTGTTTCGATCTGCGTCGCGAGGACACGTTCGACGCCGAGCTCGCGCGCAAAACGCATGCGGCACTCGTCCTCGGTACAGCGCGCATTTTGCCCTGGTTTTCTGGGGACAATCTGAAAACGCTTCGACTCGGTGAGGACCGTCTCAAAGGCGCGCTGCACCGCATTGTCTGGGGGCCGCTGCGACGTTGGGCGCTGGTCGACCACGTCGAGGACGGCGATCGCTTGCGGTGGGTCTACAGCTGCTGTGGTGAGCACAGCGAGGAGGGGGGCGAGGGACGACAGCATGACTTCGCGACTCTATCAAATGCGGAATCGAGTCGTCCCGCGCAGTTTTCTTATCGGATGCTCAGCAGATAGCGGCGCAATATGCGACATCGTTCGGCGGCATGCAGCACTCGTCGCCGCGCTCGCAGCAGAGATCGTCGCCGCACTGGAGCAGCTCTTCTCCGCATTCGATGACGGGCTGAGCCTGCGGATTGTCGACCATCGTCTCTACAGGAAACGACTGATTCACTTCCGCAGAGGCCGTGGATTCCACGGTGACCGTGGCGAAAAACGCGGCTCCCGCAAAGAGCAGCGCGTGAAGCGTGGAGAGGGTTTTATTACGAGACATCATCTTCCTCGAGAGGCTATTTCGGACGCCTCAAAGCGTTTCATTAGCCCCAAAATTACAATTCACGACTTGAAAGACGAGCACGCGTTCGCCCCCCGAGGGTGCGGCTCACGCGTGCTCATCTCTCACCAACTAGAAGTGGAACGCGGTCATCTCCACGCGGACCGTCGGTTGACCCCACTGCGGGCGGATCACCGTGGTCGTCGTGCAGCGGCCGTCCGCTGCGCGATTCTGGAGAGGGAACGGAGCCAGACAGTTCGGGATCATGGTCAGCGTACCATTCGCCTCACGAACGCCGACGGCGATCGTGTTGTTGTCCGCTGCTGCAGGCGAATAGTTGTACGGCACATGGAAGCGCATTTGCGCGACCAAGCCCGCCGGCGGCGTGTAGTGCTCCGCCGTTCCGACGATGACGTCGTACGCCGCGAGCCACTGCGACGGAGTGCCGCTGGTGGTCAGGATGCGGAAGTCAGGCACTGCGCCCGCAACCGCTTGTCCCGTGATCGTCACTGACGTGTCCGTCGTGACGAATCCGGCCGGCATCGTCACTTGTGCGCTGCTGTTCCCGTTCACAACGGTACCGCCCGCTTCCGGAGTGACGATCTCGACGCCGCTCAGGCTGAGGCCCGCCATGGTCGGCTGCGCGTCGCAGACATTGCCCATTTGGTCATTGTCCGTGTCGAGCTGGTTCGCATTCGCGTTGCGCGGGCAGTTGTCGCACATCGAGCCCACGCCGTCGTTGTCCGTGTCCACTTGATCCGGGTTGTACTCGAAGCGGCAGTTGTCCACCGAGTCGTACGCGCCGTCGTTGTCCGAGTCATCGCAAGCATCGCCGCTGCCATCGCCGTCGCCGTTTGCCTGGTTCCCGTTCGAGGCGAACTGGCAGTTGTCGTTGGCGTCGCTGACACCGTCGTTGTCGTCGTCCGCGTCGCACTCGTCGCCTTCGGCATCACCGTCGTTGTTCGCCTGGTTCGTGTTCGCCACGACCGGGCAGTTGTCCGCCGTGTCGAGCACCGTGTCGTTGTCGTCATCGGTGTCGCACGCATCGCCGTCGGCGTCGGTGTCGTGATTCTCCTGCTCGCTGTTGTGCATGAGCGGGCAGTTGTCCGCCGTATCGAGCACCGCGTCGTTGTCGTCGTCATCATCGCAATCGTCGCCGGCGCCGTCCGCGTCGTTGTCCGTTTGCGAGGTGCCGTGCGTGAACGGGCAGTTGTCGTTCGGGTCGGTGTGTCCGTCGTTGTCATCGTCCTCGTCGCAGACGTCGCCGTCTCCGTCCAAGTCCGCGTCTTCTTGCGCGACGTTTCCGATCATCGGGCAGTTGTCCGCGCTGTCGTCGATGGCATCGTTGTCATCGTCGATGTCGCAAGCGTCACCGGTCAGATCGAGGTCGTTGTCGTCCTGGCCACCGTTCGCATCGATCGGGCAGTTGTCCGCGTTGTCATCGACGCCGTCATTGTCGTCGTCGTTGTCGCAGATGTCGCCCACGTTGTCTTCGTCGTTGTCCGCCTGGTCGGCGTTGAAGATGAAGACGCAGTTGTCGTTGGTGTCCGGAGCTCCGTCGTTGTCATCATCGAGGTCGCAGACATCGCCGACGCCGTCGGAGTCGTTGTCCTGCTGAGCCGCGTTGGCGATCAGCGCGCAGTTGTCCGCACCGTCGTCGACACCGTCGTTGTCATCGTCCGCGTCGCAAGCGTCGCCTTGGCTGTCGCCGTCGGTGTTCGCCTGAGCCGTGTTCGAGGCCAACGCGCAGTTGTCGGCGCCGTCGTCGATACCGTCGTTGTCATCGTCGCTGTCGCAAGCATTGCCGGTCGCATCGCCGTCGGTGTTGAGCTGATCCGCGTTCGCGAGGATCGGGCAGTTGTCCGACGAGTCATTCGCACCGTCATTGTCATCGTCCGCATCGCAAGCGTCGCCTTCGCTGTCGCCGTCGAGGTTGGCCTGCGTCGCGTTCGACACGGCCGGGCAGTTGTCGGTGTTCGCGCAACGTCCGTCGTTGTCGACATCATTCGCCGCGTCGCTCGGGCATGCGTCATGGCAATCCGGGAGGCTGTCGCCGTCCGAATCCGCATCGGAGACGCCGCAGCCGCAAACGCCGGGGTTGATCTTCGTGCTGTCTGCCGGGCAAAGGTCGTCGTCGCCCGCGAAGTTCGGGTTCGTTCCATTCGCAACTTCAGCGCCGTCTTCCACGCCACCGGCGTCGCTGTCGCGAACCAGTGGGCGCGTGAAGTGCAGCAACACTTCGTCGCCGTCCGAGAGGCCGTCGCCATCGGTATCAGCCACGTTCGGGTTGGTTCCCGCGTTGACTTCTTGCGCGTTGGTCAAACCGTCGTTGTCCGTGTCGTTGTCGCAAACGTTGCCCTGACCGTCACCATCGGTGTCGGCCTGGTTCGCGTTCGCCGCGAAAGCGCAGTTGTCGGTGCGGTCGAGCGCGCCGTCGCCATCGCTGTCGAGGTCACGGAAGTTCGGGGTGTTGTCGCGATCGAGGTCCGACTGACCTTCGAATTGATCCGACCATGTGTCGTTGTCGCTGTCGAGGTCGCGGAAGTCGGGCGTGCTGTCGCCGTCCGTATTCGCAACCGTGAAAGTGACGCCGCCGCAAACGAAGCTGATCATCGGCGAGCCCGCCTGTTCGGCCGCGTCGGGAATTCCGTCGCCGTCCGAATCGGTGTCCGAAAGATCAGTAATGCCGTCCAGGTCCGTGTCGCTCGAGCCTTCGTAGCAGTCCGGAATTCCGTCGCCGTCCGTGTCCGCGTTGGCGCGGTATTGGAACGCGCTGACGCGGGTGTCGGTGCCGAACGCAGTGGTCACCGTGACGTCCGCCAACGTGCCCGCCGTGCCGGCCGGAGTGGTGAAACGAATCGCCTGGTCAGAGATGACCGTGTACGCGATCGAGGTTCCCGCGAAACGAACGAGCGACGCGCCGGTGAAGCCGGTGCCGTTGATCGTCACGACGGTGCCGCCGGACGCATCGCCTTGGTTCGGGCTGATCGACAGAATATTCGGCGGGGTCGCCGGAGCGCTGATCTGGAAGTCGACCGTGCGGCGCTCGTCGATCGGCGGGGTGCCGCTGTCGAGCGCGAAGAACTGGATCGAATACGTGCCCGCTTGCGCGGCGGTCGGGGTCCAGCGGAACTGATAACGAACCGGGTTCGCGAATGATCCGCCGGGGGTTACGTTGGTCAACGTCGCGCCCGCGGGCAGCGGCGTGGTGTTCGCGGAGCTCACCGTGAGCGTGTTGTTCGGGTTCGGATCGTTCGCCACGAGGTCGAAGAGGATCTCGGTGCCCGTCTGACGGATCACCGGTTGGATGATCTCGGTCTGCGTGTTCACTTGATACAAGCTCAAGTGCGGCGAAACGTTCGCCGAAGGACCGATCGAGATGGTCACGTTCTGCGTCGTCGTGAGCAACGGGTTGCCGTTGTCGCGAACACGCAAGCTGAGCGGCGGGCGACCGGAGGCGGCGTTGCCCGGGCTCCACACACCTTCGTGCGTGCTGCCGGTGAGGACCCAGGTGAAGACGCCGGTGTTCGGGCCGGTCTGCGAGAAGGTCGCGCCCGAGGGCAAGCTGCCTTCCGTGCCGAAGAAGCCGCTCAAGGTGAGCGTGTCGTTCGGGTTCGGGTCCGTCGCGCTGACGGTGATGCGCAGCGTCGTTCCCGAGCTGAGCAAGAGCGCGCCGCTCGAAGGATCGGTCGCGACACCTTGGTTCGGAACGAAGGTGATCGACGGCGGATCGTTGACGCCGAGGACGGTGATGTTGACCGAGCCGCTCGTGGTGAGCTGCGGGTTGCCGTTGTCGCGCGCATCGACGTTGATCGAATAGGTGCCGACTTGCGACGCGAGCGTCGGGGTGCCGGAGAACGTGCCCGTACCGGGGTTGCCGATGGTGCGGGTGAACGTCATCCAGCTCGGAACGTTCGACGCGATCAGCGTGACCTGGTTGGCCGCATCCGGATCGCTCGACGAAACGCCGATGCTGATCGGTTGGCCAAGCTCGACGGTGCGTGCGCCGGTGAAGGCGATCGTGTTGGGCGCGGTGTTCGCGGACTTCGCAACGTCGACGAGGATGTCGCGCTCGGAGAACGCGCCGGTCGAGTCGGTGACGCGGAGCTTGTAGACGTAGTCACCACGCGGCGAGGTCGGCTCGTAGTAGGTGAGGTCCTTCATGTTGCGAATCGTCTTGCCCGGGACGGTGACCTGACCGGTCTGGTCGACCGAGATCGCCCAGGTCGCATCGACGAACGGCGACGGCGTGACGTAACAAGTCTCGTTGCCGCCGCTACGAACACAGTTGTTGAGCGTCGGGCTGTAGCCCTGCGTGTTCAACTGGCCGATGTTCGAGGTCGGGTTGTAGTCGGGCGACGTCGCGCCCGTGAGGAAGGTGTACGAGAGCGGCTGATCGGCGTCGATTGCGCCCAAGTTCTGCGTGAAGTCCGGCGGGAGCGCGCCGCTCGTCATCTTCGCGAGCGTCGTGGAGATCGCTGCGTCGAGGAGCGGGGTCTGCGAGACGCGCGTGTTGACCCAGCGGAAGCGGGCGGTCAGCGCCCAATCGGCTTCCGGGGCGTTCGCGATACCGCCGATGCGGCAACAGCTGGTCGTGTAGATTTTGTACCAGGTGTTTTGCGCGAGCGCGGTCGAGCTGCTGGTGCCCGATCCGTTCGCCATATTAAAGGTCCAGCGTTGGCGCCGAATAGAGAAGGTGTCGGGCGTCGTATCGGCGAAGATTTCGACTGGGGCGGTCGACGTCGTGCGCAGGCTCGCGTTCGCATCCGTACGGATATTGAGAGATCCGAGCGAGTTGAACGCGGTTTTGCGCCAGAGAGTATCGATAGTGACGGTGGTGGCGCCGGAGGCGGCGGTCTCCACGTAGATGTTACCGCCACGGAAGTGGCTGGCTTGGGCCGGCGTCGCGATTCCCGCGAGCGCGGCCAACAAGACAGCACCACCGAGCAGTTTGCCGGGTTTTAGTGGTGAATTGGGCTTAGACAGTGAAGACGGCGACAAGGTTTTTATCCTTCTTGTGGGGGTGGAGTGAGCGACGCTGGGTCAGTTCGGCATGAGCGGACCAAAGTTGAGCGGCGATGTGCTTTTTTTGAACGGATCGAGATCGCGCGCGGAAAACCTGATGCTGGGGATGATGCACTTTCGATCAAACCTGCTCACGATGGGACTAGTGACGATCGCCGTCACAATGTATCAGCGACTCAATTTGCGGCGCTAAATCGAGACTTTGCCCGGATCTTCCTGCGACAGCGTTCCAAGTCGGGACGGGACATCACCCTTCTAGATGACGTCCCCGGCTCACTCCGATGCGCGCCATTTCGAGGGCTGCGCCTTTTCGGCGCACTACAGGCTTCGCAGAAACTGTAAAACCTTCTCCCTATCTTGGGCGCTCATCGCCTCGAAGTGCGCCTTCGAACGTGCGGCCTCACCGCCATGCGCGCGGATCGCCTCTTCGATCGTTTCGGCGCGGCCGTCGTGAAGGAAACGCGCTTTTGGATCGTCCGCGACGAGGCCCAGGCCCCACAGCGGCGGTGTGCGCCATTCTCTCGCGGAGGCGGCACCTTCGCCGATACTGTCCGAAAGGTCAGGTCCAAGATCGTGGAGCAAGAGATCTGTGTATGCGTGGAAAGTGATGGATGCCAAAGCTCCATCGGCCCGCGTGCGCAGTGCTGCGCGATGGCAGCGTTCGCAGCCGGTTTCGTAGAAGAGCTCGTTTCCGCGAATGACCGCGGGATCGGCGTTGTCTCTGCGCGCCGCGGGGACTCCGAGGTAACGTATGAAGAAGGCGACGGCCTCGAGCTCCGGCGTGCCGAGCTCGGGCTCACCGCCGTGTGCGGCTTCGCGGCAGGCGACCTGTCCGGAAGTACAGTCGTCGTTTCGATGGTCCGTCGAAGTGATGCCCAGATCGCCCGCGAGGGCGGCTGCGCTCTGCGAGGACAACGTGGGTTTGATCGCTTTCCAGCCGAATTTTCCCAAGGCCAAACCATCGGGCGTGCTCAACCAGGCGGCGCGTCCGGAGATGCCGTCTTGATCGAGATCGCCGGGAGCTGCGCACGTAACGGATGATCGCTTCGGCGGGAACACCGGCGATCGCCGACGGTTGAAGCTGCGCATCGAAGATCGGGTCTGGACCGCCGCTCTTCCTCGCCAAACGAAACAACAAGCCGTCGCCGGCAGTTCCGTCAGCACCGAGCGCCTCGGGCCGGCCGGTTCGCGGATGACACGCGAGGCAGGACTCGGCGTGGAGGAGCGGGCCGAGGCCGTCGATCGTCGGTCGCTGCGCGTTGGGCGCGATCAACCACGGTGCGACGAACAGCTCGCGACCGATGGAGAACGGCCCGAGGATCACTTCTTCGACCGCGGCCGGCGTGAGAAACGGCGCATTGCCGTAACCTTCGATCGTCAGCGGACCCGCGATGGCCAAAGGATCAGGGAGCGCTTCGACGTAGACGCTCGCGTCGGGGATCGAAGCGTCGCCCACCGCATCCGCCAGCTCTGCATCGGTGAGTGAGGCATCCGGGAGCTCGACGTCCCTCATCGCCGCGTCGTCTTTTTTGTCCGTCGCGGCATCGCCCGCGCCAGCGCCCGGCTCGTCCAGAGTTGAGGTGGAGCTGCTGATCGAGGGTGCGGACGCGACCGGGTACTCGGTACAGGTCGGCGAGACATCGCCGCTCGAGGTCACGGAAACGATCAGCAGGGGCGAGCGTCGCTCCGTCGAGGTGGAGCTCCGCGAAGGGGCGAACACCATCGCGGTGGAGGTGCTCGATGAGCGCGGCGTCGCCGGTATGGCCAGCACGGTGGTGTTCTTCGAACGTCCGCTCGCCCCGCTCATCGAGCTGACTGCCCCAGAGGACGGGTGGTTCACTTTGCAAACAAGCGTCTTGGTCGAAGGTCAGGTGCTCACTTCGCGCGCGGCGACCGCAACTATGCAATTGAGGAACACAGCACCGATTGCGCTTCAGCTCGTTCCATCTACGGATGGATATACCTTCTCGGCGGCGGCCGGAGTCGAGCTCGGCCAAAACACAATCATCGTCGAGGCGACCGATGATCTGGGCAATTCCGTGAACGTCCAGGTGACCGTCACGCGAGAGATTGATGATGTCGCGCCGATCGCCGAGGTGCTCTTTCCGCGGGAAGGGCAGGGCATCAAGACGCGGCGGGTGTTGGTGCGCGGTGCCAGCGGCCGGGATCCGGTGGTGCCAATGGCGGCGCGATCGCCGGCGGCGAAGTGTATACTTGGGGACGCAACAATCTCGGACAGACCGGTTTGGGATATGTGAGCCACGAGAGTCGCACTACGTGGTGTGAACGGACTTTGACCGGCGATCGCGAGATCGCGCTCTGCAATGCGACCACCATGAACGCGATCGATGTCATCTGCCGGAACCCGACTTTCGTGACTCCAACGCCGGCCGACTCTCCGGAAGCCGCGGCCTGTCGTGCAGCGGCCCGAGTTTCACGCGAAGCGGTGTGTAGCGCCGCGGGCTCAGGTGCGCCGAACAACTGTTTGACCAGCGGAACCGCGAATCTCGCGAATGCGTGCGACGCAGCCTACGGTGCAGCGACACCGGCGAGCGTGGAGTGTGAAACGAGCCTGGTTTGTGGTGCATACGCCGCGGCTTCGCCCGAGAGCGACGCTTGTGCGGCGGTGTTGGCGCAGGTCCCGTCGGCCTTTCCGGCGCCCGCGACTCCCTATGTGCCGGTGCCGATCGGCGCGTACACCGCCACGACCGCGACCACCGGAGTCGGACAGTCGCTCGCGTCCTTGGGCCTATCCATGGTGTCTTTGTCGTTCAATCAAAACGCAGCGTCCTCGATCGACTCCAACGGTGATGCTGGGGCGACAATGGAAATGGTATGTTGTGTTTAGGCGATCTGCTCAATCGCTCTGTGCCTCATCGAGTCCCGGCATTCGGCGCCGCGGGCACCCAGGCGATTGCACTGTCGCGCGGATATGATCATCTCCTGATCCTTCGTTCGGATGGCAGCGTCTACGGTTGCGGACAAAACAATGTCGGTCAGCTCGGCGATGGTACGTCGGGCAGCAGTGCGGCGCGCTTCAGCCCCGCGGCGGTGCTCGGGTTGCCGGTGGACATCGTGCAGATCTTGGCCACTTCGCAGAGCTCTTATGCGCTCACTTCGGGTGGCGAAGTCTACGCTTGGGGACGCAATCAATATGGCAATCTCGGGCAAGGAACGGCCTCGAGCTCGACGGAGGCGTTCGTTGCACCGCTGCGGGTCAACGGTTTGACCGACGTGGTGATGCTCGCGGGCGGACGCGACCATGTGCTCGCTGCGCGCGCCGACGGCACGCTCTACGCGTGGGGTCTGAATGCGAGCAATCAAGTCGACGCTTCGGCGGATAATGTGTTGTCGCCGGTGCAGATCGCGGGAGTCGGCGATGCGATGTTCGCGTGCGGCTGGAGCTTCCACGGATCGCTCGGTGCCGGAGCGTCGACCATCCATACTTGGCCGTACCGCACACCGATCCTGGTGCAGCTCCCGTAGCGCAACACGACTTTCTGGTTTCTCCGCAAAAAAAAAGTTGGTGGGCGTGTCGATCTGCGGTTCGGTTGTTCGACGCCTATGCAGAAGCGCGGCAGACGCCGGGCACAAGGAGAAAAACGATGAGAGTCATGGTGATTGTCAAAGCAACGAAGGATTCCGAAGCAGGCAAGATGCCGGCCGGAGACGTGACCAAGATGCTCGCGGACATGGGCAACTTCAACGAGGAGCTGGTGAAGGCCGGCGTGATGCTCGCCGGGGAGGGACTGCAGCCGAGCTCGAAGGGCAAGCGCCTGCACCTGTCCGGCAACAAACGTACGGTCGTCGACGGTCCGTTCACCGAAACGAAGGAGCTCGTCGCGGGCTTCTGGATCTGGCAAGTGCGCGACATGGACGAAGCGATGGAGTGGGCGCGCCGTTGCCCGGATCCGATGCCCGGCGAGGAAGGTGTGCTCGAAATTCGGCCGGTGCAGGAGATGGAGGACTTCGGCGCAGAAATGACGCCGGAGCTGCGCGAACAAGAAGAACGGTTGCGCGCCCAAATGGCCAAGTGACCAGGTCGAGCACCTCTTAGAGCTCGAGCTCTTTTTTGACCTCGTCGATGTCGCGACCCGCCCAATGACGGCCATACTCCGCTGAGGCGGAGAACGTCCTCGAATACATGCGATCGAGGAAGAGCCGGCCGTTCAGGTGGTCGATCTCGTGTTGCAGAATGCGCGCGTGCCAGCCGCCGGCGCGGAGGGTGATCGGCTCACCGCGGTGGTCGAGCGCGTCGACGCGGACATTTTTCGCGCGCGGCACGATCGCGGTGAAGCCGGCCCGTCCGACGCTCAAACAACCTTCGTAGAATTCAGCGAGCTCCTCATTTTCGGCGGTCAACACCGGGTTGGCGATGACGTGAAAAGACACGGGGCGCCGCTCGAGAAGCGCGAGGCGTTCGGGCGGGAAACCGGTGAGGTACTGTTCACGATCCTCGATCACCGCGAGCTGGATCGACTCGCCGATCTGGGGAGCTGCCAGGCCCACGCCGGGAGCGTCGCGCATCGTCTCGCGCATCAGCTCGATCAACCTCTGTATCTCAGGTGAGAGCAGCTCCGCTTTGGTGAGCGCCCGCGACGTCCGGCGCAGTACGGGATGGCCGGACTCGACGATCTTCAGCAGCATGCGCGCAGGATCTGATCCTGAGCGCGCGAAGTCATCTTCTTCGTAGTTATCCGGCAGGACTTATGCGCGCATGTTGTCGATCGCGGCTTTGGCGCTCTGATTATATTTGTCGTTCATCTTATTATAGAGATCGTACATCTGCTCGCGCTTGTCGTTGAGGCGCTTCAGACGCAACGTTCCTGTATCGACCGACTCGCCGCCCTGATCCTTCGGCTGCAAGAGATCTTTCACGCCGAGGCCCGCGTCCATGGCGCGTTTGGCCATCAGCGCAGATGAAGACTCGCCTTCTTCGTCTTCGTCATCGCGACCGAGCTGATACTGCGATTCTTCTTCGCTGAGGGAGCCTACGCCGACGTCGAGCTCCCAAAATTGGCTCGCGCCCGGGCGCATGCGCTGCGCTTCGTCGAGGACCGCTTGATCCATCGCCATCAGCATCGCGTAGACGTTCGGCTTGCCGCCCGCAGGTCCGCCCCCGCCCGTCAGCGCCGACGTCGCCATGCCTCCGCTGACCCCCGCCACCTGCGGCGTCATCATGGAGATCGTGCCGTCGACGCGACCGTTGGTGACCACTTGGCCACCGGCGATCTTCTCGAAGCGCGAACGCACCGACGCCTCTTGCTGCACGAGCATCGACAGCTCGGTCCGGCGTTTGGTCTTCGCGTTCATCAAGCCGGGCAAGGGATCCGTGCTTCGCGCGCGCTCGATCTCCGGCTCTTGTGCGTAGGTCGCGCCCAAAAACACGGCGCGTTCTTTCATCGCCTGCGTCGGGTGCGGATTGAAGCCGGGCGGCGGGATATTCGCGCGCCCATCGGCCGTCACTTTGCCGAACTTGTTCGCTTCGAGCGCCGCCGTTCCGTACGCCAGCTTGAGGTTTTGGAGCCGGGCCAGCGAGGTCTTCGAGAGCGAGCCGAGGCTCTTCTCCAGTACCTCGGCTGAGGCGCTACCCAGTTGTCCGAGTAGATCTCCGACTTTCCGTCCTACTTCCACCATCGCGTTCGAGTATCGGCCCTCGAACGTTTTTGTTCTCTCTTTTTTGGTGTAGGTGCTGGTGATCCTTCGGTTCTGGCCCTCAGGACCCGAAGTCTAGCGGCCCGATAACGTCGTCGGAGGCGTCAGCGCCAGGAGATCAGCGGCCACGTTGACCGCTTCACCGACCGAAGCCTCGTGCTGGAGATCGTACTTCGACTTCGCCTTCGGATCTTTCGGATCTTTCTTCTCCTCCGGCTTGTCTTTGCCCTTCTTCAAGAGCTCGGCGATCTTCACCAGTCCTTCGTTCTTCTTCGCCTCTTCGACCTCTTTTTTGATCTCGGCCATCGTCGGATTCTTCGCCACGCGCTCGGCCGATTTCTCGCGGAGCTTGGCGAGCGTCGCATCGTCGATCGGCTTCCAGGTCTTGCCCGGTTCCGTGCCTTGCACCGCCTTCGACAAGAACGGCTCCACGCTCTCCGGCGCGAGCGAATAGTCGAGCGCGCCTTCACCGACGTCGATCGCATCGAGCGGCCCTGGAATGCGCAGGTTCGAGCCCACGCCGATCCGCTGCGTGCTCATGCCCGCCGGCAAAAAGAACATCCCCGTGGTCACCTTCATCGCGCCGAGCTCGCCGGGAAGCGGCAACAACACTTGCACCGTTCCCTTACCGAACGTGTGCTCGCCGCCCGCGATCACCGCGCGCCGGTAATCGCGCAGCGCGCCCGCGAGAATCTCCGAAGCGGACGCGCTCGCCGGCGAAGTGACCACCACCAGCGGGCCGGGCCACTGCACGTCGTCGTCTTCGTCCGCGAGAATTTCTACGCCGCCCTGCGTGGACTTCGTCGCCACCACGCCGCCTTCACGAATGAAGAGGCCCGCGATCTTCACCGAGTCATCGAGCAAACCGCCGCCGTTTCGCGACAGATCGAGCACCAGCGCGTCGGCCTTTTCTTTCTTCGCTTCGGCGATCAGCTTCTTCATGTCGCCATACGAAGAGCGACCACCTTCATCGCCGCCTCCACCGTAGAACGACGGCAGATCGATGATGCCGATCTTATAGCTCTTTTCTCCGACCTTCTTGGTGTCGTAGGTGATCTTCGCGGCCTGCTCGGCGACGTCGATCTTGTCGCGCACGATCGTCACGTCGAAACGTTTCGTCTCCGGCGCCTCGCGCAGGATGGTCAGCGTCACTTTCGTGCCTTTTTTCCCGCGGATCATCTTCACGACGTCTTTGAGATCCATGTCGATCGTGGAGACCGGTTTTTCACCGTCCTGCGCGACCGCCATGATCTTGTCTTTCGGCTGGAGCACCGCCGATTTTTCGGCCTGGCCGCCCGGCACCAACGTCTCGATGTACGTGACACCATCTTCGCTGCGCAGCGCCGCACCGATACCTTCGAGCGACAAACGCATCTGAATCTGGAACTCAGCGAGTGTCTCCGAGGACATGTACGAAGAGTGTGGATCGAGCGACTCCGCGAAACCTTCCGCGAAGATCGTCGGGAGCTGGCCCTTCTGCTCGCGTTCTTTGAGCCGTTTGATGATCAGCTCGTAGCGGTGCAGTAGCTGCTTCTTCGCCGCGTCGGGCGCGATGCCCGAGAGCTGGTAGTTCGCCATCTGATAATGGATCCACTTTTTCGACAGCGCGGCGCGTTCTTCCGCAGTTTTCGCGAAGCCGCGCTTCTCCGGATCGGTGACGATCTCCACCGTTTCGTCGAGCTTGTACTTCGCATCGAGCATCGTCTGCGCGAGCTTGTAGTCCTCTTCCGCGCGCTTCACGATGATGTGGTACGCGTCGGTCAGCGCCGAACAATCGCCGGTCTTCATCGTGTCGAAGACCTGCGTCAGATCGCTCTTCAGCGCGCTCGCTTCCTTCTCGAGCAACATGGTGCGCGAGCCGTCGAGCGCATCGACGAACTTCTCCGCCGTGCGTTTCTCGATCTCGTCGTCGACCGCTTTTTTCTTGTAGTGGTTGCGCCCGAAGGAATCGAACAGCGAAGGCAATTGCCTGCATTCGAGCGTCGTCGCCTGGGCTGAGCAGGCGAACGACGTGGAAACGAGCACGGTGAATACGGATACAGAAAAGTTCAGGCGCATTCGGGTTCCTTCCGCGACGAAGCAGACCAACAATAGTCGGTGAGGAAACCGAGCGCTACGTCCCCGTACTCCCAGCCCTGAAATTATCCGCCGCTTTTGGCTATTTTCGCCCACCCGTCGCGGAGTGCCACGATTCGATTGAAGACCGGCGCGCCGGGTTTCGAGTCGATCGGGTCCGCGTAAAAGAATCCCTGGCGCTCGAACTGATAGCGATCACCTGCCTGCGCCGACAAGAGCGAACGCTCCAATTTTGCGCGCAAGACCTGCAGGGACGTCGGATTCAGGTTCGACCTCCAATCCATGCCCTCCGGCTCCGCGCCCGGCTCTTCGTAGGTGAAGAGCTGCTCGTAGAGGCGCACCTCCGCGTCGAACGCGTGTTCTGCCGACACCCAGTGGATCGTGCCTTTGATCTTTCGTCCATCGGCCGGCGTGCCGCCCCTGGAATTCGGATCGTAGGTGCAGTGCACTTCCGTGATCTCGCCGCTCGCGTCTTTGATCACGCGGGTGCAGCGCACGATATACGCCCAACGCAGCCGCACTTCGTTGCCGGGTGAGAGGCGGAAAAACTTCTTCGGCGGATTCTCCATGAAGTCGTCGCGCTCGATGTACAGCTCGCGGCCGAACGGAACTTTGCGCATGCCCATCTTCGGCGGATCGTCCGGGAAGTTCGCTGCGTCGAAGTCCTCGCTCTGTCCTTCAGGATAGTTTTCGATCACCAGCTTGAGCGGCTTGAGCACGCCCATGACGCGCCCCACTTTGGTGTTCAGATCGTCGCGGATGGCCCACTCGAGCAGCGCGAAATCGACCAGACCATCCCGCCGCGCGACACCGATGCGCTCACAAAATTCGCGGATCGCCTCCGGCGTGTAGCCGCGCCGGCGAAATCCGGCGAGCGTCGCCATGCGCGGATCGTCCCAGCCGTTCACCACACCTTCTTCGACGAGCATGATCAGTCGCCGTTTGCTCATCATGGTGTACGAGAGCTTCAGCTTGGCGAACTCGATCTGCTTCGGCCGCGGCGGATGAATATCGAGCGCAGTGAGGATCCAGTCGTAGAGCTCGCGGTTGTTCTCGAACTCCAGCGTACAGATCGAGTGCGTTACACCTTCGATGTGGTCCGACAAACACTGAGCAAAATCGTAGAGCGGATAAATACACCACTTGTTGCCGGTGCGGTGATGCTCGACGTGGCGGATGCGATAGATCGGCGGATCGCGCATCTTCATGTTCGGATTCGCCATGTCGATGGCCAAGCGGACAGTATGCGCACCTTCCGGGAACTCGCGATTGCGCATTCTATTCAATAGATCGAGGTTCTCTTCGACCGAACGATTGCGGTGTGGGCTCGGCTTGCCGGCCTCGGTCACCGTTCCGCGCATCTTGCGGGTCTCTTCTTCGCTCAAACTGCAGACGTAAGCCTTCTTCTGTTTGATCAGCTCGACTGCATAATCGTAGAGGCGATCGAAATAGTCCGCTGCATGGTAGAGGCGATCTTCCCAATCGAAGCCGAGCCATTTGACGTCGCGCTGGATCGCCTCGACGTACTCCATGTCTTCTTTGGCCGGATTCGTGTCGTCGAAGCGCAGGCGACAGGTGCCGCCGAGCTCTTTCGCCAAGCCGAAGTTGAGGCAGATCGATTTCGCGTGGCCGATGTGCAGATAGCCGTTCGGCTCGGGCGGAAATCGCGTCGCGACCGTGGTGTAACGCTTCTCTTTGAGATCGTCCTCGACGATCGAGCGGATAAAATTCGACGGCGCTTCCGCACCGGCCGCCTCACTTGCGGGCTTGTTGTCGCTCATCGGCGGCAGCTTGCGCTGTTTCGTCGGTGATTCTCAATCCCTTTCTCGCTTCCTTGTTCGCGTAATAGTCCCCGGTCGGATTCACCAAGGACAGGCTCGTCTTGTCGCCTTCGATCTCGATTCCGATACGCAGGCCCGACAGACCGAGCAACAAGCCTCCCGCTCTTTTGCCCTTTTTCTCGTAGATATTGGCCTGCACCTCGATCGCGCCCGACTTCATGATCACCTGATCGAACGCGTACCCGTCTTTGCTCACCGCGAAGTCGAAGGTGCCGTCGAGCTGGCCGGGATCGATCCGCCGCGCGATCGACGGGACCTTGTCGATCGCATCGAAGACCGCGAGGAGCGGGCGTACGTTAGCGAGCTTCACGCGTGCGCTTCCCGCGGCGGTCGGCGTCTGCGGTTTGTCGTACTTCGCTTCGTCGAGGTCGATCGTCGCTTTGGGGACGGTGAAATCCGCCCACCAATTTGTTGTGTCCGTGGCGCGTTCGGTGGTGCCGGTCTCCACCACGCGGCCCTGGCGCACGCCGATCTTCGCTTCTTTGACCTCGTAGGAGCGCTTCGCGTGATTGGAGCTGGTGATCGGGGCGTCGACGTCCGCGCGGGCTTCCAGCTCCAACTGCCGAAATTGTGCGCGGATCGTACCTGTCCTGATGGTCAGGTCGTCTTTCGTCAGCTTCATCCGCAGGTCGCCGGAGAGCAGCTTGAAACCGGAGGTGGACGGAATGTAGCCGTTATAGGCGGAGACGTCGGGAACGTAGGCGTCTTCGACAGTGATCGAAAGACCAGGATCCTTGAGTGGTTGTTCCAGCGTCGCTGATTTTTTGCCGTAGAGCGCCAGGTGCAGATTTTTGCCGACAATCTGCGATTTTTTATCCCAAGATCGGCGCACCCGGAACTTGTGGAGACGGAAGTCGAGCTTCGCGGCGTTCTCTGTGAGCTCGTAGGTGACTTTGCCGCTGCCGGTGGCGTGATGTTCGTAGAGGCGCGCGGCGATGCGATCACCTTCCAGAACCAGCTTCGAGCCGGGCTTCAGCTTGCCCTGAGTTGCCGCGAGCTCGGCGTCGATCGAGCCTTTTCCTTCGTTGAAAGAGAGGTAACCGATGCCGTCGAGGTATCGATCGAGGAAGGCGAAGCTCTGGAGCTGGGCTTTGAGCTTCGCTTCGAGGTTGATCGCGCCGAGGACCGCTTTGACTTCGTCTTTTTCCAGCGACACCTGCGGCATATCGAACCGCGCCGAGCCGTGCAGATCGGTGGCCAGCGCTTCTTGTCCGATCACCAAGCCTCCGCGCTGGATGTCGAGCTTCACGTCGCCGAGGAAGAGGAAGGTCGTCGGAAAAAAGACGAGCGTCGAGTCACTCGAGGCTTGGCCGAGGAAGCGGTAATCTTCGAGCCAAACTTCGTGGATGTCCTTGGCGATGACGTCGTCGAGCTCCACCGTCCAAAGCTTCGAGGGATCCGGCGGACCCGTTCGGATCATGTGGGTGTCGACCTGTTGGAGGCAGGTTTTTTTGTCCATGAACGCCGGCGGGCTGGAGAGCGGTCCGATCGGCGGGAGGTGGTACGGCTTGGCGTCGCACAGCTCTGCGAGCGGGCGCGTTTTACGGAGCAAGAATCGTACGCCGCGCGCATCGCCGTTTTGTACGGTGACTTTTTTCTTTCGCAGATCCGGGATCCACAGCGAAGCGACGGTGTCTTCGATGTCGATCTCCAGCTCGATCGACGTGTCTTGGCTGACGATGCGCAGATTCTTCACATGGACGCGGCCGGGAATGAACGAGAAGGCGCGGTCATAGGTAATGCGGACGTTGTCTTGCGCAGAGGCGATCGCTTTTTCGAGCAAAGGCGTGAAGAGCACGACATGAATGGCGATCAGATACAGCGCATAGAGCGCGACGATCGCGATCAACGCGCGCTTGGCCCAGCGCAACATTAATTCTAGGAATTGCACGCATCGGGCCAACCAGGAGGAGCCGTGCACACGTGGATCGTCGAGGCGTTTTGCGTCAGGGTGCGGGCCATGAAAGTTGCAATCCTCGGCACAGGCGACGTCGGTCAGGCGCTCGGCCGCGCGTTTTTGAAGCTCGGACACGACGTGAAGATGGGCTCGCGTGAAGCGAACAACGAGAAGATGGCGAAGTGGGTCAAAGACAGCGGTGCGAAAGCTTCGGGCGGAACCTTTGCGGAGGCCGCGAAGTTCGGCGAGCTGATCGTGCTCTGTACTTTAGGACAGGCAAACGAAGCCGCGTTGCGCGCGTGTGGTGCGGAGAATTTGCGCGACAAGATTTTGATCGACACCACGAATCCTCTCGATAGCTCCGCGGGCATGCCGCCGAAGCTTCTCGGCGGGGTCGGCGACTCGGGCGGCGAAAAAGTGCAGAAGGCCGCGAGCGGCGCCAAGGTGGTGAAGGCGTTCAACACGGTCGGCAATTCGTTGATGTATCAACCGAAGCTCGGCGACATTCCCACCATGTTCATCTGCGGCGACGACACGGAAGCGAAGGGGGACGTCGCACGTTTGTTGAAAGACTTCGGCTGGGAGACGGCCGACGTTGGTGGGATCGCGTCTTCGCACTACCTGGAAGCGATGTGTCTCGTGTGGGTTCTGTTTGGTGCGAACGGCGGTGGCTGGAATCACGCGTTCAAATTATTGCGCTGATTCGTTTTGTGACACGCGCGGGGAGCTGCGCTGGCCTGGAGGACAGGTCTCGCCGGTGCGCGCGTTCGGCTATTGAGCCGACTTCTTCGCCAAATCCGGGAGCTCTTTGATCACCTTCTGCAGCTTCTTCGGGACGTTTTGGCGGACGTATCCGTTGTTCGGATTCCGCTTCACGTAATCCTGGTGATACTCCTCCGCCGCATAAAACTCGGTGAGCGGCTCGAGCTTGGTGACGATCGGATCTGCCCACGCTTTCGCTTGCGTGAGCTGCTGGATGTACGCCTCGGCGACACGTTTCTCTTCGGCGTTCGCAAAGAAGATCGCCGATCTGTACTGATGGCCAACGTCGGGGCCGGCGCGATCGAGCGTCGTCGGATCGTGCGTGGTGAAGAACGCGCGCAAGAGCTGTCCGTAGGTGATCTTGCCTGGGTCATAGGTGATGCGGATGACCTCTGCGTGTTTCGTTTTGTGATTCGCGACTTTTTCGTAGATGGCGTTCTCTTTGGTGTCCCCCGCGTAGCCGGAGACCACCTCGGTGACGCCCTCGAGGCTTTCGAAGACCGCTTCGGAGCACCAAAAACATCCTGATCCAAAGACCACGGATTGGAGCGCTCCACCTTTCGCCGGGAGGTCGACCTTCGGTGGAGGAAGCGGATTCGCGACCAAAGCGGTCAGCAAAAGGAGCGACAACATATGTTCGATTCTATGCTGCTTCGCGCTGTGCGTTACATGTGCAAATCGCTGTGCATCGTCCGGACGTCCGGGCGGTGTAACGTCCGGCCGGACGGACACGTGCAAAAAAACCAGCGCGGAGACGCGGCCGAAGGCCTGGCATGGCGACTGCTCTTCCCCGGGGAAGCATGTCTCGCTTTTTCTCTTTGGCGATCTTCCTCACGTGCCTCATGCACCTGGCCTGTAGTCCAGGTGTCGGTGCGGACCCTGTTCCCGACGCAGGGTTGATGGTGATGGACGCTTCGATCTCTCAGCCGGACGCAGAGCCACTCCCGGTCGACGAGAAGCTGATCGTCCAAGGCACCGCCGAGCTGCGCGCACTGACCTCCGGTGGGGTGCTCGCCGAGCCGCTCGAAGACGGTGACGAGCTCCAGATGTTCCTCGAGGAGGACTGGCAAGAAGTACAGGTGGAATGGTCCGATGGAGCGCACTTTCGTGCCGAGCTCGAAGCAGGCGCAACCTATTATCTCCGCTATAAGAACGACTGGCTCGTGTCCTCGCGGCCAAACGTCGACCTCTCGCGTTTTGTGCTCGGACGCAGCGACGCCGAGCCGTGTAATCGCGCCAGCACGCTCCTGCAGGTCGACGCACAGATGCTCGGCGCGTGGAAAACGGGCGACGAGCTGCAGCTGGTTTCGGCGAACACCGGCGCGATGATCTTCAATCTCGAAACTTACGTGAGCGGAGCTCCGCGGAGCGGCGATGCCGAGCTGTCGATGAGCGTGCGCTGGTACGAGACCGGCGAAGCGTTGATCAACGGCTCGATGGGTGATCAAGCGATCCTCACCCAGCTCACCGAGAAGACGTCGAACGGCCGCACCTACCGCGCGGCGACACGTGCGTTGATCGCGCCGGCGTTTCGGATGCTCGACGGCGAGACGACGGCGATCCGCGGCTCGTTCACCACGCCGGTCTTGCTGGAGCGCATTTCGGTGCGCGTCGATCCGATGAAACGCCGCGACTTCGGCGAGGACCTGAATCCGGCCGCAGTGTCCGCAGGCTCGACCTTGTACATCGACGCCATGCCTTTCGGCGGCGAGCACGGACAGATCGGTGCGACGCCGGATTTGATGATCCTCCCCATCGGCGCGGAGGAGAACGCGGTGTTCGATGTCGAGCTGGAGCTCGCTTCCGTCTATCCTTCGAGCTGGAAGCTCTTCGGGCAGATGATCGACAACTTTTGGGTCTCCATCCTCGCCGATGACGCGACCGAGCCGCTCGACGTCTTGGTTTCGGTGCTCTCCAACAACGACTATGAGGAGCTGAAGCTCGGGAACACGATGTTGCAGGTTGGACCTGTCCAAGAGATCAGGATCGAAGAGCGCCCGGGCTTCGCGCGAAACCGCATCGCGACCGCCACGCCGAAAATTTCTTGGATGGCGCCGAAGGTAGGGACGGCGAACCAATACGGCGTGACCATCTATCGCGTGTATGCGGAGGACGGAAAAACAGCGATGATGCGCCGCGCGGGTTTTGTTTTGGAAGGGACCGAAATGTCGGTTCCGCCCAACATCCTGGAGCCCGGTGAGACCTATGTTTTTCTGATCAGCGCGCATGATCAGCAGGACACCTCGGCGATCGAGCGCCCGTACGCGTCACGATTCCCGGAGGCGTACGCAGAGTCGCTGACCGGACTCGTTACGATTGCAAACTGAACGGGATTGGTTAGCGTGTGCGCGTATGCTGCGCGCGCGTCTGTTGCTCCTCGGCCTCTTTCCCCTCTCTGCGTGTAACTGCGACGACGAGCTCGGACAGCTCAACGGCGCGCTGGAGGTCGATCCGCCGGCGCTCGACTTCGGTATGGTGCCGCGCGATCTCGCGAAGGAGCTCCCGCTCAAGCTCTACAACCGCGGCAGCTTCGTGTTGAACGTGGAGGGTTACAGCGCCGACGCGCCGTTCATTCCGCCTTCGGGGACCTCGTCGATCGGCACCGGCAACAAAGGGATCGAGATCAAAGTTGCGTTCAAGCCGAGCGAGCTCGGGCCGGTCAGCGGCACGTTGGTCATCGTCAGCGACGATCCGAAGGCACCCACGGTCACTGTCCCTTTGACCGGTGTGGGGATCGAGGCGGCGATTCGCGTCGAACCGTCGCTCATCGACTTCGGCGAGGTCGAATGGCTGCCGAATATGATGGGGCAACAGTCGCAGACGGTGACCGTGTCGAATCCGGGGAGCGACGCGTTCGAGCTCACCGCGCTCGAGCTCACCGAGAGCGCGAACAACGCGTTCGGTTTGTCGATGATGGACGCGATCGGCACCTATGGACCGGGCGCGAGCAAAACTTTTGCGGTGACGTTTTTGCCGAATTCGCGCGGCGCGGTTTCAGGCTCAGTGCGGATCGCGACGACGACCCGGATGGCACCGGAAATCATCATTCCGCTTCGCGGCCAAGGTGTTGCGCCGGAGATGGAGCTCTGCGCGCTCGCCGACTCCGGTACCGAAGCGTGCAACAGCCGCGGTGAAGTTCCGCGCGTCACCTTCGGCAACATCGAACGGATGGGTATGGCGACCGGCCGAGTCACCGTGCGCAACACCGGCGATCGCAATCTGGTGCTCGCGCAGGTGTTCACCACCAGCAACGCCACCGACTTCACGTACAGCCCCGCGGTGCCATCGACGGCGGCGATCAGCATCGCGCCCGGCGCCACCGAAATGTGGACCGTCACTTATACACCTTCGGATTATTTGTTCGACGCGGTGCTGCTCGGTTTCGCCACGAACGATCCGCGCATGTTTCCCGGCGGCGATCCGCGCGGAAGCCGGGCCGTCGACATTCGCGGCGGCGTGAAGAGCGCGCGGATTCGGATTCAACCGGGCTCGCTCACGTTCAGCCATACCGGCGCGGTCAATCACGGCGAAACTCCGGTGCGCTTTTACAACTGCGGGGAAGAGCTGCTCACGCTCAGCGGGAACATCATGATGGTGCAGACCTCGGGGCCGGAACCTGCGCTTTCGATCACCGGAGCACCGCCTTCCGGAACGACGATCCCGCCGCAACCGATGTGTGATCAGGGGCCGGCGGGCGCAGAGATGCGCGTCGTCTTCGACACCACGACCGACGGCATTTACGAAGGAGAGATCGCGGTCTCCTCGAACGATCCGACGAATCCCACGGTCACCGTCAGCGTCACCGCGACCAAACGGTAGATGCTTGTGCTGCTTAATGCCACGGTCGAGCAGTCCGCGGGGGCGTGCCACAGTTAGGGAGGTCGAGAAAATTATCTAGACCTGTCCTCGAGGTCACCCCGTGCGCTCGGCGCCGAGATGGTGTTGACTGAGCCCGGTGGCGATCGACCGCGCCGCGGACGAGCGAGTCGTCCTTTGTAGAATCCGCGCACAGTTGGCCGCTGTTCCGCTGCCCCATGTCGTGGAAGTCATGCGCCCGCAACCGATCGAGGTGCTCGCCGACCTGCCGCCTGCAGTGCTCGGCATATCGCGGATTCGCGGGGAAGCAGTTCCCGTTCTCGATGGTGCCGCGCTCGTCGGTCGCGACGGCGGCGGCGCGGCGCAGCGCTTCGTGTTGCTCCGCGCCGGCACGCACAAGATCGCGCTCGCGGTCGACGGCGTGCTCGGTGTGCACGCGCTCTCGCGCGCCGAACGACAATCGTTGCCTCCGGTGTTCGGCGAACAGAAACACGCCAAAGAGCTCGCGATGCACGATCGAGAATTGGTGATCGTGCTCGGCGAGACGCGGTGGATCTCGGAAGAGCTCTACAGCGCGATCCTCAAAAAAGGTGAACGCGCATGATCTCTGCGCCGGAGCTGCTGCGCTTTCGTGCTCTCCTCGAACAGCGCATGGGTTTTCTCTTCGAGGACGGGAAGCTCGAACAACTGCGTGAGGTCTTCGAACGTGTCTGGCCGCAGTTCGCCGACAGTCCAGCGCGCTTCCTCGAGATGTTGCAGGCTCCGGAGAAAGAACCGCTGCGTTCGATCGCGCGCGAGCTGACCGTCACCGAAACGTTCTTTTTTCGCGGAGCGGATCAGCTGCGTGCGTTTCGGGAAGCGGTGCTGCCGGCGCGCGCGGTCGAGCGCCGTTATGATCGAAAGATCAGTGTCCTCTCCGCGGGCTGTTCTTCGGGCGAAGAGGCCTATTCGCTGGCGATCGGCGCGCGTCATCATCCCGCGCTCGAGGGCTACACGATCGACGTGCGCGCCATCGATCTCAACGTCGCGGCGCTCGAACGCGCGCGCCGCGGCCGTTATTCGGTGTGGTCGCTGCGCGAAACGACGCCCGAGCTGCGCGCGAGATGGTTCGAGGAAGAGAAGAGCGAAATACGCTTGATCCCTGCGCTGCGCGACGCGGTGGTGTTCTCCGAGCACAACCTGCTCGACGAAGATCCAGTGCTGCTCCCGCGAGCGACCTTCGACGTGATCTTCTGCCGAAATGTGTTGATGTATTTTTCGCGTCCGAACGCGGTGAATGTGGTCGCGCGGCTCGCGCGTGCGCTGCTCCCGGGCGGATTTTTGTTTCTCGGTCACGCGGAGACGATGCGCGGTTTGTCGGAGGCTTTTCACCTCCACCACACGCACGGTGCCTTCTACTATCAGAAGAAAGAGACCGACGAGGCGCCCGTCGCGTTCTCTTATACGCCGATCCCCATCCCGTACAGCGGATGGAGCGAACCGCTGCGCCTCGCGGAAGATCAGATCCGTTCCATTTCCGTGCAGCGCGACGCGCTGATGCAAACGTTGCCGCGACCTGTGCCCGACGTGGTCCACACCTTCGACCTGTCGCAAGCGCTCGAGCTGCTCGCGGAAGAACGCTTCGCCGAGACCGGGAAACTGCTCGCTCGGCAACCCGCGTCGTCCGACAAAGATCCGAACGTGCTCTTGTTACGTGCTGTCCTCGCGACCCACGGCGGAGAGCTCTCGACCGCACAAAGATTGGGCGAACGTGTGCTGGCTATCGACGAAATGAACGCCGGCGCGCACTACGTGATCGCGCTTTGTCGTGAACAGGCGGGAGATCGCGCGGCGGCGATCGATCATCACAAGCTCGCGGCGTACATCGATCCCGAGTTTGCCATGCCGCGCCTCCATCTGGGCATGCTGGCCAGAAGATCAGGTAAAGCGGACGATGCCAGGCGCGAGCTGCAAAAAGCGCTCGCGTTGCTCGAAGACGACGACGTCTCGCGGATCGTCCTCTACGGCGGAGGCTTCAATCGCGAAGCGCTGGTGCGCCTCTGTCGCGCCGAGCTGTTGATGGTCGGGGGTGGCCGGTGACGCACGGTGTGGATCATTTGCGGCGAGAGTTCGATCGCGCTTTCGCCGAGCCGGCGCACGAGGCGAACGACGACTTCGAGGATCTGTTGGCGCTCCGCGTCGGCGGTGGAGCTTACGCCGCACGTTTGGTGGAGATCCGCGGCATCCACACGCAGAAAAAGATCGTTGCGTTGCCTTCGCGTTGTGCGGAGCTGCTGGGCGTCGTCGGGCTTCGCGAAGGGATCATGCCGGTCTACAGCCTGCGTCTGTTGCTCGGTTACGCGCGCGAAGAGCGGCCTTCGCGTTGGATGTTGCTCGCCGGTCACGCAGAACCGGTGGTGCTGTCCTTCGATACGCTCGAAGGTTACGTACGCGCACGGAAGAACGAGGTCGCGTCGACGACACGGATCAAAGGTGAGCTGTACACCGTGCTCAATATGAGCGCGCTGATCGCGTCGATCAAAGCACGCATCGAGGAGGGGTGAGATGTGGACGTTCGGTAAGAAGTTGGCGCTTGGCTTTGCGATCGGTTTCGCACTGTTGATGGTGATCGGCGTGATCGCCTATCGCGGAGTGAACACGCTGGAGAGCGTGAGCTTGGACGTGACGCGGATGCACGAGATCATGGAGCGGCTCGAATCGTTGCTCGGTCTCGTCAAAGACGCGGAGACCGGACAACGCGGCTTCATCATCACCAACGATCCCGATTTCCTCGAGCCGCACGCTCAGGCGGTCGCGGCGCTCGGGCCCGCGTTCGCCGTCCTTCGCGAGCTGATCGTGGATCCAAAGCAGCGGGCGCGTTTGGACGAGATCCGTCCGATGATGGACGCAAAGCTCGCGGAGCTGCAGCGCACCATGGATCTGCGCAAAAGCGGCGGGATCGAGGCGGCGCAACAAGCGATCAGCGCGGGCAAAGGAAAGAGGTTGATGGACGACATCCGTGACAATGCCAGCGAGCTCGCGCGGCTTCAACGCGTGTTGCTCGATCAAGAGGCGGAGCGGGTGAAGACGGTGACCGCGCAGGTGACGTCGACGATCCTCTACGGGACGATCTTCGCGGCGCTCTTGTTGTTGATGACCGCGTGGATGATCACGCGTTCGGTCACGCAACAGGTCGGGTCGGCCGTACAACACGTGCAGAGCTCCTCGTCGGAGCTGCAAGCTGCGGCTTCTCAGCAAGCGGCGGGCGCGCAAGAACAAGCGACGGCGATGACCGAAATTACCACGACGATCAGCGAGCTTTTGGCGACGTCGCGGCAGATCGCGGAGAGCTCGCAGCGGGTGGCGCGGATCAGCGGTGACGCCGGAAGCGCGGCGCGCGGAGGCGATGAAACGGTGCAGCGCGCGACGGAGTCGGTCGCAGCGATCCGCAAACAAGTCGACGTGATCGTGCAGCACATGCTCGAGCTCGGGAAGAAGTCGCAGCAGATCGGCGGCATCTTGGAGATCATCAACGAGCTCTCCGAACAGACGAATATCCTCGCCATCAACGCCACCATCGAAGCGGCGGGCGCCGGGGAAGTGGGCAAACGTTTTGCAGTCGTTGCGGACGAGATCCGCAAGCTCGCCGATCGCGTCGGCGGGACGACAAAAGAGATCCGCGGTCTGGTCGACGACATCCGCGGTGCAGTCAACACCACGGTGATGGCCACTGAAGGCGGCTCGAAAGCAGTCGACGCCGGCACACGGCAATTCAGCGAAGTGTTGGCCACGTTCAAAGAGATCGCCGCGCTGGTGGCGACGACGACCGAGGCGTCGCGCGAGATCGAGCTGTCGACGAAACAGCAGACCAGCGCAGTCGAACAAGTGACGGTGGCGATCACCAGCGTTTCGCAGGCAGCGAAGGAGAACGAAGTCAGCGCTTCGCAGACGCTCCAAACTTCATCGCAGCTCACCAGTCTTTCGCGTGAGCTGCTCCGCATGATCCGTCCCGAGGCCGGCGCGTGATCTGATGGCTGCCGACCCATACAAATATTTCCGCATCGAGGCGCGCGAGCTGGCCGAAGCGCTCGGCAAAGGTGCGCTCGAGCTGGAAAAAGCGCCGTCGACCCAGCTCGTCGCGCGGATCTTGCGCTTGGCGCACACGTTGAAAGGTGCGGCGCGCGTGGTGAAGCGCACCGATATTTCGGAGAAAGCGCACGCGCTCGAGGAGCTGCTGGAACCTGTCCGCGAGGACATCTCCGAGACGAACACTGTTTTGTTCGAGTCGGTGTATCGGATCTGTGACGCGATCCGCGAGGCGATCGACACGCTCGACGCACCGGTGCCGCCGCGTACGGCCTCGACACCGTCGACGACGCCGATCGCGGCGGGCGACAAAGAGAAAGCGGCGGTGCCTGCTCCCGCCGAAGAGCTCGTTCGCGGCCTTCGCGCGGACGTCGGCGAGATCGACTCGCTGCTCAACGGGATCGCCGAAGCGAGCATTCAAGTGGCGAACATGCGGCGCGCTCTGCCGGCGCTGGAGAACGCGCGTCATTTGGCCGATCTTTTGGTCGAACAGCTGGTGCGCAGCAGCTCGCCGCGCGCGCGTTCTTTGGCGGAAGAGCTCCACGCGTTGGTCGCCGGCTTGGAACAACGGTTGGGAAGCGGGGTCGATCAGGCGGCACGCGAGCTCGAGCAGGTGCACGACATCGGCGAACGGCTGCGCTTGTTGCCGGCGAGCTCGGTGTTCTTGTCGCTCGAACGCACCGCGCGCGACACTGCGGAGCTGATGAAAAAGAAGGTCGTCTTCTCCGCGAAAGGAGGCGACGTCCGTATCGACGCCCACGTGCTCGGCACCATTCAAGCCGCGCTCCTGCAAGCGGTGAAAAACGCGGTGGCTCACGGCATCGAGCGCGAAGGCCGCGTGGAGATCGAAGTCGCGCGCCGCGGAAATCGCGTCTCTTTTGCGGTGAAAGACGACGGCCGCGGGATCGACGTCGACGCGATCCGCGCTGCAGCACAAGCGCGCGGGCTGCTGTCGCTGAACACCGCCTTACCCACGACCGCCGAAGGTTGGATGCGCCTGTTGTTGAAGGGCGGCTTCACCACCGCACAATCGGTGACGCAGGCCTCCGGCCGCGGCATCGGCCTCGACGTCATTCGCGAAGCGCTCACACGTTTGAACGGCGAGCTCGCAGTCACCTCCGCACCGAAGCTCGGGACGAAGCTGGAGCTGATCGTGCCGGTCTCTCTTTCTTCGCTCGACGCCTTGTTCGTCGAGAGCGCGGGCGTGACCACGGCGATTCCGCTCGACGCCGTGCGCGGAACGAAACGGATCGATCGCACCGATATCGCGCGCTCCATGGGCGGAGATTCGATCGTGCACGAAGGACAGCTCCTGCGCTTCCTTCCGCTCTCCGTTCCGCTGACGAAAAAAGCGGCGGTCGCCGGTGAACAAGACTCGTGGTCCGCGGTGATCATCGAGGTGAACGACCGTCGCGCGGCGATCGGCGTCGATCGTTTGTTGGGAACCGCCAACCTGGTCTTACGGCCACTGCCGCCGCTGACACCCGCCGATCCGATCGTCTCCGGCGTGTCGCTCGATGCGGACGGATCTCCGCAGCTGGTGCTCGACGCGGAGTCGTTGATCCGCGCTGCTGAAGCCGCGCTGACCGCGGAAGCGCGCCGGCAAAAACGCGTGCGTGTGTTGGTGATCGACGATTCGCTGACGACGCGCATGTTGGAGCAGAGCATCCTCGAGTCTGCGGGTTACGAGGTGGAGCTCGCCTCGACGGCGGAGGAGGGGCTCGAGAAAGCAGCGCTGGCGAAATACGATCTCTTCCTCGTCGACGTGGAGATGCCGGGGATCGACGGTTATACCTTTGTGGCTCGCACGCGCGCCGATCCGGTGTTGCAAAAGACCCCGGCGATCTTGGTGACCTCCCGCGGCTCGCCGGAAGACAAAAAACGCGGCTTCGATGCGGGCGCGAGCGCGTATGTGGTGAAGAGCGAGTTCGATCAAGCCTACTTGTTGGGCACGATCAAAAAGCTCGTGGGGTGAAGCAATGGCGAAGATTCGAGTATTGGTCGTCGAGGACTCGCTCACCGTACGCCGGCGGCTGATCGAAGTATTGGCTTCCGACGCGGAGATCGAGGTGGTCGGCGAAGCGTCCGACGGCAAGTCCGCCATCGAGATGTGCGAAACGCTGCGGCCGAACGTGGTCACGCTCGACATGATGTTGCCGGTGATGACCGGACTCGCCGCGACCGAATACATCATGGCGCATTGTCCGACGCCGATCTTGATCGTCTCCGCTTCCGTCAATCGCGGTGAGCTGTTTCGCACCTACGACGCGCTCTCGGCGGGTGCGCTCGAAGTGCTCGATAAACCGACGGGCGAAGAGGTGCACGATGAATGGGAGCGGGACCTCGTCGCCACCGTGAAGCTGATCTCGCGCATCAAAGTGATCACCCATCCGCGCGCTCGTCTCGCTGCGATCCCGAAAATGCAGCGGATCCAGCGCGCCGAGACCACGTCGGTGATCGCCATCGGCGCGTCGACGGGTGGACCGGGTGCGGTGCTCGAAGTGTTGCGTGCGCTGCCGGCGCCGTTTCCGCTGCCGATCCTGCTCACCATCCACATCGGCAAACCTTTCGGCACCGCGCTCGCCGAGTGGCTCGACTCGATGACCGCGCACCGCGTGGCTTTCGCGCAAGACGGTGAAGATCTGGCGTTCACCAAGTCGCAGGTGTTGATGGCGCCGCCGGACCAACATCTCGAGCTCCATGGCCGAAGGATCAGGTTGAGCAGCGCGCCCGAACGGCACTCTTGCCGTCCCTCGGTCGACGTGTTGTTCGAGTCGGTGGCGCGCGAAGCGCACCAGGGTGGCGCCGGTTGTCTGCTCACCGGAATGGGGCGCGACGGCGCCGCCGGTTTGCTCGCGATACGCCGCGCGGGCGGGCTGACGATCGCCCAAGATGAAGCGAGCTCCACCGTGTATGGGATGCCGCGCGAAGCCGCGATCCTCAACGCTGCGTCGCGTATTCTACCGCTGTCCGAGATCGGGCCGGCGCTCGCCGCGTTGGTGAAGCAGAGGGGCCTATGAGCGATGTGTTGATCGTCGACGACAGTCTGACGGTACGCATGGATCTCTCGGAATCGCTCGAGGCTGCGGGCGTAAAAAGCGAGCTGGCGGCGACGGCGCTCGAGGCCCGTGCGCTCTTCGACCGCCAACATTTTTCGCTGATCATCTTGGACATCAATCTGCCCGACGGTGACGGCATCGATCTGCTCCGCGAGATCCGCACCACGGAGATCAACGGCAAGACGCCCGTGATGTTGCTCTCCACCGAAGGCGAAGTGCGCGATCGCATCCGCGGTTTGGCGACCGGCGCGGACGAATACGTCGGTAAGCCGTACGAAACGAGCTACGTCGTCGCGCGCGCCCGAGAGCTGCTGAAGCGCGACACCAAGAAGGACAAGCGCGAGGACGAAGACCAAGAGACGCCGGCTCTGCCGCTGATCTTGTTGATCGACGACAGCATGACTTTTCGCGAGATGTTGAAGGGCGCGATGATCTCCGCCGGTTACCGCGTACTGGCCGCGGAGACAGGTGAAGAAGGACTGCGGCTCGCCGCAGATGCACGTCCCGCCGCAGTGGTGGTCGACGGCATGTTGCCGGGGATCGACGGCGCGACGGTGATCCGCCGAATGCGCCTCGACGCTGCGCTCCGCCGCACGCCGTGTTTGTTGCTCACCGCTTCGGACGAGCCGGACGCGGAGATCCGTGCGCTCGACGTCGGCGCCGACGCTTTTTTGCGCAAGGATCAAGACATCTCGCTGGTGCTCGCGAAGCTCGCCGCGGTGCTGCGTTCGGGCGGCGCACGCACCATGGAAGAGGAGATGAAGAGCCTGCTCGCGCCGAAGCGGATCCTCGCCGTCGACGACAGCCCGACCTATCTGTACGAGCTCGGCGAAATGTTGCGCAGCGAAGGTTACGACGTCGTCGCTGCACGTTCGGGAGAAGAAGCGCTCGAGCTCCTCGCGGTGGAGACCGTCGACTGTGTCCTGCTCGATCTGATGATGCCTGGGCTCGGCGGCCAAGAGACGTGTCGCCGCATCAAAGGCTCGCCGGTGACGCGCGATCTCCCGTTGATCATTTTGACCTCGGTGGAAGATCGCGAAGTGATGATCCAGTCGCTGTCCGCGGGAGCAGATGACTATGTCTCCAAGGCCAGCGACTTTCCGGTGCTGCGCGCCCGCGTGTTAGCGCAGATTCGGCGGCGCCAGCTGGAAGACGAGACGCGCCGCATCCGCGACGAGCTGATCTTGAAAGATCTGGTGGAGCGCAGAAACAAGGAGCTGGAAGCGTTCAGTTACTCGGTCTCGCACGATCTGCGTTCACCGCTTCGCGCGATCAAAGGGTTCAGTCGTTCTTTGCTCGAAGATCATGCGTCGGGCTTGAGCGCCGAAGGGCTCAGCGATCTGAAACGCGTCGTCGCAGCGGCGGAGCGGATGGGCGAGCTGATCGAGGATCTCTTGAAGCTCTCGCGTTTGAGTCGCGCGGAGCTGGTGAAAGAGTCGTTCGATCTTTCGGAGATCGCGCGTTCGGTGACCGAGGTGCTCCTGCGTTCGGAAAAAGATCGGGACGTCACCTTCGTGATCGAGCCGGGTGTCCGCGCGGACGGTGATCCCCGCCTGATGAAGGTGGTGCTCGAGAACCTCCTTGGAAACGCGTTCAAGTTCACCAAAAAAACACCGGGCGCGCGGATCGAGCTCGGCGAGACGACCGTCGATCAGAAGCCGGTGTACTTCGTTCGCGACAACGGCGCGGGCTTCGACATGCGCGCAGCGGCGCGATTATTCGGCGCGTTTCAGCGACTTCACTCGGAGACCGACTTCCCCGGAACCGGGATCGGGCTCGCGACGGTGCAGCGGATCATCGATCGCCACGGCGGAAAGATCTGGGCGGAGAGCGCGCCCGGCAAAGGTGCGACTTTCTTCTTCACGCTGTCGCGCCGCGCGTCCGTGCGAAACTAATGATCGTGGCCGAAAGCCCCGGTGGTGGCCTGGCCAAGAGTACAGCATGACTTTTAGGTGGGAGGAGCGCGCAGCTTTCCTGGCACCTGACCGATCGATCATCACAGCATTGTATTGACACAGACCTAAGTTCGCAGGATGCCTAAGCCTGATGAGCGTACGGGCCGGTTTTTGGAGCACTGGCACGCACGCTCCAACCTAAAAAAGGGAGGGTACTCGAAGTGCAACGCCCGAGAACAAAGCGAGCTTCGTACGTCGCGTTGGGAGCGACGTGCCTCGCGCTAGTAATCGGTTCGCGTCCTGCATTAGGCCAAGATCCGGCAACGCCCGAGACAGAGCCTGCGCAGACCGAAACGACAGTCCAAGAAGAACAACCCGCAACAACCGAGACGCAGCCTGCTGAAACACCGGCGGAAACTCCGGCACCTGCCGAGGTACCTGCGGAGCAACCCGTCGAACAGCCGGTCGAGCAACCGGTCGAACAACCGGTCGAAGAACCGGTCGAGCCCGCGAAGCCCGTGGGCAATGTTGAAGAGCTGTACATCACCGGCTCGCGCATCAAACGCATCGATCTGACGACGCCGGCACCGGTCACGGTGCTGACGCGGCAAGATCTCGATGCTTCGGGCAAGCAGTCGATCGGCGAGATTCTGCAGAATCTCCCCGCGCAATCGAACGCGATCAACGTTCAGTTCAACAACGGCGGTGACGGTGCAACGCGCATCAACCTCCGCGGTATTGGAACTGAGCGTACCTTGGTGTTGGTCAACGGCCGCCGCTTCGTTCCAGGTGGAACGGGCGCGGATTCGTCGGTCGACCTCAACTCGATCCCGTCGGAGATCATCGAACGCATCGAAGTCCTCAAGGACGGTGCCTCGGCGATCTACGGCTCGGACGCGATCGCGGGCGTGGTCAACATCATCACCAAGAAGTCGTTCTCGGGCCTCGAGCT
>WUUC01113249.1_pt1 | contig 46720 bp, 74 predicted proteins | sample 6278441 | NCBI WGS metagenome assembly WUUC01 (sample SAMN13675441, study PRJNA597444) | soil metagenome | isolation source: soil | place: USA: Washington | collected 2017-10
CCCGACGTGCCCGCCGACAGGTTTTCCGGATTCGCGCGCCTCCCGCGCGGTACGGTGCTGCGATGGGAATGACCGTCGAGACGGACGAGCCTGGCCAGTGGTGTGATGAATGCGACGGCGTTGTCTACTCCCGTGCTCGGGTCTTCATCTGGCACGACGAAGTCGGCGACGCCCCGGCGAACCCCGGCGAGGGCTGGCCAGAGGGTTGGGGCCCGCTGGGCTGGGTTGACGAGTCGTCGCGCCTGCCCGCCTGGTTGAAACGTGACTAGCTCCCCGGGTAACCCCCACGCCTACCTGTCCACCGGCTGCCTCCACGGCTTCCACGACTACTGCGCGAGTGGCGTACGCGGCGACGGCGGGCCGAAGAGGCCAGCCCAGTGCAAGTTCTGCCACGCGCCCTGTATCTGTCACTGCCACGGGGAGACTTCTGCGAACACCCGGGCCGCTTGACCATCCCCGCCTATACTTGAGCACATGACGGCGCGGACTCCTAAGCACTCCGACAGTGTCGACCGGCTGACGGTCACGTTCGTGTACGTATCCCTGATCCATCGGCGCCTAGAGGGTCTCTGGGTCCTAGGCGTCAACGCGTCTGAAGCGGGCGCCAAGGCTCACTGCGAGTCACATTGCGTGGACGGGCGGCTGGAGTGGAAAGGAGCCGAGGCGGCCTATCCGGGGGACGACTCCCAGAGATACATGATTACGCCGTGGATCCTTGACGACTAGCTCGCCGAACCATATAAGCTCGCCCGCGCCTCGGGGGTGGTCACGGCTGGTAGCGGGTCTTCGGATACCGCAGGGGACACGTGACGAATACCGAGGCACCTAATACTGTCGGCACTATGCCCGCTCCGACCAGAATCACCAAGCCTCTCGTCGCCGTGCTCACCGAGCTGCTCGCCGCCGATGACCGCGAGCTGCACGGCTGGGTAATCAAGGAGCGAACCGGAAAGCCCAGCTCTACCGTTTACCGCATTCTTGAACGACTCACCGAATTGGGATGGCTCACCACTCGATGGGCGGCCAGCCCGAAGCCGAATCGGCCGAGCCGTTGCTACTACCGGCTCACGCCTCTCGGCGAGACCCGTGCCCGCGAGATCCTCGCTAGTCGAGCGCCTGATTCGGCGGTACGACGGTGATCTCCAACCAGGCTGGGCTGAGCGGTTGATCCGGGTCCGGGTGGGGCGTGCCCAGCGGCGCCATGTAGCACCGTCCGTCCGGTGAGAGGTACCGCAGTACCCGGGATACCCGCAGGTCGTCTGGCCAGGTAGCGGCGGTCAAGTCAGTCACGGGGCTTTCTCCTCGGTGGTTTGTGCCGATCACTCGCCGGATCACGACGGCCATCGGCCGGGTGCGCCCCTCGGCGGGGTCGGCTGGCAGGTCAATTCGAAACGGGCGACCGTCGATCAGCTTCTCCGCTAGCTCCATCGCCTGGTCCCCGTTGAGCGGTATATACGCCAGGTCGATCTGGTCGGACGATTCACGGACGAACGTACCTACGCCGTGACGCCTGTCGATCAGACCTTCGACGTTCAGTAGATCGACTGCGCGCCTCACCGTCATCAGGTGTACGTGGTACCGGGTGGCGAGAGTCGTGTGGGAGGGCAGCCGTGATCCGGGCCGGTACACGCCGTCCCTGATTTTGCCGCGAAGGTCTTCGGCTATCTGCTCGAACTTTCTAGCCATTCGTTGTCCGCCCCCCGATCCTTTTGCAGCCCTACCCGCCAAGCCGCGTTGCTCGCGGACCAAGCCCACCAACTCCAGGCCGCGAGTCCCGTACGTGCCCCCGGTGGGATTCGAACCCACATGTGCTGGGCTGCTGGTCAAGCTGGTCCAGCGGTCTCCGATTTTAAGTCGGCTGCGTATGCCATTCCGCCACGGGGGCAAGCGCCTTTCGGTCTACATGTCACTACATGGCTCAACGACGGAGGCGGCATGAAGGACTCCCACCTTGACGAGCTGGTACGCCTAGCGTATGAGGCGTACGGCGAGCAGGTCCGTTGGAAGAACTACGCGGACCTCGCCATGCCGCCGTACGACGAGTTGGGCGAGAAGGTTCAGGCAGGCTGGCGAGCCGCCGTCTTGGCGGTCGTCAACGCCCCCTCGCGGGACCGCGACGGTAGCTAGTCGCCGAAAGCTCGCCGCATGTCGCCTACGACGCCGACCAGGCAGGCGATGGCCACTAGGACTAGACCAAGCGCCAGCCAGAGCGCCCACCGACCTGTCCCAATGAACTGGGCCACGAGGGCAACGCTGAACATGACGACGCTGAAGGTTCCCCCTCGGCGCCGAAGCCGACGAAGGGCCCTGGCGCGCTCCATATCGGGATCGTCGTCCCGAGTGCCCGGAGCTGGCTTTTCCATGACTTTCTTCCTTTCTCACGGACCGAGCAGCATCAGCAGAAGCCAGAGCCCGATCATGGGCACCAGGAACACCAGGAACCAGAGACCGGCGGCCTGAGAGAGTGCGCCGGCCGTGAAGATGATCGCGCCGAGTAGCACGATGGCGATGCCGCGCCGTATCCGCGCCGTCTTCCTGTCCACGGTGCCTCCCCGAGCACTCCGGTGTAGTCGCTGCGGCGGGGTGCGCCCTCACGCCACCCCGCCGCAGCCTTCCCGGGAATGCCGACGCGGGGGCGCCCCGTGCCTGCCCGTGTGCAGGCGTACCCCCACATCCCCGAGGCGCCGGGCGTCACGAGCGATCGAGTCTCAACAACCGCTGCGCCGAAACCGGCAGGTGTGATCATACGTCGCTTGTCAGGAATCGGGGGGCCAGGGCTCGAATGAGTGACAACCCTGCGCGCATACTGCCCGCATTGGCCGACCGGGCTGTCCCGATCGACAGCGTCAAACCCCACCCCGAGAACTACAACCGGCACGATATCGATTCCATCGCCGAGTCGTTGAAACTGAATGGTCAGTACCGGGCCATCGTGGTCGATCACAGCACGGGGCACATACTGGCCGGCAATGGGACCTGGGCGGCGGCGAGAAGGCTGCGGTGGGCGACCATCGCGGCCGACCGCGTGGATGTCGACGAGGCGACCGCGCGGCGCATCCTGCTCGTCGATAACTTTGCCGCGACGCAGGAGTACGACACTCAGGGCGTGGTGGACATCCTCCGCGACCTCGACGGCGACCTGAGCGGTACCGGTATCAGCGCGGATGACTTCGCCTCGATGCTCAAGAAGTTGGAGCCGCCGGACGAGGATGCGGGCTCGAAGCTTGCGGACTCCTACGGCTTCTCGGTGATCGTGGAAGCGGACGATGAGCACCACCAGGCCGAGCTGCTGGACCGCTTCGCTCAGGAGGGGTTGACCTGTCGCGCGTTCACGCTTTGACCCCGGTCCAGCCCGGCTAGGACCTGCGCGAGGCGCAGCGCCGCATGCGCGTCTACCAGCTCTCCCCGTTCCGCGGCCTTCACGAGAGGCTCTGAAACCCTGGCGAGGCTCGCCAGTCGCCGGACCGATACCCCGGCGTCTGATCGGAGCTGGGCCATGTCGGGCATGAGCGCGATGGGCGGCAGCGGCGCGGGGTGTACGTCGTGTCGACCGACAGGGGGCGCGTCGGGCGCAACGTTCCGCATCGCGCCGATGATGGCCTGTGCGGTGCCTGGCTTGACGGGCTTTCCCCGTTCGGCGTTGCTGATGGTCTGCTTGGTGACGTTCACCAGGTTTCCGACAGCGGTCTGACTCAGGCCGGCTGCCTGGCGCGACCGTCGTAGACCCACGAGGTACACCCGATAAGGGGTTTCCATGAGGAGACCTCTCTCGCTTCATTTGGGGGATTGTGGCTAGTGTAGATATTAAGGTACAAGTGGAGGCGTCCTCGTCCGCGCGTGCGCGCCAGCTCGAATCGCTGTTTGACATTCCACGGGCTCAGCATCAGGCGCAGCGGTGGCGCTTCGACGCGCCATACGAGGAACGCGACTGGAACGTGGGTCTACTTGTCGGGCCGTCCGGAAGCGGGAAGTCCACCATCCTGCGCGAGCACTTCGGCCGACCGCCGGAGCCGAGCTGGGACGCGCCGAGCGTCATCGACACCTTCGACCCGTCGTTGACTATGCGCGACATCGCCGACGCCTGCCAGGCGGTCGGGTTCAACACGGTTCCGGCGTGGCTGCGACCGTATTCGGTGCTCAGCATGGGGGAGCGGTTCCGCGTCGAGCTGGCGCGCGCGCTCGTGGACGGCAAACGCACGGGCGAGCTGGTCCTGGTGGACGAGTTCACGAGCGTCGTCGACCGCCAGGTGGCCAAGATCGGCGCGTACGCGGTGTCGAAGTACGTGCGCCGGCACAAGCTGCGGGCGGTGCTCGCCACCTGCCACTACGACGTGCTCGACTGGCTCCAGCCGGACTGGACGATCGAGCCGGCGGACGAGCGATTCACTTGGAGGTCGGTTCAACCCCGACCCCGAGTCGAGGTCACCGTCGCGCCCGCCGACTACACCGTATGGCGCACATTCGCTCCTTATCACTATCTGAGCGCCGACCTGAACAAGGCCGCGCGCTGCTACGCCGCGTACGTCGACGGGCGCCCCGTGGCGTTCGCCGGCGTGCTGTACCGGCCGCACGCGAAGGTGTCGAACGTGTGGGGGATCTCCCGCATCGTGACCCTGCCGGACTGGCAGGGTCTCGGGCTGGCGTTCGTCCTTATGGACGCGCTCGGCGGGGCGTACCGGGCGGCGGGCCAGCGGTTACGGATGTACCCGGCGCACCCGGCGCTCATCCGGTCGATGGATCGGAGCGCCGCCTGGTCGCTGCATCAGAAGCCCGGGTTCCGGAAGGGCGGCGTGCAGAAGGGGGCGAACTCGACCATCCCCGAGTGGCGAGCTGGCGGGCGCCCATGCGCGGTGTTCGAGTACGTAGGTCTGGCGATGCCAAGCCCGGACGCCACGCGGCTACTCGGTCTGTATCACCCACGCTGGCAACCAACGTCTCCCGCGTAGCGTCGCTGACGCGCCACAGAACGACCCGAGCGTAGACCCCGAAGAGCAGGCCGATGACCAACTGGATGACGCTCCGATTCCAGGCGCCGTCGTGCACGTAAACGGCCATGCCGTACAAACCAAGGAAGATGTTGGCCATGCTGGCCGTGTAGGTGACTCGCGTTGCCCACAGCCGCCACGGCGCGTGGATACCCGCCCTGTTGATTACCGAGGAGCGAACGAGTCGCCACCTCCGCCCCTTCGGACGACTCATCGCTCGCCCAACTCACAGATCATCGCTGCCGTCCCGATCGGAAGTAGGCCACCAAAAGCGCCGCGCAAGTTACCGCGCTGATGGAGTAGATCGCAACCCATGTGGGTGACGTGTCCGGTCGGACTACCTCGGCCACGGTGGAGTAGCTGGTCAGGACGAAGAGCCCCCCGGTGAGGGCGGCGAACTCGGGTGCTGGGCGTTTGGCCATCAGGACAGCTCCCGGTAGTGCAGCCAGGGGTACCCCCGGTGGGGAACGGGCTCGCCCAGAACGATCGGGAACCGCAGTTGCAGGTGCCAGGCGTCAGCCTCCGCCCACCGACTGCTGTCGCCGCGTACGCAGTCGTGAAGATACAGCGTGCCGTAGAGGACGCCGGTAGGCAGCTCGTCAGGCTCGGGCACGTCGAAGCCGTCCGCGCGCAGCTTGCGCCAGGCGACGGAGTCGAAGCTTCGACGCACGCTCGCGCTGACTCCGAGCAGGCCCCGGTAGGCCAGGTGCCGAGTGCGGTTCTCCACGTCTTTTCCGGCGTGGAATATGGCCCACACCCACGGCTGGCGAATGGTTAGCACAGGAATGATCACACTTACATCTTAGTGCATCTAGTTGCAGATTGCGGGGGGTCAATCGCTATGGGCAAACGTGGGCCACGCCCCAAGCCGACCCCCCTGCGACTGCTCCACGGGGACCGCCCCGATCGGGTGAACAATGACGAGCCTCCGGCGCCGAACGGGCTACCGCAGTGCCCGGACGCGGTCACCGACCCGCAGGTGCGCGAGGTGTGGGAGTACACCGTCGACCAGCTCGCCGCGATGGGGTGCGCGTCAACGGCGGACCGGGACCTGCTCGCGTGCTACTGCGAGGCGGTCGTGATCCATCGAAAGGCCAGCGCCGTTCTCGCGCAGTCATCGGTGCTGGTGCGCCCTCGTCCGAAATCCGAGGCGTTGATTCGCAACCCGGCCTTGCAGGTTCAGCGCGACTCCGCCGCCACCGTGTCGCGTCTCGCGCAGCATTTCGGCCTCTCGCCCTCGGCGCGTTCCGAGATCCGTACGTCGGGAGGCAAGTCAAGTGGCCAGGGCGCGGAGCGCTACCTCACCGGCTAGCCCGGTCTGCGGGTGGACGCACGATGACGTGTCGTGCGAGGAGCGCGGTGAACACCTGTGCGTGCCACGTGTCGTGCACATCAACGGCTTCTTCGCCGAGCTGCTGGTGCACACCAAATCGCGGTGGGCGCGTAAGCGGTTCGTTCCGACTGCCTGGCAGAGAGACGACATCCTCGGGCCGCTGTTCGGCACGGTCGTTTGGTCGGACGAGGCGGAGCGCTACGTCCGCCGATATCGAATCGCGTGGATTGAGGTCGCTCGCAAGAACGGCAAGTCTGAGTTGCTGGCTGGAATCGCGCTGTACATGCTCATAGCGGACGGCGAAGAGGGCGCCGAAATCTACGGCTGCGCGCGCGACCGGGACCAGGCGCGCAAGGTTTTCGACGTTGCCAAGCGGATGGTGCAGTTGAGCCCGCTGCTGTCTCGACGGCTGAAAATCTTCGAGCAGGCAAAGCGCATCGCGGACGAGCGTACGGCGTCCTACTACGAGATCCTCGCGGCGGACGCGGCTGGAAACCTCGGCCACAACCCGCACGGCGTCGTCCTGGACGAGGTGCTGTCCCAGCGGGACGGCTCGCTGTGGACGGCCATGCGAACCGCGATGGGCGCGCGTGAACAACCGCTCATGGTGGCCGCGACAACGGCCGGTGACGACCCGCAGTCATTCGGCAAGGCCGAGCACGACGAGATGGCGCGGATCGCCGAAGACCCCGAGCGGGCACGGCATATCTTCGTGTACCAGCGCAACACCCCCGTCGACGCTGACCCGTGGGACGAGAAAAACTGGGCGTACGCCAACCCCGCGCTCGGGCAGTTCCTCTCGATGCAGTCTCTGCGCGACGAGGCGCAGGAGGCGCGCAATGACCCGTCGAAAGAGAACGCATTCCGACAATTCCGATTGAATCAGTGGGTTTCCCAGTCCACACGGTGGATGCCGATGCACCTGTGGGACGCGTGCACCGGTGACCTGTGGCCGACGCCGGACTGGGGCCGGGCGGCGCTGTCCGGGCAGGTCTGTTTCGGCGGACTGGACCTAGCCGCGAAATTCGACCTCACTGCCTTTTGCCTGCTGTTCCCCGGCGACGAGGACACGCCCATGCACGTCGTGTGGCGGTTCTGGGTGCCGGAAGCGGGGTTGGAGCGACTCGACAGGCTCAACGACGGGAAGTTTGGTCGCTGGGCGAAAGCGGGCTGGCTGACTGTCACCGAGGGCAACGTGCTGGATTACAACCGCGTCATTGGCGACATCGGGCTGGATGCCGCCGAATACACCATCGGCGGTGTCGACTGCGATGAGTGGTCGATGTGGCCGGTCATCCAGCGGGTCGCCGACACGTGCGGGCTATCCGTCGAGGACGCCGAGATCACCGCGTACCGAAACACGTACGACAGGATGAGCCCCGGCATGGACGACGTGATGGGCCTGGTCAAAGACCGGCGCATCGCGCACCACGGCAACCCCGTGGCGCGGTTCTGCTTCGAGTCCTGCGAGGTGCGGCACGCGCCGTACGACGCCAACCTCGTGCGTCCGGTGAAGCCGGAGCGGGGCGTCGAACGCGCCCGCATTGACGCGGTCCCCACCCTCGCCATGGCGGCCAGCTCGATGCGTGTCCGCATGAGCGTCCCGCGCCGCACGAGCGCGTACGAAACCGACCACCTGATGGTGGTCTAGAACCGAAAGGGCTCCCCCGATGACCTGGTCTCTTGTCGCCACAGGCAACGCGCCGAACGCCGAGGCGGAGGAGGAGCTGCTGGACCGTCTACACGAGGCGTTGTTTCAGTCGGCGGCAGGCACCACCTCGGCGTCGATCAGTACGCAGCACTACGGCCGGGTCGATCTCAACACGGCGGCCGAAGACCCCGGCACCGAATCCGAGGACTGAGTGGGCGTCTGGTCGCGCTGGCCGGTACTGGATCGGGTCGTCGTCAATTTGATCGACGGTCGGGCCATTGAGGGCGTGCTGTTCGACCGCCGGGGCCCGCTGCTCGTCGTCGCCGACGCCAGGTTGCACGAGCCGGGCGTGGAGCCGACACGCATGGATGGGCAGATCTTCATCGAGCGCGATCAGGTCGCGTTCATTCAGGCAGGGCTGCCGAAGGGTGGTTAGACCGTGTCCTTCGTCGTCAGCTCCGGGAAGATTCGCAGCGTCGAGCAAGGCCCGTCGCCGTGGGGGTTTCTGAACCCGCCGGAGCAACGGGCACGCATGTCGGCGCTGTACTACCCGACGTATGAGGAGATCTACCGGCGGCAGCCGGCGGTGCGTACGGTCGCCGGATTCCTCGCGCGCAACATCGCCCAGCTCGGCATCGACCCGTACCGGCGACTGTCGCCTACCGACCGGGTGAAGGCGACTGATCATCCGCTCAACCGGCTGTTGGAGCGGCCGTTTCCTGGCACCAAGTGGACGAAGTATCGGCTGATGAGCTGGACGGTCCACGAGATGTGCATCTTCGATGAGGCGTTCTGGATCAAGGCCCGCGTCGAAGGTCAACGGGCGCTGGTCCCGGTCCCGCGTCGGCACATGCAGCCGATGGGCCAGGACTGGATCGCGCCGGAGAAGTACCGGCTGATCGGCAACAGCGGCTATCGGGACCTCGACCCCGACGACGTGGTCCACTTCCACGGCTACTCGCCGCACAACACCCACGAGGGTGTGTCACCGATCGAGACGCTCCGGCAGATCCTCGCCGAGGAGTACGCAGCCGCCGAGTACCGCGAGCAGATGTGGCGCAACGGCGCGCGCGTGCAGGGCTACATCAAGCGCCCCGCCGACGCGCCGCGCTGGAGCGAGGACGCGCGCAACCGATTCAAGGGTGACTGGAAGTCGCAGTACAGCGGAGCCGGGCCCTCGGTGGGCGCCACACCCATCCTCGAAGACGGCATGGAGTTCAACCCCTCCGGCGTGACACCGAAGGACGCGCAGTACGTCGAGGCAAGGAAATTGACCCGCGAAGAGGTCGCGGTCGCGTACTACATCAACCCCGTGATGCTCGGGCTGATGGACTCCGGCGCAAGCCAGACCTCGGTAACCGCACTGCACAAAATGCTGTACGCCGACACGCTCGGTCCGTGGCTGGCGATGCTCTCCCAGGACATCGAGTGTCAGGTGCTCGAAGACCTTGACCCCTCGGCCGCGGACGGCTCGATCTACGTGGAGTTCAACCTCGCGGAGAAGCTACGCGGCAGTTTCGAGGAGCAGGCGGCGGCGCTTCAGAGCGCTGTGGGCGGTCCGTGGATGACACGCGGGGAGGCGCGCGCGTTCCACAACTTCAAGGAGTTGCCGGACACCGACGAGCTGATCGTGCCGCTGAACGTCGTCACGGGCGGCCTGGCGTCGCCGAACGACACCGCACCGAACAACCCGGCCAATGAGGAAAGCAACGGCCAGCTTCCGGGACCCAAGCCGTCGAAGAACGGGCATGCGAAGAACCTAGACCCCTGGCTGGTGAGCCGATGAAGCACAAGTCCTGTCCTGTGCACGTGAAGAGCGGCGAAGGTGCCGGTGACATCGGCGCGTCCGGTGAGTTCGAAGCCATCGTGTCGGTGTTCGGCAACGCCGACTCGTGGGGCGACGTAGTGATGCCGGGCGCGTTCGCTGACTCGCTCGCCGCGTGGAAGGCATCCCCGGACCGCATGCCGGTCTACTGGAGCCACCGCATGGACGACCCCCGCTACAACATCGGGGCGGTTCTGGAGGCGGAGGAGCTGGCGGCGGGCGACCCCCGTATCCCCGAATGGGCGGACCAGCACGTCAAGGACCACGGCGGGCTGTGGGTCAAGGGGCAGCTCGACACGGGCGCGGACTTCCCCATCGCGCGCATGGCTGGGCACCTGCTCCGTGAGCGACGGGTCAGCCAGTTCTCGTTCGCCTACGACGTGATGGACGAGGTCAAGAACGCCAACGGTCACAACGAATTGCGCAAGCTGTGGATTCACGAGGTTTCGCCCACGCAGGTCGGCATGAACCAGCTCACCGAGCTGATCGGCGCGAAATCCGAGACCACCGCCCCCCCTGACGACGCGGCCGGCGTCAAGCAGTACCGGCCGAACGCGGCCAGCATCCGCGCGCGCTGCGATATCGCGGCGTTGGAGCACGAGATCGCTTACCCGGTCTCCTAAGAGATACGAAGGATCGATATGCGAAAGGCACTCCGGGATGCGATCCTCGGCCATGTCAAGGCCGCGCGCGCGATCGCAGACGCAGCCGAGACCGAGGGCCGGGACCTGACCGACGACGAACAGGCGAAGATCACCGCCAGCCTCAAGCAGGCGGCCGAGATGGACGCCAAGGGCAAGAGCGAGGACGCGCTCCGCAAGCAGATGACCGACCTGGGCGACGGGCTCGGTCTCATCGATGACGGCCAGGGCAACGACAACACGGTGGGCATCCACCCCGGCGGTGTCGTGACCAAGGCGGAGAAGCGCACCATCGGGCGCCAGTTCACCGAGTCCGCCGAGTTCAAGGCGATGCTGGCCAGCACGCCGAACGGCCAATTCTCGGAGAAGATGCGCGTACAGAGCCAGCCGTTCGGCACCAAGACGCTCATTACGGGTCTGGCCGACGCCAGCGCGGGCGCCCTCGTGCAAAACGATTTCCGTGGCATGTTGGACCCGTTCTACGCGCGTCCGCTCACCATCAAGGATCTGATTTCTCCCGGTAACACCACCAGCGACACCGTGGAATTCGTCCGGCTGCTGTCGGTGACGAACAACGCCGCTGTGGTTGCTGAGGCGACGACCGCCGCACTGCCCACACAGGACGGCTCAACCGGACCGCTGATCCTGGCGGCAGGTGGCGGTTACAAGCCAGAGAGCGGCATGGTCTTCGAGCGGGACACCGAGACCGTGCGCACCATCGCGCACTGGATCCCGGCCACCAAGCGGGCGCTGTCCGACGCGGCACAGGTTCGCACGCTGATCGACACGTTCCTGCGCTACGGCCTGGAGGAGGAGCTGGAGGACCAGATCCTCATGGGCAACGGCGTCGGCGAAAACTTCACCGGCATCAACTCGACCTCCGGCATCCAGACTCAGGTTGCGCCGGTGGGCCCCGAGACGGTTCTGCACACGCTGCGCCGCGCGCGCCGCAAGGTACGCATCGGCGGCCGGGCTACCCCGACCGCCTATGTCATGAACCCGATTGACTGGGAAAACATCGAATTGATGCAGGACGCCAACGACCAGTTCTACTCCCAAGGACCGTTCTCCATGATGACCCCACGACTGTGGGGCCTTCCGGTGGTGGAGTCCGAGGCAGTGACCGCCGGTACTGCCTGGGTGGCCGACTGGCGTCACGCAGTGCTGTGGGACCGCGAGCAGGCATCCGTCCAGGTGACCGACTCGCACGCCGACTTCTTCGTGCGGAACCTGGTGGCCATCCTGGCGGAAATGCGGGCTGCGTTCGGCGTGCTGCGCCCGGCGGCTTTCGTCAAGGTGACGCTGGCCTAATGAGCGCCGTGGTGCGGGTGTGTCCACTGTGTGGCCTCCCCGGGTACTCCTGTGGCCCCCGCACCACGGTCACCCCCGTCGACATGCTCGAACTAGCACCGATCCGGAAGGACAGGACAGCCATGACTGAGCCCGAAGAGCTGCGGGAGTACAACGTGCTCCTCAACGGAGTCGCGACCACGATGCAGCTCACGCCGTCAGACTTCGAGCGCCAAGGCTGGGTGGCCGCTGACAACCCGGATGAGCCGGCGACGCAGCGGCCACAGGAAGCCGACAGCAACGTCGTCAACGCCAGCAAGGCGCGCGGCGTAGAGAACAAGGCGCGCAAGTCCGCGCCGCACACCGAGCAGTAACCACCCCTCCCTGATCGCGCGCGTACGTGCGCCGGACCCCCGAACCCGCGCACGTACGCGCGCCCCCCGCCTAGTGCAAGGGAGATCACCGTGCCCGCAGCACTGGCAACACAGGAGGAGTTGGAGTCCTACCTCCAGCGGTCTCTGGACACCGGCACGGCCGAGCTGGCGCTAGCCGGCGCGTCCGGCGCCGTCCGGGACTACTGCGGCTGGGTCATCGCGCCCACCGAGGCGGCCGAGTGGACGCTCGACGGCACCGGGGCCGCGATCCTGCGCGTCCCCACGCTGCACCTCGCCGACGTGACCGAGGTTCAGGTCGATGGCCTGGTGCTGGGTGTTGGTGAGTACACCTGGACCCGCCACGGGCACCTCTACTGCCCGCTCGGCTGGCCGGAGGGGTTCCGCCGAATCGTGGTCGAAGCCGACCACGGATACGTGGACACGCCGGACGGGGTCCGACTGGCGGTGTTGTCGATGGCGGCGCGCAGCATCACCAATCCCGAGCGACTGGACACCGCAACGGTCGGCACGGTCACTCGCAGATACAGCCAGACGGCGTTGGAGACGGCGCTGTTGCACGCCTATCGGCTGCCGTAACACAACCTCACGGGAGGAACCCATGTACCGCGCAAAAGAACCGCTCTACATCGAATGGGCTCGGGCGCACAACCCCGGCGACCTGATCGACGACGAGCGGGTAGAGCAGTACGGCTGGCAGGACAAGGTTGAGCCGGTGGCCGAGAAGAAGACCGGCCGAGGCAAGGCCAGCGACGAGACCCTGAAGTAGTCGCCGTGCCCCTGCCCGTGGCGACGACCACGATCACCATATGGCGGGCGGGGGCCGCAGCTCAGTACGCCGAACCATACGACGCGCCCCCAGCTCGCACCGCCGTCGACACCGGCGTACGCGCGGTCATCGAACCGCACCCCGGGCGTGAGTCCGGGCGTGAACGTGTCCAGGGCGGTGAGCAGGTCCGGGTTCAGCTCCGACTGATCTGCGACCCGTGCGACATCGACCACCTCGACCTGGTCGAAGACGAGCGCACCGGCAGGACGTACCGGGTCGGCTGGATGGTCCCCATGGGGGACCCCGGCGGCACCGTCAGCCACCTCGAAGGCGGCCTGGACATCATCGAGGGGTTGGTGTGAATGCTGGCCGACCCCGCCGTGCTGTACGCGGTGTCTGCGCGACGGCGCTGCGTCGACATCGCCGAGCAGATCGTGCACCACATCCAAACCAGTCCCGTCACACCGGAGCGCACACACGCGCTGGAAATGGGCTACCGCGCGATCGCGCGTGGTACCGGCGCCGAGGTGGTCACCAACGTTCGGTATTGGGCCTACGTCGAGTTCGGCACCGAAGACACCCGGGCACAACCACACGTGCGCCCGGCGGTTGAAGCCGTTCGCGCTCGGAACACCTGATGGCTATCGGCGCCTACCTCGATGTCGAGGTTCTGGTCAAGAGCTGGCTGGCGACGACACCCGTCGCCGCGCTGGTTCCGCGTGCCGGCGGCGGGTTTCACATCTATCAGGCGATGCCCATCGGGGCGCCGCTGCCATCAGTCATCGTGTCGCGCGTCGGTGGTGCGCCCGCGCGCCGCAGCGATGTGCCCGCCGATGTCGCCCGCATCTCGATGGACATCTTCGCCGCATCACGCCCGCTGGCTGTTGCCATCGCTCAAACGCTCGTCGCCGCCGTGGAGAACCTCGCGCAGACGGGCGCGTACGTCACCGGCAGCAGCCGGCTTGAGGCGGGTGAGGTCGTGTCGTGGATCTGGTTGCCAGACCCCACGAGCGACACCGCGCGCTACGTCGTAGACGGCCTCTTCACCGCGGTCGCCAGCTAAGAACAACGAGGGGGTTTAAGTCGCATGGTCGACTTCCATTCCGCTGCCGTCCGCTTCGGGAAGCCCGGCAAGCTGTACATCGCTCCAATCGGAACGACAGAACCAACAACCGCCGTCATGGCCTGGCCGGCGGGCTGGGTAGCGCTCGGGTACACCGCCGAGGGATCGGCGTTCAACTACGAAATCAGCACGGATAACGTGGAAGTGGCTGAGGAGTTGGATGTCCTCGCGCGAGTCACCACCGGCCGTGACGCCAGTGTCGAAGTGGCCATGGCTGAGATCACGTACCGAAACCTCACGCTGGCTTTCAATGGCGGCATCGTGGTCGGCGACGGTCTGGCTTGGACGTTCGAGCCGCCGGATCTGGGCTCGGAGACGCGGGTGATGCTCGGCTGGGACGCCATCCCCGTTGTGGCCAACAACGACCTACGCATGGTGTTCCGCCAAGTCCTGCAAGGCGGAAGCCTCAACATGGCCAACCGCAAGGGTTCCGAGAAATCCACGATCTCGTCGAACTTCCAACTGGAGAAGCCGGCCACAGGTCTCAAGCTGCTGAAGATCTTCGGTGGCCCCGCTCTGAACCCGGTGATCTGATATGGCGACCCGTGACTTCGACGCCATGCTGGCGCAACAGGGTCGCACCCGGCAGACGTTCCGCATCGGTGGGCAGGAGTTCACTATCCGGGCGAAGCTGCCGTGGCGGACGTTCAGCGCGCTCCTGGCATCCATGCAGGAAGAGAACGTGGACGAGTACGCCAAAACGGTGGAGTTCTTCAACCTCGTGCTCGTGCGTGCGGACCGCGAGCGGTTCCGCGAGCTACTCAACGCCAGCGGCGACGACGAGGAGGATGAGGACGAGGTCATCGACCCCGAACAGATGAACCTCCTATCAGACTGGCTCCTGGAGTACTACACGGGAAAACGCCAGGGGAGTTCCGACTCCTCCTCGCCTGGCTCCGCCGAAACTGGGGACCGGCAGAACGTCGTCTCCTTGAATCCCCGCGCGGCCAGCACCGCCTGAGCCTGCGCGAAGGCATCGTCCTGTGCTGGGAAGCCATGGTCGATGAGGTGCGCGCGAGCCAGCTCGACCTGGCCGCGCGCGCAACGTTCGCCGCTGATGGTGAGCGAGTCACCGAAACCCGTGCCGTGCTCAGCCAAATCGCCAACCCCCAAGAGGCGGAACAGGCAGAGCTGGAACAGCGCGCAACCAAGTCCGCCGAGCAACTCGCGGCGGCAGCTCGAAGCGGCTGGGTGGAGGTGGGCTGATGGCTGTCATCGATGAATCGGTCGTTCGGATCAGCCCCGACTTCCGTGGTTTTAAAACGGCGTTGAAGGCCGGACTGCGTGACGCGCAGTCCGGCATCACCGGCAAGGTTCAGATCGCGCCGGAATGCCGGGGACTCAAGACCGCCATCCGGGAGTGCGTCAAGGAGGCAACGCAGGGCGTCACCGCGAAGGTGGCGGTCGATGTTGACTGCGCCCACCTCAAGCGGTCGATCCGCGATTGCGTCGCGGGCATGCCGACGCTCAAGGTCAAGGTGGACACCGTCGCGGGCACCCACCGGGGCGCCACCGTATCCAGTTCCGCCACACGCGGCAGGCAGAGCCGGGCGACGGCGCGGCGTTCCGGTGGGGTCGGTCGCGCGGGTACCGGGCTGTTGGGCGCCGCCGAGAGCACCGCCAACGCGCTGCGTCTTATGGACATCCAGCCCGCGCGCATCACCTCGTTGACCGCAGCCGCGATCGGGCTCAGCCCGGTCCTGCTCGCGGTCGCGTCGTCGGCCGGGCTGGCCGGTAGCTCGGTGGTCGCGCTCGGTGCCGCCGCCATCGGTACGGTCAACGCGGGCCTGGCGATGAAGTTCGCGTTCACCGGCGTAGTCGAGGCGTTGAAGGCGTCCAAGGCGGCCGAGAAGGCTCAGGTCACCGCCGGGGCCACCGCCGCCGCAAAAAGACTGGCTGACGCGCGCGCGATCACGGCCGCTCAACGCGCCGTGGCCAGCGCTGAGCGGTCGGTGGCGGACGCGCACCGCGACGCCATCGGCGCACAACAGAACGTCACTGAGGCTCAGCTCGGCCTGAACGACGCACGAAAGCAGGCAATCAACGACCTCATCGACATGCGGGACCTCGTCCACGATTTCGCCCTGGACGAGGAGGGAGCAACGATCGCGTTGCTCCGGGCGCGCGAAAAGCAGTTCCAGATCCTCAACGACCAGCGTTCCCCGCTGGACCGCCGCGAAGCTGCGTACCGGGTCGCGGCGGCCGAGGACCGACTGTTTGACGTACGGCGCGAGCGGGCCCGCTCGATCAAGGAGCTGGCCGAGCAGGAGAAGGCGGGCATTGAGGGCTCGGACCTGGTGGTCTCGGCCAACAAACGGCTGACCGACGCCCACGAGAAGCTCGCCGAGGCGCAGCGCCGCATCGTGGACGCGAACCGCGACGTGATCGAAGCCAACCAGCGCCTCGCCGAGACGAAACTGAAGCAGACGTTGGACGGCGGGACGGCGGCGGCAGCGGACCTGGCGGACAAGCTGGCGAAGCTGTCACCTGCCGGCCGTGCGCTGTTCCACTGGTTCAAGGCGCAAGAGCCGATGTTCGCCAAGTTCCGCCGTGGTGTGGAACAGGCGACCCTCCCCGGGTTTCTCACGTTCCTACGTGCAGTCGCCGCGCGCGGGAAGTCCGGTACGTCGGCGCTCACCATCATGCAGGGGGCCATCACCGACCTGGGGCGGACTACGGGCACCACCGTGGGGCGCCTCGGCAAGCTGTTCGGTACCGATTACGTCAAGGGCCGACTGATCAAGGTCAACAAGGAGAACCAGAAGTCTTTCCAGAATCTCAACGACACCATCCTCATCCTCACGCGTCCGCTGATCCGGCTTATCGCCGCCGCCGCGCCGCAGCTCACCCGACTGACCGCGTACGTCGAGAAACTGGCCGGCTCGTTCGCGGCCTGGATCGGCACGTTCTCCGACGCCGACCTGTCCGCCTACTTCCGGCGGGCCGGTGACGAGCTGAGCAAGTGGTGGCTCATCGCGTCGAACCTGGGGCGCATCGTGCTCGGCGTGTTCGGCGTCTCGCTGCCTACGGGCAGCGACCTGGTGACCCGCCTGGGCGAGTTCACCACGCGCATCCGCGAATGGGTTGAGAGCAAGCGGGGACAGGACCGCATCCGCGAATTCTTCGACTACTTCAAGCGGATCGACTACGCCAAGATGGCCAAGGTCGTTGGCCAGGCGCTCGCATTGTCGGCGATGTTCAAGATCGGCACGTTCATCGCCAAGCACCCCGTTTTGGCGCTGCTGACCCTGCTGTCCGCGAAGTACCCCGAAGAGACAGCGATTTTCCTGGACCGGGCCACCTCCGCGATCGGCGGGGTCCTGGAATGGGTGAACAACAACCAGGGCGCCGCGACTACGCTGCTGGCGATTCTCGCCGGCTACAAAGCCCTCGCCGGACTGAGCCAGCTCAAACTGCCGGGAATCCCCGGACTGGGCAACCTAGCTCAGCGCACGACGGTCATGAACGTCACCGCGACCACCGTCAACATCCTCGGGCCCCCCGTCGCTGGCGCCGCCAAGGGCGCCGCCGCCGCCGGTGGCAAGGGAGGCGGCAAGGTCGCGCAAGGGCTCAGGGGTGTGGGCGCGGCGCTGGGCGCGGTGCTGGTGGTCGACATCATTCTGGGCGCGGGGCAGACCTTCAAGGGCGTCGCGGCCATGTTGCAGGGCCCCGAGGCGTACGGCAAGTGGTCGCGGGAGATGGCGCCGACGTTTAAGCGCTTTTTCTCGCACGAGCTGCCGGAATTCCTCGTCAGCGGCGACAACGGCTGGGGCTCGGTCGGGGATGCCATCTCCAACGACATCAAGCGCGCGTCCGAGACGGGTCTCGGGCACTGGTTCTCCACCACCTTGCCGAACGCGCTCAACCTGGGGGTCGGTTCGGGAGGCTGGGCGGGACTGGGTCGAAACGTCGGCCGGTGGTTCTCGCACACCCTGCCGCAGGCGTTCCTCAGCTCCGACGCGATCCGTGAACACGGCGGGGGATGGTCGGGGTTCTGGTCGAAGTTTATGGACGAGCTGACTTCACCGCTGGCGAGCATCGTGCTGGGCGCACCGTTGCTTACGGCGGGAAGGGACCTTATCCAAGGGCTGTGGAACGGCGCGGTCGAGAAGACACTCCAGTTCCGGGACTGGATAGCCCACAAAGCCTGGGATCTGATCGGACCCGCGATCTCCGGCGCGCTGGGTGTCCGCTCACCATCGGTGAAGACCAAACCAATGGGCGCCGATCTGGTCGGTGGCCTCGTGCGGGGGTTCATCGGCGCGATCCCGGCCGCGATCAAGTCGCTCGCCGCAGGCGCGCTCGGGCTCGTGCGCGCGTTCGCTTCGCCGTTCGCTGGCGTGATCGGTCACATCGCACCGCACGTGCTCAGCGTTCTGAAGTGGATCGATGTCAACCTGATCGGGAAACTCAACGTTCTCCTGCGCGCGATCAAACTGCCGGAGATCCCGCCCATCATCGCCGCCGGCAAAGGCACCATGAAGCACAAGGCGGCGACGCAGGGGTTCGGCGCGGCCGGGCACGCACGCGGCGGCACCATCCGCGGGTCGTCGCCGCACTCGCGGGCAGACAACATCCCTATCTGGGCGACGGCGAAGGAGTACATCCAACCGGTCGATGCGGTTGAGCACTACGGCCTCGACTTCATGGAAGCCGTACGGAGCAAGCGTTTCCCGCGCTTCGCGCTGGGCGGCCAGGTCGGCTTCCTCGATGACATGGTTGACCGATTCACCAAGAACGCCGCGCCCCCGGGCGTGGTCCGCGACATCAGCGCCGCCGCGCTCAAGGCGGTTCCCGCAGCGGCGCTGAAGCTCGTCGGCGGGATATTCAGCGGCGGGGGCGGGGGCGGTCCCGGCGGGGCGGGCCCCGGATTCCTGCCGTGGCCGTCCAGCCCGTCCGCGCAACGCGGGGACACCGGCGTGTGGCGTTCCATACTCAGTTTGGTCCGTGCGTCAGGTATCCCCTACGAGTTTGGGAACGCCTACAGAGACGGCGATCCCAAGTGGCACGGGAGCGGGCGTGGCCTCGACCTGATGGGCTTCGAGCAGGACACACTCGCCCAGTTCTTCATGGCGCGGATGAAAAACGTGCTGGAGCTTATCCACACGACCAGCAAGGGCGGCTACTACATCACCCGGGGTCAGCGCCGCGCCAGCATGGGCGAGCAGGACGCCTTGCACCGCAACCACCTGCACGTCGCCATGGCGGGCGGGGGCCTGGTGGTCCCCAACGCGCCCGTCTTCGACTTCGGTGGCGTCCTGGCCCCGGGGCTCAACGTGGTCGACAACCGCACCGGGCACGCCGAGGAGGTGCGACCGGTGCGTCAGGGCGGCGGCGACCGGCACATCCACCTGCACATCAACGGGCCGGTGGGCTCCCAGCGGGAGCTACAAACCTGGATCATCCAGGTCCGCGACCAGCTTCGACGGGAGGGCCGCTGGTGACCGTACGCGGCTTCTCCCTCGGGGTGGACTGGTCCGGCGACGGCACATACACGGGCACCCTGGAGGATCTGACCTCGGGTACGGGGCTCGGGCACTGGCGGTTGCTGAACACCCTTGTCGTCACGTCGGGCCGGGACCTCGACCAAACCGACACGCCCACGGTCACCGGCACGTTGGCGTTCTCGCTCGATGACCGCGATCGCGCGTTCTCGCCGGAAAACACCGCCAGCCCCATTGCCGACCTGGTGCGACCGGGGCGCGCGGTCCGGTTGCTCTACACCCCCACCGCCGTGACCGACGCGTTCGCCCGCACCACCGCCAACGGATGGGGGACCAGCGACTCCGGTCACGTCTGGACCAACACGGGCGGCGTCAACGCGAACTACTCCACCGCCGGTGGGGTGGGTGTACACGCGCTCACCGCCACCAACTCCTCGCGCCGCACAACCGTGGCCACCGTCTGGCCGGACATGATCGCCACGGCCACGATGAGCGTGCTGGCCGTAGCGACCGGGGCGCCACTGCGCGGGGCGGTCATGCCACGTGGGACCGACGCGGCGAACGACCACACCCGGGCTCAGCTCAACTTCGAGCTGGCCGGGGCGTTGACGCTGTCCATCGTGGAGCGGATCGGTGGGGTCGACACCGTCCTGGACGTGATAGCCCTGTCCGGGAGCTACGGCGCCGGTACCCGAATAACGGTCGTCGCCGAGGCGTACCGCGACACCCTACGAGCCAAGGCGTACCCCGAGGCGGGGCCGGTGCCGGACTGGCAGCTAACCGCGGTCACTCGGATCTCCACAACGACCCTCGTCGGGCTGCGTTCGCTCTCGGCCACGGGCAACAGCAACTCCTCGCCCACCATCTCCTACGACAACGTGTCCGTGGCCAGCACGATCGAGCTGTTCAGTGGGCGGATCGACCAGCTCGACGCCAAGCCCGAGCCCCCGGCAACCGTCAGCATTCGCTGCCTGGACACGTGGGGGTCACTGGGCCGGCTACCGCTGTCGACGCCCGTCTACGCGGGCATGCGTACCGGTGACGCTGCCCACCTGATTCTGGACGCGGTGGGTTGGCCAACCGACAAGCGCGACATCGACCCCGGCGCAACCTACATGCCGTGGTGGTGGGCCGAAGACACCACAGCGGCACAGGCGATGCAGGACTTGGTGGCCGCCGAAGGGCCACCCAGCATCGCCTTCGTGGAAGGCGCGATCTTCGTCTTCAGAGACAGGCATCACCGCGTGCTGCGCGAGCGGTCCACCGTCGTGCAGGCGACGTTCGCGCACGCCGACCCTCCGGGCTCCCGTCCGACCGCGCTGAAGGTCGCTCGGGGCGCCTCTTACGACCACGGGTTGAGCCGCGTCGCCAATGCGGTGACCGTGTCGGTCGCGCAGCGGCGACAGGGCGCCAGCGCGATCGTGTGGTCAACCGACGACGCTATAACCCTGACTGACGGCGAAACCGTTCAGGTCGAGGCGCAAAGCAGCGCCCCGTTCCTGAACGCCGTCACGCCGGTCGACGGCGTCGACTTTCTCACCTCACCCGGCGCGGTCGAAGTGACGCTCAACCGAACCAGCGGGCAGGCCGTCACCATCAGCGTCAAAGCAATCGGCGGGCCCGCAACAGTGCTCGGCATGGCGCTACGAGCGGACCCGCTCACCGAGGTCCGCACACACAAGGTGGCGGTGCAGGACGCGGGTTCCATCAGCACGTACGGCAGACAGCCGTGGCCGAACGACATCCCCTTCGCGGGCGTACACGACACCCGGGCCATCGCGGACCGCATCGTGACGATGTACTCCATCAACCGACCGGTGGTCACGGTGTCCATCACACACGTCCTGGGACTACCCGGTGCGGACGCCTACCTGGAGCACGCACTGAGCCGCCGCATCGGCGACCGCGTCCGCATCATCAACGACCTGCTCGGCCTGGACGCCGAGTTCTACATCGAGTCGATACACCGGGACGTTTTCAAGCTCGGCCTGAAACACACAGTGACTTTCGGGTGCCGGATGGCCGGGCCCGAGCAGCCGACCAACGTCTTCCGGTTCGACGTGGCCGGAGCTGGCTTCAACGACGGCCTCTGGGGCTACAGCGGGGTCGAAAGCCCGGCGTCGATATTCCAGTTCGACCGCGCGGGCCACGGATTCAACGACGGCTGCTTCGCCGTTTAGGGGGACCAATGACCAACCCGGCTATTGCCTACATGTCCTGGGGGAGCTGGGTGGCCGACTGCCCCAACCCCGAATGCACCAACGCCAAGAGCCTGCAACGTGAGCAGACGCAGTATCACTGCTGGGCCAACGGGCGCCCCGGGGCGTGCGGCACGTTCGCTGACATCCAATGGCCGAGCGACCCCGACCCCGACACCGTCGAGACGGCGCTGAGCGGCCGGTCGGAGTCCCGACGATCCTGGCGACCAGGGGATGAGCTGTGACCGCACCCGCACTCGCGGGTGTCTCGTACGCCCGCGTCTACGCCGGCATGTGGATCGTGGACTGCGTGTGCCGCAGTGCACTGCGGGTTGAACCCGGTGCGCCGTCCTGGCGGTGCTGGGACTGCGGGACGTGGGCCGACATCGCCTGGCCACGCAACATCGACGACATCGACTACCTCCTGTCGATGCGACCCAACCCGATGACCCGTAACTGGTCACCGAACGAGACGGTCGCCGACCTCCTTACCGAAAACGTCGTCCACGGAATCGACCCCCCGGTGGTGCCGGGCCTGGCGGCGAACGTCACCTTCGCCATTCGAGGCGACCATATCGAAAAGTTGGCGCTCGCCCCGGCACCGACCCGAGTAGCGATTGAGCGGTAGCCATGGCCTGGACGACGCCCATTACGGCAGTCAGCAACGCGGCCTTTACGGCCGCACAATTCAACGCATCGGTCCGGGACAATTTGCTGGAGACCGCGCCGGCCAAGTTCACCGCGACAGGGCAGTTCCTCGCCTCCACCGGAGCCAATGCCGGAGCCGTACGCGTACCCAGCACGGCAAGCTTTCAGAACACCGAAAGCACCACCTCGACAGTGTTCGCCGACCTGACCGCCGGTACGGCCGGCCCCACCGTGTCGTCGGTGTCGACGGGCGCCAAGGCGTTGGTGTGCGTCCACACCCGATTGACGAACAGCACCCTGGGCGCCACCACCTCGGCGGGCTGGACCGTGTCGGGCGCTACAACGTTGGCCGGCAGCGACGAATTCGCGGTCGCGTACGAGGCCAGCGCCGCGAACGACAACATCTGGACCTCGGGGGTGTGGCTCTACACGGGTCTCAACGCTGGCGCGAACACCTTTAAGGTGGTCTATAAAGCGAGTGCGGGTACGGGTTCCGTGGCCGACCGGCGTATCTCCATTATTCCGTTCTGATGGACGACCACGAGGAAACACCCCGCGAAGCCAACGAACGCGAGATCAAGACGGACTGGCTCGCGGCAGAACTGCGGGCAGAGATGGCTGTGATGCCGGAAACGCGGGCCCGTCACCTGCTGACCGTGATGCGACACGGCAGAAGCTATCCGTTCGCCACGACCTTGAGCCTGGTCTCTATCCCCATCGGCTTTTTGGCGATGTTCATCGGCCAGGACGTGTCGAGGGCGTTCCAGATCGTCTACCACCGCCCCGAACCGATCTACATCTGGGGCGTAGCGCTCCTACTCGGCGGCATCAATGTCGCCTGGGGAATCGGGATTGTCAACCCCGGCGTCGAGCGGGCGGGGTTGTGCGTACTGGCCGTCGCGTACGGCTTCTATGGCGTGTCGGTGATGCTGGGGCTCGGGGTCGGCGGATTGGTCGCCGGACCCACGTTCCTCGCGCTGGCGCTGGCCTGCCTTCTGCGCGCTCGGGTAATTGTCAGCAATGCCCGGACACTGGTGGCGATCACCGAAAAGGCCAGGCGCGATGCAGGCGGCGATTGATCTTCTGTTGCGGTCCCTGCCGATCCTCATCGGCGGCGGGCTCGTGCAACTCATCATCTTCCTACTGAAACGGCGGGTCGAACTGCGGGCGATCGACGCAACGGCCGTACGCACCGAAGCCGAGGCCAACTCGGTCGTAGTGCTGTCCGCCGCGCAGAGCCTCGTGCTGTCCGACCAGGTCCGCGACGACGCAGTTCGGCGCGCTAAAGACGCCGTCGAGCGAGCGGAAGCACTGCAAACGGAACTGACCAGCCAGATAGAGCAGCTCCAACTGTGCACGCGCCGCCTGGCGGCCGTTGCGCAAGAGCTGAGTGTGCTACGGGCGCAGGTCGCCGCGATGCGGGGGGACAGCCCGATCACACCGTGAAAGGGAGGGCGCCCCATGATTCCCGTTCAGAACCCGGGTCCGCCGGACCCCTACCCCATTAACGCTCCGACCGAGCCCGCGCTAGCGGTGGGTGCGGTCGCTGCCATCGTCGGCGCCGGCCTGGCCGTGCTCGTCGCGTTTGGGCTTGACCTGACGGAAGACCAGACCAACTCTATTCTCGGGCTGACCCTGGTCGCGGGACCCGTGATCCTAGCCCTGATCACCCGCAGTAAGGTCTGGTCACCGGCCAGCGTGGCGAAGAAGGTCGCCGCCGTGCGCAACGAGACACCTCGGCTGTAGGTGGGCGGACCGCGCGGTCAGGCTGGTGCCCGTACGGTCCGCCCCGGGCCCGTTCCGGTGCGGTCCCCCAGCCCTGGAGTACGCGCGGCCTTCCGGAAAGGGCCCCCCGGCGGACAACCGGTGCGGGTATTACCTGTGGACGGTTCAGGCTGTCCGCCGCGTAGCTTGATGCTACGAACGGGCCGAGATTCACGGACGATTCATTCACGTCATCACGGCCGCGTCACCCGTCAGGATGATGGAAGTGAGCGCATGTGTGGGCAGGTGTGGAACAGTGGCCACACCTGCCCCGCGCCCTGTAGACGGGATCACCCGAGGCTGCCTACCGTGCCGCCATGGGGGACCGTACGGAAGAGCAGTGCTGGCAGGAGTTCTGGCGGCGGGTAGCGCACCTTCACGCCGCCGTGTGCGCGCGGGAGATCAGCGAGCGCGAGTCGCCGCGCGGCGGCGGGAGCGGACCGTTGGCCGCCACCCAGGCGGCATCCCAGGACGCCAGCTCCCAGACGGGCACGATCTCGACCCTGCCTTCCCCGAACACCACCACCTTGGCGATGACCGCGCCCAACGCCATCCGATGAAGCTCCGGCTCTCGGACGTGCCTGTCCCACTCTTCCGCCAACGACTCGAACTGCCGGATCAGGTGTCCGCCTGAAGCCTGTTCGGCCAGTTCGGCCTGTGCGATGAGACGCTGGACGGCCGCGGTCTCCGCCTCGATCTCCCGCTTCCGTTCCCGGATCTCCTCGTCGCTGAATAGGCCCTTCTCGACGCTGCCCAGAAGGTTGGTCTTGCGAGCGGTCAGCTCGCCCAGCGCGCGTCGGTGCTGTGCAATGTCGCCCGTGGCTTGACGCCGGCCCTGGAGCTGCTCGGCTTCCTGCGTCACCGACGCGCTGTCACCACGTGCGTGCGACAAGATCCAGTCCCGCACGATCGGTTTCAGTACGTCGTCCCGGATGCTCATCGGCGGGTGTAGGCCCTGATCGCGCCCCATGCGACACCGCCAGTACAGCGCCCGCTCCGGACCGCCGCCATGGTTGGACACCCACGGACCGCCGTCGAGACCGCATCGGACCAGACCAGAGAAGCTGTGCGCGGGTACGCGACTGCGCGGCGCGGTGTCTGCCTGCTCGCCCCGCCGGGCCTTGTAGTCCTGCCAGGTCCGCTCGCTGATGATCGCCTCGTGGGCGCCCCGACGCCAGATGTTGTAGTGGCTCAGCCCGCCGGCGGGCGGCTTGAATCCGCCCTCGTCGTCGCGCCCGGGGTCGCTGTTCTCCCGGATGTACCCAGCCGCAAAGCCGGAGTCGAGCACCTTTGGCAACGTGGCGTCGCTCCACCGCCGACCTGTCGTGGTCAGCACGCCCTGCGCGTTCAGGTCCACCACGAGCCTGCGCATCGAGGTTCCCGCGATATACCGGTCGTAGAGGTCGGCGTACAGCTCCCGCAGGTTCTCGTCGACCCAGTAGCCCGTACGAGTGACCGCGTCGCCGCGCTTGTCGAGGGTCGTACGGGTTTCGTGCACGTACCCGAACCTGGCCTGCCGTCCGGCGTGGGGCAGACCACGATCGCGTCGGTTCTGATGCACAGCCTTCCATCCTTCGCCTATGAGGTCGCTTTGCAACTCGGCCAGGATCAAAGCTTGCGCTCGCGTGAACCGACCGAAGGCGGTTTTGCGGTCGAAGGGCTCGGTGACTGACACCACCTCACCGCCGGCCTTCTCCTCGACTAGGGCCAGATAGATCAAGGATTCTTTCGCATTCCGGCCCCAACGTGACCAGTAGTTGATGTAGAGGCGCTGGTACGTGCCGACCCTTACGTCCTCGACAACCTCGCCGACACGTCGGCGAGTGAACGATCGGCCGCCCTTGTCGATATCGGGAATCCATTTCACGATGTAGTAGCCGTCAGCTCGCGCCCTCGTGCCGATGGCGTGCTGCTGAAGCTCGGGTGAAATGAAGGTCTCGCCGCTGCGACCCATCGTGGCGGACACCCGGATGTACCCGCCGGCTGGTTTGAGCCCCTCGGCGTTCAGCCCGAGAGGTCCGATTGTGCGATGGTTCGGGGTAGGTTGAGTACTCATGTGTGTATTTTACGCGCTACTATCACGAAAGTCGATAGCAAAGCACACTGTGCGAAACGATCATGATCGGGTCGCGCGGTGAGCGCGCTCACGCGCGAGACCTGGTGGCGGCGCGAGGTCGTCCCTCCGGCGCTGGTGTGGTTGGGCGACGAGCTGTGTCGGCGCTTCAACCGGCCGCGTACGGCCGCCGGGACCAAGGGCGACGAGAACCACCTCAACGGGTCGCACCGCAGCCAGGAGTGGTTGCTGCGCTCGGCGCACTCGACCAACCAGTCGTACACGATCGAGCCGGGTCTCACGGACGAGCAGGCGTCCTGGGTGGCGGGCTTCGACTTCACGCCGGGCTCGGCGGCGGAAATGGTTTCCATCTGTAAAAGGCTGGACCGAGCCGTACGCGCTGGGGAAATCGAGGAGATCGCCGAGTGGTACGGCAACCTCGGCGGCGACAACCGGGTCGACGGTTACGACAACATCCGCGACCGGGTCGTGTCCAGCGACCCGAGTCACCTGTGGCACCTGCACATCTCGTTTCGACGCCGTCACGCCAACTCGCTGCCGGTCATGCGCAAGGTTGTTTCGATCCTTACGGGGGAGGCTGATGACGTGGCACTCGATGCTGCCGATAAGAAGTGGCTGACGGACCTGATGTACGGCCAGCTGCCGCAGCGCAAAGACCTCGGCATGAAGGGCGAGACGGGCCTCGGTGTGCTCTGGCACGTGTACCAGCGCACCGGGCGGATCGAGCAGGCGGTGAGCCTCGTCCGAGCCGACCTGATCAAGGCGCTAGGCCGCGATCCGATCAGCGAGCAGGAGATCGTGGACGGTGTCCTGTCCGGGCTGGGCGAGGCGGACGTGCAGGACGTGGCGACCATTCTGCGCGCGGTCTTCGAGCCGGCGAAGCTGTCCGCGCTCGTGGCGGAGCTGTCCTCCGCCGCGTGACCGACGAGGCATCTGCCCGCGTTTCGCTGGACTTGCCCGGCCGCGCGTATGCAATACTTGAGGGAGGAGACCTCTCGCAAGGGGCTGCCTCGTGGATGTCCTGCCTCTTCTCGCCGTTGAGCGGACCCCGGGGCAAAAGAGGGCCCCTGCCGATCTGGCTACGGCAGGGGCCCTTCTTGCTGTCTTCGCGTGGCCACTGCCGCTAGCCGGGGCTGGCGCGACCATGCGCGAGGTCGTGTGGCTCAACCCGGGTCACCGTAGCCTTGATCAGGTCCTCGCGGGGGTAGTCAGGACTTCGCGTGATCTGGTCGACGAGCTGCCTGAGCGCCTCGGTGACATCCTTCGCGCGTTCGAGCACGATGATCCGGGTGAGGGCTCCCGGGTCACTTCTGGTGAAAGTTAGCGTCACCTCAAACTCGTGCATCAACGGACACGCCCACCCTCGCGCGAATAGTGATGGCGACCGGTCACGGCCAGTCGACGGCGACGTTCGCGCAGCACTCGGGCTAGCCATTCCCCGACACGCCTGAGCAGCAACTTTCCCCCCGACCAGGGCCACTGTCATCCGCACGGGTGACGGTGGCCCTCTTCTTTTGTGCGCATGTGCGGACGAGTGCGGCTAAACCTAACACATAGTCGCTGGACCACTGCTTTGCGTCACCGTGTCGCCATATGGTCAACCTCGGACGGGTTAACCCGCACTTACGCGGGCTAGCACCAGATTGTGCGGGGTGGAACATGCTGAAGGTCGATGACGTTTGTGCCCGGCTTTACGTCTCCCGAGACACCGTCTACCGGATGATCCGGATCGGCGCCCTCCCAGCTCGGCGACAAGCCGGACACAAGGGCTGGTGCATCTCGCCGGAGGATCTCGACGCGTTCGTGGCCAGCGGCCTGGAAGCACACCGCAACTCGGCCGTGCTCAGCGTCGCCGACGTGTGCCGCCGACTGAACTGCTCACCCGAGACCGTACGCCGGCTGGTGAACGCCGGGGACCTGCCCGCCTACAAGCTGGGCGGGAAGAACAGTCACCTGCGCATCCCCGAGGCGGCGCTCGCGGACTACCTGGACCGGCACACCGTAGCGGCGGCAGCCCATGCCTAGCGCACCGGCGATCCAGCGGATCAACCGTGGCAGGGGCCACTCCTACAAGATCGACGGCCTGAAGGTTGACGGCGTCACCACGCTCATCTCCAAGGGCCTGCCGAAGCCGGCGCTGCCGTACTGGTCGGCGCGTACGGTCGCCGAGTACGTCACCGACGCCGAGCCCGCCAGTCTGGAATCGCTCCGTTCTTTGGGCCGCGACGGCATGGTCAAGGCGCTGAAAGAGGTGCCCTGGACCGCGCGGGACACCGCCGCCGTGCGGGGTACCGCTGTACACACGCTGGCGGAGAAGCTCATCGACGGCGAGCGGGTCGACGTGCCCGACGAGCTGGCCGGGCACGTCGAGGCGTGCGTCGGGTTCATGGATCAGTGGAAGCCCCGGGCGGTGCTGACCGAGGCGGTTGTCGGCTCCCGGCGCTGGGGGTACGCGGGCACGCTGGACCTGATCGCGGACCTGCCCGATGGAAGCCGGGCGCTGCTGGACTACAAGACCGGCGCCTCCGGCATCTGGCCGGAGACGGCGCTCCAGCTCAGCGCGTACCGCTGGGCGGACTTCTTCGCCGGCATCGACGACACCGAGGTCCCGATGTCCGAGGTCGGCATCGACTGCTCGTACGCGGTGTGGCTGCGCGCGGACGGGTACGACGTGATCCCCGTCGACACCACCGCGGCGGTCTTCAAAGTCTTCTGCCACGTGGCGTACGTCGCGCGGCAGACCGAGCGCATGAGCGACTGGATCGGCGAGGCGTGCCCGCCGCCGGTCCCGCAGGCGCGGCGCCCGACCGAACAAGCGGTGACGCCATGAGGCTCTATCACTACGCCTGCCACCACGAGCGCGCGCTGCTGTTGCGCGAGGGCATGATCCGCCCCTGGTCGCAGCGGTTCCTCGGTTGGTCCGATGCCCTGTGCTGGTTCACCGACCTCGCGGTACCCACCCGTGCGGCATTGGGCCTGAACGAGGACGAGTGCGACCGCACGGCGTACCGCTTCACCATCGACAACGAGACCTGGATCGTCCCGTGGCGCGAGTACCGCGCGGAGGTGCACCCGGCGGCCATCGAGGCGGTCGAGGGGGTCGCGGGCGCACTGCCCAACCGGTGGTGGGTCAGTGAGCACCCGGTGATTCTGCACTCCGGCGCGGTGCGGACGCGTCAGATCGAGGTGGCGCGATGACCGCCCCGGAGGTGCGTTCCGCGTCGGCGCTGACGACCTGGGCGATGGCGGCGCGTGAGATTCACCAGATCGCGGTCGCGCTGGCGGCAACCAGTTTCGTGCCCAAGACGATGCAGGGCCGCCCCGATGAGGTGACCGGCGCGATCCTGGCCGGGCGTGAGCTGGGCCTGGATCCGATGGCCTCGCTGCGCAGCATCGACGTTATCGACGGCACCCCGGCCATGCGGGCGCTGGCGATGCGCGGGCTCGTGCAGGCGCACGGGCACGAGGTGTGGGTGGAGGAGTCCACGGAGACCCGCGCGGTGGTGTGCGGTCGACGGGCCGCCTCAGCGACCACGCAGAAGTCGGTGTGGACCATCGATCGGGCCAAGAAGGCGAACCTCGCCGGCAAACGCAACTGGCAGCTCCACCCTTCGGCGATGCTGGTAGCGCGGGCGACCGCGGAGCTGTGCCGGCTGATCGCGGCGGACGTGCTGATCGGGATGCCGTACGCGGTCGAGGAACTGACCGACGACACGCTCGACCCGCAGCTCGCCAAGGCGGCCATCCGGGACGAGATCTCCAAGGGTCGGGCGGCGATACGGCGGACCGCGCAGCGCGCTCCCGAGCCCGAGGCGCCCGCGCTGGAGGCAGCCCCCCCGCGCCCTGACGACGCAACCTCGGATTCGTCCAACCGGGGCCCGTACCCGCCGGGTGACATCACCCCCGCGCAGCGCGCCCGCTTGCAGGCGACGCTACGCGCGGCCGGGTTGGTTGACCGCGACGAGCGGCTCCAGCGCGTTGCGGGGATCGTGGGCCGATCGGTCGGGTCGATCAACGACCTGTCCGTAGCCGAGGCGTCCACGGTCATCGACAGCTTCCCGTTGCCGGACGCACCCGAGGGTGACCCCGACTGGCCGGAGCCTGCCCTGCCCGGGGGGCCCCGATGATCGTGATCGGTGACCTCCCCGCCATGAGCATGCCGCCGGACTACTACCGCCTGGTGGTGCCCGCGCTGGACTGGTTGACCAGCAACGACCGTGGGGCCTGGACCAAGCACCACAAGCTGATCAGCAAGTGGCGCACGGTCACCGCCTGGTGGGCGACAACGGCGGGGCTACCCACTCTGAACCGCGCCTATATCTGTGCCGAGCTGCGCTTCACGAATACCCGCGTACGGGACGCCGCCAACTGGCATCTGACCGCTAAGGCGTGCGTCGACGGGCTCGTCGACGCCGGGGTGTTGCCGGACGACCGCGACGAACGGCTGATCGGGCCGGACATGCGCATCGGGCCGAAGTCGCCGGAGGCACAGCTCATCCTGCACATCTGGCGGCTGTGATGCGGTGCGGCAACGACCCGCGCGCGCAACTCGTGCCCTATGAGCGGGACCTCATCGAGTGGTTTCGACACTGGCTGGAATGGGCGTACGCCCGCTCGCATGACGGCGCGGACACCCCCGAGCCGCGACGACCACGACGAACGGAGTACCTGGACAACGGGCGAGGGGAGCGGCTATGACGCGTCTGCCGAAGCTGACCGCCGCGCAGATTGCCAGCATCGACCAGGAGGAGGCGCACGTCTCGGAGTACGTGGACATCCTGATCGAGGCGACCCGCGAGCTAGACGCTGTTGCCGAAGGCGTACCGGCGATCGTTCAACTGTTCACCGTCCTGGTCACCCACATGGAGCCCCCCACGGTGGCGGCGGTCTGCGCGTCCACCCTCCTGCGTCTTGCGCGACAACAGGAGGGCCAGTGACCGGCGAGCAGGCGGAGCTGTTCCCCCGGCCGCCGGGGTCGAAGCCACCGCGACCCGCGCGGGTCGAAGCGACTGACGCCAAAGTCCGGTACACCCGCTACACCCCGCGTCGGCGGCAACTGTGCGACGACTGCGTCCTACTCATTCACCAGGTCGGCGTGCTGGTCGCGCCGGTGCCGGCGGGAGTCCGCTGGCGCCGCACCGCCGGCACCGAGTCCCTACATCTGTGCCACGCCCACAAGGAAGCACGAACCGAGGAGGAGAAATGACCGAGCTGCAATACGGGCAGGGACCGCAGGACTACCCCTACCAGTCGCCCCGCATCCGGATCACCATGTCGTACGGCGCGGCCGGTGACCGCCCGCCGGGTGTGCCGGAGACCGCCGACATCGAGCTGAACACTGACGAGGTCAGCGCCGCCGACATTGTCCAGATTCTCACCGGCCTCGGTGAGGTCGGGCGACGGGCGGCGGTCGCGGCCAGCAACGGGCACCACCCGACCACCACCCAGTCGGCTCTGGTCTTCGAGCCGTAGGTGGGCGCGGAGCCCCAGTGCCCGGGATGCGTGCGTCTGCTGGCGCCTGGGCGCTGGTCCATCTGCCAGCGGTGCCGACGGGCGATGCCCGCGGCACTGCGGGCGCGGCTCGAAACCGCGTACGCCGATCGGCGGGCGGACCCAGTCCGGTATCAGGAGACGGGCATGGAAGCACTGATGTGGGCGCGGGACCGCTCCGCAGATCGCAGGTAAGAGGGACACGAAATCCGGGGGGCGGCATGGGGGTCAATCGGCCGCGCCGCAGGGGCGTCTACGCGCCGCTGTCGTCACGCTACTTCTTTGACGCGGCGATCATCCGGGCCGGGGAGAGAGCGGAGCTGCTCTATGTCCGCAGCCTCGCTTTCTGCGCCGAATCGATGTCGGATGGCTTCATATCTGACTCCCAACTGCGGGTGATCTGCTCCGGTTTGACGGTCATTCGTCGTCGGATCGAATCCCTATCTGAGCAGGGTTTATGGAAACGCGATGAGGAACGGCAAGGGTTTGTCGTGCGATCGTGGCTCGCCTGGAACCCCTCCCGCGAGGAGATTCTCGCAGCTCAGGCCAGGGATGCCGAACGCAAACGATCGACAAACCCCCGCGCGTTCCGGACGGAATCCGGACGGAATCCGAACGGAATCCGAACGGAAAGTGGCACCGTTCCGCGCGGAATCCATGCCCCAGATACAGATACAGAGTCAGATGCAGATACAGATACAGAGTCATCCACCCGACCCCCTGCGGGGTCGGGTCGGGTGGATGCCAGCGCACGCCCGCGCACAGCGCGGGGCGCGGCGCGTGCGCCAGTCAAACCATGGCTCGCCGAGCGTGACGTTGCACCCCCACCGGACCTCACCGACGTACGGCGAAAACTGAGCGACGCGTCGAAAGCCCGGCGAGCCCGCGACACCCGGCGGGCCAACGCGCTGGAGGAGCTGCGCCGCGTCACCGACGACCCCCCGGGCGACCCCGAATGAGCGGCACCTGCGCGTTGGAGACGCGCTGCCAGCTCTACGACCGGCGTACCGATACCGCCGCGCCGTGCGAGGGAACCCGCGTGCTGTGCGGCGACTGCGTAAACGTCATCAGCCGCGAGGTGAGGCTGCTGCGGCTGGACTACGCCGACCTCGCTCGATGCATGGCGCGGCGCCCCGGCGGCATGGATACCAAGATCTCCGGCACCAGCCCTGCGTCCACGCCACCGATCGACCTGACGACCGAGGCCACTCGCCGCGAGATCCACTGGACCCTGACCACCTGGGAGCCGGTCGTGCGCGAGGTGGCCGGACTGCCCCCCGAGCGCACCCGGGGCGTACGCGGCTCCTGGGCGGTCTCGACAGCGGTCAGCGTGATCGCCCCACGGATTGCGCTGCTGGCGTCTCTACCGCCCACCTGGGGCTACGCGGACGGGCTTGACGCCGGCCCCGTGGAGCGCGACGGCGTGTACGCGGTATCGCAGCTTCGCCGACTGCACGGGCGGGCGCGTCGGATACTCGGCCTGACCAGTCGGGTAGTGAGCCTGCCGGGCGAGTGCTCCGGCTGCGGCGCCTGGTCGCTGCGGCGCGACGACGGATCCGAGACGGTCTACTGCAAAGACTGCGAGCGGACCTGGTCTGTGGATGACTACCACCGGTACGTCGGCCTCATGCTGATGTCCGATCTGCCACGACTCGCCGGCACTTCGGGTGGTGAATCGTGATTCACGATCTGAGGCGTATCTGTTCACGCGTCGATTCGTTACGCCACTTGTCACCACAACCCGATACCGCCATATAATGGAACACAGGGGGGAGCGCACATTGGCCACCGCACAGGCCCCTGGAGAGAGGACGAAACCATGCGAACAATCTCGATCGAAGCACCCGACGAGGGATTCAACGCGACGCTCATCGTGGAAACCACCAACGGCGGAACGCGGGTCCAATCAATCACCGTGGCGGCGAGGAACGGTCGCGGTGTTGTCCCCGCTGATGTTCTGTCGGCGCTGGAGCCGTTCCACACCGCGCTCGACCTCGAAGACCTGGAAGACCACGACCCTATGGCGTCGTTCGGCGTTGACCCCGACCCCGAGCCGAATGAGCCCGGCGGCGACGAGCTGGACCCCCAGCCCGAGCCTGATGTGGACCCCGACCCCGACCCCGAGCCACAGCCACTTCCGTACGACGCGCACCCGACGTACACCGTCCCGAGCGGATTGCGGGGTTACTTCAAGCCCAACGGCGTGCCCACCCCCGAGCTACTCCAGAGCGCTATCGACAAGGTCGGCGAGAGTCCTACGGCCATTGCCAAACTACTGGGCAACGACCTCACGGCGCCCAAAATCTCCAACTGGAAAGCCTGGTACCGCCGCGAAGGCTGGATACCCGGACCCCGCTGATCGGCAGCAGCCGAAGGGGTCGATGCCCTGTGCATGACTACGGGGTTCAGTACCGGAGCCGGGGCCTGATATTCGTCGCCAGTGGCAGGGACGAACGGATGGGCGACACCCAGGAACGAATCCTGGCCGAGCTGCGGGACATCGGACACACCTGCATCCTGACCGCCGAAGACGCGATCACCCTGTCCGGCGCCATCCGGCGCGTCGAGGCTGCGCACCACGACCGGCACAACTGGAACTCGGCGCCCGAGCTGTACCTGATCCGCACCCCCGTCCTCGGCGAACGCGAGCTGCCGTTGACACTCACCCGCATCCGGGTCACCAACAAAGCGTGGGGCAACACCAACCCGGGCGACGTGCTGACCACGCTCGCGGCACGGGCAACCATGATGGGACCCGGGCGGCGCCGCGAAATGCTCGACGCTGACGTGGCGCGCGCGGTCCTGATCGGCGCGCTCCTCATCGCCGAAGGCTGGCAGGTGAGGGGCGAGCCGCCGACCCCCGGGAAGATCGGGCGCCACGTCCGGGTGGTGAATGCGGTCGATGTCGACGGGCGGGTGTACCAGGTGGTGCGCTGCTGCGACACCGACCAGGTGACCCGCGCACTGATGACGGCCAAGGAGTACGCCCTCGCGTGTACCGAAACCAGCGTCGCACCCAGACCGCCGGGTGACGTTCTGCCTCACGGGCGCGTGGTCGGCGGACTCACGGCGATCGTTGGGGCATTCCGCGAGCGGGCCCTGGAGCGATAAATGCCGCGTACCTTCTCCTGTGACCCGGTCGGGACCAACCTTCCGAAACGGCATTCACCACAGTGCCGTGGGTACCTCAACCCACGGCCGGGCGCGGCGTTCATCGAGTGCGACTGCGAATGCCACGACGGCGGCAAGCGCGACAAGAAAGGTCAGACGCAGGTAGCGCAGGACTGGCGAGTATCAACCACGCGGGGGGAGGAATAAGAATGGCGTACGAGGACGCCGAAACCATCCGCTCGGCCCTAGACATCGCCGCGCACCTGGGCGACACGGAGACGGTGCGGCAGACGGCGCACGCGGTGCTGGACGACCGGGAGCGGGCCCTGGGCGACCTGGAGCGCACGACGCGCGAGCTGGCGCGGGCCTGGGAGGTCATCGCGGCCATCACCCTGATACTCGACGCGTTGCCGGAGTCCCTCCAGTCACGGGAGACGGCGGACGCATGAGCGCAGTGAGCTGGCGAGACATCGACCCGAAGGACGCGGCCGGGCTCGACCTGTCGAGCAGCCCGGAGATCGACGCGCCGCTCAACGAGATGGGCGAGCGCTGCCCCTGGCCGTGGGGGCCACAACGGCTCGTGGATGTACCCATGGGCCAGTACCACTGCCCGGAGTGTGGGGCAATGGTCCTGGCTGGCGTGCCGCATCTGGATTATCGGGAGGACGACGGGGATGACGGAGTGCGGGAAGGCGCCTAACCCGGGCAGTGATGAGGCGCTCGCGCTTGGCTGCCACTGTCCGGTGATGGACAACAATCGCGGCCTGCATGCACCGCGCCCCCCGGATGGTTGGTGGATCAACTGGGAGTGCCCCGTCCACACCACGAACGGGGCCAGGTCGACGCGCACGATACGCAACACCGTTCCGCGACCCCGCTAAGGCGGGGAGCGGGAAGCCGTACGGGGGAGGGCAACCTAACGTCCTACAGGGGGAAAGAGCGCAACCATGGCAACACGCAAAACCGGCGCGTACGAGCTGGCGGCTCGGTGCCGACGAGTTGGATGGACCGTCGTTCAGTCCAGGAGCATTGGCGGCGGGTTCAAGGTCACCTGCCCCGACAAGTTTGTGGTGCAGCTACACCTGACGCCCAGTGACACGAACGGCCACAAGGTGGCCGAGCGACTACTGAATGCCCACGGCCTGGCCGAGGCTGAGGCGACGTGCGAGAAGGAGCAGCGTCAGATCGCCGCTGAGAAAACACAGCGGCAGCGCGAAGCCGTTCAGGCGCGTACCGCCAAGCTGGCCACGCAGTCCAAGGCGATCCGCACGGCGGCCGGACCGTACGCGGCCCCGGAGCCCATCGACCTGGAATGGGCGCTGGCGGAGCATCCGGCGCCGTCGATGCGGTGGGTCATCATCCACCCGGAGGACGCGAAGGCCCTGCTGGGTCGCAACACCGACAACCGGACGATGAAGGAACGCACCACCGACCACTACTACCGAGTCGTTGTTGCCGGGTTGTGGCGGCTGACGCACCAGGGCATCGCCATGGATACGCGGGGAATTCTGCAAGACGGACAACACCGGCTCAAGGCGTGCGTGATGGCCGACGAGCCGATCACGTGCGCATTTTTTGTGGGGATGGACCCCGATAACTTCAAGGCCATCGACGAGGGGGCGCTCAGAACTGCCAGCGACCTCCTCGGCAAGCTCGGCGAGGTCCACCAGCCCACCGCAGCGGGCATGGCTCGGCTGCTGATCGCCTACCGCGACAGCAATCCACGGTTCACCTTCCGCAACAAGACGCCGAACCAGGTCGTGGTGGATACCTTCGTCGGCGAGGCGGACATGCTACGGGCAGCCGTGCACTGGGCGCACAGCGTCAGCCAGCGAGCCAAGCTGGTCAAGACCGCGCTGGCCGCCGCTCGCTTCCTGCTGTTCGAGCGCAACGGCGCAGACAACCCGTACGTCGCCGCCTACCTCAACGGGCTGGTTACCGGACTCAAAGGCACCTCGCGGGTCGCGCTCGACGAGGACGACCCGCGCCTAGCGATGCGGCAGTGGGTTGAAAACAGGCGTGAAAAGGGGATGCGCACCAGCTCCTTCGATCAGATGTCGGTGATCCTGCTGGTGTGGAACTACGTGGTCATCGACCACAGACCCCGCCACATCAGGTGGCTGGACAGCTCACCCATCCCGCAGCCGAGACTGTGCTCACCGACCGGCGAGGCGCCTAGCGCGGTCCCGCCGCTGCTCGCCGGAGAGGTCGACACAACCCTGGCGCTGGCGGCGTAGATGGGCCGCGAGTGGTTGAGCGGTCACGAGCTGGCCGTGATGCTGTGGCTGCACCGGGACACCAACGTGCGGGTGGAGATGGACGGCGAGCTGCACCCCATCGTGGGCGTCACCTATGACAGCGCGCCCAACCTGGTGAAGATCCACGTGGAGGGGAAAACCAACGTGACCGTGATCCCCGGGCCGCGACAGGAGGCGGCGTGAACGCAGAGGAAAGGCACTGGCTGGCTGACCACACCATCGCGGTGTTGACGGCAGCCATGAACGACGACCGGAAACGCTGTGCGCTCACCCTGGCCAAGGTGGACCACCGGCTTGGCTCACTAGGCGTCTTCGGTGTCTGCTACGCCATGGCCGGGGTCGTACTCAAAGGTATCGGCGCGGAACGGGGCGAGGGTTTCGCCCTGAAGATCGACGGGTGGCCGGATCCGGAGCAGGCTGCTCAGGTACACGCCGGTGACGTGTGGGCGTGGCGGTTCATCACCGCGTACGCCAACCGCGACAAGGACATGCTCCAAGCCCTGTTCGACGCGCTCCCGGAGGACGTGCGATTCGTGCAGGCCGTGGGCGCGCTGGTGTCGATAGCCGGCCGCGTCACCGTCGAGGCCATCGCGGCCAGCGGCCCCAGCGCGTTCAGGGCGGACTAGACCCCGTGCAGGAATGTGGGGCGTACCCGGGTGGCTGGCCGTTTCGCGGCGACAGCCCGGTCGTCGTTGCGCGGCGGGTCGCCGCCGCCTACCGGGCCCGGCTCGCGCTCGCCGACGCACAGTCATGCGCCGAGCTGGACGACCTGGTCGCGCACAGGTGGGGGCAGACCTGGGCAGTCCCCCGCATCGAGACCGTCGACGCGGGGGACTGGCTCACCCCCGGCCAGGCGGCCGACCTCGCGTCGGTGAAAGTCGACACGATCCGGCAGTGGCGTCACCGCGGACGACTCAGCGGCGTCGAGCTGGACGGGCGATGGTGGTATCTCGCGGAGGACATCATGAATCTGGGCTGGAGCAAAAGGAGGCGCGAGGCCGCCGTGACAGATACGGTGGTTGCCAGCGGGCGAAGTGTGCCCGAAGGTGGGGCGTGACGGCCAGCTATCCGTACGACCACCCGTACGACGCCTACCTGGATCTGTGTCGCAACCCGGTCGACGGAATCCCTCCACGCGTGTGCAATACGACCGGCCCCATACTCTCGTTCCGCTGCACGATTTGTGGCGCCCCGCTGAGCGGCGACGCCGACTGCGACGACCCGCACTACGGCTGGGACTGGAAGTGGTTCGCGTTCATGGTACTGAGAGCGGCGGTGAATGCCGACTCGACCACGCGCGCCCTGCTCGGCGCCCGGCTGCCCCAACCCGAGCGACAGCGGCCGTTGCGTTAGCTGCCGCGCCAGGGACAGCGCACACGACCTGGCCTACGACCACCGGTGGGCCAAACGACGCTTCGACTTCCTCACCCGCCACCCGCAGTGTGCGCTGTGCCCGCGACTGGCGTTGGTCGCCGACCACCACCCCCGCAGTCGGCGGCAGCTCGTCGCGGCCGGCGTGGTGGACCCTGACGCGGACGAGCACCTCCGGCCACTGTGCAAAAGCTGCCACTCCACGCAGACGGCCTTGTTGCAACCCGGATGGTGGAGCCAGCGCTAGCCCGCGAATGGCGGAAGGCACCCTCCCCGCTCGCCGTGGGGAGGAACCGACGAGGTGGGGGAGAGTGCCTCCCTATGCCGAGCAACTCCTTGCTTCCGTGCTTTCGCGCTACCTACATGCGCACCACCCCCTCCCGTGGGGCATGGCACCAGTCACAGTCGCCGGCCGCACACTCGTACCGGTCGTGTTTCCGCAAGGCGTACACGCCCACGAGGACCGTCAAGGCGCCCACGGCGGCGGCTGCGAGCTGCCACGTTGAGGCCCCCGGTCCGCATACCGACAACACCCCGACGACAAGCGCGCCGCCCATCCGTAGGAGGGCCCGGGTCCTACCCAGCTTGGGCAGGAACGTCAGCGCCAGCAATACGCCGGCCACCGCCAATACGCCGATCAGACGGGCGGCCAGCAGAACCGCATCCACGGTCGACGGAGGCAGCGGCGGCGAAAACCGCCACCCACAGCATGAGCAGCAGCGAGAGCGCTTGCAGGGTCGCCGACCCCGCCAGGAGGGCCAGCGCCTTTGCCAGCCTCTCCAGTCGGACGTAGTCCGCGTAGGTGGGACGCCGGTGCGGCGTCACGAACCAGGCGCCGTTCGGTTGACGTACGCCCACGCCCACGACAGCATCCCGCAGCGCCCGTCCTCCAGGCACTGAGCGCAGCGGGGTCCCGCCTCCGAGCGCTTAGGGTCCGGGATCTCCTGGTGCTGGCAGATCGTCCGCTGAGCTGCCCACAGGACGACATGCGGTGAGGCGACGTAGGTGACGTTGCTCATGGCAGCGCGCGAGGCGCGGGCGCGCGCAGCTCGGCGCCGCGCGTCATCAACGGGAAATCGACCGCGATGACAGTCGGGGCTTGGTTCCATGACTGGTCGGGCGGTACCCAAACGACCTCGCTACACGTATGCGAACCGGTCTTGGAACGAGCGTCCCGACACGGCGTCCGCAGACCGCAGGCGCACGTCCCGTTACGGCGAATGAAAGACAGCAGTCGACGTAGCGGCATGATCAAATTCTCCCGGGGGTTCGGGCGGAAGTTGGTCTTTGCAGACATCGACGCTAGATGCTGTCCCAGCTAGGACTATTACCCCCGGTAATATCAGGTCGCACCAAATCGCTCAGCCAGCTTGCGCAGCTCCTGCCCACCCGCGCGGCGTCGAGCCCGCATCAGCATCGCCCTGACCGTCTCCCGGGCGGTCGGCGACAACCGTGCCCGCTGCGGCGCCGCCAGCTCGGCGCGCAGCAGGTACGACACCGCCTTCTCGTCGTCCCTGCGCGTCTGGGCTAGACCGCGCCCCACGTCGACGTAGTAGTCCGACATGCGGGTGCGCGAGCCAACCCGCTGCGGGTCCAGGCGGCTAGCGATCTCCCGCACCCGACCGCCCTCTTTCAGCTCCACCGCGATAGCCGTCTCCCAGAACCCCAGATTGGTGGGACCGAAACACAAGTCGGCGAACCGCCCCTCGCCCGTACGCTCGGCGAGCACGCGCGCCTCCGTCAGGTGCGTGTCGATCCCGTCCCGGTCCTGATTGACGGCGTCGGACAGCGCCTTAGATAGATGCAGCATTCCGATGACCTGCAACACTTCGGGCTGACCGCGCCCGGTGAGATGATGCTGGGAGATGCTGTCGATGGCCTGGGTGGCTATCCGCCCAACCAGGTCCCGATTCTCCATCGGTAGCGCATGGAGCCTGTCGAAGATTGCCACGCCTGACCAGTGCGGCTCATCCAGTCTCCTGGCCGCCGCGCATGCCACGTCCGTGGCGACCGTCGCCAGGTCGACCTGGCCCAACCGGATCAACGCCGGCGACAGGGCCCGGACCGTGCGGATCGTGAGCCGGTGCGCCTCACGCCGCGTCGGTTCATCACCGGACACCGATTGTGCGTGCAGGTCGATCAGGATGTCGGGGACCAGCGGGCACAGCACGTCGTACCGTGCGGCCCGCCACAGCGGCGACAGCTCAGCGACCGCCTTGCCCAGCTCCTCGACAGTGCGGCGCGCGGGAGCATCGTCGCCGAGCCGTACGACATTCAGCGCCGTGCGGATCGCAGGCATGCTGGCCTCGGCCGCATCGCGCGCGGGAAACTCCGGCTCGTCGGAGTAGATCAGCGCGGCGGTGGGGATCTGCAACACCCGGGCAAGCTCGGTCAGAGTCGAGCGCTGATCAACCTCCAGCGTCCCTCTTTCCACCCTGGCGATGAAGGGCTGGCTGCGGCCAACCAGCTCTCCCAGCACCCTCTGACTCATGTTTCGCCTCTTGCGCCAGTACCGCAGCCGGGCGCCCAAGTGGTCATCGGACATGACCCCACAGTAACTCGGATATACGCACGTGACCGCACTTACCCCGGTTTTTGTGGTAGAACGGGAAAACGGCAACGGCACCCCGGGGGTCCGGCCTGAGCGGGGTGCCGTTGCCGCTCCGCGGATGGTGCTTACAGGAAAGACAGATCCACAAACCGCTCCGGGGTCAGACCGGCCGGGATTGCTTCGGCGGCCTGCAACAAGGCGATGGTCTGAGCAATCCGGTGTGGCTCGATGTGCCCGAGCTGCCCGTCATGCAGCGCGTAGGGCACCATGTCCCTCATCTCGCCGCCCGCCAAGATCGGGTCCGTGGCCGGCACCCTCTTGCGCAGCGCGAAGCCGGCGCCGACCTGGCGCTTCAGCGCCTCCGCCAGGCCGCGCAGCAGCGCAGTACGGAAATCCCGGACCAGGCCGGGGTCGCGCCGGATGGTCTCGGCACTGACCCACAAGGCGTTTCCGAGCAGGTCGGTGATGTAATCCGAGTACGGCAACACCACGATCTGCTCACCGATCGCCCGCTCGATCGTTCCCTGGCCCACCACGAACTGGTTAATCGCGTCAACCTTCTTCGTGGCCAGCAGCACCGGCAGCGTTTGCGGCGTGCCGTTGACAAACGTCACCTTCGAGGGGTCCACCCCCGCCAGACCGGCGTACGTCGGGAACAGCAGCTTGACGACATCAGCGGGAATGCTGCCGACCCGCTTGCCCTCCAGATCCTTCGGCCCCGTGATGCCCGACGACTTCGGCGCGAAGATCGCGGCGAGAGACTTCTGCTGGATCAGCGCCACCGCCCGCACATCGAGATCACCCGCGTGCGCCGCCAACAACCCGCCGGTGAAGTCGACGGCGGCGAACTGAGCCTGACCGCTGTCCACCTGCTTGACGTTGTCGGTACCGGTACCCGGGCGGATGTCGACCTCGATGCCCAGCTCATCGAAGTACCCTTCGTCCTCGGCCACGAGCGCATACGCGTCCCGACCGAACAGACCGAACGACGTGAGGTAGGTGACCTTGCGCCGCGTGCCAGCAGGGGCCGGCTTGCGGTTATGGGCCTTCCACGTCGCAGCAGCGGCGGCAGCGGCGCCCAACCCGCCGATCGTGGCGGCCCCGATCAATATGCTTCGGCGCGAGTCATTCACCATTGCGAAACTCCCAAAGAGGCGTAGAGGGGAAACGTCCGACCCACCATAGGGTCAGCGGTCGATGCCTGTCACGGGGTAGAGACCGTGACGACACAGGGGACAGGACAAGATATCGGCCGGGCGCGACAGGGGCCCGTCGTCCGTGATCTCGCGGTAGGCGTCCAGTAGGTCCGACGCCAGCACGTACGCGTGTCCGCACCCCGGGCAGATCACGTACGCCGGCTCCGGCTCGTCCACACCGTGCACGAGGCAATGCCACGGGCGACAGCCGGCGGTCGGTAGATGCGGCACCCGGTTCGGGACGGGGGAGGGGGTCGCAGCCATAAAAGCGCGACCCCCTTTTACCCCCAACCGCCCCTCGGGGGGCGATTCTACCCGATGCCCCCCGGTGTCGCCCGCAGCCTCTCCCGCAGGTCGAACAGTCGATCGATCTCGGCCACAGCCGCTCTCTCCCTCTGAACCAGGTCCGCGTGCTCGCTGCGCGCGGTCTCAAGGGCGTTGGTGAGGCGGAGGTCCTCAGCCCGGTGCGGCAGCGTCGGGTCGTTGGCGACCGCCGTCAGCGCGGCCTGACCGCAGGCGTCGACGATCGCCCTCGCGATGGTCGGTGCCGCAGCATCCTGGCCGTACGGCTTGCCGAGCTTCCTGACGTACTGGTGCAGGTCCTTGCCGGGCCGCCAGACGCCCTGGTCGAGGCGCAGATGCACCGACACGGTGTAGCGGAAGCTGCGGACGGTGATCTCCTCGCCGCTGCGCGTTCCGACATGAGCGCGCTCAAGCCCCGTAAACGTCACCTCCAGCGTGCCGTACTCGGTGTCCACGCCGGCCGTAGTTTTCTCCCTCATTCCGTATCCTCCGGTAGCAGTAGATGCGCCATGTCCTCTTCCGGGAAGAGCATCCCGTCGACCTTCGCCCACGGACGCCCGCAGGCCACGCACCGCCACTTCTGGCCGACGCCCGGTGCGCCGTACGTGGCGACAAACTCCATCTGGTTGTCCAGGGCAAGGCAGCCGTGGTCGGCCACGGTGCGTAACGGTTCCAGCCGCGCCCGCAGATCCTCCGGCACCAGCGACCGAATCGACCAGCTCGTGATCTCCACGACGTTCGGGTCGAGGTCACCCTCTGCCAGCTTGTCCAGGATGGCGGCCAGCGCCCGCTCAGCGAGCCGCCTGTCGTCGGCGGCCGTCACGGCCCGTACAGCCTTGTGACCACGTACGCGACCCCTTCCTCCGGCACCTTCTCACCCAGGAAGTCCCTGGCGACTGCCCCCAACTTCTGACGCATCACCTCCAGCTCGCCCGTGCTCACCACCGCGCCCGGGTGCAACGCGACATCGACGGTAAAGGCGAACTCGAACCGTTTCGTGGGCGCCTCCTGATCCCATGGACCCGGCAGACGGAGCTGTGCGCCCGGCTTGGCCGCAGCCGCCAGCACGATGGACTCCCGCCTCAGCGTGTGCGCGCCCGACAGCGGATGCAGGGCGAAGTACATCTCGCCGCCGTCCAGTAGGCCCATGTAATCCATGACCGCCGAGTAGACCTGACCACCGCCGACAGCACGGAAGATCACCACGTACCGCCGACCCGCCATCATCCGGTCGGGGGACACCGGGTCGGTCATGATGGGCCACCTAGGGCCTTCTCGTCCCGGGCGTCTTTGCCGCCGGGCGCGTAGACTAGCTTTGCCACAACTTCGCTTCCCTTCCCTGGGTTTCTGCTTCAAGCGATGGGGTGGTGCGGGGCCAGGCGGGAGGGGGTCTCCCACCTGGCCCACCTCGGTTCGTCAGGCGATACGCTCGCCGATCTGAATGGTCACGACCACCTCGCCTCGGTGATCCCGGGTCTCGATCACGCCCGGCTGGAAGATCCCGCCGTGCTGACAGGTGATCACGACCGGCAGATGGCCGCCGTAGTTCGACAGGTCGTCCGTGATCGCGTCGACCGTGGTCTCAGCGTCCACGATTCGCCTCCCGAATGACGGCGGCCTTAACCACCAGGTCGTACCCCATGCCTTCGATTTCCCTCACGGTGCCGGTTCGCGTGACGAACTTGACATCGATGTCGTTCGGCAGGTCGGAATCAACCAACCTGCGTAATTCGCCCAGCTTCACTTCGCCGCCTCTTGCCAGACCGACACGACCTCGTCGGGCACGTCCTTCTCCTCGGACCCAGACGCGCCAAAGAAGACGACCGGCCCGGCGAGCGTGACGGCGGCACCCAGGCGTCGAGCCAAACTCGTAGCGGGCACGTTCTGCGGAAGGCCCTTCATCAGGCCCTCCTCGTCGCAGTACAAGAAGGCGCCATGAGCGAGGGGGATCTGCTCCAGATAGCCCCCGACCGCCCCCTGGAACGCGGCCAGACTGCGCTCCAGCTCGACCAGCTCGCCGCGATCGTCGGGCCTGATCAGCAATACCTTGACCTTCATTAGCTCTCCCTCTTCCGCCTCGCCCGTCTAGCGGGGCACGGGCGAGCGACATCCTCCTCGTGGGGATGCCGCCCCCCGAACCTGGCTAGTCCGTGTAGTGATCGTGGAACATATGCGCCTGGCGCCAGTCGGTCAGGTCCAGCACGTCCAGAAGGATCAGGCGAGCCGTGTCGGGGTCCTCCTGGATCAATTCCCTCAGCTCGTCAGCCACGGCCCGCACCCCACGGGCTGCGGCGGCCTGGAGTCTCACGTACCAGTGCTCCGTGTTGTCGGTGGTCAGCGTGACCCTCTCCACGATCCACTGGCGGATCACGTCGGTCTCGGCGGGTGTTCTTTTCACTTCTCTGCCTCCTGGTCCGTACTGACCTGCTCGATGACCACGGCGTCGCGTCGCGCCTCGGCCATCAGGTCAGGTGCCCACCCCTGCCGGCGCAACTCGTCCATCCCACGGAACACCTTGCCGATCGTGTCCAGCTCGTCCTTGATCCCCGTGACGGTCCTCGCCGTCGTCAGCACAAATACCACGTTGCGCGTCGACCCGCTCCCGACGACGGCGCCCGCGTCGACCACCCGCCACGGGTGCAGCGCATCATCGCCCCCATAGTGGAGCTGCCACTGGTCGGCGAACGGAACCCCCGCCCCCCGAGCGCACGCGCGCATGAAATTCAATGCGTTCACGGCTCGGTACCAGTCGGTGCCCAATGCGGCACGCGCGCCCTCGGTCAACGGCTCGGCCTGGTCGGCGGTCATGCCGCCTCCCCGATCGGGAACGCCACCACATACAGGTAGCCGCAGCTCCCGTGCGTGTTTCCCAGAACGCGGACCTCGCCGTCCTCGAACAGTACGAACTCCTGCGCCACGCGGGTGTCCATCTCCCCCTGCCGGAGAAGCCTCGCCGCCTCGCTGGTCCACCGGTCGGCGACGCCGCCGTTGAGTCTCCCCAGCAGCCAGTCGACCCCCTCCTCCGGCCCGAAGTGGCTCTGCCTGTCGTGCACCAGATCAACAGCGCCGTCCTGGGTCACGATCGCGCGGGCGCCCCACGCGACCGTCGCGCCTACGGGCAGCCCGCCCCGATACCCGAAATGCAGTTCGCTGCTCATGCCTCGTTCCTCTCCCTCTTCCCGAATGGACAGGTCGCCTGATGCGGCCCGTCGTGACACTCGTACAGCGCCGACAAGGCGAACTCCTCGCCCCGGTCGTACGCCTCCGGACCAGGCTCGAACTGTGCCCCCGCGTACTGATCGGCCCGCTCGGCGATGTAGCGCCAGCCGTCCTGGGCCATGATGCAGTCGACGGCGGCGGCTCGATCCTCGGGGCTGCCCAACCAGGCGTAGCCCGACAGGAAGCGGCGTACGCGCTCCTCTTCGCTCGAATGGCGCCGCCCGTCCTCGCACGGCGGATCGTCGCAGTCGAGGTCGCAGTCCATGCCGTACGGGTCGTGGCCGGTGGCGCTCCCCTCTCCTTCTCGGTCGTCGCCCCCGGTGAAGTCGGGGCCTGATGAATCGCGGTCGATGACCTGTCTGTCGTTGCTGTTCACTCGTCTCGCCTTTCTGTTGCTGGTTTGTCGGCCCGCCTCAGCCATGAATTTGACGGAGGGCGGCCAGGTGGGCGGTGATTTCGCCGGGGTCGTCGCGGTCGGAGGGGGACTCGTAAACCGGGTGGTACTCGCCGGTCGAGAAATCGAGCTGGAAGTACGAGGCGTCGGGCCAGCGGGCGCGCATCTCTTCCACGGTCATTTCGGCCCGCTTCTTGCGGCTCATCGCCTCGCCCCCTCTGTGATCGTGAAGCCGACCGGCGCCCCGTCGCGGGCCGGCAGGGTGCGCTCCACGCCATCGATAAGCACTACGTAGAAGTTGGGGCAGGCGAACACCAGGTCGGCCTGTACGGGCCTCATGCCCGGCCGCGTGATGCGTACGTTCGGCCCGCTGCCGCCCTGGCCCGTCTCTTCCCTTGTCATCGTCTCGCCTTTCTGTTGTCTGTCGCGCGGCCCGCGTACACGGCTCGCCCCTCTCGCATGAGCGGCGGCGGGGTTAGCTCGCGGCCCGTCGTCGGCCCGTTCTGTCGGTCTTCGATCGGCCCGCTTGTCATTTCGGAATCCTTTCCCTCTAGGTGGATTCGGGTGAATGACGGCCCGTACTCGGTCGTCAATCCCCGGACCTATCTAGGTGGTTTACGGACGGCCCGCACGATGCAGTACAGCGTCGCGCCTATCGTCAGGCCCATACTCGCGCATTGAATTGTTGTC
>WUUC01050147.1_pt1 | contig 46517 bp, 67 predicted proteins | sample 6278441 | NCBI WGS metagenome assembly WUUC01 (sample SAMN13675441, study PRJNA597444) | soil metagenome | isolation source: soil | place: USA: Washington | collected 2017-10
CCCCCCCCCCCCCCCCCCCAAGCGGGCTGGGTGATGATGGTTCTGCGTCACGTTTTCCCCCTTTTCAAACTAGGCAGCAAGTGAACAGTAGACCATCTGCGTTGTCTAGGTTTTTGCGCGATCGCGCACGTCGAATGCGTCACTCGGTGACGTGTGCCGAACACGTCTTGCACGGGCCTTCCTACAGGGGTAAAGACCGGCGACTGTCACACCGTTTGTCACAGCAGAAATCGGCCGCCCTATAAAGGCGCGCAGTGATTGCGGGTTCCCATGAGCGCTTTCGGACTCCGGAGCCGAAGGTCACAGGTTCGAATCTTGTACCGCCCGCTGGTTTTAGGCTTGTTTTGTAGGGTATTCGTGGATGGCAGTCAGGCACCGAGACCACCGAAAGACACCAGAAAGACCCCGGGTTTGTCACACCGTTTGTCACAGGGATCCAGAGGCCCTCGCGCAGCGGTACTCGTTGGGGATTGGACATCAAATGTCTCTAGTTGAGCTCGGCGGGAAGCGGCTTGCTGGCAGGCTTGCCGAGGGCGGCGGTCACGGACGCTGGCAGCATGGCGACCGCGTTGCGGGCGTTCTCGGGCGCGAGCTGCGCATAGACGCGTTGCAGCATTGCCGTGTCTTCGTGGCCCATCAGCTCGGCAGCGTGGAACAACGGTACGCCCGCCTGCGCGAGCCAGCTCGCGAACGTGCGCCGCAGATCGTTGGGACTCACCGTGTCGAAGCGCACGGGCGGGCGCAGGCGGCCTTTCTTGTGCGGCACGCCGCGCTTGTTCACCGGCGCCTCGTCGGGCACCTCCCAACCGGGATTGAGCTTGCGCTCGATGCGCAGACACGCCGCGTCGAGGTCACGTTGCACGGTGTGCCATGTTGGAAAGAGCGGCCCGACCGGGCGCTGCTCGCACCGGGCGGCGAGTTCCTCTTCGACCGCGGGCGTCATGGGGATCACGCGCCGCGACTTGCGCGTCTTCGTGCCTGGTACCTGCAAGAGCTTCGAGGCGAAGTTGCAGTGATGCGCCTCGATGCGTTCGAGCTCGCCGAGGCGTAGGCCCGTGCCGCACGCGACCACGATGTAGCCGCGCCGGTCGACGTGGCGGCGCCCGTCGTTGCCCGGGTGTAGCTCCCATAGGAGCTGCTGATATTGGTCGGGCGTGAGCCAGCGCTCGCGCGGCACGTACGCGTTCTCGAGGCCCTCCGGCCGGAGCAGACTGGGATCGACGCCCTCGTACTTGCCGAGCTTGCGCGCGTAGCGCAGCGCTTGCAGCAGCACGCGGATCTCTTTCTGTACGGTGTGCCTGTGCGCGCCTTCGGCGATCCGTGCCTTGACGTGGGCGTTCGTATTGGCGAGCGACAGGCGCGCGCAAAGCTTTGAGGAGCCCATCACGCGCCGAAGGTGACGCGCCTTCGACGTCAAGAACTCGATCGTGCCTTCGGCGCGTCCAATGTCCTCGGCATGGTCGATCGTCAGTTGCAGTGCTTGCTTGAGCGTAAAGGTCTGGTCCTTGGGACGATTGGCGTCGAGAGCGAGCTCTTGCTCGATTTTCGCTGCAACAGTTGCCGCAACCCGCTCGTCAGTTTGGTTGGTGCTTCGTCGCCATCGTTCGTTGTTTCGGTCGTATCCCCAGGCCCACCATGTTTTTCCGCGCAAGTAGAGCGTTGCCACGCTTTGTCTCCTCCGTGTTCCATCCACTTCTCGAACACGCGTTCACGAATCTTGATCAGCTGTCGCCGACCCAACCCTATTTGCACGTGCGGCAAGCGCTTGATGAGCTCTCGCGCGCAGCGCAGTGAGACGTCCGCACGCGCGGCGACTTCGACGGCGCCTAGCAATCGATCACGCTCTCGATTCGACGACTGCATGATCAGCCTCCCGACCCCAGCAAGAGCGGAAAGTCGGGCATCGCGCCCGTCTCGTACATTTCCTTGAGGCGCGGCAAGACGGCCTGCGCCATCGTTTGCCCGTCGGCGAGCACCAGATCGGCCAAAAACTCGCGCTCGAACGTGCTGCCGCCCGCGGCGACGATCTCGAGCTTTGCTTTGCAGATAAGTACGAGCGCACGCCAGCGGCGGCGCCATTCGGCCTCGCACACCTTGACCCGCTGCTCTGGCGAGAGGCCCGGCTTCGGAAAGCATGCCGGGCCGGGATACTCGACCGTGTGACGGATCATCATGCCGTGGAGTCGGTACATGAATATCGTCCGCTCCTTGCCTGTGAACTGCGCGAACTCGGTCGCGCCATGCGCACGCAGGAGCTTCTCGAGCTCGTTGCGCGAGCGCTCGGCGGGCACTTCGGTTCCTTCGGCGTACTTGCGTGGTTGCACGGCTCCCCCCTAAAACCGCGCTCGGCGTCGACGCACGATGGCCTCGAGCTGCGCGAAGACATGCGGCGGTACGGCGTTGCGTGTTTGCACGTCGACGAGCTGCGCCCAGTTCTCCGCGATCACACCGATCACTGCGATGAGCGACGCTAGCTCGGCGCGTAGTTCGCGCAGTTCGGCTATCAGCTCTTCGCGGTCGGGTTCGCAAGGATCTGTTGTGCTGGCACGGGAATCCAGCGCGTACCATGCGGGCGCTCTAGATTCTTTTGCGAGCACCCATTCGAGCGTCACTTGTTCACCCATGTTGAGAGGCCCTTTCGGCGGCGCAGCGTGCGGCAAAGCGCGCGTGATCTTCGTCCTGTAGCCGTCGCATCTCGCGCGTGTGCGCAAGGATGCGCCCGAGCGGGCAGCTCTTGACCTTGCCTCGGTCGCGCAGCTTGAAGAGCAAGCCGCCGGTCGCCATGCAGTCACCGAGGGCCCGGTGCGCGCCGCTCAGCGCCACGCCCCAGCGCAGCGCGCACGCGCCGAGCTTGAGCCGGCCGGCGCCCGGCTTGTACTTGTCGATGCGCGGCGACGCGACCATCACATACACGTCGAGCCACTGCCAGCCTGGATCGAAGGCGTAGCAATCGCTACCGGCGATCTCGCGATGCAAGATGCGCCGGTCGAACGGTTCGTTGAACGCGCATGGCTGCGCACCGGCGCAGATCCGCAAAAGCGTGGGCGCCACGTCGAAGAGCGTCGGCGCGCTCGCGACCATGGCGTCCGTGATGCCATGGATCTTCGTGGCTTCGGGTGGAATGCACTCGAGCGGGTTGAGCAGCGACGCGAAGTCGGCGACCGGCTCGCCGTATTCGAAGCGCACGGCGCCGACCTCGACGGGCATGCACGTCTCTGGATCGGGTCCCGTGGTCTCGAAGTCGATCACGACGATCGGTTGTTCGTCCCACGGCAGCTCAAGGTTCAATGGCACGGCTTCACGTCTCCGCGGCCTGGGTCGCAGGCGCGAGCTCTTCTTGCCCGTCGGGCGCCTGGGTCGCTTGGCGGAACTGTTCGAGGTCGAGGTCGTCGTCGCCCTCTGTCAGCGGCAACAAGCCGTTGCGCTCGATGGCGGCGCGTACTTCCGAGTCGTACGCGCTCGCCTGCGACTTGCCCGTGTCGGCAGCGACCTCGAGACTCTCGACGAGCGCCATCTCGCTCGACTTCGGCAGTACTTTCCACAGTGCGCGGATCGCGCTCTTGCACGCCATCGCCTCGTAGTCCGTGACCCACGGGCCTTCGTTGGGCGTCGCTGAACGCGCGCGGCGCGCCTCGATCTGCGGTCTCGAGAGCGCCACCCAGGGCTTTCCGCCGTTCTTGAGCTCGGCGAGCGCCCACGCATACGTGAGCTCCTTGCTCTCGCGATCGGGCGCGTCGCTCGGCTCGTGATCGAGCACGGCGCGCAGGCCATGCCTGCGCTTGAAATAGTCGCCGTCACGCACCGCCATCGCCGTAATGTGCGCGACGCGATCGGTGCGCATGCTGAGCTCGATCATGCCTTGATAGCCAAGCATGAGCGTGCACTCGTAGATCGGCGGCGGATTCTTGCCTTGCGCGCGCAAGCGCTGTTCGAGCTTGTTGTTGCGCCGTGGGATGAGCCAGCAATGTTGCAACGGTGTGTTGACTTCAAGGCCCAGCTGGCTCGATTGAATCAGCGCGCCGAAGAAGGTGTGCGCCGAGCAGAGGTGAAGATTGCGCGTCTGGCGCAGCGCCGTCATGGCGATCCGGATCATCCGGCTTGCCTTCAAGTGCTCGGGCAACGCGCGCTGGATCTCGACCTGCATTTTGTCGTCGAGCAGCATGTGCATCAGACTCTTGCCCTCTGTGTTGGGCGGCGGCTCGCCGCCGTTGGTGGGAGCGGGCGGCTTTTGGATGCGCCCGGTGTGGTCTGTTTTCGGTTGCGCCATGGTCCTATCCATTCGCCTTCTTGCGATGAAGCTTCCGATACGACTTCGCCGCCGTTACAAACTCCGGCATGACGACCGTCTTGAGCGTGAAGCCGGAGCCGTCCGGCAACATGCCGCTCTCGGCGTCGCCCATCGCTTCGCGCACCGCGTTGTCGATCTCCTTCAGGCGCTTCTCCGCGGTCGAAACGCGCGCCTTCAAGGCGTCGCGCTCCTCGGCCATGGCGAGCATGTCGGCGTCGAGGCGCAGCACCGTCTCAGGCTTCTCACGCGGATAGAGCTGCTCAAGCGTGCGGCGCGCGCTGTCGCTGCCGTCGGGCGGAGGGCGCACGCCGCCGCGTACGTTGCGCTCCCAAAAGCCGCGCGTCAGGTTCACGACCTGGCGCGGCAAGAGGCCATCGAGCGCGACCGGCACGTCGTCCCAGGCGAGGCGTTGACCGGCGACGAGCGCCGCGCCGGTCGTGCGGTCGCTGCCGAACACGATCGCCTCGTGCGTGCACTGGATCGTGTAGTACAGGGGGATCCCGTTCTCCCAATGCGACGCACTGTGCAGACCGAGGTTCTTGATCTGCAGCGGCCACCAACCTTGCGTCGCCGCCATCAGGCTGAGCACGAGATTCGACGCGTCGGCCTTCTTCTTGAGCGCCGTCTTGAGATGGCCGATCGTGCGCGTGACGACCAGCGCGCGCCGCGCCGCCTCTGGGTTGTCGGTCGTAAGCGCATCAGGCGTCGCGCTCATCCACGGATAGCGCGTGCTCGCGAGCATGAGACCGAAGGGCACGACGGTGCGGCCTGTGCGCTTGGCGTAGCCGTGCACGATGGACTCTTCGAGTTCATGGCCCCAGAACATGGCTTCGTTGTCGAAGGCGTCGCGGTCTTCGGTGACCGCGCCCGTCTTCACGCCCCAGAGCTCGATCAAGCTCTTCCACGACTCGGGCGCCGCGCCGAGCACGATGGCGGATTCGCTCGCGCCGACGTGACTGTTGCGCGCCGCTTTCCAGATGGCTTCGTTCTTGGAATCGCAAACGACGATGTACGGGACTTCTTGTGCGATCGGTGCTGCTTGATTCATGCCATGGCTCCTCGTTGCTGCTGTCGTTGATATCCGCCGTGCGCCTTCGCGACGTCGTCGAGCTCGCGCAGGAGACCCTCTCGGTCGCTCCTGCCGATGAGGGTCTCGCGCCGCGCGATGCGTGGGCGCGCGTCGCGCGCGAAGGCCTGCGCGGTGCTGAGGCTGTCGAAGGTCCATTCGCAGATCGGTTCGTCGTCGCCGACGTCGTCGCCGAGCGAGATCAGGACCGTGCGGCCTGGGCCACGTTCGAACTCGAGGACGAGCACGATCATTCTCCGGGTTCCACGCCGAACAGAAGCGCCATGCCCTCGACCGACACGCCGCCAAAGCCGCGGGCGTCGAGCGCCAGGCGTACGCGTTCATGCCGCGCGCGCTCGCTCTCGCACCCACTGCAAGCGCAGCCGTCTTCGTGCTCCTCGCACGCGATGCGCTCGACGCACTCGGGACAGCAGAAGCCGAGCAACGGCGCCTCGTCGCCCATGTCCTCGAGCAGCTCGGCGCGCGTCTCGGTGCCGCACAGGGCGCACGGTACCTCCGGCGGGCCGTCTTCTGTGATCGTTACGACGTCGTCGGCGTGCTCTTCGAGCCAGCGCTCGACCTCGAGGTCGACGTTTCGGCGAAAGCCGCGCACGACCCGAACGCTTTCGACCGAAACGCTCGGCGTAAGTGGCTCGTGCGCGGCGCCGCGCCCGTACCCGACATGCACCTGTGCCTCGCACACCTCGGCGCCGCGCGCGAGCTTGAGCAGATGCTCAACGCCGCGCACCGCGGTGCTCTCGACAACTGTCCAATTTGTCTCTTTCGGCATCGGCACAGAATAGACATTTTCTGTCGCATGCCAAGCGCATTCAAACGCCGCCGGTCGTTCGTGGGACGCGATCTGTCCTAAGACATCAACTGTCTATCCAGACGCCCTGACGTTGCGGCAAGCGCTGTTGCGCATGCACGTGCTCACAAGCAATGCCCCTGCGCAGCCTTCAGCGAGAGGCGCGCTTTGGGGCGTTGTCGTTGTCGACGCGCGTCGCGGCAAGGCCTGGCAGCGCCGCACGCACGCCCGTTGCCTCGTCAAATACAGGCTTGTCGTCGACGACCTCGAGGCGCCCGCGCGCGATGCGCTCGAGAGTCTCGCGCGCGAGATGCAGCTCGTCGCTGCCGGGCGCAGCGCTCATGCCCACGGTCTCTGGGCGCAAGCACAGAAGGCGGCGAGCCACTACGGGCGGTGTCGAACGTCCAAGATCGGTCGCCAGATAGCGTGCAACGCGATCCGGGAACCGACCCCCCATGGTCAGCATGTCGCCGGTTATCGCCGCTTTTGCACGAGCGCTTCAATCATTTTCCGAACGTCGTGCACTTCTTCGAGCGTCGGGTCCGGCGCGCCAACCGTCTGCCAATCGAGCTCGCGGAGCCGCGTCTGGATCTCCGCATCAACGGGTGTCCCGAAGGGCGGATCGGCAAGGTAGTGCTCCACGTTGGTAGGTGACCGCGCGCCATCGGGGCCGGCGCCCACGCCGTGCACGAGCCAGAGCTCGGTGCACCCAAGCTTCTGCAAGTACCGTTCGATCGCCTGTCGGCCGGGCTTTTCGCCCGTTTCGTGTCGGTTGACCGTCTTGAGACTCACGCCAAGCGCCTCGGCGAGCTCCTGTTGGCTTTCGTAGCCGGCGAGACGTCGAGCCAGGCGCAGGCGCTGGCCAAAGGTCTGCGGCGTCCGACTGGTCATTCGCTGACGAGTGTAGCCGCACGCCCAACCGCGCAAACCATAAATCAGCGCCGACAAAAACAGGCCTTGGACAGTGACTGTCCATTCTTGCCGCTTGCCGATTGGACATTTACTGTCTACCGTCCGCCCCATGCAGATCAAGCTGCGGTCCATGGGCGCTCGGTTGCGGCTGGCCCGTACCTCCGTCGACCTCACGGCGAAGGAGCTCGGCAAAACGATTGGGCGGAGCGAGCGCACCATCTTTCGCTATGAGTGGGGGGCGACCGAGCCGACCCTCGAGGAGATTCGCAAGCTCGCCGCGCGCTGCAAGGTCTCCGTCGGCTGGCTCGTCAACGGCGAGGGCGAGCCGCACCGCGCCACGGCGGAGGCCCGCTGATGCGTTCGCTCGACGCGCTCGCGTTTCTGATCGCGGGCCTCTTCGGGGCCTATTTTTTCGTCGCCGTGTGCGTCGCCCTTGCGGTGCGCCGATGACAGCGGTCCTCGTCGCCGATCCGCCGTGGATGCTGAACGACCAGCTGCCTGGCAACGGTCGCGGCGCCACGAAGCATTATCCGTGTCTCACGCTCGCGCAGATCCTCGGCTTCGCGCTGCCTGCGCTCGGCGGCAACGCGGTGCTCTTTCTGTGGCGGCTCGCGAGCATGCCGAGCGAAGCGCTCGCCGTCGCGCGTGCCTGGGACTTCGAGCCCAAGACCGAACTCGTGTGGATCAAGCTCACGAAACATCGCAAGCGCCACTTCGGCATGGGTCACTACCTGCGCGCCGAGCATGAGACCTGCCTTATCGCGACGCGCGGCAAAGCCACGCCTGCGCGCCATGACATTCGCTCGACGTTCAGGGCACCCACGGGCGTGCACTCGGAAAAGCCGGCGCGCTTTTACCAGATCGTCGAGGCGCTCTACCCGACCGCGGTTCGGTACGAGCTCTTTGCGCGTCGCGCAAGGCCCGGTTGGTGGCAGTTCGGCGACCAGCTCGGCTGCGCGCTGTGAACGAAACCAGGAGAACCACCATGGCAACGGCAGATCCGAAACAGGAAGGACCGCGCAGCTTCGCCCGCTTTCTCGAAGGCGTCGGCGAAGGTGACTGCGTCCGTGAGGCAAGCGAGCTGCTCTTCGAGCTCAACAACAAGCTACAGGACGAAGCGCTCGCGCGCAGCGACAAGGTCGTCGGCGAGTTCGTGCTCAAGATCAAGATGTCGTGCGACCACAAGGGCAACGTCGTCATGGTCCACGACATCGACATCAAGAAGCCGAAGCCCAAGCGCCTCGGCTCGATCGGTTGGATGACCAAAGGCGGCAACGTCACTTTCGTGCACCCGAAGCAGACCACGCTGCCGTTGCGCGAGGTCGACGCGCCGAGGCAGCAACAGATCGACGCGGACACCGGCGAAATCCAGCCGGCGCGGGAGGTCTGAGCATGCTCGGCGACAACGAGGCGATCGGCGACGCCGAAGCCATCATTCGCGAGGTCGAGGAGCTCGCCAAGCCCGTCGAGATCATCGCTACGCGCGGCACCGAGCAGACGGCTACCGTGGTTGCGCTGCCGAAAGGCAAGACGCTTCACTCGCTCAAGCCCTTCGTCGATGAGTACCTCAAGCGACCTGAGCGCAAGAAGGGCAACACACGGTTGACCACGCTTGATGCCTTCTGCGCTTTCGCGAACCGTCACAGCACAAGCAACACGGTCGTCTTTCTCGACGACACCGACGCCGACGCACCGCGCCTGCGCGCCGTCTTCAACGCCCACGAAACCGAGCTCGATCAAGAAGTTCCGCTAGGCGGCGAGCTCGTCGCAACGGCGAGTCGGCCAGACTGGCAAGACTTCACTGCCGACTACGCCTTCCCGCTTTCCGATGAGTGGAAGGCATGGACGAGCTTGCCGCCGCAGTTCTCGATGCTCGACTTCGCGCTCTTTCTCGAGGACCGGATCACGGACGTCGTCGACCCATTCGTCGCGGGCGACATCACGAAGAAGTTCATCGCCGAGCTCGGCGTGAAGCTCGCGACCGGCGCGCGCCTGATGGAGCTGTCGCGCGGCCTGAAGGTCAACGTCGACCTGCGCGTCGCGCAGCATCAGAACCTCTCGAGCGGCGAGAGCGCGTTGCACTTCAGCGAGGAGCACAAGGACGCTGCCGGCGCGGCACTCCAAATCCCAGGGGCATTTCTGATCGCGATCCCGGTCTTCCGTTTGGGAGCGCTCTATCAGATCCCGGTGCGGCTTCGCTATCGCATCATCGGCGGCAAGGTCGTCTGGTCGCTGAGCCCGCAGCGCACCGACCGCGTCTTCGAGCACGCGCTCGAGGAGGCCGAAGGCAAGGTCGCGTCGGCGGTCGCCCGCCCGATCTTCCGCGGTCGCATCGACAGGTAACCAGCTCGCAGTGTTGGGGGGGAAATGCGGTGCCGAGTTCCACAGGCGCACTCATGACGTGGACCAAGCTCCACGACGGCGTGCCCAATCACCCGAAGCTGATCCGCGCCGGCGCCGAGGCCGCTTGGTTGTGGGCGGCGGGCCTTTGTTATTCGAACGCGCATCACCTCGACGGCAAGCTCGACAAGGACCTGATCCCCTCCTTGTACACACCGCTCGCCCGCAAGGCGAAGAGCCTCGCCGCCAAGCTGTGCCTCGTGCGCCTCTGGCATGACTGCGGCGATCACTACGAGATCCATGACTACAAGGACTATCAAGAACAGGCCCTCAAGGAGGCCGTTGAAGCTCGCCGCGAATACGAGCGCGAGCGAAAAGCCGAGCAACGCTCAAAACATAAACAGAGCTCCCACGGCGGAGGCTTCGACGACGGGCGACCGAATGTCCCGGACAATGTCCGGGACAAACCGAATGGGACAAGCAGTGGTGTCCCGCCTGTCGCGCGCGCGATCCCCGACCCGTCCCGGCCCGCCCAGGCCCGAACCGATCCGATGCCCTTCTCCGTTTCCACCGGAGTTGTCGGCCAGAGCCCTCTCGAAGAGGCCGAAGCGGACTCGTTCGCGCGCCGCGTCGCCGTGCGCTTCACGGAGCTGTTCGAGGATCGCTATCGGGACGCTCCTAGTATGGGAGGTAAGAACGTTGGCGCCTTCGCGGGCCGCCTGAGCAAGACGGCGAAGCTTCGGCGCGCCGATCCCATCGCGCTGCTCGAGCTCGCGTTCAGCCGTTGGGCCGCACAACCGCGCGACGAGATTGCCAAGCGTGCACCGTACGCCGCCTTCATCGCGCGTTTCGGCGAGCTCCTCGACCAAGAATCGACGCAGACGAGCGAGCGCGAACGGTTGCTCGAACAGCAAACCGAGGCGCTCAAGGCCGGCAATCGCGAGCTGTATGCGCAGCTCGTCAGCGAGTACCGCGAACGGTTCGGAGGTGACTCGAATGGAACACAGCCAAGCGTCTGAGACCATCTTCGAGCGCGCGCTCGCGCTCCTCAGCGGCCCGCCTGCCAAGCGCCATGTCGCTCAGTGGGAGCATTGCAGCGACGTCGTCGCGAGCCTCGAGTCGCTCGCGCCGATCGACGTGCCGCCGTTTCCGCCCGCGCTCGACTGCCGCAGTCTTGGCGAGCTGCAAGGCGCGCTGACTGCCGCGCAGCACAGCGACGACGACGCCATGTCTGTCTCGCGTGCGGTCGCCGAGACCTTCGTTGCGTACCGCAACGACGTGCTGAACGTCGAGGCAAAGAACGCCCGTAGCCTCACGATCCTGTGCGGTGTTCTGCGCATACTGGATCAGCTCGACGCCACGGCGCAGCAAGCAAGCGACGCGCAGGTGTGCGAGCTCGTCGCCGCGATGCGCCGGCATGTCGAGCAGCACATCGCGGTTCGTTGGCGCACCGCGTTTCCGCCGAACGCCTCGCCGCGCGATTGGCCGATCCTTGTGACGCGCCGCTATGACGCGCTGCCGGTCGCCTGGCGATACCTCGGACCGGGCGATGCCCGCAGGCGGCGCGACGCCGGCAAGCGGGAGGGCGCATGACGCGGCCTGGCAGGTTTGCTTGCGTCGCCGCGCAGCACGTCAGGAGCGCTTTCGGCGGTCGGTGGGCTCGGTGGTAGCCGCAAGGCCGGTGCCTGGCGTAAACGCCCGCGTAGGCCCTCGCGGCGGCGCGGGCGGCAAACGGTCATCTGCCGCACAGTCGCGCCGGGCGGCCTGGGCATGGTCGCCGCACCGCTGCCTCGTGCTGGCGATCGACACTGCCGAGCACTCTGGGTGGGCGATCCTGGTCGAAGGCGAGCTCTTCGACAGCGGCGAGGTTCACATGCTGCGCCAGGCCGCCGAGGTCCGCCGCGTGTGCGAGCGCCTGCGGTCGGTTCAGAGCTGCGAAGACCTGCCGATGCTGCTCGTGCTCGAAGCGCCCTTCGGCGGCCTGAACCAAGGTCAATACCGCGGCGCTTGGCGCATGGCGTACGCCGAAGCGGGCGGCCGCCTCGTTGTTCAGGTTCAGCCGTCCGTGTGGCGCAAGGGCGTGCTCGGCTTCACGCACCCGCGCGAGCTCGTACGGCAAGCCGAACGGACTCGGGTGCTGCAAGACGTTGCGCGCGTCCATCGTCGCGCACCCGGCCCGGACGAGGCGCCCGCGATCTGTATCGGCTACTGGGCAACCTATGCGGCCGAAGTCGGCAGGAAGCTTCGCCCGAGGTCGCCATGATGGATGGACGCTGGACCATCGTGCGCGACGTGGCGCCCGCAACGCGCGATCTGAATCGCCGCAGGCGCCGCGTTCTCGCGCGATGCTTCTGCGGGCGCGAGTGCATCATCTGGCTCGACGACATCCAGCAAGGCCGCTCGCACGGCTGCCGCTCTCGGCGATGCCAAGCGCTCTTCGAGGCGTCTTGCGCGGTGCGTGTCGCGCTTTCCGAATGGGCGCACGGCAAGCCTGGCACGCACCCGTTCGAGCTGATGGCAGACCCGATCGGCGGGCATCGCGACGACGTCGCCGCCTCGCTGACAATGGCCTTCGACAAGCTCTTTCGACGCGGCGCCAAGGAAGCGCAGCTCGAGTGTGAGGAGTGATCATGGAAGACAATCACACCCCCAACGCGCGCGCGACTGAGACAGCGGCTTCGTGGGTGAATATCGATTCGCTAAAACTGTGGAAGGACAACCCGCGCAAGAACGACAAGCGCGCGCCGCATGTGGCAGGTTTGATCAAGCGCTTCGGGTTCTCGGAGCCGATCATCGCGCGGCTCGAGAACTCGGAGATCATCGCAGGCCACACGCGTTACAAGGCCGTCAAGCTGCTGCTCACAGAGTGGCGCAGGCTCGACGCCGAGCAGCGCGCCAAATGGCATGCGAGCGCGCAGCATGTCGCCGAGGTCGCGCAGGTCCCGGTGCGCTTCATGGATCTCGACGAGCACGAGGCGCACCTATGCGCCCTCGCCGACAATCGCTCGAATGAGCTCACGCCCTGGGACGACGACGCCTTGCGCAAGCTCCTGCCGGGCTTTTCGCTCGAGGACGTCACGCTTGCAGGCTGGACCGCCGACCAGCTCGCCACGATGCTCGAGACGCAGCGGGCCGAAGTGCAAGCGATCGATGTGTCGACGCTGCATGACGAGTTCTGGGTCTCGGTGCGCGGACCTGTGCCGCAGCAACCTGACGCGCTCGAGATCTTGCGCGAGGCGCTTGCCGATCTGCCAGGCATCGAGGTCACGCTCGGTCGCACTGGTTGGGGCACGCGCGGCAAGGGAATCAGATGACGAACGAACCGCGTCTCACACGGCTCGAAGTTGCGCTCGATAAGGCCCGCGAGAGTCTCGACAGCGCGGAGCGCGCCTTTGACCGCGCCAACGTTGAGCTCGACCTTGTGCGCGCCGAGCGCAATGCCGCGGCAGCAAACCTCTATGCCGCCCACCGACATCTGCGGCTTCTCAAGGAGGCGCTGCGCGGGCGCAGCGAGGCCGAGGCATGAAAAGCGCAAAGCTCGACAACAACCCGAACGCCAAGCACGCGAAGATTGAGCTACGCGAGCACGTGCTCGCTCATGTGAAGCCGGCGCGCGTGTTCGATGTCTTCTGCGGGCTTGACGGCATGATGCATCGCGCGGTCTGGCACAAGGCCGACAGCTACGTCGGTTGTGACCAGCACTGGCAGATGAGCGACCCGCGGCGGCGCTTCGTGGGCGACAGTCTGCGCATCCTTCGTTGCGTGGACCTGTCGCCGTGGAACGTCTTCGACGTCGACGCGTACGGCGACCCATGGCCCGCGCTGTATGTGCTCTTGCATCGGCGGGTCTGGCGTCCTGGCGAGCTCGGCGCCCTGTGCATTACGGACGGCTCGACGCTGATCACGTTGTTCGGCGTCGGCTCGCCAGCCATGGCGGCATTGACCGGCGTCGGAACCAAGTTCGCGCCGACGCACACGGCAGCGGCAGCGATCGGGCGCATCGCGCTGCAAAACTGGCTCGAACGGCAGCAGCTCACATTGCTTCACCTCTGGGAGACCACGATCCCAGCGGATAGGAGCTCTAACAAGATGCGATACAGCGCCGTCGTCTTTCAAGCATCGGGGGAACCATGACCATTCGAGTTGTTTTGTTAGTCCTTCTGATCGTGCTTGTGATCTCGCACTTCGCGGGACATCTGCCGTGGGTCTTCAGCGGACCCGTCGGCGTGCTTCTCGTCGTGCTGCTTCTTGTGGTGCTGCTCAGATGAGCAAGCCGCGCGCGAACTTCGATCGCATGCGTCACGTCGGGGGCAAGGCGCCCGGTCCGCGGCAGATGCGAAAGGAGATTCGCAAGCTTGAGAAAGAGCTGGCTCTCAACCCGCCGCGCAATCCGTTCGGCGAGTGGATCCATGCTGTCGTCGGCGCAGCCGCCATCGTCAGAGAAACGCGCCGCGCAGACAAGCTTGCCGAGATAGACCGCGACGCGCGCGACTACGTGCCGCCACCACCACTCGCGCCCGGCGACTTCGTGATCCCGGCAAGACCGTTCGAGAGCTCGCGCGCCTATTGGCATGTCGTTGCCTGCGCCTGCGGTCTCTGCGCGCGCGGCCATCACGTAGCTGTCGATGAGGCGAGGCCAGACGGCAGCTGGCAGCACCTTGCCCGCTGCGCGTTGCGACGCCGCGGTGAGGTCTCTCAAGCCCGCGCCGAGGCGTGGCTCGCATACACAGCGTGCAAGATCGATCGCGTCGTACAGGCCGCTGACGAGAAGAGCCATCCCGTGATCAGCGCGCTCCTCGAGATGGCGGAGGCGGACGTCAGAGGGCGAACGTGAGCCGAGGACAGGTCGTCGTCGCGGGTGCCACGGGCAAGCGCCGCATCGTCCACGCGCCGACCCGCACAGCCATGGACCGCCAGCGGGACGACGTATGCAGCGCCATCTCGGCCGAGTACAGCTACGCAGAGATCCTCGAGTTCGCTGCCAAGCGCCAGCGCGATCGCGAACGAGCAGAGGAAATCGCCGACTTATTCTCGGACTTCTCGGCCGCAGAGCAACTCGAGGAAATGCTCTACGTGGCGTACCAATGGCAACTTGCACGGCGTCGCGAGGCCCGCCTGTTCAGCCCGCCTCGGAAGTCCAAGGCACTGCTCGCGAGCCTGCGCCGAAAGTACAAGGCCTACTACCAACGCTTGATCGCCGATCCGGTTCGATGTGCGGAGAGGCGCAAGAAGGACGCGGAGCGCTATCGCCGCAGGTACAACGATCCCGACCTTCGCGAGCACATCAAACGGCTTGCGCTGCAACAGTACAAAAAGCACGCTGCGAAGCGCGCCAAGTCGCACCGTGCTTGGCAGGATCGCATCCGACGCGAGCGCACAGCCGTCTACCTGAAGCGTCTGCAGAAAGAGCGCGAACGCATCGCCCGCGACTATCAGGACCCGGTGCGCAAAGAGAAGCGCCGCAAGGCAGCGCGCGAGTGCCACGCACGCAAGCGCGCAAGGTTGAAACAGGATCCTGCCGCGTACCGTGCGTTTCTCGACGCGCGCAATGCGAAGCGGACGCCGAACCGAGCGGCTCCCAGATGGTGCGGCGAAGAGATTCCGAAGACTGCATCGGCGGAGAGCCCGGCCGAGGCGCCACGCCCTGAGGACCGCGGGTTGCACAAGACCGGTTGGGTCGCGTCTTGCGATGTGTACGAGGCGCTCGATGCGATGGCACCCGGACAGGATAGATACATCAACGGGGTTCTTGTGCGCCACGTGGACCGTGGCGCCAGACCGTCACAAGACAAGCTCTTCATGGTCGACCATGTGCAAAACATTGGCACGGAGCACTTTCTGCCGATCGCCGCAGCCGTGCGCTTCGTGCTCAATCCGCCGGAGCTTGTGAACCCGTTCAAGCACATCACCTCGCCCAAGGTTTGCCCGCGCTGCGAGAAGACGGACAAACGGTCTGGTAGCGCTCCGTGGGCGCTTCAGCGGTGCACACCATGTGGGATCGAGATGTGCTGGGAATGCTTAGCGGCTCATCGCAAGAAGCACGCGCGCGACCCGGACTATCGCGAGCCGCCAACCGCAGCGGAGCTCGCTCAGTACAACGAGACCTTCCCCATGGTTGCGGCGATCCTTGAAGGCCTCAAGCCGTTTGCACGTTTCCAAATGCCGGGCGTGCTGAAGCTCGACGGCGACGATTGAAAAGCGAAAGGCCGCAGTCTCCTGCGACCTCTCTCGGAGCGTGGCAAGCGATCCGTTCGCCAGACCTTGCGGGGGATAAGGCGACGTCGCAAAGCCTACGCTCGACACGCGCCGAGGCGCAAGCGCTGCGTCACAGCAGCGGCAGCGTGCGGCTTTGTGTAGTCCGCGCTTGGTAGGCCTCCGGCATCGCGCGCGCAACGTGCACAGGCATCTCGTCCCACGTGCGACCGTCGAGCTTGCGGCCCGCGCTTGCCGGCCTCGGGCCTCCCCACTGCTTGTGCCAGAACGCGGTACCTGCGGCCTGGCACTGGTCGCGCAGGCTGCGCACCCAATCGATCCGGTCCTCGCGCGGCAGCCAGTGAAGCGGCTCCTCCTCGCGTGTCGCCCGCCGCACGAGTGCGCGCAGCGCAAGCGCCCGCTCGTCGCGCAGCAAGTGCAAGCCGCTCTCGCCGCCGCTGATGAGCCAATCGATGCCGGCGAGCTCGAGCTCGAGAGGACCGAGCAGCGGTTCGGCAGACACGAAGCGCACGGGCGCCTCGATGCCGCGTAGCTCCTCGAGCCTGTGCGCGTACGACTGGCTCTCGATCGTCACGCCAAGCCACATGCACGCGGGCGCCTTGCGCGCTCGAAAGAACCGGGCCGCGATCTCGGGCCGCTTCGTGAGCACCTGATAGCGATGCTGCGGCGCGGCCTCCATCGCCTCGAGCATGCGCTCGCGATACGCGTCGCTGATCTGTTCGTGAAAAAAGTCGCTCATCGAGTTCGTGAAGATGAGCGAGGGCCGCTTCACCTTCGCAGGCTCGCCGAGTTTCTTCGGCTTCTCGACCACGTCGAAGCCAACGGGAAAGGCGAGCGTGCCGCGCTTGCCTTCGGCGATCGTCTCCGCGTAACAGTACTTGCAGCCTGGGCTTATCTTCGTGCACCCGCTTGCAGGATTCCACGTGAGCTCGGTCCAGTTGATCTCGGTGACGTTCATGGCCTTGCGTTCCCCCGCTCGCGAAAGTTGAGCAGACTTTAGAGGCGATTCCAACGGCTTGCATGCAAGACTTCGGCGCGCGAACTCGGCGCGTGCCCGCAAATACACGGACGGTTGCTGTCATGTTCGCGCGCGCCGCGATAGTATCGGCTCGCCAGGGTCGCTTGCGGTTCTCCTGCGCTTGAGCCTGGCACCGGGCGCGAAGGTTGCTGCCTTCGCGCCCAACCTATTTCAAAAGCAAGGACCCGCCCGCGGCTTTGCACCGCGGTCGGGTCCTTCATGGCTTCGGACCTGCGGATCAGCGAAGCCACGTGCGGAGCATGACGCCTATCCGCGGCACGGCGCAATCATGACGATTGCCGGGTGATGCTCGATGGTCTCGCCGGCTAGTCGCACCGGTTGCAGCTCGCCACAATAGGTCGTCCATACGACTTGCTGCGAGGCGGCAAGCGCGCGCACCGCGCAAGCGATGTATTGAGCATGCATGCACACGCGCGCGGTCGGCACCGGACCTGGCTCGCCGAGCGAACCGATCAAGTTCTTCCACGGCACGAAGGGCGCGTCGCCGCCATGCAGATCGATCGCGTCCTTTGGATTGCTCACACGAGACAGGCGCGCCTGGTCCGCGTTCACGAGCACGGGCGCCGTAGGCTGCCATTTGCGCAGCGCGTTGTGCACGACGATCGCGCTGTCGACGTGCACGTCGAGCTCGCCCGCAGTCAGCTCGCTCTGCCGCGCCGGCATCTCGCCGACGTACAGGCAGTGACCATTGGTGCTCACCACGCGCAGCAAGCTGCCATCGGACTCGAAGCGCACGATACGCCGGCTCGGCTGCGCAGGGTCCTTGCTTACGAACATGAGGGCGGCGCGCAGCATGAGCACGAGGTCGCCCGCGCTGGCGACGAAAGCAAGCTTCGCGCGCAGCTGGATCACGGGCGCATGAGACTTGACCGCGACAGGCGCGCGCAAAGGCGCCGCGGCGGGCCTGTGCGGCGCCTTCTCGCCTTCGGGCACTGCGGCAGGTGCGGCGGCGGGCGGCGAAGCTGCCATGGCGGCCGCTTCACGGCGCAGCTTGCGCGTGTTCGCCGCCTTCTGGGCGGGCGATAGGGTGGGATCTGGCATGGGTTCTCCTGTCGGGCCTCGTTGCTGCGAGGCGCTTTCGTGTCTGACGAAAGCAGAATAGGCGCTGGATCCCTGTGAATCCAGCGCTTTGCAGATCGTTACCTTTGAGCTCGCGTCAGTCGGCGTGCTCGAACAAGGACCACGCGAGCGCTTGCGTCGTTGTGGCGCCACCGCTTGCGACCCAATGCACTGGGTCACTGTCGTCGTGCTCCTCAGGATGCAAGGCACTGCGACAGCCAAGCGCCCATAGGATTGTGCCGCGCGAGACCGGTTCGCCATGCGCGTCAACCTTCGTGTCGGGCGCCAAGTAGATCGCCTCGTCGCCAAGATGCGTGCAATGCGTCGTCGCGTCCGCGCTCTCGCACGTCACCATCAGCGCCTCGACGCTCGCGAGCCGAATGATCGCCGGCCGCTCGTCGCAACCTTGGCGCTGCGCGTGTCCGCGCAAGGCCCATGCTTCTAGCGCGGTGTCGACCGCGAGCTCGGCGCGCGCGTCCTCATCGACCGCTGGTAGCGGGTCTACGGGCACCGGATCGGCGGGCACCGGATCCGGCGTCGAATCCGGACACTCCATTGTCTCGGGCATGTCGCCCGGAAACTCGACACTTGCGGAGCACCCACAGAGCGCCGCCATCAACCCGAACCGCATTACATCTTTTCGCATAGTCGTTTCCCCCACCCATTGGACTCATCAGCGCGGGCGACACCCGCCGGACGCGCCGAAGCGCGTTTCGTCCTGTTTCAAATACTCGAGAAGGCGCGCGCCCAACCGGTCGCACTGTCGTCGAACCTATCGACGAGCCACAAGAACACGCGCACCAGAGCGCGAGCGATGCACGTAGCCATCAGCGCGCAGCGCGCGCAACGGGCGCCGTTTTCGCTTTGGGTGCCAGCACCGTTTTCGCGGCAGCTTTGGCAGCGGCCTCCTTCTCGGCTTTGTTCGCCCGCCGCGTCGCCCACGCTTTGTGTGCGGCGGCTTGCTGCTTGCTCAGCACCGGCGCGGGCTCCGCGTTCGGCACGGGCTCCGCGGCCTTGGGTGCGGGCGCCTTCGCGAGCGTGCGCGCCAACTTCTTCGCGACCGTCTCGCGCGGCTTCAGCTTCGGTGCTGCTTTCTTCTTTGCCATCGTGCTTCTCCTGGGACCCGTTGCTGCGGGCCGTTCGTTACGTGTTCAAGTCTGCGCGCTTGTGAGCTCATCAGCGTGCGGCTTTTTACGCACGGACCGGCCTGGGGCCGGTTTCGCTCTTCAGGCCGCCTTCGTGCCGCGCTTGTTGCTCTTCGCGGCGAGCTCGGCGGCAGCGGCAGCGCGGTTCGCCCGAATCGTCTTCCACGCCTTGAAAGCGGCAAGCTGCCCCTTCGTGAGCTCGGGCGCCTTCGCGACCGGCCTTGCCTTCGCCAGCGGCTTTGCAGCGACCTTCGCGACCGGCTTCGCAGCGACCGGCTTGCTCTTCTTGGCAGCGCTCGGCTTCGTGGACTTGTTGGACTTCGTGGACTTGGTTGCCATGTGAATAACTCCGTTTTTTGCTGGCCTGCGAAGAGGCCGGTCGACCCGCCAGACCCAACCTCCGCGGCCCTCCGCGGTTTGTGTCTGACATTTATAGAATACGGGATATCGGCTCCCAACGGTCAATAAATCGTCAACGATCCCAAGGGTTTCCGCAATCAAGCGTCGTTACGCCTCGTTACGTGCCAGCATGTCAGGCAGTGGCACGTCGAAAGGCCGGTAGGAGGACGACGCTAAGCGCCAGCGTGTCCCGCGATATTTGCAACGCTGTAAGCGCAGGCGCCTCGGTGAAGCTCGCCGCGCCTGCCGTCGGCGTTTCATGGAACACCTGCAAAGAGTGGCTCTCCAAAGGCCGCGACGGTCTCGAGCCGTACGCGCAGTTTGTCGCCGATGTCGAGCAAGCCAAAGCGCGTTGGGCAACGAACATGGTGCTGAGCATCTCAGCGGCGAGCCGCAACGATTGGCGCGCCGCCGCGTACATGCTCGAACGCCGCGTGCCCGGGTTCTATCGACCCGATCAGCACGCCGCGAATGCGACGCCGCATGAGCGCGTCGTGTTGCTGTATCCCGTGCCCATGCCGCTCGGCGCCGAGCCGCAAACACTCGTGCTGCAACCTGGGCACGCGTTTGAACGTCGCGAGTAGGTGACGTCGACAACGTAACCGAAACGCACGCACCTTCGCGCGAGTGACCGAGCGCGTTCGACGCATACGCCCGCAACCCGGACCACAGGAAGCGTTCAGCGCATGCCCTGCGGATCTCGCGTTGTACGGAGGCCGCGCGTTCGGAGGCAAGACCTGGGCGCTCGCGTACGAGGCCGCGCGCTATGCGACCGTGCCTGGTTACGCGGGCATCATCTTCCGCCGCGACACGACCCAGCTCGTCGGCGGCGGTTCGATCTGGGAAGAGACCAAGAAGCTCTATCCGCATCTCGGCGGCACGTCGCGCGAGTCGCCTGCGCTCGATTGGCGCTTCCCAGCCTCGGCCATGATCGAGCTGCGCCATCTGCAGTACGAGCACACCGTCTATCATCATCAGGGCAAGCAATACGACTTCATCGGCTTTGACGAGCTCACGCACTTCACGGCCAAACAGTTCTGGTACATGTACTCGCGCTTGCGCTCTTCGGCCCGAGGCATTCCGAAGCGCATGCGCGGCACGCTCAATCCCGATCCCGACTCGTTCGTGCGTGAGCTTGTCGATTGGTGGATCAGCAAGGACGGCTTCGCCATCGAGGCGCGCAGCGGCATCATTCGCTGGGTCGCACGTCTCGACGAGCGGCTTGTCTGGGGCCACTCCGCCGACGAAGTCTGGCAGCACGATCCCGATCGCATTCGTCGACGCGGCGAGCCGATGCGCGACGACGACGACGCGCGGCCTGAGCCTACCTCGTTCACCTTCATTTCGGCGAAGGCGAGCGACAACAAGATCGGCCTTGCGAACGATCCAGGCTACCTCGGCCGCCTCGCAATGCTGCCGGGTGCCGAGCGCAAGCGCCTCGCCGAAGGCGACTGGAACGCGAAGGACTCCGCGGGCGACTATTTCAACCGAGAGACGTTTCCCATCGTCGACGACATGCCAGCACCGATCAACGTGCTGCGCCGCTGTCGCTTCTGGGACAAGGCCGCGACGCGCCCGCACGAAGACAACCCGGATCCAGACTGGACCGTCGGCGCGCGCGTAAGCGAGCTCGATAACGGCGAGTTCTTGATCGAAGACCGCATCGCCCGTCGCGAAGGCCCGGCCGAGGTACTCAAGCTCATCAGGGCGACCGCCGAGCTCGACGGGCGCCAGTGCATCGTCGGCCTGTGGCGCGACCCTGGGCAATCCGGCGTCGTCGACGCAGACGTCACGCTGCGCGAGCTGCGCGGCTGGCCGGTCGAGGTGATCCCCGCCACGAAGAACAAAGAGGCCTACGCCAAAGCGTGGGCGCCCATCGCTGCGCGCCGGCGCGTCAAGGTGCTGCGCCGTGAGTACCTACCGACCATGTTCGGCGTGCTCGAGGCGTTTCCGGTCGGCAAGCACGACGACGACGTCGACGCACTGAGCGGGTGCTTTCAGGTGCTCACAGGCGGCGGCATGCAAGTTGGATATGACGGCGCCGCCGATCCGCGTCACCCGCTCGACCGCGTGCCGAGCGAAGGCGCCGACGACGAGGACGACGATAGCTCGCGCGACGGAGGTTACTTCTGATGCCCGCAATCCCATTGCCCAAGCCCGCCGCGCTGCTCGTTGAAAAGGCAATCACCAGGATCGGCAGCATCCTGTCGCCGCATCGCGAGTCTGTCGCGGACACGCTTACGCCCGCACGCCTCGCTACGGTCATGAAGGCCGCGGACCGCGGCGACATCAAGGCATATCTCACGCTCGCCGAGGAAATGGAGGAGCGCGAACCGCACTACGCGTCTGTGCTCGGCACGCGCAAGCTTGGCGTGTCGGGCGCCGTGCCGACCGTGATCTCACCTTCGGACTCGCCCGACGACCTCGCGATCTCCGACGACCTCGAGCAGCTCGTCGCGCAGCCCGAGTTCGAGGGCCTCGTGCTCGACTTGATGGACGGCGTCGCCAAAGGCTTCTCGATGGTCGAGATCATCTGGCATCGCGACCTCAAGCACTGGACTCCGATCCGGTATGAGTTCCGAGAGCAGCGGCACTTTCAGTTCGACAAGGACACACTCAAGACGCCGCTGCTTCGCACCGAGGCGAACTACGAGGGCGTGCCGCTCCAGCCGTTCAAATGGATCCCCCACTTCCCGAAGCTGCGCAGCGGGATCCCGATCCGCACCGGCCTCGCTCGCACCATCGCTGTCACGTACGCGGCCAAGCGCTGGACCGTCGCCGACTGGCTCTCGTTTCTGGACATCTACGGGATCCCGATTCGAATCGGCCGCTATCCGGCGCACCTGCAGGAGCAAAAAAGCGAGCTGCTCAAAGCCGTCCGCAGGATCGGCGCCGACGCGGCGGCGGTCATTCCGGAAGAAATGAAAGTCGAGCTCATCGAGTCAAAGGTGGGCGGCGGTGGCACCACGCTCTTTCAGCAGTCCGCTGAATACTGGGACAAGCAGACCAGCAAGGTCGTCCTCGGTCAGACGATGAGCAGCGACGACGGCTCAAGCCTCGCCCAAGCCAAGACGCACGAGCGCGTCCGATTCGACATTCGCGATGCCGATAGCCGATCGGTCGCCGCCACGATCGCGCGCTTCCTCTTCAAACCGTACACAATCCTCAACTACGGGATCCGCGACCAGTACCACGGGCTCAAGCTCAACACGCAAAAGCCCGAAGACACCGCGATGCTTATGGATGCGACGACCAAGTACGTCAACCTCGGCGGCAAGGTCCAATCGTCGGAAGTGCGCGACCGCCTGGGCCTCGCGGAACCAGAGGAAGGCGCCGAGCTCCTGCAACCCGAAAGCGCAATCGCCGCAAAGCACGCGCCGAAGGCCGCGCCGCCGCGTGCCGAGCTGCCGGAGCAGCCGGTACCCGACGACGAGCCGCAGCCCAAGGAGCTCAACCGGCAGCGGTTCGCGGACAAGCAAGGCGTCGAAGATGTGGTCGACGAGCTCGAGGCCGCAGCGCTTTCAGACTGGCGACCGCTGCTCGACCCGACCGTGGGCCCGCTGCTCAAGATGCTGAACGAGGCGAAGAGCTTCGAAGACGCGCAGGCCATTCTCGCCGAGCTCGGCGGCGACCTGGGCGACGTGCTCGACCTCGAGGCGCTGACCAAAGCGCTCGCCCGCGTGACCTTCCGCGTGCGCGGCATCGGCGACGCCACCGACAAGACCGAGGACCTATGACCAGTCCCGTGCTCAAACGCTTCTATGAGCTCTTCAAGGACGACGACATCAAGCCCGGCCCGGTGCCCGCCGACGTGCTGAAGTACTGGCGCGACAAGAAGCTCAAGGTCGGCTTTCACTACCTCGACGTGTGGAACGAGGAGCACGACGCCGCCTTCACGGTAGCCAAGGTCATGCGCAAGGATGTGCTGGGCGCGCTGCAATCCGAGCTCGACCGCGCCATCGAGGAGGGCGTGCCCTTCGTCGAATGGCGCAAGGAAATCGAGCCGCGCATGCGTGCGCTTGGTTGGTGGGAGCCGCACGAAGTGCGCGACCCGAAGACCGGCAAGCGCGCCACGGTCAAACCGCCGCTGCGCCTGCGCACGGTCTTTCAGACCAACATGCGCACCGCGCGCGCTGTCGGGCAACTCGAGCGCATCGAGCGCACGAAGAAGACGCGGCCCTACTTGCTCTACCAAGTCGGTCCGAGCGCGCGACATCGCGAGCAGCACCTCGCATGGCATGGCCTGCTCCTGCCGGTCGACGACGACTTCTGGGCGTTCGCCTTTCCCCCGAACGGCTGGGGCTGCAAGTGCAGTGTGCGCGCCGTGACGGGTCGCGAAGCCGACCGCCTCGAGAAAGAGGGCGTACTCGCGCCGAACCCCGAGCCCATCCTCGACGAGGACGGCAACCCGACCGGGCACGTCAAAGATACGCGCGTGCCCGTCGTCACCGAGGCGCCGCGCTTGCGGCTTATGCCGTGGGTCAATCCACGCACGCGAAAGACCGAATACGTGCCCGAAGGCATAGATCCGGGCTTTCATCACCGGCCGGGCGAGGGTCGCAAGCGCGCAGCCTGACGGGCGGTTACGTCGACAACGTAACACGGCGGCTCTTACCTCTGTTTGCACGATGCCCGCCCGCGCAGACTTGTACGCCACGCTCGACGATGGAGCCGGCCTGTTGCGTATGGTCTCGGAGGTTGAGCCGTTCGAGCGCAAGAAGGGCGACGCCACCGAGCAGTGGATCCAGATCATGCCCTTTGGCCCGGTCGTCGTCGCACGCGACGGGCGCAGCTTTCAGATCTCGGACCTGCTCAAGCTGCGCGCGCACACCGAACTGCCGCTGCTCGTAGACTGGGAACACCAGAGCGAGTGGGGCCAGACGCGCGCCGCGGCCTGGGTCGAAGAGCTCGAGGTCGAGACCGGCGAGGCCGCCTTTCCGCGGCCCGGTCTCTGGGGCCGGTCGGTCTGGACCGAGCAAGGTGCGAGCGACGTCAAGAGCCGCGCCTATCGGTTTCTCTCGCCGACCGTGCTGATCGACAAGGAGACGCGCGACGCGGTGCAGATCCTCGCCGTCGCCCTCACGAATCGTCCGGCCCTCTCGATGCAGGGCCTCGATAGCTATCGCGAACGAATGAGCGCCCGCCTCGGGCACCACGCGCAGGGGGAACATGCGATGACTCCGGAAACCAAGAAAGCGCTGTGCTCGCAGTTGGGCCTCAGTGCCGAGGCGAGCGACAGCGCCATCCTCGAAGCCGTTCGAACGAGCAACGGCGACACGCCTCGCCTGAGCGAGATGTGCACCCGGCTCACCGCGGATCTCGCTGCCGCCAACACGCGCGCGCAGGCCGCCGAGCAGCAGCTCGGCGAGCTCAGCCGCACGAGCTTCGAAAGCGAGGTCGAGCGCACGCTCGAAGACGCGTCGAAGGAAGGGCGCATCACTCCAGCGCAGGCCAAGAGCTGGCGCGAGTTCTGCCTCACCGACGCACGCAGCTTCGCGCAGTTCCGAGACCAGGTGCTGCCGACCCTGCCGACCATCGGCGACAAGGCGCCGAGCTCGCCGCCACCGCACAAGGTCACCAACGAGAAGGCCCGAAGCGCTTTTGGCTACGGCGCCGAGAAGCTGGCCGAGGCCCGCAACTACATCGCCGAAGCCGCCGCGCGCGCTCTCGAAGACGACGGGGAGGACTGAGCCATGGCACTCACCGGTGACCGCAATACGAAGCGAGCAAAGCACGGCATCCGCAGCTTTCTGGTCAAAGGCGCCGTGCTCATTTACGAGGGCGCGATCGTGTCTCTCGGCACGGACGGCTTTGCCCGCCCAGGCCGCACGAGCACGACCGACATCGTCCTCGGCCGGGCGCGCTTTCGCGCCGACAATCTGCTGGGCGCCGATGGCGCGATCCGCGTCGACGTCGAGAGCGATGAGATCTGCTTCTACGCGAACTCCGCCGCAGGCGACGCCATTGCCGTCACCGACGTCGGCAAAGACTTCTACGTCGTCGACGATCAGACCGTCGCGAAGACCGACGGCAGCGCCTCGCGCGTGCGCGGCGGCAAGATCGATTCAGTCACCACCGACGGCGTCGGCTGCCGCTTCGACCAGTGAGGACGCGCCATGCCCATTGCTAAGCACAAGATCGACGCGCTGAATACGGACGTCACGACCGCGTTTCTCGACGCGTACAAGGGCGGCATCAATCAGCTGTACAACGAGATCACAGAAGTGATCCCGATGAAGACCAAGAAGATGGAGATCCCGATCCGCGGGCTCATCGGGCAAATGCGAGAATGGATCGGCCCGCGCATCATCGAGACCATCTCGTACGACCGCTTCAGCTTCACGATCACCAAGTTCGAGAAGACGCTCTCCATCCTGCGCGACGACGTCGAAGACGATAACGTCGGCATCTACAAGGGCGACGCCCTCGACCTCGGCATCGCGGCGCGCGAGTGGAAAGACGTTCAGGTCTTCAAGAAGCTCGAGGCTAACGATGTCTGGGCGGACGGCGTCAACTTCTTTAGCGCCGTGCACCCGACCGACGTCGGCAACCAATCGAACTACCAGACGGGCGCGGAGCCAGCCTGGTACATCTTCGACACGAGCCGCGCGCGCAAGCCGCTGATCTTCGGCGAGCGCATCGAGCCCGAGCTCACGTCTCAGGCCGAAGTGACCAACCCGCACACGTTCTTTCACGACGAGTTCATCTGGGGCCTGCGCGCGCGCGGCGGCACCGCGTACGGCCTTTGGCAGCTTGCCTATAAGAGCAAGCAAGCGCTCAACGAAGCGAACTTCGAGGCCGCGCTCATCGCGATGAGCGAGCGCAAGAACGACCGCGGCGACAAGCTCGGCACAAAAGGAACGCTCTTGCTCGTGCCTGGCTCGCTTCAGGGCGACGCGCGGCGCCTGCTCAATCGCGCCACGAGCAACGGCACCGACAACGTGTATCAGAACGCGATCCGCTGGGAAATCGGCGACCGACTGACGGGAGTCTGACCATGTCCGAACGAACGAAGGTAAGCGAGCCGCTCGCGCGTGCACCGTCCACGTCGAACCCGATCGAAGGACCGGAGAAGCCGCCCGCCGAGTCACAGATGACGCCGCCCAAGCCAGACGCGCCGCAGCCGCCAGGCGTCATCTCGCGCGCGCAGGTCGAGCAGAATCCGGCGAAGTACGACAACGCGCCTCCGTCGATCGCGGGCGAGGCGATCGCCGTCACGACGCGTGAGCCCTGGACGGACAAGCCGTCCTACGAGGACCTCAAGAAGGCCGAGACCGTTCGCGCCCGAACGAAGGACCCGGCGAGCGCCGGCATTTATGTCGCGGGCTCACTCGTCACCAAAGAGGGCGTGACGCTTCACCCGGACCGCATCATCGCGCGCGGCGAGACCTTCCTGCGCGCGCTCCTGAGCGACGAAGACATCGAGCTCAAGCTCGGAAAGTGAACGTGCGTGCCCTACGTGACCCAGCTCGAGGTCGAGCGCGCTATCGGCGAGAAGTCGCTGCGCGTGATCTCGGACGACGACAAGGACGGCGTCACCGACGTCGACGTCGTGACCGGCGCTATCGACGAAGCCTCGTCCATCGCCGATAGCTACCTTGCCGACTACCTGCCGATCGCGGCGCCGTCCGGCGCGCTCAAGGTCGCCGTCACTGCGATCGCCGTTCAGAATATGCGCCTGAGTCGCGACCGCACGACCGAAGACAGTCGGCGCGCGTATGACGCGGCGATCCAGTGGCTTCGCGACATCGCGAGCGGCAAGGCCGCTCTCGGGCCCAAGCCCGTCGAAGGCGTGCTCGATCCGGGCTCGCCCGAGCTCGAGGCCGAAGACCGCATCTGGGATCGCTGCGTCGCCAGCCGGGTGCTCTGATGGCCGAGATCTCGATCGGCATCAACGAGATCGAGCGGCTCGCGCGCCACGTGCGGGCGGCCGCCAATACCGATCTGTTCGAGCTGCTCGACAACATCGGCCAGCAGCAAGAAGACGCCGCGCGCCGCCGCATCTCGGAGACCAAGCGCACGCCGGACGGCAAGCGCTGGGAGCCATGGTCCGAGCGCTACGCGAAGACCCGCAAGAGCCAGCACTCACTCTTGCGCGATAGCGGCGCGCTGCTCGATTCGTTCACGCATCAGGTCCAGGAAGACGCGGTCGCCGTAGGCTCGAATATGAAATACGCCGGCCCGCTGTTTATGGGCACGGACGACGGCAAGCTAGCCGCCCGACCGCCGCTCGACTTTGACGGCGGCTTTGCCGACTCGCACGACCGCGCCGAGCTGCGCGACATCGCCCGCGACTTCCTTCGGGGCCTGTTGTGACCTTGCCAAGCACACTGCTTGAGACCATGGCCGAGGTCCTCACCGAGCGACTTCCGACGGGCGTCAACGTCGAGGTCGTCGATCGGATGTTCGGCGTGCGCGACCGCGACGTCATGACCGTGCCGTACCCGTCGGTCCTGCTTGCTTGTCGGCGTGTGACGCTCGACGGCCAATATCAGCCGCCCGTCGCGACCGGACAGTTTGCCGCCGTGTGCCTGTCGCGCTTCGAGGACCAGACCGAAGCCGAGGAGGTCACCGCAGGCGATAGCGCCATGAACCTCGCCGCCCTCGTCGCCGCGTACGTCGAGAGCGAACGCTGGGAAGGCCTCGCGTTCAGCTCGGCGAGTCGCGTGCGCATCGACACGCTGGCATCGCAGCAGCTCACCGAGAAGGAGATCAGCGGTTGGGCCGTGCTCTGGGATCAAGACTTCGAGATCACACTGCCAGCCGCGCCCGCGGAGCAGTTCAGCAAGCTCGGGATCGTGGCCATCATGGGCGACGCGAACACTCCCGACGTCGAGGGCCTTTACGTGCGTCCGGAGGAGCCATGACCGAAAAACAGCCATCGATCGAGCCTGTGCAGAAAGACGGGCGGATCCAAGTCTGGAACAACCCGAAGCGCGTAGACATCGAGGTGCTCGACGAGTACTCGCGCGAGCCGATCAAGGACGGCGACTGGGTGCCCTATACGCGGCTCACAGTGCGCCGGCTACGAGATGAGGATCTCCTGTCCGAAGACCCGAACGCGCCGACGAGCCGCGCGCGCACGCATACCGAGCGCTTCGGTGGAAAGGATAGCGTCTGATGATTGCCTTCTCACTGCTGCCGGAGGCCAACCGCGTTCCGCGCCCTATGGCGGAACTCGACGGCTCGAAGGCGCTCTCGGTTCAGAGTGCCACGCCGCATCGCGTGCTCATCCTCGGGCTTCGCCTTGCCGCGGGCACTGCGCTCGCCAACGAGATCAAGCCCATTGTCGGCGAGCTCGACGGCGACCTGCTCTTCGATTCCAAGAGCCAGCTCGCTGCGATGACGCGCGCTTTCAAGCGCATCAACCGCACCGCGAAAGTCAGTGCGATGGCCGTCGACGAGAACGCGGCAGGTACCGCGGCAACGGGTACGATCGTGTTTGCAGGCACGTCCACGGCAGACGGTACCGTGCGCGTGCGCATCGGCGACATTCGCGTCGACGTCGCGATTCCGAAGACGACCGCAGCGGCCGCAGTCGGCCCGCTCGTCAACACACAAATCAACCTCAAGGAGCGGCTGCCGGTCACGAGCAGCGCCGCGACGGCGACGGTCACGACCACGCACCGCAGCAAGGGCACGTCGGGCAACGACGTCACGCTCGAGTGCGAGACGCTGCCGGCCGGCATCACGGCGACCATCACCCAGCCTGCGGGCGGCGCGACTGACCCGTCGCTCGCCACGCTCGTCGGTCTGCTCGACGAGACGCGCTACGACACGATCATTACGGGCATCAACGACGCCCCGAACGTGCTGCTGCTCGAGAACGAAATGGAACGCCGTTGGGGCCCGACCGTCGCGCAGTATGGCGCCGTGGTCGCCGCCTATCGCGGCTCGCACTCGACCCTCACGACGTACGGCGGCAACCGCAATGGGCGCTTTTCGTGCGTCATGGGAAGCGCGCTGTCGCCGACGCCGCCTTGGATCTGGGCGGCGCAGGTCGGCGCGCGCGATGCGCAGCAGACCGACGCCATGCCCAACCAGCCGCGCAACGGCCTTACCCTGCCGGATTGCGAGGCGCCGAAGGTGCTCGACATCTTCGACTCGCAGCAAAACAACTTGCTGCTGTTCACGGGCATCTCGACCTTCAAGGTCGACCAATCCGGCAACGTCATGATCGAACGCCTCGTCACGACGTACCAAAAGAACATCGCCAACATGGCGGACGCCACGTACCTCGCCATGGAGACGATCCGCAATCTCGCCGCGTACCTCATCGAGGCGCTCGGCGTCGCCGCCAAATACAGCCGCCACGTCAAGGCCGGCGACCTCGACAACTTTCAGCCGGGCGTTCCTGCCGCCACGCCGAAGGGCCTACGCGGCGAGTTCATCGCGCATTACGACACGATGGTAGCGCGCGGTCGCATGAAAGACGCTGCCGGCTTCGCGAAAGACCTCGTCGTCGAGGACCACCCCACCGACGTCGAACGTTACAACATCCTTTTGCCGCCGCGCCTCATGCCTGGGCTCGTCACGCTCGCAATCAAAGTGAGCTTCCAGCTCTGATCGGAGATCTCCATGTCCCAGCAAACAGGACGCGTGACCATCAAGCTCGACGGCGAGCCGCTGCGCAGCAAGCCCGGCGCGAAAATGCAGCTCGGCGGTGTGCAGCGCAAATACTCCGTCACGGATCAGGGAGAGACCATTTTTCAGGAAGAGCTCGTTCCGGCCGAAATGTCGTGCACGATGCCGCATCTCTCGGACACCGACGTCGAGCGGATCCGCGACTTCAAGAACGGCACCTGCCAATACGTCACGGACACCGGCGTCACGTACACCATGGCAAAGGCCGGCTACGCGAAGAGCGGCGACCTCTCCAACGGCGAGCTCGACGTCACCTTCCAAGGCGCACCCGTCAAGGGCGGCTGATCATGAAGTTTGAGGAGAACGCCGACGGCTCCGCGATCGTGAAGCTCGACCGGCCGGTCACCTTCAAGGGCGAGGACTACGCACGGCTCACGATCCCCAAGCTCAAGGGCAAGCACCTGCGCAAGGCGCCGTGGTACCTCATCGGCTCGCCGCGCACGGGCGAGCTCGCCGAGTTCGCGGCCAACGTGATCGAACCAGAGGGCGTGTTCGACGAGCTCGACGCGATGGATGCGCGCGACATCGCGCTTCATGTGGGGGCGATGTTGGGAAAACGCCAGGCGACTGGCGACGAGCGCTCGCCAGGTTAGGCGCGCACTTTCACTGGTCGCCCGACGCGCTGCTGAACCTGAGCATCGACGACATTCGTTGGTGGCTCGAGACCATGGAGGAGGATACGGATGGCGGATCTTGAAGCATCTGTCCTGATCCGCGTCCTCGACGCGTTCACAGGGCCGCTGCGCAAGTTCGCGGCGGGCCTCGACAACACGAAAGAGCACGCCGACCGGCTCAAGAAGTCCTTTCAGCTCAGTGCCGATCTGAACCAGTCGGCCGAAGGCATGGGTCGATTTGCCAATGGCCTGATCGGGCCTTTGAAGCACGCGGTCACCGAGTTCATTGGCTTCGAACGCGAGATGTCGAAAGTCTCCGCGCTGAGCGGCGAGATCGGCACCGAGGGCTTCGAGCAGATGCGCATGCAGGCTCTCGAGCTCGGCGCCGCCACTGCGTACTCAAGCGAGGAGGCGGCGCAGGCGATGGCGCAATACGCGCAGGCCGGCCGCACCGTCAACGAGATCCTTGCCGTGACGCCTCTCACGCTCGCCGCGGCGAAGGCCAATGGGACCGGCCTCGCCGAAACTGCCGCCATCATCGGTCACACGATGAGCGGCATGGGCATCGCGACGAGTGACACCGCCCGCGTCGTCGACGTGCTCACCGCAGGCGCCGCGGCCTCCGACATGACCCTCGGCGACATGGGACAAGCGCTCGCGTACGTCGGGCCTGTGGCGCGTCAGGCGGGCATGTCTCTCGAGCTCACCGCCGCATTCATGGGCAAGATGAAAGACGCCGGCCTCGAGGCCTCGAGCGTCGGCACGGGCCTGCGCGCCACGATCGCGCGCTTGCTCGATCCCAGCCGAGAAGCGACCAAAGCCTTCGCGTCGCTCGGCATTCACACGAAGCAGCTCGCCGAACTGCAGAAGCTTGCCGCAAGCGGCAAAGCCGACGAGGCCCTGCGCCGGATCGGCACCGCAGCGGAGAAGCTGCCGAACGAGCAGCGAATGAAGATGCTCTCGCAGATCTTCGGGCTCGAGGCGTCGACCGCCGCGAACGTAGCGATCACAGCGTCCATGGACGTGAGCCACAAAGGCCTGCGCGCGCTTGAAGAGTCGCTCAAGAAGTCGAGCGGCACCGCCGAGCGCCTTGCCGGCGTCATGGAAGACAACTTGGGCGGCTCCATGGAGCGCGCGAGCGGCGCGATCTCGGGCCTGTCGACCAAGGTCGGCGAAGTGCTCAAGCCGACCGTCGAGGCCGGCGCGACTGCAGTCGAGACCATGGCAGGGAAGCTCACCGAATGGGTCAACGAGAACCCAAAGGCTGCCAAAGCCTCGCTCGAACTGACGGCGAGCGTCGCGGCTCTTGCGCTCGTCATGAAAGGCGGACTTCTCGCTGTCAGCGCGTATACGGCGGCGACCGCGTCGCTCGGCAAAACCTATGCGCTGATGTCCGGATCGGCGGTCGGTTGGGTCTTCGCTGCCGCTGCCGCAGGCGCCGCAGGCTACGCGATCGGCGCCTGGGCCGAAGAGACCTTCGACCTTGCCAACAAGATCAGCGGGCTCCTCGGTCGCGCCGGACCCGACTCGCGCAAGGACCAAGGCCTTGAGAAGGGCGGCATCGAAGAGTACGCCGACGGCACCCAGATCGACACGCACGGAAACGTCGTCAAGCTCGGCACGAAGGGCGGCCGGGCGCCATCGATGGTTCGTGCCGCGCAAGCTGCCGGCGCGAAGACGCCGGAGGAGATCTCTAACTTCATCCGCGGCGGGCGTGCCGACCGCACGCGCCAGACCTTCGAACGCGAGCGCGCCAACGGCAACATGATCCGCACCGAGTCGTTCAACGCGGTCTCAGGCCGCCTCGAGCAACCCATGGCCAGCAAGGAAACGCTCGCCGCCATCAAGGACCAGACGGCGCAGGTCGTCGCGTCGCTGCGCCTCAATACGCAAGCCTCGCAAGATCTGCTCGACGAGCAGCGCCGCAACCGTCGCCGGCTCTCGTCGGGCGGCGGCGCTCTCGCTGGCGAAGGAGCGCACTGACATGGCCTGGCGCGATCGCCTCGAGCACGCGAGCTTCAAGGGCGCCGAGTTCTGGGTCGAGCAGCACAGCGGCCGCTTCGGGCGCCGCGTTTCCGTGCGCCGCCTGGCGGGCCGCGATGGCTCGGTGCAACAGGACCTCGGCGAGGAGCCCGACGAGTTCGACGTGACCGCGTACCTCGCGGGCGAAGACTACGACCTCGCGCGCGACGACCTCGAGCGCAAGCTCAAGGAGCCCGGCCCTGGGCCGCTCGTGATCCCAACCCGCGGCGAGCTTTGGGTGCGGGTGACCCGCGGTCCCGACACCAACGAGGAGCGCAAGGAGGGCGGCTATTGCACCATCCGTTTCGGCGTCGTCGTCGAAGATCGCGAGGCCGGCAGCCTGCGCGCGAGGCCCGACACGTCTGCCAACCTCAAGGACGCTGCGCGCACTGTGCGCACCGCTGCTACCGTCGACTTCGAGCAGACCTTCGACGCGAGCAACATGCCCGAGAAGTATCTGCGCGTCACACGCGACGCGATCGGCGCTGTGACGACCGCACTGCGCAACGTGCAACGCAACATCGCGGGCGCCGTCGCCATCGTCGACGACGTCACCAACGCGATCAACGAGCTCGACAACGTGGTCAACACGGTCCTTTCGACGCCTTCGCTTGTCGCGACGACCGTGATCGATCTGGTCGGCTCGGTCCTCGGCCTTGCCGATACTGTCGCCGACAGCATCGACCGGACCACGGGCCTGTCGAAGCTTCTCGACGCGTCGCCGTACGATCAATCCGCCTCGGTGCGCGCCACGTCGGGCGCTGCGCGCAGGCTTCAAGGCCTCGGCGCGGCCTCGCCCGAAGAGGGCGCGACCGACTTGGCAGACCGCGCTGCGAAGAACACGCGAGCGGTATACCGGGTGACCCGGGCGAGTGCGCTTGCCCGCCAAGCCGAGACCTACGCCGTCGCCTCGTTTGACTCGGCCAACCTCGCTCTTTCCGTGCTCGAAAACATGGGCGCCGAGATCGACGACCTGTCTGCCTTTAGTGCGGGCGACGAGCTCTACGGCGCCTTGACCGACCTGCGGGCCGCTGCCGCGGCGCATCTGCTCCGCACTGCAACCGACTTGCCGAACACCATCGTGCATACGCCGAAGCGCGAGCTGCCGGCGCTGCTCATTGCGCACAACTTGTACGGCGACAGTCGTCTGGAGGGCGAAATCGTGGCCCGCAACCGTGCGCCGCACCCGCTCTTCATCAGCGGCGACCTCGAGATCCTCGCGCCATGACGGTCGCCCTGAGCGTCAACGGCGACTCGTACGAGGGCTTCGAAAGCGGGTCCGTGCAACTCACGATGGAGGAGGCCGCCAACTCGTTTCAGGTCGAGTACGTTGCCGACGGTCGCGCTATCGGCGCGCGCGTCGTGTTTCCGGGCGACGAGTGCGTGCTCTCGCTCGACGACGACGTCGTGATCGAAGGCTACGTCGACACGGTCGACGACGAAGACCAGGCCGACACGTTGCGCCTTCGTGCCGCGGGCCGCTCGCGCGCGGCGGATCTGATCGACTGCGCCGCCGTAGCAAGCCCTGGATCGTGGATCAACATGCCGATCGATGTCATCGCCTCGGACCTGTGCGACGACTTCGGGATCGGTTGCTACATCGACGGCGACCCAGGCGCGCCGTTCGCGAGCTTTGCGATCCAAAAGGGCGAGAGCGCCTTCGACGCTCTCTCGCGCGCCGCCATCAAGCGCGGCTTTTACATTTACAGCGTTGCCGGCGACGTCGTGCTTTCGCGTGCTGGCTCGACGCGCACGACGACCGTACTCGAACGCGGCAAGAACTTGATCAGCTCGGCGCGGTCCGATAGTTGGTATAGCCGCTTTTCCGAGTACATCTTCCGCGGACAGGCCCGCGCCACGGACGGGCGCTGGGGCAAGAGCGCCGCGCATCTAAAGTCCGTAGTCACGGACCCGGCGATCACGCGCTTTCGCCCGACCATTGTGCAGGCGGAGGCGCACGACGGTATCGATCTGCTGACGCGCGCCACACTGGAGCGTAATCAGCGGGCAGGACAGGGCGAGCGCATTCTGTGTGTGGTCGACGGCTGGCTCACCGACGAGGGCAAGGCGTGGCGCCCCAACACGCTCGCGCGCTTCAAGAACCCGGTCCTTGGCGTCGATGCAACGCTGCTCGTCGTCGTCGCGCGCTTTCGCCTCGGCGCCAAGCAACCGAAGGAAACAGAGCTTGAGCTCACACGACCGGAGGCCTTTGACGTGGCGCACTATCCGGCGTTAGGACGAGGCGAATCGTGGACGTCGTAGGCGCGGTGCGAAGGATGCGTGGGCGCGTCGACGCGATGGTCGCGCGGGCCGTGCTCAGTCGCGTCAATGACGCGCTCAAGACCCAGCGCTTGCAGCTCACGATCCTCGACGACGAGACGGTCGACGACGTCGAGCACTTTCAGCCTTACGGCCTGTCGTTCGTTCCGCCCGCCGGCGCCGAGTGCATTGCGCTCGCCATCAGCGGCGCGCGCAGCCACACCGTCGCCATCTGCGCGCAGCACCCAGAAGAGAGACCGAAGAGCAAGCCGCCGCGCACAGGCGGGCTTTACACATCGGGACAGTGGCGCGTGTTTATTGACGCCGATGGCGTTGTGCACCTGGGCGCCGAGGCCGGCGCGGAGTTCGTGGCGCTTGCTGCGAAGGTGCTCACCGAGCTGAACGACATTCGCTCGAAGTTCGACACGCACACGCACTTAGTCAACGTGACCGGCAGTTCGAGCGCGCAATCGGGCACCGCTGCGGCCCCAGCCTCGGCCATGGGTCCGGCCGGCAGCGTCGCCGCCACCAAGGCCAAAGCCACCTGACGGTTACGTCGACAACGTAACACCCGGCGCCAAAGGCTGCGGCTTGTGATCGCAGTGCGGCCCAACAACGAACGGCTCGAGGGCGACATTGCGTACGCCGCGGGCCGCATCGTCGACGAAGGCGTAGACGTCGAGACCATGGCGTATCAGACGCTCTTTCTCGATGCGCCTGCATTGGCTGGCGACCTTCTGCCTGTAGGCACACCCATGCGCGGCTATTGGGGCGACCGCTTCGAGGAGGAGCCTACGATCACAGGCTCGCGTTTGTGGCTCCTCGAGCGCGCGACGGCAAGCGAGCCGAACGCGCAGCGCGCCAAGACCTATGCGCAGGAAGCGCTGCAAGCCTTGGTGGATGCCAAGCACCTGCGCTCCTTCGAGGTTGACGCCGAGGCGCGAGGCGAAGCCATCTTCGTCGGCGCCGTGCTCGTGTCGATCGTGGGCGAGCGCATCACTATCGGCCCGCGCAAGGTGAACTGATGGCCTCCTACACAAGGCCATCGCTCGCGACGTTGATCGCCCGCGTGATCGGAGACATCTCGTCGAAGACGCAAGGCTCGGCGTACATCAAGATCGCGGTCGAGCGCTTTCTTGCCAAGGCCGTTGCGGGCGTCGCGCACGGATTGCACGGGCATCTCGACTGGGTCCGGAGACAGTTCTTGCCGACGACTGCGGATCTCGAGGGCCTACTCGGTTGGGGGGCGATGCTCGAAGTCGAGCGGAAGGTCGCCCAAAAGTCGTCCGGTCCTGCCGCATTTACGGGCACGAATGCAACGGTGCTGCCGACGCTCCGACAAGTGCAAGGTCCAGGCGGAGTCCTGTATACCGTGACGGTCGGCGGAACCGTCTCGGCTGGCAGCGTCGCCGTCACGCTTACCGCCAACGACGCAGGCGCCGCGGGCGACCTCGAGCCCGGCGCGGTTGTTTCGCTCGTGCAACCGCTTGCCGGCATCGACACTGACGGCGTCGTGATCGGCGATGGTCTCCGCGGAGGCTTCGACATCGAGGACCCTGAAGACTACCGGCCTCGCGTCGTCGAAGAGCTGCGCAATCCTCAGGCGGGCGGCGGGCCGGGCGACTATGTGAAATGGGCGAAGGAGGTTGCAGGCGTGACGCGCGCCTGGGAGTTCCCGCACCGCATGGGCATCGGAACCATCAGCCTTGCCTTTGTCATGGATGCGCGCGCAGACATCATTCCGCTTCCTGCCGATGTTGCCGAAGTGCAAGCGTACATCGACAGCAAGCGGCCTCTCGACATGCGCGCGGCGTACGTGCAAGCGCCGGTTGCGAAGCCGGTCAACCTGACGGTCGCGCTGACGCCCAATACCGTCGACGTGCAAGCCGCTGTGCTCGACGAGCTCGGCGACGTCCTGCGCCTCGAGCCAGAGCTCGAAGGCGCCATCGCGCAATCCGTTGTCGACGAAGCCATTTCTACGGCGCAGGGCGAGACCTCGCACGGCATCACTGCGATCACGAGTCTGAGCGCCGGTACGTGGGAGATCCTCACGCTCGGCACGGTCACCTTTACCGGATAAACCAATGTACCGCAACACGCACGCGACCAAAGCCGCCGACCTCTTCGGCGCGGGCAAGCACGGATTTACAGGCGGGTCGATCACGCAACAGATCCCCCGCTCGGTGCTCGACGTGCCGATCGTCAACGACGTGCAAGAAGAGCTCGCGAACGCGGTCGAGAGCGCCGGCATTGCCTTGAAGCAGGATACGCGCGACCAGCTCAACCACGCGATCTGCGCGCGCCTCGAGATCATGGCACTTGCAAACCATTCCGAGCGACTTGCAGACAGCTACGGCGGCGGCTTCGAGGATGTGGCCTACGGCGCTCAGTTTGTTGCCGTTGGCAGTCAAGGCGGCATCCAGCTCTCGAATGATGGCGACGCATGGACCGAGATCGCACCGGCCGCTGCATACGCTGCCACGTTCCGCGCCGTTGCTTACGCCGCTGGCTTGTACTTGTTGGTTGGCAACGACGCGGAGCTACAGACATCGCCCGATGGCGCCGTGTATACACACCGCAACAAGGCCGGCGGATTTGCCGGTGCTTTTCGCGCTGTGGCGCATGGCGGCTTATGGGTCGTCGCTGGCGACAACGGCGAGATCCAGACGTCACCGGATGCAGTCACCTTCACGCATCGGAGTGCCGCTGGCGGCTTTACCGGAACCTTCAACGGTGCTGCGTACGGCAACGGCGTCTACGTCCTCGCGGGCGACGGCCAGACGCAGCGCTCGGTCGATGGCATCACCTGGACGGTGAGCGATGCCGTGAACGGCGGCGACGGCGTCACGTATGCACTAGGCCTATTCATTCGCGTCGGAACGGGCGGCATCTATAGCTCGCCTGACGGCATCACATGGATCCAGAGGTCCAGCGCTTCGGCCCCACGCACCATCGCCCGCGTCGGTTATCTCTTCGTAGGCGTCGGCGACGGCGGCCTGATAACGGTCTCTCCCGACGGACTCACGTGGCGCAACCTAACGCGCGGCTCGTTCAGCAGCGACTTAAAGGGCGTGGCCTACGGCGCGGACGCCTTCGTCATGGTCGGCGACACGACAACAATCCGCCGTTCGCTCGCAATGTGAAGGAGAGGGCGAACCATGGCGAAGTTCCCAGACTGCAACACGATCGGCACCGGCGCCGCGGCGATCTACAAGCTCAAGGAAGTGAAGAAGGCCGCCGGTTGGCCAATCGTCTGCTCCTCGGACGGCCTGACCTACAACGCGTCAGGCGATCAGATCACGCACGCCGCAGGCGGCGCGGGCGGCATGGCAAACAACTATGCTTGGTTCGTTGCCCGCGAACCAGGCGGTCGACGCGAATGGTGTTATCAGCGCGGCACCGGCAACACCGTGTGGCGGATCAAATATTCCGCCTTCGTGCGCTTCATTGGCGGCACGCCCGGCATCTTGCGCGTCCCGAACGCCGCCGATGAGCAGGTCCTGTGCGGCTCAGGCAGCGATGCGGCGCCAGCGGGCGCAATCGTCTTCGGCACCGACTCCTCGTACCGCGTGCACATCACTGCCGAGAGCGTGCCGATCAACGGTTGCTACCATTTTCAGCTTTGGTGCACGAACACGCCCGCCGGCACTGTCTCCGCTGCAACGATTTTTCAAGAGCCGGTCGGCTCAGGCGAGTCCACCGATGTCGACCCTTGCATCGTGCAAGGTGACGGCTCCACGTCACCCAGCAACTGTCGCGCATGGTTCGGCTACGGTACGGTCTCGCCTGCTTGGCTTACCGTCACTGCGCACACGCTGACGGGTGCTGGCACCTACGCGACCTCGTACGTCAGCAGCGAGGACACGCCGGTCCGGCCGCTCTGGACGACCGCGACCGGCCCGCGAATCAAGGGTCTGTCGGCTGTCATGGCGCTCCGCGCGCAGGCGAAGACCTATCCAAACACGGTCAACAAGACCACCGACTGCTTCGTGTACATGCCGTCCGGCGCATCAAACTTCCTGTATCGGTTCGCTAACAACGTCGACCCGTTGCTGTAAGCCATGGCCGATTATCCCGCCCAGTTTCGAAGTAACTTCGACGTGAGCTACGCCGCGTCGTTTGTGCCGACATCCGTCGCGTCGTTCATTCCAACGATCGCTTTCGAAGACCTTACGCCGACTGTCGTCGCCGAGGACTTGGTCCTGCCTACAATCACGCTGCTCTCTCCGGCGTCGCTCGTCGCGCCGATACTGCCTGACGCCGCGATCACGTTTCGTGTCGCCGACGATCGCTTGCTCAAGCGCGTTTACCTCTGGGTCGAGTACGCCGACTCCTCGAGCGAGGTCATTTATCGCGACGGCGTGTTTCTGCCGGCCTTCCGCGAACTCTCGGACCACACGCCTGTCGGCGACCCAAGCGGCACGATTGAGTTCACGGTCGCGCGCGGCGTGAACCTCGATGACAGGCGCATCGGCGGCTGGCCCTCGAGCCCGCGGCTCTACATCGCGGGCATCGACGCCGCGGGCAACGTGTCGTGACGTCGTCTCTCGGCTTCACGCTGCTCACAGAGCCGGTCGCCGGCCCGCCCGTGTTCGCGTCGAGCCCGGACCTCGACGCCGTGACCAAGCGCTTTCAGGCTGCCGCGATCGCGCTCCTGCCGCCCGGGCGAGCGCTGTCGAAGGAGCCCGATTCCAACCTCGGCGTGCTCATCGAAGCGCTGATGGTCGAGTTCGCGCGCGTTCAGCTCGAGGCCGATGCCATGCGCAGCAACGGCGTGCCCGCCCAGGCCGTCGATTACCTCGACGAATGGGAAGACGCGCTCGGCTTGCCAGGCGACGTCGACGCGCCGCCAACGACAACCGACGATCGCATCGCCGCGATCGTCGCCAAGCTGCGGGGGCGCAAAGGGCACTCGCAACTCACGTATGAGGCGACCGCCGCAGTGCTCGGCTATCCCGACGTCGAGTTCGAGCGCTTCGCACCGTTCGAGGTCGGGCTCTCCGCCGTCGGCGACGCGCTGACCAGTGATGAGTGGGCGCACGTCGTTCGTATTCACGTGCTCGTCGGAGACCAAGCCGCCGACAGCGCGCTTATCTCCATGTTCGTCAACGAGCTGCGCCGACAGCACGCGTACCTCGACATCATTTTGGAGGGTCCCATGGGCGCTGAGCGCAAACCTTACGTCAACTACTTCAACGCGCAGGCTCTCAGCGCGCACATCGACGGCGCGCCTTTCGACATACGCTACGCGGGTCACGTGTCGATCGTCGCGGAGATCACGAACGGCCTGGGCGCCGCGCCGACCGATACGCCCGTCGGCGCCTGGGAGTTGCACGTTTCCGGCGACGGCACGAACTGGGTCAAGGACACCGAAGCCTCGTACGTGACCGAGCTCGCGAAGATTGCCCCCAACGGAAACAACATCGTGCGCGCCGTCTCGAAGCTCACGAACGTCGGCACGATGTTCGGTCGCTTCCGCTACCAGCGTACGAGCGGCGGCGCCGTCGACGCCAAGGTCACCGCGCACGTATTCACTTGGTGATGGGAGGACACGCCATGAACGAACAATGCATGAGGGCCTGCGAATCCATGGGCGACATCGGCGGGCTCGTCTTTACGGCGCTCGCGCTCGCCTGGGGATTCTGGCAACGCTTCCAGAAAGCCAAGGCCGTCACGTCTGCGGTCACCGCCAACACGGAAAAGGAGATGTACAAGCAGCTTTCGCTGCGCCCGGCGGGCGTGCCGCTCATCAGCATTCCCACCGACTTGCTGGGCCGCATCGCGCAGCACAACAGCATGCCCGATCCGGACTACGCGCCGCCGATCTCCGGACCGCCCGATTTCGAAACGTCGCCCACGCTGCGCGCCAAGCCGGGCGCCAAGTGACATGGGCGTCCTATCGCTTTTGATGACCGTCCTTGCCGCGGCGGCACCGAAACACGAGGACTTGCCCGACGGGCACGAGCGCGTGCGCATGTTCGGCGTCCCATTGTTCGACACGCGCCGTGCCGAGCGCAGGCTTGCGCGACGCCTCAAACGCATCGAGCTGCGCCGCGCCAGGCGCTCCGCACGAGAGTAGGGCGGGCGATGCTTCACGCCATCATCGTCAAGGGCGAAAGCGTCATGGTCGACGCCCTCGTTCGCACCTGGCACGACCACGGCCTCAAGTACGAGCTGCCGCCGCGCAGCACGACGCGCGCGGTCGTCAATCACTGGACCGGCTCCGAGAATCCGCCGCGCGCTCTGTTCGCGAACCTCAAGGCCCGGACGAACAAGCAAGGCAAGGTCACGCCGCTCTCGATTCACTTCGCCATCGATCAGCTCGGCGAGATCTGGCAGTTCGCGGACGCCGACGCGCGTTGTCAGCATGCCGGCGCAATCTGCAACGGCTGGTCCATCGGGATCGAGATCATCAACCGCGGTCAAGATCGCCGCGTGCCGACCCGCGGGATCGTGCGTGAAGGCCGTCACGAGATCGTGCACGGTCGCGAGCTCTCGTACGCCGCTTTCACGCCTGAGCAGATCGACAGCGCCGTCGCTCTCAACGAATCCCTATGCAGCGCGTACGGCTTGCCGCTGCGCGTGCCGCACCTTCGCGGCGACGTCTATCCGACCGTGCTGCCGGCGGCGCTCATCGCCAGCTACACAGGCGCGCTCGGGCACTTTCAGCTCGACCTCGACAAGGTCGATCCGGCGCTCGAAGTGCTGCGCGCCATTCACGCCCGCGGCTTGGCGGGCAAGCCGCCTGACGCCGCCTGAGCCGCAGCGCTATTTGCGGCGACAGGAAGGCGGCAAGGCGCCTTTCGTGAGGCCGGGCCGGAGGAGCGGGCGGCAGGGCGGCAGGCCGGCCTCAGAGCGCCTGTGGGCGGGCCGCCGGGTGTGTCACAGGAGACACGCCGGGCGGTTCGCAAGGCAAGCTCGCCGCGTACGTGCGCAGTGCGCGCCGCGTCGCCTCGCCCTCGTTGACGTCGAGCGCTGCGCAGATGCGCGCGAGCGCGTCGTCGTCCTCGCGATACACGCGCACGTTGATCCGCCGGGTCCAGCGCTTTTCGAGCGGCAGGGGCGGGCGGCCCACCTTCGGCTTTCGCCGCGTGCTCTTCTTCTTCATTTCGTGTCTGACAGTAGCACGGCAGCGCACGCCGACCAGCGCCGCGCCGCGCTACTCTTCGACGACCGGCACGGTCTCCGTCTGCCAAGCGCCGTTGCCTTGCGCTGCCGAGACTTCGCGGATCTGGACTTCGTGCGGCGTCTTGTTCTCGCACGCGTAGGAGTTGCCGTAGTCTGCCGCGCAGCGCGCAAGGGTCCAGCCTTCCGGGTTCGGCGCGTTGAAGTGTGTATTGTCGTCGAGCACGTCGGCGTAAGGGATCTCCGTGGCAGGAGGCCAACCCTGGTTCCACGAAAGATTCTCGAGCGGCGGCGGCGGCACGACCGGCACTGTGAACGTCTGCCAAGTCCCGACGCCGCTCTCGTCGATCTGCCGCACTGTGATCTCCCGCGACTCCTGATTCGCGCTCTCGTCGCCGTAGTCCTCGGCGACCTGTGCCAGCGTCAGAGCCTCTGTGTTGTACGCACTGAACACGGCGCTGCCGTCCTGAACGATTACGATCGGATCTTCAAACCAGTTTTCTTCGTCCCATTCCATGGTCGCCCCCCAATCAGCTGATCTTTCGGAAATGCACGAGCAGCTCCTCAACCGCTCGCATCATGTCGCCGCGCTGCGCGTTCGAGATCCAGGCGAGGTTGCCGCCTCGCCAAGGTTGAATAGGAGCAACGCGAACCCTATACCCGGCGGGCATTGTGCGGCAATGCTCGCGGCCACCTGACGCGACAGATCTTCGAGGCGCTCGCGCGTCGTCGGCGTCAGCATCGCGGCGAGCTCTTCGCCATCCTCCGGCGTCGGGTCGCCCGCCTCAATCATCATCGCCCAGAGCAGCGCCGCACGTTCCATAAACGCGCTCCTGCCAAGCTTCTCGTGCATGACCGCCGCGTTCATGAGGCACGCGTCGCCGAGCTCGTGCGAGGGTCGAATGCCGGCGCGCTCGAAGGCCTCGAGCATGCGCTTTAGCAAGTTCCCGATCTGCTGCTCGTTCATGGAGTCCCCCAGCTTCGCAGAATGAACCTTATGTCAACTCGCGCATGAGACGCGCCACCGTATCTCTGTACAAGCACCCCGCGTAAAGCCGATGCCCATCGCGTTCGACAACCGCCGCGGCGGCCAACAGCGAGCAGATCAACCGAAAGCGCCTCGTGGCCGCCTGACGCCGCATCGTAGGGTGGATTTTCACGGCACTCAGTTCCGCACGCCTTGCGTGCCAGTCTCGACCGCGTGCTCTGCCTCGGCCTCGCGCATCCACGACTGGAAGTCGCGCGTCGCCTTCTTGAACACGCCGTCCTGCGTGTTGTCGGTCCACTCGTACTGCCGCGCGGGTCCCAGCACGTAGCAGTACAGCTTGACCACGTGTTCCGGTTGCATCTCCGGTTGCAGAGCCATCGGATCCGGCATGCCAGCGTCCTCCCAGTCGACGACGGGAGGTAGCCGCAACTCGTACGAGCACGCGCCCTCGTGTCGCTTGTGGTAGCCGTCGTGCTTCAAGGCGGCCTCGATGCCAGCACGAACCAGCGCTCTGAACGCGTCGAATGGGGCTATACCCGTTGGGTCGTCTTTCATGCTCGCATCCTCCCCTCGATTCGCAGAAGGTTTCTTATGTCAACTCGGCCGCAGGCCAACCTGTGGCAGGCGCTTCAAGGAACACGCTCCCACACGGACACCGTGCCCGATCGAAGCATGTCTCAACGCGGATGGGGCAGACTAGCCAGGCATCGCCGTGCAGCTCGCTCATCGACTCATACTGAAATGCCCACTTGCGGCCCCACAACTCGAACATCTTGGCGCGCGCCGTCTCGTAGTCGCCTTCAATCTCGGTGTAGCACCAGCGCAGCGGACGCCCGCACACGCACTCGTGACCGAACCCGAAGGTGAAGATCATGGGAGGCGCCATCGCGCTTTGCCGATGCGCACAAAGTGACTGTGCTCCAGCCGGATCGGCGCAACGGCCGGCGCGCCGCGCTGCTCCGGAATGTACATGCTCGCGATCACGCCCCACGCGCGGATCTCATCGACCACGGCGAACACCGGCCCCCAATCGGGGCCTTGCTTGTCGTCCGGGTTGAGCTGCACAACGTCCCCAACCTCGATCTCGGCTTGCTTTTCGGTCATCGTTCCTCACTGCGCAGAAGCGTTATTACGTCAACTCGTAGGCGCCATCACGCGCGAAAGAGTACCGCGCACGAGGCCACTGCAGAGCGGGCACAGCTCAACATCGAGGCTCCATTCGTAGTCCGTAGTGTTCTGTTTCTTGGGGACAGTCGTGAACGCGATGTTGCTGTGCTTCGACATCGAGCCATCCTGTAGATGCAGGCACTGTCTCTTTTCCGGAAGGCTCACGCGACACCTCCCGGCGCGGCATCGGGCGGCACCAGAAACTGAACAAAGCGTCCCTTCGAGCCCTGCGCTTGACGCTCTTCCCAGGGCCTCAGCGTGCGTGTTCCGTTGCTGTGCCGAACGATCTCGGCGTCAAGTATCACTGTTCCCCAACGGGCGTGGTCGGCGATCACCGAAAGAACCTCTATCCGATTGGGATGGAACTCGAGGCTCTCGTTCTTGTTGAACACCTCGTCTGCCTTGTCAGCAACGACTTCCCTGATGGTCCACGCTTCGCTCATGAATACGGTCGCCTGCGCGCGCCCGAGCTTGCACGTCAGCGCGACCACGTTGGCAAGGACGTCTTTTATGAACCTCGTGTAGTCCTCGTCGGGCGCGCGCACGAGGTACACCGCGGGCTCGATGGCTTGCGTTTTCGGGTCGCGCGTACAGAACACCTGGAACTCGAGCTGAAGTCTGCCGAGCAGGGCGAACTCCAAGCTAGCTACGCGCGCAATCTCGCGCGCTAGCTTCAGAAACGACTCACGCGTTTCGAACGCTTCGCGCCGGTACGGGCCCAACTTCGCCGGGATGAAGAACGCAGCGCCGTCTACTGGATCGTCCAGATTCATCGATGCCTCCATGCATACAGCAGAAGCGCAGGCAACGAACCCAGCACTACCTCGCCGCCCTCACGCTTCGCGCTCATCTCGAAGAGCTCTTGATGCCCACTGTCCTTCGTGGGCGGGCTCCAAATGTTGACAGTCTGGCCTCGCTCGCCGCCGCAGCTTTGCGGGTCGCTCGTCACGAAGTAGGAGCGGCATGCGTACGGGCGATCCGCGTAGATCTTGCACTCGTTGTCAGCGCTCAGAAACACGCACATCTGCTTCGCGTCCCACCATCGTTCGCAAAGCTCTTGCCGTGCAACCGGATCTCGTACGACGTCGCCAAGGCCCGCCGAGAGGCGGCCTCCCAAGGCGTCTTGCTCGATGAGTGTTGGCAAGACGCTTTCCACTAGCGCGGGTCGCGCCGCCACGACGTGGCGCGCTTCGGGCAGAGTCGAGACGATCAGCTGCTGACAGCATGCCGCGCAACCCTTCGTGCAACGAACCGTGTCCGGCTTGTTGCTCTCATGCCAGTCGTCGACGCGGTTATAGAAAGCGCGCATCTCGCCGCGTAGCCGCTCGTTGGCGCGTCGCAGGTTCGCGGCTTGCGCTCGGGTCTCGTGTCGGTTCATGGAACGCCCTTGCGCTCGCTAGCGTGGATGGGCGGCAAGAGCAGCGCTTCGATCGCCGCCGTTCGGCATGCGTCGCAGAGCTGACAGCCAACAACACTCCCGCGCCTCTCGATCAGCGCGTACGTCGAGAACTCCGCCCTTCCTTCAAGCACGTGCGTGCATGAGAGAAACGCGTCCCGTGGTTCGGTGTCGCTCACGCGTCACCTCTCGGCGCTTTGTCGCCGAGCTCGGCGACGCCCTTGTCGGCGAGCATCTCGCGTGCGCCATGCAGTGCGCTCACGATTCGCGGCGCCAAGTTGGCGAGCGCCTCGCCTTCGAGCACGAGTACGTGTGCGCGGTCCGCGAAGATGAGCAGCTCGAGGCAATGCGCGCAGACCGTGACGTCGCCGCGCTGCGGCGCGTGGTTCTTGCCAACGCCAGCAAGGCCCGTGCCCATGTCGATCTCGAGCTTGCACTTCGGGCAATGGATCTCGCCGTGGTAAACCTGCATGGTCATCGGCGAGCCTCCGCATCTTCCTGCGCTGCCAAAGCCTGAAGCGCGAGCATCTCGACCTCGGCCCGGACGAAGGCCATGTCGCGGTACGCGCTGAGACGGTCACAGGCGGCCACTGCGCCCAGGGTCCACGGCGGATCCCGCAGCAGCTTTTGCATCCCAGGCATGACGTCGAACGCATGCGCGGTGTCGAAGCCGATCCACCAAACCTCGTCGGAGTCGCCGGGTTCCGGACGGTTGCAACGATGGCAAATGTCTTCGCAGAACTCGGCCGCGTACGTCACGCCGCCATGGACACTTACGTCAATCAGCGCGGCGCGCTCTAAGCCGTGCCATGGATGCCCGGGCGGCACGGCAATCCACCCGTGCAGGCTACCAAACAGCGGCTCTCGAGTGACGAGGCACCGGAAGCCCGCGCGGCGCCACTCAGCGCAATCGGGCTCATCGAGCCATGGGCCTTCGCCGAAGCGTTCGAGCTTTCGCGCACGCGTGAGTTCATGCGGGCGCTGCTCTTCGAGAGTACCGGAAGAGGCTAATCTATCCCCCCCCCCCCCCCCC
>WUUC01176947.1_pt1 | contig 45746 bp, 73 predicted proteins | sample 6278441 | NCBI WGS metagenome assembly WUUC01 (sample SAMN13675441, study PRJNA597444) | soil metagenome | isolation source: soil | place: USA: Washington | collected 2017-10
CGCTCGGCATCTCCACCATGGCCGCCATCCTCGGCGTCCACATCATCGAAGGCCGCGCCTCCGCCTCCGCCGGCCTCATCTCCGCCCTGGTCCGCGACGCCGGACACAAGCTGCGCGTCTGGGTCGAGCGCGACCAGAACGGCCAGGCCGTCAAGGCGGTCGCGACGATCCACCGCCGCGACGACGCCGAGTTCGAGTTCCGCGCCGAGTGGACCATGCAGCGCGCCGTGGCCGCCGGGCTGGCCGGCAAGCAGGTGTGGAAGAACTACCCGGAGGCGATGCTGAAGGCCCGCGCCATCTCCGAGGTCGCCCGCGAGGCGTGCGAGGAGGCGCTGCGCGGCGTCGGCTACACGCCGGAGGAGCTCGGCGCGGAAGTCAACGCCGACGGGTCCGTCGTGGTGACCACCGCTGCCGTCCGGCCGAACGCGCCGGGGCAGACGATCCGGGGCGCGGTCGCCCCCGAGCAGCCGCCCGCCACGAACGGCCACTCCGGCTTCGAGCCGGAGCCCGACCCTGCGGCCGAGCCGGACACGGCCGAGCGCGGGATCAGCCAGCCGCAGCAGCGCAAGATGGCCGCCCTCATGCGCGAGCACGGCATCACCGACCGCGCCACCGCCCTCGTCTACGTCGGCGAAATCATCGGCCGCCCCGTCGCCTCCCGCAACGAGCTCACCCACGACGAGGCCGGGCAGGTCCTCGACGCCCTGGAGCGCGAGTCCACCCAGGCGGACGAGCCGGTCGACGCCGACGTGGTCGAGGACGCCAGCGACGCCCCGGCGCTCTGATGGGCCGCCACAGCACCACCACGCCCGCCCCTAAGCCGGGCATGGTCCGGCGGGCGTGGCGCCGCCTGCCGGAGCCGTGGCGGGCCCGCGTCTGGCAGTGGCGGCAACGCTGGCGCGGCTTCTGGGACCGACGCCACACCCCGGCGGGGGAGTGGGACGCCAACCTCCCAAAAGACGCGTCGTCGTGGATCGACGACCTGAACTGGGGCTCGTTCGGTGTGGCTGCCACGCTCCGCACCTTCCGCCGCCGGCGCGGCGACCTCCTGCCCTCGCACCGCCCCCCGACCCGGGAGAAGCCATGAACGCCACCGTCACCCCGGTGCTCACCTCGCAGGGCCAGCTCGAATGTGATCTGTGCCCGGCCCGCTCGGATCACACCATCGTCGTCGGCCACGCCACCCTGACGCCCCGCCAGCAGCTGCGGCAGGCGGCGGGCCGGGCGGGCTGGAAGCAGACGTCGGCCGGGCTGGACGTGTGCCCGGCGTGCGCGGAGGGCAGGGCGGCGATTCTCGTGCCGGGCTGGTGCCTGTTTTGGACGCCGGAGCACGCGGCGGTCCCACTGGTGTCGCCGGATTTGGGGGCGGCGGCTGTCGTCTTGGCCGCCCTGCTGGATCCGGAGGCGACCGAGGTCATGGCCGCCATCGAAGACGCCGCCTGACCTGCACCTCTTCCTCCCGCTTTCACGTAGACCCGCGCGCTGTGCGCGCCATCCGCGAAAGGCAACACCATGGCCACCAACACCATCGCCAACAAACTCCGCGAGGCGGCAGCCCGACTGCGCGGAGAGTCCGCCGACACCACACCCGGCCCGTGGCGACGCCACGACACCCACCTGAACACAGGCGGCCACACGGCAACCGTGCTGACCGAGCGCCAGGAACTGAACGGCGTCGAACTGGTGGCATGGCTGCCGTCCTGGAGCCATGAGCCGTGGGCCGACCGCCCGTGCTGGTCCAACTCCCGATGGATCGCCCTCGTCCATCCCGGCCTGGCTGAGCCTCTCGCCGTCTGGCTGGAGGAGTACGCCAGGTGGGCCACCGACTCGATCGAGGAGGGCGAGGAGGGCGGATCCCCGGTCCACGAGTCGGAGTACTGCGACGGCGAGATCGGCAAGAACTGCCGGTGCTTCGATCGCGTTCTCGCGGTGGCCCGGGTCCTGAACGGGACCCCGCAGACGGAGGCCACCCCGTGACCGGCCCCGCCCTGTGCGTGCTCGCCGCCGCCGCAGCCGTCACAGCCGCCCTCATCGGCCGCCACAACACGCCCAGCCGCCGCCGCGCCCGACACGCCCGACGCCAACAAGAGCAAGCCCGCCGCCACTGGGCCGCCAAATTCGAGCAGGTCCGCCACCACGTCGAAGGCCAAATCGCCGTCCACAGCAGCGAAACCGTGTGGCTCCGCCTACTCGCCGACCACCGCGAGCTCTACACCGACCAGCCACACGGCGGCACCTGATGCACCACACCACCCGCCACAACCCGACCGCAGGAGACCCGGTGAACACCGCATCCGCCACCCAAACCCCCGCCAGTGCGATCATCCCCGCACTGGCGGGCACCACTCCCTACCAGCGCGCCTGGGCCTGCTGGGCCGCCGGCGTCGTCGGATCCTTCGCCGTCCTGGAAACCGCAGCGCTGCTGCGCGACCCCAACCACGGCACCCTCTCCGCCCAGCTCCGGCGCAAGCGGACACTCAGCGCCGCCGGAGTCGCCCTCTTCGCGGCCTGGGCCGTCCACCACATCGCATGGCAGGAGGCCACACGGTGAACCGGCCCAAGCAGATCGGCACCGCCGCCGAAACCGCCGTCGTCCGCGCCCTCCACACCCTCGGCTACCCGCACGCCGAACGCCGCGCCCTCGCCGGAATCCACGACCTCGGCGACATCACCGGCACCCCCGGCATCTGCTGGGAAGTGAAGGGAGGCGACGCCGCCAAGAACGCCTCCGACGGCCAGATCGCCGACTGGCTCGCCGAGACAGAGAAAGAGCGGCGGAACGCCCGCGCCGATATCGGCGTCCTCATCGTCCAACGTCGCGGCGTCGGCGCCGCCAACGCGCACCGCTGGTGGGCGTACGTCACCAGCACGGTGGTCGCCACCCTCGCCGACCCGTCCTCGGCTGTGTACGACGAAGCCCCGGTCGTGCCAGTACGGCTCACGGTCGCCGACGTGGCGAGCCTGCTGCGGTGGGCCGGCTACGGCCAGCCGCTCCCCGACGCCGAGGCGGTGGACGTCGCATGAGCCACCGCCCACACGGCTACGCCCGCTACAAGCTCGACAACTGCCGCTGCTACGTGTGCGGCTACGCCAACGCCCTCTACAACGACCGCCGCACCCACGCCATCAACCAAGGAGCCTGGCAGCCCTACACCGACGCAGAACCCGTACGCCAACACATCCGCGACCTACAAGCCTGCGGCCTCGGACTACGCACCATCGCCGCAGCAGCCAGCACCGACCGCAAACGGCTACAAGCCATCCTCAACGGCCGCCCCGAACGCGGCACACCACCACAAGCCCGACTCCGGCCCGCCATCGCCGACGCCATCCTCGCCGTCGAACCCAACCCCAACCTGCTACCCGACCGCATCATCATCGACGGCACCGGCACCCAACGCCGCCTCCAAGCACTCGTCACCATCGGCTGGTCCCAAGCCAAACTCGCCGAACGCATCGGATGGGCGCGCCCCAACTTCACCACCCTCATCAGCGACGGCCCCGTAACCGCCGCCACCGCCCGCCTCGTCGCCAGCCTGTACGACGACCTGTGGGATCAGACGCCACCCGACGAGGACAGGCGCGACAGAGGCGCCGCCACCCGCGCCCGCAACTACGCCGCCGCCCGCAACTGGGCGCCCCCCATGGCGTGGGACGACGACACCATCGACGACCCCGCAGCCACCCCCGACCTCGGCGCCAAAACGCTCCGCTCGGTCGCCCTGTACGAGAACAGCGAAGAACTCCTCCAGCAGAACTACACCCTCCAACAGGCCGCCGACCGGCTCGGCGTCACACGCGGCGCCCTCGAACACGCCCGGTCACGGGCCAGGAAGCAGGTAGCCGCATGAACGCCACCACCGCCGCGTCGCGGGTCGCCGACTGGATCCGCCCCTGGTACCCCGCCGGACCCGTCGGCCACGTCGACGCCGAATGCCCCCGACTGCTCAAGCACGTGCCCGAACCCGTCGAAGGGTCGGGCTGGCTCAACCCGTACGCCGAACCCGTCCAAGGCGCCCGCATCTGCCCCGAATGCGTGCCCGGCTGGAACGCCGAATGCGCCATCTGCGACGCCTCCATGGCCGCCGACTGGGAGGACGACGACGAAGGCCCCTACAGCAAAGCCCAGGCCAAGCAGTGGAAGCAGCAGCACCGCTGCCAGCCCGCCGTCCGCATCATCGCCCCCGAAACGACCAGGAAGGCCGCAGCATGAAACTGTCCATCGACCCGAAACTGCTCGCCGAACTCGTCGCCTGGACCGCCCGCGCCCTCCCCAACCGGCCGTCAGTCCCCGCCCTGTCCGGGCTGCTCCTCGAAGCCGCAGACGACCGGCTCACCGCCAGCGCATTCGACTACGACGCCTCCGCCCGAGGCCACGCCGCCGCCGACGTCGCCGAACCCGGCAAGATCCTGCTCCCCGGACGGGTGCTCGCCGAAGTCGCCAAAAGCCTGCCGGGCCGCGAGTTCGCCGAACTCGCCGCCGACGACCGCGAAGCCATCCTCACCTGCGGCACCGCCGAATTCCAGCTGCCTCTCATGCCCATCGACGACTACCCGAGCCTCCCCCAACCGCCCGCCCCCGCCGGGACCATCGACGCCCAGCAGCTCGCCGCCGCCGTCGGCCAAACCCACCCCGCCTGCAGCAGCGACGACACCCTGCCCATGCTCACCGGCATCCGCCTCGACACCGACAGCGACCAGCTCACCCTCGCCGCCACCGACCGGTACCGGATCGCCGTCACCGACACCACCTGGCAGCCCGCAACCGCCACCAACCTCAGCGCACACATCCCCGGACGGCACCTGCACGACACCGTCAAAGGCCTCGGCCACGGCGACGTCACCATCGGCCTCAACGACAAACTCGCCGCCTTCACCACCGCAGACCGGCAAACCACCGTCCGCCTGCTCGACGACCAGTTCATCGACTACCGCGCCCGCGTCGAGGGTGACGCGTCAACCACCGCCACCGTCGACGCGACCGCCCTCGCCGCAGCAGTAAAGCGGGTCGCGATCGTCGCCGAACGCTCCACCGCCATCCGGCTCGCCTTCACCGACGGCCAAATCCGGGTGCAGGCCGGCGCCGCCGACGTCGGACGGGGCGGCGACACCGTCGACTGCACGCTCGACGGGCCGCCGATCGACATCGCCTTCCAATCCCAGTACCTGCTCGACGCCCTCGGCGCCATCACCGGGAAGGCCCGCATCGGCATGACCGGCGAAGTGAAGCCCGCACTGTTCGCCGACGAGGCCAGCGGCTTCAAGTGCCTCGTGATGAGCCTGCGGCTGTCATGACCACGCCGTGCACCCGCTGGGACGCCGCCGCAGACAAGCGCTGCGGCGGCACCCCCACCCGCCTTTACAACGTCGGGCACCGCTGCCCAGCCTGCACACCCGCCGCACTCGCAGGCCAGCCCGAGCCGCCCACCGGCTACTGCGCCCCCCACCGGCATTACTGCCCGCCCGACCACCGGTGCGCCACCTGGGCCGCACAGCAGCCGCTGTGGCGCGTCCTCGCCACCGGCGGCCGCGACCGCACCGACAAGCCCACCATCTGGGCCACCTTCGACGGCATCCGCAAAGAGCATCCGCGCCTCGTCGTCGTCCACGGCGCCGCCTACCCCAAACCCGTCAACGGCGTACGGCCCGACCGGTCCGCCGACTGGCTCACCCACCTGTGGTGCCAAGCCAACCCGACCGTCATCGAACAGCCCTACCCCGCCGACTGGAACAGCCACGGCCGCGCCGCCGGACCCATCCGCAACGCCGAAATGGTGAAGTCCGGCGCCGACGAATGCGTCGCCTTCCCAGGCGAAGGACCCGGAACCCGCGACTGCATGAAGAAAGCCGCCGACGCAGGCGTCCGCGTCCGCACCCTCCTGCCGCCCATCACCGACCAGGACGCCACCTTCGCCAAGGCGGCCGGCCATGCGTGAACACCTCACCCTGCAAGACGTGCACGACCGCGGCCTCACCTACCGCCGCCTCGACTGGTGGGTCCGCGCCGAATACCTGCACCCCCACCAGCAAGGCGGCACCGGCAACACCCGCGCCTGGCCCCAGACCGAGCTCCAGATCGCCGACCTGATGCGGCGACTCGTCGACGCCGGACTCACCGCAGGAGTCGCAGCCATCGCCGCCCGCGCACACCACAACGGACGGCCCCTCGTAAAACTCGCCCCCGGCGTCGTCCTCGCCATCGACACCGACCTACTCGCCCAAGCAGGCCAGCAGTGAGCGGGGACCGCGGTGACGCACCCGTGCTCCACCTGCACCCGGCCCGCCACCCTCACCATCACCGGCCGCGTCCCCGGCCGCACCTGCTACAGCGCCCTCACCTGCGACCAGTGCGCGGCCAAACACCGGAAGCAGGCAGCAAAAGCCGGACCCATCACCGAAGAACCCCTCGAAGACCCGGCACAAGACGCCCTCTTCTGAACCGCCGAAAAACGCGCTGAACCACCCAAGCCCTCCCGCCCGAACACCACCCAGCACCAGCCGCAAGGGGGACCGTTGACCACCCCGCAACACCCGCCAACAGCCGACCTCAACGAGGCCCGGCACTGGCTCGCGACACTCCACGGCGACGCCCCCGGCCTCATCAACATCGTCTCCACCGGCAACTGGACCGGCGCCAACTTCACCACCGACACAGCCGGCATCAACGCCGCCGTCAACTACATCCACACCCTCGACCAGCAACACCGAGCAGGCATCTACTGCCGCGTCACCACCCTCGCCGCAGCACCCCCGCCCGGCACCCGCGGACTCGCCGACCTGTCCCTGTCCTTCCCCGGCTTCTGGGCCGACGTCGACATCGCCGGCCCCGGCCACAAAACCACCGAAAAACTGCCCGCCACCGTCGAAGACGCCCGCCGCATCATCGACACGTCCGGCCTGCCCGAACCCACCATGTGGATCCACTCCGGCGGCGGCCTCTACCCCTGGTGGCTCCTCGCAGAACCCCACCAGATCGGGCACGGCGGAGGCGGCCTCGACGACATCTCCACCCTGTCCGCCCGCTGGCAGCACGTCATCCTCGCCGCCTCCGAACAACTCGGCTACAGCTACGGCCAAGGCGTCGGAGACCTCTCCCGCGTCCTACGCGTCCCCGGCACCATCAACCGCAAGACCGCGCTCGGACGCCCCTGCCACATCCTCGAAGCGTCCGGCCAGACCTACACCCTCGACGAGCTCGCCGTCCTCCTCTACACCATCGACCTGCCCGACCCCGCCACCCCGGCCGGCTCACCACCGCCGCCACGGCCGCGCGCCACCATCTACACCGGCAGCGGCCAAGTCGGACCCTTCGACGCCCTCGCCGAAGTCGCCGAATGGCGCGACCTGTTCGAGCCCTACGGCTGGACCTACGCAGGATCCGAACGCGACGGCGCCGAACTCTGGCGACGCCCCGACGCCTCCTCCATGTACTCCGCCCGCTGTGGCTACCACGGCACCCCCGTCGCCGTCATCCACACCGAAGCATCCGACCTGCCCTCCGGCGCCGGACGCCGCCTCACCCACGGCCGGCTGTTCGCCCACATGTACCACCGCGGCAACGAAACCAACGCCGCCAAAGACCTGCGCGCCGCCGCCGCCGGAGACCCCACCGCCAGCAGCGAAGCCCGCGCCCTACCCCCGCGCGTCCTCGACCACATCCGGCAACGCTGCAACGTCCGCCCCTGGCAACCCGAAACGCCCTGGCCCACCAGCAGCAGCAACGAGAGCGCCGACGACACCGGCCCCGGGCTGCCCGACCTGCGCCGCATCCTCGCCGAAGCCGACGACGCCACCATCCTGCGCGGCATCATCCCCGACCGCGACCAACTCCCACTCCACCCCTGGAGCTCACCCACCGCCAGCCAGCGTCCCGCCGTCCTCCCACCGTTCCCCGTCCACACCCTGCCCGGAGACATCAGCAAATTCATCGAAGCCGTCGCCATCTACATGCAAGTCCCCGTCGACCTGCCCGCGTTCGCCAGCCTCGGAGCGCTCGCCGCACTCATCGGCGGCCACGCCACCATCACCGGCAAATGGACCGAAAACGCCCTCAACCTGTTCCTCGCCGCCATCGCCGACTCAGGCGAAGGCAAGTCGCCAGCGGTCGGCGCCATCACCGCACCCCTCTACGAACTCGAACGCAACCTGCGCACCCAGTACGACGCCGAATACACCGACATGGCCGAACGGCACGAACTCGCCGTCAAAACCCGCGACAAACTCGTCACCCGCATCGCCGAAGTGAACGGCCCGCAGCGCACCGTGCTACTCGCCGACTTCGACTCCATCAAGCAAGAGATCGCCGACAACACCCCGCCACCCCGACCGCAACTCCTCGCCGGCGACGTCACCCCCGAAGTCCTCGGCAAAATCATGCACCGCACCGGCGGCCACATCGGCATCATCAGCGCAGAAGGCGGCTTCCTCGGCACCCTGTCCGGCCGCTACAGCAAAGGCGTCCCCAACCTCGAACTCGTCCTCACCGCCTTCGACTCCAGCGAGCCCTACCGGCTGGAGCGCATCACCCGCGAACCCTTCGAAGTCGACCGCCCCTCCCTCACCCTGTGCATGGCCGTCCAACCCGTCGTCATCCGCGACGCCGTAAGCTCCGCCGCCGTCGCCGACCGCGGCCTGCTCAACCGGTTCCTCCTCGCCGCCCCCGAGAGCCTGGCCGGCCGGCGCGACAAGAACCCGCCCTCGGTGCCGCCGCACCTGGCCGACGCCTGGCGGGCGACCATCAAGCGCACCTTCTACGCAGTCCTCCCGTCCGGACGCCCCTTCAACGACGACGGCGAACCGCTCCCGCCCATCCCCATGCAGATCGGCGAAGACGCCGAACGGCTCCACCTGGAATGGCGGATCCGGCTCGAAGCCCGCGTCGACCCCGACAGCGGCGACCTGACCGCCATCAAGGGCTGGGTGAAGAAGCTGGAAGGGCTCGCCTACCGCATCGCCGCGCTGCTGCACCTGGCCGCCGGGCTGAGCCCACAGACGCCCGTGGACGCCGCCGTGATGACCGACGCCCTCACCATCGCCGACTGGGCCATCCCGCACGCCCTGGCCATCCTCGGCCCCGCCGAGGAGTCGAAGGCCGGCCCGGTGGATGAGGCCGCCGAGCACGTGTTGGCGTGGATCCGGCGCAAGGGCGTGGAGGAGTTCACCGTCGACTCCGTCCGCGCCGGGCTGCGCGGCCGGGGCTGGGTGAAGCAGCACGGCGCGCAGGGCGTCCGCGCGGTGCTGGTGGCGCTGGCGCAGCGGGGCTGGCTGGCGTCGGTGGAGCGTGCGGGCGCGGATGGGCGGCGGTTGACGGACGGCTTGTTCGTGCCGCATCCGGAGTTGTTGGGGAGGGCGTTGTGATGGTGCTGGCTGGTGACGTTCCGCGCACCCCCGAACCGAACGCAGTTCTAGAACATTGCTCCTTTCCGGTATCTCGGATTGCTTTCCGGTATCTCTCCGGTATGTGGGTTTCGCGGGTTGGCGGGGCTGTGACCTGCGGAAACTCCGCTCTTCGGTATTTCCGGTATTTCCGGCGGCCCTGGCATGTGTCTCTGGAGATATCGGGGGTCAGGGCTGGAGCCCCAATTGTGACTCGCTGTGATGTACCGAGAAGTACCGGAGAGATACCGGATAGCGCTCTGACATACCGGATAAGGACTGGTCAAGGCCCTGTTCGGGAGGCACCGGTTAGTAATGTATTTCAAGATCAAACTACTCTCTGTATATATATACCGCTGTATAGAGCCACACAGAGCGATCTCCACACCCCCACACCCGGATCCCGAAACACACCCGGTACCGGAAATACCGAAGAGACCGGATAGCGACTCTCCGTAACAACAGCCCTCCCGGAGGACCCCATGACAGCCACCCCCGAACCCGCAGGTCGTGACAAGTGCGGCGGCCGGAAACGCGACGGTTCCGGCGGCCTGTGCACCCGCCCCGCCGGGTGGGGCACCAGCCACCCCGGCATCGGCAAATGCAAACTGCACGGCGGCTCCACCCCCAACCACAAGACGGCCGCCCGGGTGGTGCAGGCCCGCCGCGACGTTGCCACCTACGGCCTGCCCGTCGACGTCGAACCCGGCCTGGCTTTGCTGCAGGAGGTGCACCGGACGGCCGGCCACGTGGCTTGGTTGGGGGCGAAGGTCGCCGAGCTTGACGAGGCCGACCTGGTGTGGGGCGTGACGGAGGAGGTGGACAAGGGGGCCAGCGAGTTCACGGGGGTGGACACCACCCGGGCGGCGAAGCCGAACGCGTGGCTGCAGTTGTATCGGGAGGAGCGCAAGCATCTGGTGGACGTGTCGGCGGCGACGGTGAAGGCGGGTGTGGATAAGGCGATCGTCAAGTTGACGGAGCAGCAGGGCGCGCTGATAGCGGGTGCGATCTCGCGCATCTTGGACGGGTTGGAGCTCACCCCGTCGCAGCGGGCTCTGGTGCCGTCGGTGGTGCCGGGCGTGCTGCTGGAGATCGCCGGAGAGGCGGGTTCGTGATGCTTGAGCCGTACTTCGCCGACGACACCGTGAGCCTCTACCTCGGCGATTGCCGTGACGTGCTACCCGAGCTCGACATTGCCCCGCTGGCTTGTGTCACCGATCCGCCCTACGGCGAGACAGCGAACGAGTGGGACGTGTGGCCGGACGGCTGGGTCGACGCCGTGTCGACCGTCCTGCCGAAGTCGGCGTCGCTGTGGTGCTTCGGATCGGCCCGCATGTTCCTCGACCGTCGCGACGACTTCGCGGGCTGGAAGTTCGCCCAAGAGGCGCTGTGGGTGAAGCGGAACGGCACCGGGCCGACCTCGCGTGACCGGCTGGTGAAGATCCACGAGTGGGCCTACCACTGGTACCGGGGACGCTGGACGGACCTGCACCACGAGTGGGAGCGGGAGCGCGTCGACGCCAACAAGGGCACCGTTCGCAAGCAGTCCCGCGCTGCAGAACACCAGCGGGAGGGCCGCGAGAACGCCTGGACCGACGACGGCACCCGCCAGCCCCGCTCGGTCACCTACCTGGTCGAGGCGCCCTCGGTGCGCTTCCAGAAGCGCCACCCCGACGAGAAGCCGCTGGCGGTCGTCGAGGGGCTCGTACGCGAGTGCACGCCGCCGGACGGCCTCGTCCTCGACCCCTTCGCCGGGTCCGGCTCCACGCTGCTCGCCGCCCGTCTGCTCGGCCGCCGCGCTATCGGCATCGAGAAGCGCGAGCCGTACGCCGAGGAGATCGCCCGGCGGCTCTCGATGGGCGACCTGTTCTCCGAGGCGTCCTCGTGATCGCCCGTATCTCACTCTCCGTAACTTTTGAGAATCAAATGTTCCCGCAGTTCTCACAGATAACGAGGTAATTGCCGATGCTCGAAACTCACGCTCCGCAACCTGTCCTCTTCGACCTTCCCTCGGCCGGCTCAACCACCGAGGAAGTACCGCCCAAGCCGCTGCGGGAACTGCTCTTCGCCGGACTGCTCCTCGATCTTGAGCACGCCATCGAGCGGGAGCGCCCCGACTCGAACCCTGACGAGCACCTGCTGAACCCGGACGGCTCATCGCGAAGCGGGTCGCCGTATTGGCAGGCGCATCACCGCGCGTCGGGCATGCAGTCCGTCCTCTACATGGTGCGCAACAGGCTCGCCACCCACGAGGAATACCTGATCGCCGAGCGTGATCGGACCAACGCATCGTGGAACGAACGCGAGATCGAGTGCGCCCGCCACCGGGACGCCTGCCCGCGCTGCACGGAGACCGGCCAGACGGCCTGGAAGGCGGAGCGTGAGGTCGAGCGGGCCGGGCGGGTCGCCGCCTCGTTCTTGAACGGCATCCTTCAGGTGCAGTACACCATCGCCCGAGCCGCTGAAGCGCAGCAAGAACTGTCGGCCGCCCAGATCGGCAAGGCACTGGACAAGGTCATCAAGGCGAGCGCGAGGCTTGAGGCATCCTCGTGATCCGCCGCGCCTGGGCCGTCCTCACCAACCCGCCCGCACGCACCCGCGTGCGCGGCCCTGAGAGCGATTCTCCCGATCCCCGCAACCCGAGGCACCAGGACCACCCCGAAAACGCGCCCACGACCCGCACAGAGCCGCGCAGCACCATCACCGCCGCCGTCGCTGTGCAGCACAGAACAGCCGACCCGTACGACCTGTGGATCGCAGACAACGCCAGCCCCGACTACCACGGATAGGGAGCACCACCCATGCCCGACAGCATCGAAGCCGTCACCCACGCCGGCGACAGCCGCACCATCCCCATCCCCGACCGCACCCCCGTCAACCGGGCCGCCATCCACCGCACCCGAACCGACGGCGGGCTGCGCCTCCACCTCGTCGACACCCTGTGGAACGACCCCGACCGGGAGCCGCCCACCGGGGCCGCCCAGATCGGCGGCTACATCTACGAGATCGCCGACCGGCTCGCCACCACCCTCGAAGCCGACCTGCTTGCCCAGCCCGCCGGATGGCGGTGCGTGTGCGGCGCCCTCAACGAAGGCTTGTGGGCGAGCCGGGACACGTGTCGGGGCTGCCGTGCCGCAGCCTGCGAGCCGTCGCAGGTGGCAGCCCATTTCCGGATGGTGGGCCAGCCGTCCGACAACGGGGTCATCGCCGCCCGCCTGTCCTACGAGCTGGCCGCCGCCCGAGCCCGGCTGCTGCACCCGTCCCCGGCCGAGCTTGTCGCCGCCCACGCCGAATGCGTCACGCTCTGCCCCACCTGCATCTACCCCGCACCCTGCCCCACCCGGCGGGCACTCGACGGACAGGAGTAGCCGTGGCTGACCTGCACGTCAACATCTCGCTCACCTTCCGCACACCCGCGTCCGCCGCCGTCGTCCTCGAACACGTCGTCGCGGCCGTCAACCGCTCCGCGATGCCGTACGAACTGACCGGCACCCACTGCGACAGCTTCGACCTCGACGAAGTGGAGGACTGACCATGCAACTCCCCGCCCTGGGCCGATGGCTGCGCAACCTCGCAGACCGGATCGACTACCCCGGCGCACCCCGACTCACCGGCTACTCCTTCACCTACGAGACCGGCGAGGGCATCCGCTTCCGCGATGACGGGCACGGCTGCCCGATCGCCTACCTCGGCGAGGCGGTCTACGAGCGTGCCCACAGCGAGGCCGACTGCCAACGGCTCAGCCCCACGGCGCGCGTCTTCATCGCCCCCGTCGGCACGGATCCGAACGGGCCCGGCTGGATCCCGATCGGCTACCTCAACGAGCGCCGCATCACAAACAACCAGGGGGAGTAACCGTGCCGATCAACCCGGAAGCGTGCCCAGGCGTCTGCAACCGCGCCGCACGCACCGCATGGACCGCCTACGACGCCGCCGTCGAAGCGCACACCCACAACATGCAGCAGTGGCTCACACTCCCCGGCGACGACCGACCCGCACACCCCCAGCCGCCCGCACAACCCACCACGCCCGTCACCCCCGGCCAGCCCGTCTGGGACCCCCGCTGCGCCCGCACCATCCGCGACGCACTCGCCGAGTTGGACGACGTCGCCGCCATCCTCGCCGCCAGCATCGACGGCCATCGCGGCGCCGCCATCGCCGGGCCGAACGGAACCAAGCCGCTCGACCACAAGACGATCGTCGACAGCTTGGACGAGCTGTACGGCGACCTGGCCGAGGTGGAAGATCAGTGGCGGCAGGCGCGCGGCTACGCTGGCCGGCCGCGCCGGGCCCGGGGCGCGCACGCCCGCGCCGTGACGGTGGGCTGGCTGCTCGACCAGCTCGACGACATCCTGCTGCATCCCGGCTCGGTGGAGTTCGGCCTGTCGGTGCTGCGGTGGCAGCGCAGGTTGCGGGGGATGGCGAAGGTGGATCCGGCGTCGAAGCGGTCGCCGATCCGGTGTCCGCGCTGCCGGGAGCGGCAGGTTTCGCGGCGGGAGGATGGCTTCTGGGAGTGCGGGTGCGGGAGGCTGTTGACGCAGGCGGAGCATGACCGAGAGTACGCGCGGCAGGCGGACGAGCACGAGCAGCAGGAGGTGGCGGCGTCGTGAAGAAGATCCCCACGCTGTTCCAGCGCGACTGGAACGGCAACCCGAAGCACGTCACCCGAGAGCCGAACCCCGGGTGCGCCTGGGTGTTCGCTGGCGAGGGCGTCGCCACCGTGAAGTGGGACGGCACCTGCGTCAAGCTCGACGAAGAGGGGCAGTGGTGGGCGCGTCGCGAGGTGAAGCGCGGCAAGGCCGACCCGCCGAACTTCGTCCTCGTAGAGGAAGACCGCGAGACGGGCAAGCGGATGGGCTGGGAGCCTGTCGCGCAGTCGGGGTTCGCCCGGTGGCATGCTGAGGTGCTGGAGCGGGGCGAGCAGTTCAGGCCGGGCACGTACGAGCTGCTCGGGCCGAAGGTGAACGGCAACCCGGACGGGTTCGAGGCGCATGTGCTCATGTCGCACGGCTGGGCTCCGCTCAGCCTCCGCGAGGATGCCAGGACTGCGCCGCGCGACTACGACGGGCTGGCCGCATGGTTGCGCCACCGCGACGTTGAGGGGCTCGTGTTCCATCACCCGGACGGTCGCATGGCCAAGATCAAGCGGCGGGACTTTCCGCAGGAGGCGCACGCGTGAACGGAAAACCGCTAGCGCCATGCCAGTGCGGCCGCTGGCGTCCCGCCCCAGCCTGCACGCGCACCGCGACGCAGGAGGATCTGCTGTGCGACCCGTGCCGGCGCGGCTGCTCGGCGGCAGGGTTCGCTCCTGTCGGTACGCCGGCCGGTCAGATCCCGATGACGAACGCGCACATGGAGCAGGTGACGACGGTGTGGGGTGGGTTGCTCCCCACCGACCGCAACACCTTCGTGAGCGTGTGGTCGCTGGACGGCACCGGCATTTCCGGCAGGCAGTTCACACAGGAGGCGTCATGATTACCCGTACCGTGCAGGCGGAAGCCGCAGACCCGAAACTCGGCATGACCTTGAACGAGCTCGCCGCCTACGTGCAGGAAGCCCTCCGCGCCGAAGTGCCCGGCGATGCCCGCATCCACGTCCGCGTCAACTTCAAGGGCGGCATCAGGCGAGTGGAGACGAAGTGAGCGAGCACCCGGCGGCGGCCGCCGCGCTGCATCAGCGCGCCGAACTTGAACGTGCCCGACGCGGCTGGTCCAAGCAGCAGCTCGCCGCCCGAGCGGGGATCGGCCGTGTCACCTACGACCGGCTGGCCGTCAACACGACGCCGCCCATCGCCCGCACCGTCCAAAAATTGTGTGCGGTGCTCGACATCGACTTGGCCGAAGGGCTCCGCCTCGCCGGGCTCACCACCGAGCCGCCCGGGGGCGAGCCGCCGCAGTGGGCGCGCGACCTCCAAGAGACAGCAGCCAGTCTGCAGAAGAACATCGTCCGGGCCGGCCACATCCTGGCCGCGCAGGGCGCGATGGGGTGGGCGTACCGGGGCGACCTCGACCAGTTGCAGCACGCGCTGGCCGCGATGGGGGCGGAGCAGCTGCGCGAACTTTCGTCCGCCGCGACTCTGCTGGCCAGCGTCGCCGACGAGGAGATGAGCACCAGATGACCAGCTCGATCACCGTGGGAGACCACGAGGTGAAAGTCGACCAAGGCGACTACGAGGACTTCGACGACGACGGCAACCCCGTCACCCGAGCGACCGGCCGCAGCACCTGGTGGTGCACGTGCGGGACGCGCGGCGCGGGGCTGAACCGGGACGTCGTGCAGGAGTTCTGCGGTCACCTCGGCATCGACGAGAACGGGGAGGAGGTGCGTGACCGTGGCGAATGACGACCTGCCCAGCTGGGGCAGAACCATCGCCGCAGGCGGCATCGTCGTCGCGGTGCTGGTCGCAAGCCAGGCGACGATCGTCTACCTGCTGACAGGCGAGTGGGCCGGCACCCCGAACGACCCACTGTGGGTCGGACCAGTGTCGGCCGCGCTCGCCATCCTCAACACCTTCGGCACGATCTTCGCCGCTGCATTGATGGCCGTCTCGCAGGAGGAGCTTGAGCATGGGTGAGCCGTGAGCGGAATGGCTCGGCTTGCCCACCTGACGGAGACTGTGTAACACTTCCGCCAGCAGCAACACGTATGCCCTCACGCCCCGCGCGCGAGGGCATCACGCATTTCCGGGGGTGAACCATCGACCCCGTAACCGCCGTCACAGCCGCCGCCCGGCTCCGCAAAAAGCCGGTCACCATCCGGCAGTGGGCGCGCCGCTACCAGGCCCGCCAGCTCGGCGTCGTCGACCGGGCCGTCTTCTACGACTACGCCGACCTGGCCACCATCGACGGCTGCATGCGGCGAGGCGACAACGTGCCCGCCACACCCGAAGACCGCGACCAGCTGCGCGCCCAGCTTCGCGCCCGCTGGCAGGACGCCGCCTGATGGCCTTCAAAACGCCCACAGGCCTCGACCTGACAGGCGACACGACCCCCGCCCGCCACGCCTACACCGACACGTAGACGATCATGTCTGTCAGCTTCAACGCCCAAGCGGACCGCATGACGGGCACGATCTCCCTGGGACCGGTCACCGGCTGGACCGTCACCTGCTGGGTGAAGCTGGCGTCCAACCTCGGGCGAGCAGCGGTGCCGTGGATGGTCCATGACGGGGCGGGTACCAATTATCTGCGGCTGAGCTTCTATGACGGCCTGCAGGCGACGTTTCAGACCGCGGGTAGTACCTGGTTTCAGCTTTTCGGGCTGACTGCCACCGTCGACACCTGGTATTACATCGGCATCTCGGCGCAGACGTCCGGCATGGCGCTGCTGGCGCACCGAGCCGACGGGTCGTCCACGTGGGGCGGCAACGAGGAGTACCCGCAAGACGACCCCGTGACGATCACCGCGGATGCGGTCACCATCGGAGCGTCGTGGTTCTCGAACCAGTACATGGACGGGTCCATGTGCTGTGTACGCATGTACGAGGCCGCCCTGACCCGCGAAGAGATCATGAGCGAGTCGTGGAGCAACAGCCCGCGCCGCACCGCGGGCTTGCGGGCGTGGTACCCGTTCCTGACGGCGGACGGGACTGACTACTCCGGCAACGGCCACACGCTGGCCATCGGGACCGCCACGACGGATACGGGCATCGGTCCCGCACTGCCGTGGGGCCAGGGCCGCCGCCGTATCGTCGTCGTCAACGATGCGCCGCCTGTCGAGGGCAGCATCGGCGCCGCGTTCCCCGCAGTGACCGCCAGCCTCGCCGCCGAGATCCAGGTCGCTGGCCAGGCGGCTGCCCCCCTGCCCGCGCTCACCGGCGGCCTCGCCGGGGATGTCGCATCGCCAGGCCTGCTCAACGGCATCTTGCCCGCCGTCACTGGCGGCTTCCAAGGCGAGTTGACTGGCGGCTTCCTCGTCGGCGACCTGCCCGCCTTGACCGGCGAGTTCGACGGTGCCCTCCGCGTCGACGGCCAGCTCGACGCGGCCTTGCCCGCGTTCACCGGCGCGCTGGCTGGCGGCGTCGACATCCCGCCCAACGACCTCACCTTCACCGTCGGACCTCCCCGGCGCGGATGGGCTGCCCGCGGGCCGGCCGCCGCCTGGACGGCTGACCCCGCTACCGGTGCCGGCTGGCGGGCGCGCGGCCTAGCCGCCGCCTGGACGTCCGGCGCACCCGGCCGCGCCTGGAAGGCCCGGCAACCCACCACCTGACCGAGGGGAGGCGGCATCGTGGCCATCCCCAAGATTCCCGCGATCAGCGTCGAATACGTGCAGGTGGCTGTCACCGGCCCCGCCGGGCTGGACCTGTCCGAGTTGGACGTCGAGCTGGCGGTCGTCGCCGACGGCCAGGTGCCGGACGTGGGCGACTGGAAGGACGGCGCGTGGATCGGGTCGAGCGCCGCCGTGCTGATCGGCCCCGGCTCGTCGCTGGAGCTCATGCCCGGTACGTACGACGTCTACGTCAAGATCACCTCTTCGCCTGAGATTCCCGTCCTGCCGTCCGGCAGCATCCACATCACCTGAGAGGGAGAGCCGAGATGGCCATCCGCATCAACACGGCCGCGCGTAACGCGGCAGCCGACGCCATCGTGGGCGTGTTCAGCGGCGGCAGCGGCGCGCCCGTGCTGCGCATCTACAGCGGCACCCAGCCCGCCACCCCAGCCACCGCGCCCAGCGGCACCCTGCTGGCCGAGTTCACGCTGTCCGACCCAGGGTTCGCGGCCGCCTCATCCGGGTCCGCCGCCCTCGACGTCACCCCCGCGCTCACCGACGACGGGCTCGCCGCAGGCACCGCCGGATACTTCCGGATCTGCGACTCCACCGAGGCGGCCGCGACCGGGCTCGGCGTCCTGGACGGCAGCGTGACCGCGACCGGCGGCGGCGGCGACCTTCAACTCAACACCACCACGATCAGCGTCGGGGTGAGCGTCGAGATCACGTCCGGCTCGATCACGATGCCCGCCAGCTGATGGCGCTGGACGCGACGGCCCGCCAGCGGGTGGCCGCCCAGTGGATGCGCGAGAACACGACATCCACGTCGGGCTTCAACAAGGCCGACCTGCTGGAGACGGTGGCTGCGATCGACGACTGGATCGACGCCAACCAGGCGAGCTTCAACCAGGCGCTGCCGACGGCGTTCCGGACGGGGGCGACGCTCGCCCAGAAGGCGATGCTGTTCGGCTTCGTGTTGTGGCGTCGGATCGGCCGGCTGAGGGCTGAGGAGGACGGCTGATGGCTGCCGAACTGTATCTGGCGCCGGAGGAGGTGGCGTTTCCCGCGACGGCGTTCCCGCAGTTCGTGAAGAACAACGGCACGAACTTCCCGGTGACGGGGCTTGCGTTCGACGCCACCACCGCCGAGAGCGCCTATTGGAAGTTCAATCCGTCCGCGTACGCCAGCGGCGACATCACCTGCGACGTGCTGTGGTACGCGGACACGTCGACGACGGCCGCGCACGGCGTCGCCTGGCAGGTGGCGGTGGCGGCGATCACGCCGGGTGTGGACACGACCAACGTCGAGTCGAAGGCGTTCGCGACCACGCAGACCGCGTCCACCGACCTGGGCTCGACGAACGCGCAGAAGCTGATGAAGACCACAGTCACCATCTCCAACCTCGACAGCCTAGCGGCGGGGGATGAGGTGTGGCTGCGGGTCACCCGGCTGGTGTCGGACGGGGCCGATGACCTGACCGGGGACGCGATCCTCACCAGCGTGCGCCTGAGCTACAGCTAGGAGGCGGCGTGGCAGTCCGCTTCTCCGCCGAGGCGCAAACCTACAGCCGGACCGTGGCGCTCGGCTCACAGTCGGCCTACTCGGCGGCGTGCTGGGTCAGGCTCGCCGCGGACCGCAACTCGTGGAGCTCGGCGTGGTGTTTGGGTGACGGCGTCAGCGGCGACGTCTTCGCCATCCTGCAGACGAGTAGTACCGGCACGAACATGGAGTTCATCACCTCCGCCTCGTTCTCGGCGGTCCCGATCATCAACATGACGGTCGGCGGCTGGTACTTCTTCGGCGTCGCGATGAACGGCGCGACCGGCACGGCCACCTACTGCACGCCGACGACCGCGTTCACCAACGTGGCGATCACCGGCCAGGGCGCGGTCGTGCACCAGACCCTGCAGCTGGGCAGATCGATCTACAACGGCGAGTGGCTCAACGGCTCCGTGACGGCGTTCAAATGGTGGGGTGCGACCCTCACCACGGCGGAACTCCAGCAGGAAGCCTCCACCTACACGCCCTACCGGACCGAGAGCCTACGCGCCTGGTACCCCCTGCTCGCGCCGGAGACGGCCGACTACTCCGGCAGCGCCCGCGCCCTGTCCGGCGGGACGGGCGCCGTCGTCGAGGACGGGCCGCCCATCTCGTGGGGGCTGGCACGCCGCCGCCTGTGGATCCCGACCAGCGCACCCCCCGTCACCGGCGACCTCACCGCCCCCCTGCCATCCCTCACCGGCAGCGCCGCCGCGACCGCCGCCGTCGAAGGCGTAGCCGCCACCGTCCTCCCAGCGCTCGGCGCCTCAGCGGCAGCCGTCGCAGCCGTCGCAGGCAGCACCAACCCCGCCCTCCCCGCCCTCCAAGCCTCCGCAGCAGGCACAGTCCGCGCCGCCGCCGCCCTCGCCGCGGTCCTGCCTTCGCTCTCTGCCAGCGCCGCGGGCGGCCTCACCGCAGCCGCCACCCTGGCCGCGCAGCTTCCCGCGCTGACGGCGGACGCAGCAGCCGCAGCCCGCATCGACGGCGCGGCCGCCGCCGACCTCCCGGCCCTGGCCGCCACCCTCACCGGTACGGTCGCCGCCGCCGCCGAGCCCGCCATCGACTTGCCTGCTCTGGCCGCGACCTTCACCGCCCAGGCCACTGCCGCCGCGGAGCTGGCCGCCACCCTGCCCGCACTCGACGCCGCCGCCGAAGGCACGGTCACCGACACCCCGGCCGCCGTCGCAGACGTGACACTGCCGCCGCTCACCGCCACCCTGGCCGGCGGCCTCACCGCCGACGCGGTCCTCGGCGCGGCGCTGCCCGCTCTCGAAGCGGCCGCGGTCGGCGAGAACACCGTCACCGCCCAGCTCGACACGACCCTCCCCGCACTCGCCGGGAGTCTCACGGGGGACGCCAGCACCGACGGCACCTTCACCGCCGTCCTACCGCCGCTCGCAGTCGCCGCCGACGGCCAGGCCCAGGCCGACGGCGGCCTCGACGCTGCACTGCCCGCCCTCACCGGCGAGCTGGCCGGCACAATCGACACCGGCGACGCCCTGCTCCCCGCAGTCCTTCCCGCCCTCGACGGCAGCATCGCCGGACACGTCACCCTCGACGGCCACCTCACCGCAGGCCTGCCCGCACTGACCGCCGACGTAGCAGCCGACGCCAGCATCGCCGCCGAGTTCACCGCAGACCTCCCCACGCTCGGCGCCACCGCGACCGGTCAGGCGACCGCCGAAGCCGACCTTGCCGCCGCTCTGCCTTCGCTGGACGCCGAGATCCATGCGGAAACGCACGGCGACGGCGCGCTCAACGCCCTCCTACCGCAACTGTCCGGGCAGCTTGAGGCCGCCGCCCGCATCGCAGGCGACATCCAGGCCGACCTACCGCCGCTCACCACCGCTGCCGACGGCAGCCTCGCCGCGCGCGGCCCGCTCACCGTCCCGCTGCCGCCGCTCACCGCCCTCCTACAGGGCGGCCCGATCCTGCCCCACGGCCCCGTCGACGCACGCCTGCCCGCCCTCGTCGGCGCGCTGGACGGCACCTCGGCCGCCGTCGACCTGCCCAACGTCTCCAACCGTCCAGGGGCGCCCGCCCTCCGCTGGCCCGCCGGAAGCCCGGCCCTGGCCGGCTCCACCGGCAAACCGTCGCTGACCTGGTCCGCTGGCCCGCCGCGAGTGAGGGGTACGTAGTGGCCTACATGCCTGCCTCCTCCAAGGAGGAGCTGCGCGTCCCCCACAACCAGGGCGCCACCGCCTACCCGGTGGAGATCGCGATCGTCCTCGACGATGCGGGCGAACCCGCAGACGGCGACTACCACGCCGCCGCCTGGGACGGCCAGAACGCGGTCCTGCTGATCGGAGCCGGCAGCCCCGTCCCGCTTGACGCCGGCGAGTACGCGGTGTGGACGCGCCTCGACGCGGACCCGCAGCGGCCGGTCCGCCGGGCTGGAACGCTGACGGTGGGCACGCCGTGACCGCCACGCTGTCGCCCTGGGAGGCCGCCGCCCGCCACTTCCAGCCGCGGGTGCGCCGCTGGGCCACCCCCGGCCAGCTCGCGAAGGTGCTCGACCCGACCACGGTCCAGACCCCCGCGTTGGATGTCATCGACCGCGAGCTCGTCGAGCTGGCCGACGGCGACATCGACCGGCTCATGGTGTTCATGTCGCCGCAGGAGGGCAAGTCCGTTCGCGTCTCGCACCGCTTCGTCGAGTGGCTGCTCGCCGAGGACCCCGACCTGCGCGTCGCCATCGTCTCCTACGCCGACGAGATGGCCCGCCGGTGGGGCAGCGACATCAAGCTCGACGCCCAGTCCTTCAACGGCGACGACGGCGGCGAGGATCTCGGCCTCCGGCTCCGCGCCGATTCCCGGGCCGCCGGCCGGTGGCAGATCGACGGACGTAAGGGCGGCGTCTACTGCGTCGGCGTGGCCGGTGCCCTCACCGGTAAGCCCGTCGACGTCATGGTCATCGACGACCCCATCAAGGATCTGGAGCAGGCGCAGAGCGCGGCGTACCGCGAACGCGCGTGGCGGTTCTGGCAGGCAGTCGCGGTCCCCAGGTTGGGGCCTGGCTCCAAGGTGGTGCTGGTGCAGACGCGCTGGCATCAGCTCGACCTCGCGGGTCGGCTGTTGAAGCAGGACCCGGACCGGTGGCGGGTGGTGTCCATCCCTGCGGTGGCCGAATCGTCTGACGATCCGCTCGGCCGCCGGCCTGGTGAGGCGATGCAGTCGGCGCGTGGCGACCGTGATTGGGCGAAGATCCGATCGGATGTCGGCGAGTACGTGTGGGCTGCGCTGTACCAGCAGCGGCCGGAGCCGGCCGCGGGCATGCTGTTCAAGCGGTCCGGGTTGCGGCATTGGACGAAGGGCGCCGCGGACAGGCTTCTCCTCGACGGCAGGGCCGTGGATCTGCGGGACTGCTGGAAATTCCTCACCGTCGACCTCGCCGCGTCCACGAAAACGAGCGCGGACTACACCGCGGCGGCGTGCTGGGCGATCGGCCTCGACGGCGACCTGGTGATGCTCGACGGCCTGCGGGAGCGCATGGATCCGGCCGGGCATTGGCCCGCTGTCCGGGCGCTGCGGGAGCGTTGGTCGGCGGACGTGGTGTTCGTTGAGTCGCGGATGTTCGGCACGACGCTCGTGTACGAGGCGGGCCGGGCCGGCGTGCCGGTGCAGGAGCTGCACGCGGACACGGACAAGGTGACGAGGGCGTTGCCGGCCACGGCGCGGGCTGGTTCTGGCCGTCTGTGGTTCCCGCCTGAGGACCGGTTCCCGTCCTGGTCGGATTGGCAGGACGAGCTGCTCGCGTTCCCGAACGCTGCGCACGATGACGTCGTCGACGTTGTGGCCTATGCCGCCAGGGTGGCGGGCGCCCACTGGCTGCCGATGGAGTCAGCCGACCAGGCGCGGGCCCGGCGGGCTGTGCCGCCGTTGGATGACGTGATCGGGCAGGCGTACGCGGCGGCGACCGGCGGAAGCGCGGGCCTGGACCTGATGAACATCAACTACTGAACGGGCCTGCTGGCTGTCTCGTTCGCGCCCTTCCGGCGGCAGGCCGGATGCGCCCGTACAGAGACGTTGGCCACGTAGTGGCGGGCGGGGATTCGCCACCCGCAGCGGCGAGACGGCCAGCACATCTCCTCCGATTGAAGACCAGACCAGCGACCGCCATCACTTTGGCATCTCCCGAAGCGATGTTCTGCCTGGTCGTTGCTACACAACCGAAGAGCGGGGTGATCAGCATGGCCAAGCCCACCCTGCCCGTCACCCTCCACCTCGGCGACATCACCGCCGCCGAAGTCGGCACCATCGACATCCCCTTCATCACCGGGCCCGCCAGCGAGGACGCGACCGGCCAGTGGCACGTCGAGGTCAAGGTCGACCACGCCGTCTTGCGCCAGAGCCTCGCCGACCTGCTGCGCCGCGTGGCCGACGAGTTCGAGAAGGGGCCCACCGATGGCTAGCGCCCCCACCAGAGACATCGGCCACCTCGACCAGCACTACGGCCTGTGGTTGGGCGAGTTCCTGGAGCTCATCCCCGACCTGATCTGGCCCAACAGCGTCCAGACGTACGCGCGGATGCGGCATGACCCGCAGCTGACCGCCATCCTCGCCGCCTACAGCCTGCCCATCAGGCGGGCCGCGTGGGCGATCGACCCTGCCGGCTGCCGCGACGAAGTCGTCCAACTCGTCGCCGACGACCTGGGCTTGCCCGTCCTCGGCACCGACGTCAAGCCCGGCCCGGCCCGCAGGCGCGGCGTGCGCTGGGCCGACCACGTCCGCCTCGCCCTCGGCAGCCTCACCTACGGGTTCGCGCCGTTCGAACGCCGCTACGAGATCCGCGACGGCCGCGCCCGCCTGGTCAACCTGGGCGAGCGGCTGCCGCACACCATCGGCGCCATCAACCTGCACCGCGACGGCACCATCGCCAGCGTCCAGCAGGACATCGCCCCCGCCTCCCACCCGATCCCGGCCGCCCGCTTGGCGTGGTACGTGCACGAGCGTGAGGGCGCCAACTGGGCCGGACGCAGCATCCTCCGCGCCAGCTATGGGGCGTGGCTGCTCAAGCACGAGGTGTGGCGCGTCCACGCCACGTCGATCCGGCGTTTCGGCATGGGCGTCCCCTCCGTCACCGCGCCCGTCGGAGCCACCCCAGGGCAGGTAGCCGAAGCCCAGCGGCTTGCCAGCGCGATGCGCGTCGGCGACCAGTCCGGCGTCGGCATGCCCAACGGCTTCCAACTGGCGATCACCGGCATGACCGGCAGCGTCCCCGACGCCATGGCGTTCATCCACTACCTCGACCAGCAGATGAGCCGCAGCGCGCTGGCCGGGCTGATGGACCTCGGCGACACCAGCAACGGATCCCGGGCGCTCGGCCAGTCCTTCCTCGACCTGTTCCTCCTCAGCCTGCAGGCCGTCGCCGACGAGATCGCCGACACCGCCACCTCAGGCCAGCCCGGCATCCCCGGCATCGTCACCCAGCTCGTCGACTACAACTGGGGCGAGAACGAGCCCGCGCCCAGGATCGTCGTGCAGGACGTCGGCAGCCGCCCAGAAGTCACCGCCGAAGCGCTCGACCTGCTCATCCGGTCGAAAGCGATCGACCCCGACCCCGAACTTGAAGCGTTCGTGCGCAAAATGTGGAAGCTGCCCGAGCGGTCCCCGGACGCGCCACCGTCGCAGCCGCCCACCCCGCCAGCGCCACCCGAGCCCGAGCCTGCCCCGGCACCCCAGGCCCGCCGCCGGGCACGCACCCCCCGCCCGCGCCGGCCCCGCGCCGCCGCCGAGGAGGACGGCACACGACGACAGCTCACCCTCGCCGAGAACGACTCCGGCATGGACCCGGCCGCCATCCAGCAGGCGTGGCAGGAAGCCCTCGACGGGCTACTCGCCGACTGGCAGGACATCTCCGAAACGTGGCGGGACGACCTCGGCCAGCAGATCGAACAAGCCATCGACGACGGCGACATTGAGGCGCTGAGCGTGCTCAGCCTCGACAGCGCGGCCGCCGCGGCGCTGCTCGCCGCCGCCATGGTGGCGCTGGCCGGTACGTCCGCCGAGCAGATGGCGGCCGAAGCCGAATCGCAGGGCGTCCAGGTTGAGGCTCCGCCCGCGGACGAGGAGGCGCTGGCCGCGGTCGCCACGGTGATCGCCGTCCTACTCGCCGTGTGGCTCGCAGGGGCAGCCGCTCGCGAGGCGCTCCGCCTGGCCGTTCCCGGCGCCGCCGCAGCCGCTGTCGCCGCCGCGGTGGTGGCGTTCCTGGCCAGCCTATCCGACCGGTTCCTCAAGGACCAGCTCGGCGCCGCCCTCTCGCAGGCGCAGGCGTCCGGCCGGTTCGCGGTGCTCGACGCCGCGCCGTCCGCCGACCAGTACATCGCCTCCGAGGTGCTCGACGCCGCCACCTGCGGGCCCTGCCGCGACGTCGACGGCCACATCTTCGACGACCTCGACGCCGCCCGCGCCGCCTACGGCAACGGCAGCTACATCGACTGCCAGGGCGGCATCCGCTGCCGCGGCACCACCTTCGCCATCTGGATCTAGGAGACGCCTGTGAAGCAGCCCCGGCCGCCGCGGCCGCCCAGCGCGGGCGCCGCCGACTGGTACCGGATCACCAACCTGGCAGACAGCGCCGAGGTGGTCATCTACGAGGAGATCGGTTGGTGGGGCACCACCGCGGCGAGCTTCATGGACGAGCTCAAGCAGATCACCGCAGGCCGGATCACGCTCCGCCTCAACAGTCCGGGGGGCGACGTCTTCGATGGCGTCGCCATCATGAACGTGCTGCGCTCCCACCCGGCCGCCATCACCACGCAGGTTGACGGGCTCGCCGCCTCCATCGCCAGCGTGATCGCGCTGGCCGGGGACCGGATTGTCATGCAGCCCGGCTCGACCATGATGATCCACGACGCGTCTGGCATGTGCTACGGCCAAGCCCCGGACATGCGGGAGCTCGCCGACATGCTCGACCGGCACAGCGACAACATCGCGTCGCTGTACGCGGAGCGCGCTGGCGGCACCGTCGCGGAGTGGCGTGAGCGGATGCGCGGCGAGAGCTGGTTCTCAGCCGAAGAGGCGGTCGCGGTGGGCCTGGCCGACGAGGTCGGGCAGCGCCGCAACGACGACGATCCCGATCCGGTCGTCACGAACTCGTGGGACCTGGCCGCCAGGTTCCGCTACCCCGGCCGCTCCGCCGCCCCGGCGCCGGTGCTCGCCATACAGACTCCCCCGGCCGAGCCGGCCGCGGGGCCCCAAGAAACCCAGGAGGGGGACACCATGTCCACTCTGACCGAGGGGCTGCGTGAGCGGCTCGGCATCGCTGATGACGCCGAGCTCGACGACGACGCCCTGCTCGACGCAATCGATCAGGCTCTGGCCGAGCGCGCCGAGCCGTCCACGCCGGAGCCCGCCCCGGCGCCGGAGCCGGTGGCCGCCCGCGTGCCGGACGGGATGGCGCTCATCGACGAGGCCACCCTGTCGGAGCTGCGCGCCAGCGCCGCCCAGGGCGTCGAGGCCCGCGCCCTGCAGCGGACCGAGGCCCGCGACCAGGCGCTCACCGACGCCATCCGCGTCGGCAAGTTCCCGCCCGCACGGCGCGGCCACTACGCCGCCGCGTGGGACGCCGACCCGGAGGGCACCCGCCAGCTGCTCGACTCCCTCGCCGAGGGCCTGGTGCCGCTCGCCGATGTCGGCCAGCCCGGCGGCGAGCCCACCGACAACGGCTTCGACGCCGAGGTCGACCGCCTCTTCTCCACCCCCGGGAGGGCCTGACATGGCCGACTACCTGCCCGTCTACACGCCCGCCGAGGTCGCCACCTTCACCGCATCCGCGGCCATCACCGGCGGCCAGCTGCTGGCCGTGTCCGGCGACGGCACCGTCGGCCCGGCCGGCGCCGCCTCCGCCTCCTGGATCGGCGTCGCCTCCGGTGACGCCGCCTCCGGCGCCCGCGTCTCCGTGTTCTGCCGCGGCACCGTCCACGAGTCCACCGCCGCCGGCGCCATCACGGCGGGCGCGCAGCTCGCCACCGGCGCGGCCGGCACCGTCGCCACCATGGCGGCCGCAGCCGCGAACGCCCTGGGCGACATCAACAACGCGCGCGCCGTCGTCGGCGTCGCTCTCACTACGGCCGCCGATACGGCGCTCGTCCGCTGGATGGCCTGGTAAGGAGCCTTCGAGATGCCTGTTAACCCGTACGCTCCGCCGAGCCTGTCCAACGACCTGCTCACCATTCACCGGCTGCTGGCGTCGCCGACTCAGATCCAGCGGCGCCTGCAGACCATCACCGACATGCGGTTCATCTCCGACCAGATCCTCACCCAGCGTTTCCGTAGCTCCGGCGGCGCGGTGCTGTACGAGGTCAGTGAGCCGATCTTCAACGAGCGTGACCCCGAGGCCGTCGGCCCCGGCTCCGAATACCCGAAGGCCGTCACCCCGATCGGCGCCGCGGCCCTCGCCTCGGTCCTGAAGTGGGGTCAGGCGACCCGCATCACCGACGAGGCGATCAAGCGGAGCGTGCCCGCCGGCGCGCCGGTGGATCGCGCCCTGCGCAAGGTCATCAACACGGTGATCCGGCACATCGACGGCATCACCATGTCGGCGGTCGCGTCCGCGGTCACGCAGACGCAGGCCGCCGGGGATGACTGGGTCGCGTCGACGGCGACGATTCTGCGGGACATCGAGCTCGCCGTCGCGAAGATCGAAGACCTGCAGATGGGCTACATGCCGGACACGATCGTCATGTCGTCGACGAAGTACGCCTACATGGCCAGCGATGACAAGATCTCGAATCTGCGGCGTCGTGAGGCGACCGACAACCCGGTCTACGGCGGCGACATCGAGCGGCTCGGTGGCCTGGTCGTCATCAAGGCGCCGCTGTCGTCGCTGCCGTCGAATGACGTGTGGATTCTCGACAGTAAGCAGCTCGGCGGCATGGCCGATGAGGCGAACGTCGACCCGGGCTACACCGTGTCGGAGATGGCGGTGCAGATCCAGACGGAGCGGCTGGCGACGAAGGACTCGTGGGAGATGTGGGGTCGCCGCATCACGGTGCCGGTTGTGCAGGAGCCCGGCGCCGCCGTCAAGATCACTGGGACGAACCCGTAAGGAGACTGGCCGTGGCCAAGCAGTACAAGGTGACCGCGCCGTGCGTGGTCAACGTTCCGGTGTCCTCGGAGCGGGGCGCCCAGCTCACCACCTTCTACCGTGGCGCGCTCCTGCCCGCAGGGGTGCCCGCGGGCCGGGTCAAGCACCTGCTCGACTCCAACCTGGTCGAGCAGGTGCAGGGCGCCACCCCTGTCGAGGAGCAGCCGGCCACCGTCAACTCCCGCTCCAGCAAGGCGGAGCTCGTCGAGTACGGGGTGGCCCAGGGCGACGACCGGGCCGCGCTGGACGCGATGACGGTCAAGGAGCTGAAGGAGCTCTACGTCAAGGGCGACGAACCCCAGTAGATCGTGGCCTGGGCCGGTGCGGGCATCCCCGTCTCCTCCGGCCCAGGCCGCCACCACCACAACCACATAGCGAGGAGGGGCCGTGGCCGACCCGTCGTGGACGCCGTCGTTGGAGCAGGTGGCCGACCACATCCCCACCCGCACGAGGGACGCCGCCACGCCCGGCGACACCGCGCTGCTCGGCACATTCTCCAGCGTCACCGAGCCGACCGACGAGCAGGCTCGACGGCACATCGCCGCCGCAGTGGCCGAGGTGCTCGCCGCGGTCGGCGGCAGCGTCCCGGCCACCCCGACGTTCCTTTACGAGCTCGCCTCCGAGGCTGCCGCTCTCAGGGCGGCGGCCGACATCGAGCTCGCCTACCCGAACCGCAACGCCGACGTCGACAGGTTCCCGCAGCTGGATCAGCGGGCTAAGGACGCGCTCCAGCGGCTGGTGGACGCGGTCAACGATGCCGGGTCGGGGCCTGAGGGCGTGCTGCTGCCCGTCTACGCGTTCCCGGATCCGCCGTGGCACGGCGACTACCCCCTGTAGGAGGCGAGCGCCGTGGCTGTCTTCGGGTGGGTGTGGAACGAGCCGGAGGTGTACCGCCTCCTCAAAAGCTATGAGGGGCCGGTCGGGCTGCACATCGCCAAGCTGGCCCGGCAGGTGAACCGCACCTCCAAGAAGTACGCCAACGTGTCCCCGGACGGGGACATCGAGGCGGGCCGTCCGCCCGGCTACATGCGGGCCAAGATCCGGTGGGATATGGGGCGGGACCTGATCGGCGTCTACGCCGACATCTCCTCTCCGGCCCGCACCGCCCGCGACAACGCCCCGTACGGCCTGTTCATGGAGGTCGGCACCAGGGCGCACATCATCCGCCCGAAGCGGCCTGGCGGATGGCTGCGCTTCGTCCAGAACGGCAAAATCCGCATGGCGCAAGTCGTCTACCATCCGGGCACCCGCCCGTACGCCTACCTGCGGCGCGCCCTCGGCACGCTGCGCGGGGCCTGACCTGTGGCCCGCGTCGCGGCGACCGCCGCAGTCCTCGCCTGGGTCAACGCCCACCCCACCCTCACCGGCGCCGGGAATCCGCTCGACCAGGGCGCCTTCCGCGACCAGGTGCGGTCCCCGTCGCGGGGCGCGTACGTGGTGTTGGCCCGCATCGACGGCGCCGACGCGCTCGTCGCCGAGGCTCCGATCGATGAGGCCCGAATCGCCGGGCTGATCTTCGCGGGCACGGATGAGGCCGCCGAGGTGGCGGCGACCGCCTACGCGAACGCTCTGGCCGCCCTGACCGGCGCACCTGTCGAGATGGGCGACGCGACGTGCCTGGTGGTGGACGCCATCACGGGCCCGCAGTTCCTCGACGACGGCGCGGGGGCGCGGGGTGAGCAGTTCGCCTGGCAGGTGGACGCCACCTTCTACCTCCGCTGACCTGCCCCCCTTCTCTTCTGTTCTCCCGCCGTGTCTTGACCTGGAGGTTCTTATGGCGGCTCTACTACTGCAGGTCCTTGTACCTGGTGGGTCCGAGTCCACGCTCGCCGCTGCGGCTGGCGGCGGCGACACCTGCCCGGCCGGGGCTGGCGTCTTCCTGGAGGTGGACAACGGCGGCGAGACACCGGTCACGGTCACGCTGGCCGCCCAGTACTCCACGTACGGGCTGGACCTGGAAAACCTCGCGGTCGCGGTCCCGGCCGGCGAGCGGTGGAAGATTCCTGTTCCGCGCCTGTTCGCGAAGGCTGACGGGTCCGCCGACATCACCTATTCCAGCGCGACTGACGTGACCGTCGGCGCCTTTAAGGCCGCCTGATGGCCGCCCGCCGCGACGCCAAGACGACGCCCACCACCAAGTCGGCCACCGTCGCCCCACCGCCTTACTACATCGCCGAGCAGCCGCTGTTCATCGGCGGCCAGTTCGGGCGCGCCCACAATCGCGGAGACCGGGTGCCGCCCGGCAGCGTCGACGCCTACGGATGGCACCACCTGGTGCGCCCGCCCGACGGCTACACCGCCCCTGAACCACCCCAAAGCGAGCCTGAGACCCCGGACGGCCAGGCCACCACCGAAGGAAAGGGTGACGTCTGATGCCTCGCGGAAATCCGGCCACGCTCGCGCTCGGCCCCGGCATCCTCTACATCGCCGTGCTCGGCACTCCAGAAATGCCCGACCACGACCTCACCACGCCGTGGGCGTCGGTGTCGGCGAACTGGATCCCACTCGGCTACACAGACGAAGGATCGAACCTCTCCTACTCGGTCGACAGCGAGAAGGTTGAGGTGGCAGAGGAACTCGACCCCATCGCAGTCGCCCTCACCTCGCGCGAGGTGTCCGTAAACTTCGCGCTCGCCGAGATCACCGCGTCCAATTTGAAGCGGGCTCTCAACGGCGGCACCATCACCACGGGCGTGGGCGCGGTCACCTTCGAACCGCCAGACCTGGGCGAAGAGGTTCGCACCATGCTCGGCTTCGAAAGCGAAGACGGCGAGGAGCGGTGGATCTACCGCAAGTGCCTCCAGACCGGATCCATGGAGATGTCCAGGGCTAAGGGTGCGGCCAAGGCCACCATGTCGTGCAGCTTCCAACTGGAGAAGCCCCCGACCGCGAAATTGTTCAAGGCCATCATGGCGACGGCGAGGGCCTGATATGGCGAAGCGCTCCTACAGCTCGACCGGCCGCAAGCAGCAGCCCGACGGCGTGCCCGTCGTCGAATTCGACCTCGACGACGTCACCTTCACCGGCGACGGCAGCATCAGCATCATGGACCTGGCCGAATACGCCCGGCTCGCAAACTTGGGCGTCGACTCCGACAACCCGGCCGGGGCCGCGATCATCGCCGAAGTGTTCCTCGGCCTGCTCGGCGAGCAGACCTACCACAAGTTCCGCGCCCACTGCCGCCGGTATGGCACCGATGACGGCGACCTGGTCAAAATCTTGCAGGGGGTGATGGCGGACGCGACGGAGGCCGCCGCCGCCCGCCCTTCGAGCAGGCCCTCGGACTCGTCCGATGGGCCGCCGCCCACCCCGGCTACTGCGAAGGTCGTTTCCTTCAAGCGGGGCACCGTCGAGGAGCAGCCGGTGGAGGAGAAGTCGCCGGTGGTCTCCTACGGCTAGACGACCTGCAGCTGCGCGACTGGTGCGATTTCGTGCACGCCTGCTGGATCGACTGGCGGCAGCAGACTCTGCAGGCCACCGCCCTGCTGGGGCTGGCCGGCTCGCTGGAGAAGGCGGAGCCGGACGCGCACGCAGCCTTCGATGACCTGTACGGCCCGGCCGTCCCGCCTCCGCCGCCCAAGCCCGTGACCCCGCAGGAGCGGGAGGAGCGGATGCGGATCGTCGCCCAGCTCGCCCGATAACCACCTGAAAGACGAGCGGGGGTGCTTGTGGCCACCCCGCTCGCAGAAGCATTCGTCCGCGTCCGCGCCGACACCTCGTCGTTTAAGAACGATGTGCGGCGCGGCTTCGACGACGCCGACTCGCACGGCCGAGGACGACGGGCAGGTTCCGATGCTGGCGCCGGCTTCTCCTCCGGGCTGAGCAACGCCCTGCAAGGGATCGGCAACGTCACCGGCAAGCTGTTCGACCTGCTGGGGAGCGCCGCGAAGTGGACGGCGTTCGCCGGCGGTATCGCCGCCGTCGGCGCCGCGGCCGCGTCTTCTGCCGGCTACCTGGTTGCGGTGGCGGCGGCTATCGCGCCGGTGGGCGGGCTGCTGGCCGCGCTGCCCGGCATCGCCCTGGTGGGGGCGGGCGCGTTCACCGTCTGGAAGTTGGCGACGGGCGGCCTCGGCGAGGCGATGGGGGCCGCGCTGTCGGGCAGCGCTGAGGCGCTCAACGCGGCGTTGAACAAACTGTCGGAGTCCGGCAGGGCGTTCATCTACGAGTTTGAGAAGGCCATCCCGCTCCTGAAGGGGTTCCAGGAGGCGGCTCAGAGTGCGTTCCTGGACCAGATCGTCGGCCAGCTGGACCGGTGGCTGTTGGCGCTCGGCGGGCTGAAGCCTGCCATCCGCGATCTGGCGGCCGAGTTCGGCGGCTTGGTTCGCACCTTCCTCGACTTCGCGACCGCGCCGCGCAGTATCGAGCAGCTCGACGGCGTGCTGCGCGACACCCACTCGCTGGTCGGCGCCATCCATGCCGCGTTGCAGCCGCTGTTGACGGGCTTCCTCGACTTGGGCGCGGTCGGCTCGTCGTGGCTGGCCGGCATGTCCGGCGGGTTGCAGGACGTGCTCACCCGTTTCGGCGAGTGGATGTCGCGGATCTCCGAATCCGGTGAGGCGCTGGCGTGGATGGACGGCGCGCTGGTCGTCCTCAAACAGCTCGGCGCGCTGGTGAAGGACGTGTGGGACATCTTCTCCGGGCTGATGGACGCCGCCCGCACGGCGGGCGGCGACGTGCTCGGCGTGCTCGGCGGCCTGGTCGACGGGTTCGCGAAGTGGGTCAACAGCGCCAAGGGCCAGGAGATCCTGGTCACCGTCTTCCGGGCCCTCAACGACATCGGGGCCGCGCTGCTGCCCGTGATCACCGCGCTCGCTGGCGCTATCGGCGTGCTCGCGCCGATCGTCGCCCAACTCGCGGAGCTGATCGGCCCGATCCTGACGACGGCGATCACCGCGCTCGCCCCGGCTATCGCTCAGCTCGGCCCCGGCGCGATAGCGGTGTTCACCGCGCTCGGCGTGGCGGTGCAGACGCTCGCCGATTCCGGCGCGTTGACGCTGATCGGCCAGGCGTTCGCCGCCCTGCTGATTGCTTTGGCTCCGCTGCTGCCCGCCCTCGCTGACCTGCTGGTCCCCGTTCTGCGGGGCTTGGCGGTGCTGGTCACGACGGCGGTGGCTCCGGCGTTGTCGACGCTGGTCGGCTGGATTCAGCAGGCCGTGAACTGGATTATGAGTGCGGCGCTGAACGATGACCATCCGCTGTCGAGGTTCGCCGCGTTCGTCACTGGCACCCTGGTCCCGGCTGTGCAGACGGCGTGGGGTCACCTGTCCACGGCGTTCACCCAGATCGTCACCTGGGTCAACGACAACCGGGCCACGTTTGAGGCGTGGGGCGTGAAGATCGGCGAAGTGGTTGAGATCGTCAAGGGCATCTGGGGGCAGGTCGTCGCCCTGATCGGCCAAGTCTTCACCGACATCAAAACGTGGATTGTTGAGAACCAGGAAACGTGGCTCGGCTGGGGCGACCGGATCGGGTCGATCGCCACCACCCTCGGCCAGATCGTCTCCGGCGTTTTCGAATTCATCTCGATCGCCTGGAACATGTTCGGCGGGCCGCTGCTCGACCTGATCGGCGGCCTGTTCACGGCGGTGCTGCAGGTCGTCGACGGCGTCATGACCGCGCTCAAGGGTGTGATCGAGGCCGTCCTGGGTGTGATCACCGGGGATTGGGAGCGCGCATGGAACGGCGTGAAGGACATTTTCGGCGGCGTCTGGGAGGCGATCAAGGGCGTCCTGTCCGGCGTACTGGAGATCATCAAATTCCAGATCTCCAACGCCCTGGCGCTGGTCGGCGACACCTGGGACGGCGCCTGGAGCAAGATGGAGAAGGTCGTCCACGCCGTCTGGGACGCCATCACCGGGTGGATCGGCCGGAAGGTGGACGAGGCCGGAGACATCATCAACCGTCTCTCCCAAGTCCCCGGCCTGGTCAGCGGCTGGTTCGGGCAGGTGCGGCAGGCGATCGTCGACCGGTTCAACGACGCCGTCAACTGGCTTCGCGGTGTGCCCGGCATGATCACGGGCGCGCTCGGCAACCTGGGCGGGCTGCTGTACAACGCGGGCCGTGATCTGGTGCTCGGCTTCTGGAACGGCATCGTCAGCTTGTGGAACTGGCTGGTCGGCGAGGTGCAGAACCTGTTCGGCGGGCTCGCGGGCTGGGCTAAATCCATCCTCGGCATCGCCTCGCCGAGCAAGGTTTTCGCGGCGATCGGCAAGGAGCTGCCCGCCGGCCTGGCGATCGGCATGGACGTCGGCGCGCCGATGGTCGAGGCCGCCAGCAAGAACCTCGCCGCCACGGCGGTGGACGCCTTCCCCCTGCCCGCCATCACCGGGCCTTCGCCGGCGAGCGAGTTCGGGGGCACGTTCGGCGCCCCGGCGCTTACCGGCACGCCCGTATCGGGCAGGGCTGGGGGCGGCGTCACGATCGAGAACCTGAATGTGACCGTCCAGGGGGTGCTCGACCCCAGCAACCCGATGAGCTACCGCCGGCTGATCGAGCAGCTACGCGAGGAGCTCCGCCAGCTGGAGCAGGAGGGGTACGCGAATGTCTGACCTCCAGCTCGGCAGGCTCACCCTGCGGGAGACGCAGCGCTTCACCGAGAGCGCGTATCAGGGCTGGAGCATGCACATCGAGGGCGTCGAGGTGTGCCCGCTGCTCACCCGCGCCGAGGTGTGGGACCGGTTCGACGGCGTCCTCGGCGGCATGGGCGGCCTCATCGCCGCCGTGTGGGAGGAGAAAGCCGAACGGAACGGCTACTACACCATCAGCTCGGCGAGCGGCGAGGTGAAGGACCGGAAACGGCAGGGCATCACCGAGATCGCCTGGAAGGTCAGCCTGCAGCGGCACGGCCCGGATACGGATGTTGACCTGGAGAGCAGGCTGCCCGGCGCGGTGCGGGCCAACGACTTCGAGCTGACCGGCGAACGCTGGTCGGCCCCGTCGATCGGGCACTACGCGTACCACACCGGGCCGACGATCCCGTCGGTGCTGACCCGGGCGACGGTAGACGGCGACATCACCGTCTACCGCGGGGTGCCGGCCGGGGTGTCGCCTCGGTGGGGCTGCCGGGTGGAGGACTATCTGCGCGGCCGGGTGCGCATCCTGAACTCCGGCGTTGAGCGGGTGGGTGCGGCGCATCCGCTGGACGCCGGCCAGTGGGAGTTGTCGAACGGGCTGGTGCGGGTGCGCCCCTTGTCGAGCGGCGGCAGCATCGAGGTGGCCAGTTTCACGGGCGGCGCGTGGCGGTCGAAGGCGTGGGTGGTCGACATCGGGGGCACGCCGGTCGAGGGCTGGGACAGCGCTTCGGTGCTGCAGAACGATCTGGAGCGGTGCGTTGTGCGGCTCGCTGTACGGCGTAGCCCGGTGGGCCGCGCCTACCTCGACCTCACCCTGCGGCGCGGTTCCCGCTTCGTTGAGGGCTGGTTGCAGCGCGGCGACTCCGGCACCCTGTCGGTCTACCTGGCCAGTGCGGAGACGATGACGGACAGCACCTCGTACGTGGTGAAGACGACCGACGACAGCGACGGAAACAAGGTCATCGCGGGCAGTGCCCGGAACTTCGACGCGCACGCGGATGGCGGGTTGACGAAGACCAGCTCGACGGCGCTCGACTTCTGGCTGGGTGTCGTGGCCGGCGGCGCAGCGGCGGTGTCCGGCGACCAGGCCACGCACCTGAGGGACGCCTACATCGGCGCGCTCCCTGAGGTCGTCGCAGCGGTACGGAGGTGACGAGATGCCGGTCAACGAGAAGCTGATGGAGCTCGGCTCCTGGTCGTTCGAGCTGGTCGACGAAACGCCGAAGACGGTCCTCGACCAGCTTCAGTACTTCGGACACTGCGCCTTCATCCCGGGCAAGGTGGAGCCGGCGCAGTACGGCGACGAGCTGCTCGACATGGCGCGGTACGTCGGCGTGGTGACCGGCAAGAGCGTGGACCATCTGCGCAAGGTGGTGTCCGGGCAGGGCATGAACGTGTGGCTGGCTGACTCGGACGGCAAGGGCGACCTGATCGAGACGCCCATCCAGATCACCGGCCAGACGTTCGCCAACGCGATTCGGGCCATTCTCGGGTCGGGTACGGCGGTGGTCGAGGGCACCCTGTACTCCGGCGTGCCTGGGGTGTACACGGGCCGTCACGTCTACCAGTCGCGTCGTAAGGCGATCGACTTCATCTGCACGACCATGGGCGGCGAGTGGCGGGTCAACGGGCGGGGCGAGTTGGACGCGGGCCCCGCCACCTCGCTGTACAACGAGACGCCGGACACGGTGATCGTGCGCCGTAGGCCGAACCGTCACACGGACGGCGACGACCTCACCATGCACGGGCTGCGCGGCGACATGGGCGTGGCGTCCGATGTGAAGGACTGGACGTCGCGGGTCCTCCTGCTGGCCGAGGGTGAAGGTGACGCGATCGCCACGGCGTCGGCTGACAACGCTGCGAATCCGTACTTGGATTTGCGTGGCGAGCCGGTCAAGCGGACGCGGGTGATCTCGGAGTCGACGACTGCGCCGGGGAACGCGGCAGCGCGTGCGAGTTACCAGCTCGCCAAGTATGTCGAGCCGCGTTCGGCGTTGACGTTGACGACGGACGACTATGACGTAAGCGGTGCGTTCGCCGTCGGCGATTGGGCGTGGATTTATGCCCCCGATGAGGGGCTGGTGGACACGCAGAACGAGATCACGTTCCGGGGTGAGCGGATCAATCCGATCAAGCTGCGGATGGTGGGCGCGTCGTGGCCGGTCCGTCGCGGTATGACGGTGGCGTTCCGGGCGCAGGATGGCTCCTGGCTGGATTTGACGCCGTACGTGGTGTGGGAGGGCGGGGAGACCACGGTGACCGTGGGCGACCTGTTGAGGGCGCTCTCCGATAGCAGCGTGGAGCCGGTGGGGCCCAGGCCGATCCCGGATTCGACGATCCCCGGCGTGGTGTCGTGGTCGCTGCCGTTCGAAAGCGGCGTCTACCTGGCCGCTGACGGCACGACTAGGGCGAAGATGCTGGTGAAGTGGGATCTGCCGCTCAACGCGGACGGCTCGACGATCCTCGACGGCGACCACTACGAGATCGGCTACGGGGTGTCGCCGGTCGCCGCTGATGAGTGGCAGACGGGGTTCGCTCCGTGGGGCGACTTGCAGGCGATGATCTGGGACCTGTCGCCGGGCATCGACTACGACTTCCGGATCCGCGCGGTTGACTCGTCGAACAACCAGGGTGCCTGGTCGGTGACGCAGACGGAGCAGACGAACGCGGACACGATCGCGCCCAGCACGCCTGCGCCGCCGACGGTGGCCGGGTCACAGCTCGCCATCCAGATCGCGCACACGCTGGGTAAGGCCAGCGGCGGCACCTTCAACTTGGAGCTCGACCTCGACCACCTTGAGGTGCATGTCGGGGCTTCGTCCAGCTACACCCCGGACGCCACGACGTTGAAGGGGCAGGTGCCCGCCAACGGGGGCATGATCGCAGGCCTGATCCCCGCCGTCGGCACGGTCGACGTCGCCGAGACGACGATCCGCTACGTCAGGGTGATCGCCGTCGACCAGGCGGGCAACAAGAGCTCGCCGTCCACGGCGGCGACCGCCACCGCGACGCTCATCGACAGCGCGCACATCTCCGACCTGACCGTCACCAAGGTGACGGCGGGTACCGTCAGCGCGAACTGGCTGCTCGGGGCCAGCATCCGCACGGCCAGCTCGGGCCAGCGGGTGGAGTTGAACGCGACCGGCCTGCACGGCTACAACAGCGGCGGAACCGAACTCGTCTCCCTGCTCAACACGGGCAGCTTCACCCTGCGCAGCGCCACGACGGGAGCGCGCGTCGAACTCGACAACTCCGGGTTCCGCGCCTACAACAGCTCGTCGCAGCAGACCGTCGACATCGCCTCATCCACCGGCAACGTCACCATCGTCGGCCAGCTCAGCAGCGCCTTCTCCGGACGCCGCATCATCTTCAACCCGTCCGGCACCACCGACCCCGAAATCCGGTTCCTGTCCACCACCGCGACGCTCGCCACCAGCGCCCGAATCATCCTCGACAACAGCGACGACGACTGGACCGTGCTGAAGATCGAAGGGCCGACGGCCGACAACTCCCACGCCCAACTGCACCTCAGCTCCGGCCAGGGTGTCGGCTTCACCCGGCTAGGAGAAGCCAGCGCATCCGACCCGCACGGCGAGGGCATGTTTATCGGGCTCGGCAACTCCTACACCAACCGGCGCATCTGGTTCACCGGGCGCGTCGGCCCGGCCTACGACTCCGGCGTCCCCTTCGGGGCCAGCGCCATCATCCCCGGCTCTGTGGATGTGGACGGCACATCGTTCGCGGTCTTCGATGGATACAACGGTGAGAGCAACATGTATGCGATGTTCACGCCCACCGCGGGCAACGCGGTAGGCCACGCAGTGACCTCGAACGGGACGTTCAGCTTCAACGGCATAGTGTCGATCGGGCTGTCCGGATCCGACCGGATCACCTACTGGAGTATCCGGCTGTGAGCGCGTCCGACTGGGAGATCATCCGCATCAAGGACGATCCCGCCTCGCAGGGGAACGAACGCTGGACGATCGTCTACTCAGTGCCGGTCGAATACGCCCCGGACGGGGTGTTCTCCTTCTCCATCCCGAAGAACATTCTCAACAGCATCGCGGCGGCATTCGAATACGACATCGCCGACGCCGACGACCTGGACGCAGCGTTCGACCACCTGATGACGTACCCGATGCTGACCGCGCCGCTGCTGCGCGAACCGGAACCGGACGGGTTCGGCGCGCTGCTGCGGTCCGATGCGGTCGCCTTGCGGCCGGTGGCGAGCGCGAGAACGGCCGTGAACGGATCGGACCTGTACGCGCGACACCCGGCGCAGCTGCGGGAAACCGTCCGGGCGGGGATCGGCGAGATGAAGGCCGGGCTCGCCCGATTGGGTCCGGCCGGAAGGGTTGAACTGCACGAGTCCGGCATGTTCGTCGCGATGGCTGACACGGTGGAGAACCCGAAGTATCTGGTGATGCAGGACATGGTGTCGCGGCTGCTGCCGGGCAACGTCGAAAAGGGCCGCGAGTTTCACCGCAGCAAGCGGGCGGCCCTGATGGGGAGGCGATGATGGACGGTCAGCGATGGTCGGTGCCGACGGATGCGGTGCTGGCGAAGGTGGAGGTGCAGCGCAATAGCTTGCTCACCGAGAACGCCACCTTGTCGGTGCTGGTCGAGCAGCTGATGGCCGAACGCGACCGGCTCGCCGCCGAGGTGGAGAAGCTCCGCGCCGACGCGGATCACCGGTAGTAGTAGGTGGTCTTCCGCTTCCGCCGGAATACCATCCGGAACAGCCACCACGGCAACCAGACGAAGATCCCCCACACGCCGCACGTGCACACCGTCAACACCAGATGCGTCGCATGCGACATGCCCGACAAGCCGCGCTGCTTGCTCACCGCCCTAACCTTGCGCGGCGGAGGAGGACCGTACGGCTGGCGCGGATCCGGCGGCGGATAACCCATAGCAACTCCCTGGCGGCGGATGTAGCGGCGGAATGAGACGCCCCAAGCATGCGCCCGGATGACACACCGCGCCTGTCCACATCCGGACACCCTGATCGTGCCGTCCGCCGCCTGAGGGTGCCGGCGGACGGCACCCCACCCGGACAGGAGTCGACGTGCGCCGATTCATCCCGCTCGCCGAACACCCGTTTGAGCTCCTGTTCGCACTCCTCGCCGTCTTCAACGGGGCCGCCATCACCCTCGGCGCCGTCCCCCCGGCCAGCTTCAACGCCACCCTCCCCCCGCCCGTCGTCGCCGCCTGGGGCCTCACCCAGGCGCTCGCAGGAGGACTCATCGCAGCCGGAGTCATCCTCCGCTACACCAGGCCCGCGCTCCTCATCGTCAGCTTCCGACTGGAACGCGCCGGCTTGTGGCCGCTCGCCGCCGTCGCCGCCATCTACAGCGCCGTAGCCCTCGCCTACGCCGGACAGCGCGCCATCTTCCCTGTCAGCGTCCTGGCCGCCGTCGCCGTCGCATGCGCCGCCCGCGCCCGCCGCATCACAGCGCTCGAAGCGACCATCCGCAAACACACGCCCGGGGGCCGGTAAATGGTGGACGAGTGGCTGACCCCGGCCGTGATCGCGCTGCTGGCCAGCGCCATCGGGACGATGTTCACGATCCTGGTGAAGGCCCGCATCGACGTGCGGAAAGCCAAGCTCGACGAGGAGCGGCAGCCGGTCGAACTCGAAAACATTTTCTTGGGCGGGGCTGAGGTGGCGGTCGCCGCACTGAAAGCCGCACTGGATCGGGCCGAAGCGCACATCGCCAAACTCGAACACGACCTGGCAGACCGCGACCGCAAGATCGGCGACCTGGAGCAGGACCTGACCCGGACACTCGCCCGGCTCGCCCGCCTGCAGGAACGCTGCGAACAACTCGGGGTACGCATCGCCGAACTCCGCACCGACGGACCATGAGAGAGGACGCCCGATGAGGCAGAACGAGGCCGAACTGGTCGCCGCCAACGTGGACCGCACACCGTGCGGCCCCACCGAGGACGACGAAGAGACGGTGCTGCGCAGACTGTACGGCTCGCCGGACCGTGACGGCTTCTACCGGGGCGAGGCCCGCACGTGACCGCCGCCAGCATGCTGGCCGCCGCACGCAAAAGTCTCGGCCTGGCCGGACGGCCCAACTATGTGACCAGGGATTACGCGTCCCGCCACGGAACGGCGTTCCTGAACGCGCCGTGGTGTGACATGGCGGTCACCTACTGGGCGCGCGTCTCCGGCAACACGGACGCGGTCCTGCCGGAAGGCGACCGCGCCTACACGGTTTGGCATGCGCAGGACGGCCGGGATCGCGGCCTGTGGTTCGCGGGCACCGCCGACAACCTGCGCAAGCACGCCAGGCCGGGCGCGGTCGTGTTCTTCGACTGGGACGGCACCGACACCATCTCGAAAATCGACCATGTGGGCGTTGTCGAGAAGGTGCTGCCGGACGGCCGCATCCAGACGATCGAGGCCAACACCGGTGATGTGTGCGCCCGCCGCATCCGGGCCGCGAACGTGGTCGCCGGCTTCTGGAATCCGCCCTACACCGGCGAGCCGTCCCCGCCTGCCCGCCCTGCCGCTGTCGACGCTTCCTGGACGGAGACGCTCGTGAAGAATCTGCCGCTGCTCAAGCAGGGCTCCGACAACTACTCGGTGAAGACGCTGCGCGCGGGCCTGTTCGCCCGTGGCGGCCTCGACGAGGCCTCGTACGGCGGGGCGGGCGGGCTGCGCGAGTGGCTGGAGAACACCCGCTTCGACGCCGGCCTGACGGCGGATGTGAAGGCGTTCCAGAAGGCGAAGGGTTTGGCCGTGGACGGCGAGGTGGGCCAGCAGACGTGGCCGCGCCTCATCCTGCCGTAGTGGACGGCCTGTGGCTGCGCTACTGGCCGCCGCCCCTTGAACTGTCCGGCGACGTGCCGGACGACGACGTCGGGCTGGTGCTCGACGCGGAACCGAGCTGAGCCGCTTCGAGCGTTCAGCCTCTGGCGCACCGCCGTTGTGGTGCGCCTTTCGCATGTCCCCCATCCCGAGGAGCACCCTCAGATGAAGTCTCTGATCCTGTTCACCGCGCTGGTTACGGCTGGCGTCCTGGCTGGCGTACCCGCGTCGGCGACCACATCCGCGGTGGCCACGACGTCCACGGCCGTGGACGTCGACCAGATCGACGAGCTGAACCTCGGCGCGTTCGGCTGGAACGCCCACGGCTCCGATCGGACGTGGAACGCCAACGCCGAGTACATCGACGTCAAGAACGTCACCGACGGGCCGGTCAACGTGAAGGGACTGGTCGTCGAGGACTCGTGGCGGCACGCCCAGCCAGCCGGCACCACGAGCCCGTGCAACCGGTTCGAGGTCAGCGGCGTCCCCCAGACGAACGGCACAACGGCGGAGACGCTGCCAGCCGGGCATACGCTCCGTGTCTATGTCGGCTCCGGCACCCCGCGGGTCTTCTGGAGCGGCGAATTCCACGCCGTCTACATGAACTCGCCCGCGAAGTGCGGCTACAACAGCCACATCTTCAACAACGGCCCGCGCGCCGACAAGCGCGCCCCGTGGGACACCGTCTACGTCACCACCTCGGCAGGCAAGTTCGCGTCGAAGTCGTACAACTACAGCTTCGGCTACGTCGCCAAGTAGCCCCCGCAGTCTTGGCCCGGCCGTACACCTTCCGGTGACGGCACGGGCCATCCACCTGCGGTATCGCGCCGCAGGTTCCTCATTTCCGCCCTCGGATGAGGCGTCCGTCCCCCTGAAGGAGGGGCACATGCAGATCAAACTGTTCGGCCGCGAACCGGCCGTCTGGCTTTACGTCATCAACGCCCTCGTAGCGTTTTTGGCCACCATCCCCGCGATCGGGTTGACCGCCGAATCGTCGGGCTGGGTGATGACCATCGCCAACGGTGTGGTCGCCCTGCTGGTGGCCGTGCTCACACGCCCGTTCGTCGTGTCGCTGCTCACCGGCGCGCTCTCGACCGTGCTGACCGGGCTGGCCGCGTTCGGGCTGCCGTTCACGGAGGTGCAGACGGGCGCGTTCGTCATGGTGGTTTCCGCCGTGCTGGGTCTGACGTTGCGGGCGAATGTGTCGCCTGCGCCTGCCACGTCCGAGTATCCGCCGGGGACGCACGCCTAGAGTCGTCCCGCATCCTGGTTTTGCCCACAGCTTGGCTGGGTGCGGGCGGGGGCGGCTGGCTGTTCGGGACTTCCGGCCGCCCCGACAATCCGTTGATCAGTGTCCCGGTACGAGAGTGCCCCGTCCTCCCCTGTGGGAGGGCGGGGCGTTTTCGTGCTGTCCGGCGTTCGCTGCGCGGGCATATTGTGAGGTCAGAGAGCCCCGGCCCGCGGGAAAGCGGGTGCGGGGCTCTCGCACGTCCACTGCTGGCGGGTCAGGGGTCGTAAAAGTCCAGCGGATCGTCCACGTCCAGTCTCTCCACTGGGGGAAGACACTCGAACCGCTTATCGGATGGCTCATTCCACGAATCATCCGGGTTCTCGTACGGACCTGCCATCTCTGCCTCCTCGGGGTAGGCGTCTCTGCTCACAGTGACCGGCGATCTGCGGTTTCCGCTACGGGTTTCCACACGAAACTCATGACACTTCGAGGACACGCGTAGCGCTCGATATGGTGGCCGCCGCTGTCGGCGCCCATCCGCATGCGGACGTGGTAGTGCGTGCCCGCCATCACGCCCCCGTCCTGCGCAGCGCGTCCAGCACCTGGGCGCGCGGGTCGAGCGGGTTCACCGGGTTCAGGTCCTGGTCGAGGGGGCCGTCGTAGCCGCCCTGCCGGATCTCCTTGAGCTTCTGATACTTCGGGTCGTCGTCGAACATGGTGATCTCCTCCTTGTCGCGGGATCGGCCTGCTGGCCGGTCGCCCCGGGCGACCCGCCCGACGTGAGCCGGGCGGGCACCCTAGACGGCCGGGATCAGTCGGTCTCTTGCACGCGGAGCTGCCGCCGGAACTCGTCCCGCTCCCGCTCGGTCTTCGCCTTCTGCTGCTTGGCGGCGCGGTTGAACACCTCTGTGAGCAGCAGGGCCGCGCCGTCGGTCTTCTTGTCCTGCATGGGATCTCCTCTCGGTGGGGCCGGTCGCCCCGGGCACCCCACCCGCTGTGCGGCGGATGGAGCACCCCGGACGGCCGGGTCAGCGGTTGCCCCACCGCCGCTCGATTTCCTCGCCCCACTCCGCGTCGCACTGCTCTTTGGCGGCGAGGTCCTCGCGGTCCCGCCGCTGCTGTGCGACCCCGCGCTCGTGCTCGTCCCAGAGCCGGTCGAGTTCCTCGGGGGTCATGGCGTCCTCTCTCCTCGGTCATCTCCTGCAGTCGTGATGGCCTTCCAGTACGCGTCGTCCACGTAGCCGACGACCGTGACCCCTTCGCGGTCGTGGTGCTCAGCAACGTGCTGCTCGGCCGACGCCTGGCAGGCCCGGTCGGTCTTGTAGTGGCTGGCCGTCCACCTGCAGCCGCCGCACCGCCACGCCTGCTCGTCGGGGTCGCGGTACGGGTTGGCCCACACGTCGAGGGCGTACCCCCACACCACCATCCCGGGCGGGACGGTCACGGTGGCGGCGAGCTGCTGGACGAGCGGCTCCACAGCCTCCTGGCAGCCCTGCACGGCGGCGTCGAACGCACGGCGAGCGCCGTCCAGGTCGCGGGCGTCGAGACGGCCGGTGATGGCGTCCACGGCGTCGGCGAAGGTGGCGGTCATGAAGCGGCTCCTGTCGTGGCGTGGGTGCGGGGCACGAACTCGACGTCCACGTCGGCGGCGTACACGGAGCGGCGGCAGGTCGAGCACCGGTAGACGACCGGCCCCTCGTCGAGCGCCGCAGTGCAGCGCGGGCAGCGGCGGTTCACCGGGACCGCTTTTCGGGCTTCTGGTCCTGCGCCTCGGCGCGAACGATGCGGGTGGCGTCCAGCGGCGTCTTGCCGCTGTCGCGCAGCTCGTTGTAGCGCTTGATCTGCTCGGGCGTGGGGTTATCCATGGTGCTCTCCTTGGTTTGGCGGTGTTCGGTTTCGTTCGGGTTGGAGCTGGTGCTCCGGCCACCCGCCCAGCTTCCCCGGCTGGGCGGGAGCCGCAACGTCAGCGCTTGAACCTGCGGACGATGCCCTCCACCCCGTCCAGGTACTGCGAGTGGGTCATCCCCTCCCCGGCGGTCTTGTCGAGCTGGTCGAACGCGGCCTGTGCGCCCGGATTGCCGCTCAGGCTCCGTGACTCCCGCAGCAGTTCCTGCATCTCTTCCGTAGTTCTCTTTGCCATGACGGTGTTCCTTTCGCTTGGGTTGGAGCAGACGCTCCGGCCGTCCGCCCGACGCCCCTCATGCCGGGCGGACAGCCGCAACGTCAGCTCAGGACGACTGCAGGCGCTCGATCGCGTTCTCAAGCCGCGCCTTGGCGCTCGGCGACGTTGCTGAGCTGGCTCGCTCCTGCAGCTTGCGGATCACGTCCCACTTGTTGTCGCCCGTCACGTTGATCCACGGCGTTCCGTCAGGAAATTGATCTTCACGACTACTGCCATTGCTGATCTCCTCTTCTCGTGGTTACTACTGGTCCGGGCACTGGCCCGGCGTGCACCCGTGCAAGCGGCATACCGGGCAGCGGTTGGTTTTCTCGACGTGCGCGGGCAGGCCGCGCCCGCGCACCTGCTCCGCCGCCCTCTCGGCGCCGCGCTTGGTGGCCGTCGACTCGGTCGAGCGTCCGCGGATGATGACCCGCCACCGGTCCATCACGAGAGCCACCCGCGCAGCCCCTTCGGCTTCGCGCCCGCCCGCAACAGCGAGGACTCGACCGCCTTCGCGGCGCCCCGCCGACCGAGCTGGCTCTCCAGCTCGGCGGTGGCCGTCTCGCGCTGCGCGCGGGTGGCCTTGTGGCCGTTGGCCGTGTCCGCCAACCGGTTGATCTCGGCCGCGCGGGCGGACTTCTCGCGCAGCGCGTCGCCGATCTCCGTACTCTTCCTTGCCATGGTTGTCTCCTGTCCTGGTCGGGTGTGTGGGGAATCGTGGAGCGGCTGCTCCGGGCGGCCCTCCCG